>OGLQ01000013.1_pt1 | contig 197543 bp, 160 predicted proteins | sample 1572941 | NCBI WGS metagenome assembly OGLQ01 (sample SAMEA2581891, study PRJEB24529) | metagenome | biome: Human gut stool | place: China | collected 2011
GCGGTACGCGAGCTGGGTTCAGAACGTCGTGAGACAGTTCGGTCCCTATCCGGCGTGGGCGTAGGATATCTGAGAGGAGCTGTCCTTAGTACGAGAGGACCGGGATGGACTGACCTCTGGTGCATCGGTTGAGCCACCAGGCTCATGGCCGAGTAGCCAAGTCGGGACGGGATAAACGCTGAAGGCATCTAAGCGTGAAGCCCCCCTCAAGATGAGATATCCCATAACGTCAAGTTAGTAAGACCCCTTGAAGACGACGAGGTAGATAGGGCAGAGGTGGAAGTGTGGTAACACATGGAGCTGACTGTTACTAATAGGTCGAGGGCATAACCAAAGCAGTGATAGGTTTGGATGATGATGTTGGTTTTAACTGTATGTAGTTTTGAAGGTACATGGAATATAGACAGGAATGAGAAGCAGTGCGAAAGCGCTGTTTTTTTCTTGCAAAAAAATCAAATTTCTTGACAAAGAAAAGATTTTGCTATATGTATATATCAGATGAGGATTGTGTGTTTCGCGGCAAAAATGCCGGTGACATTCTTGACAAAAGTATATAGAAAAGATGAGATAATAAATGATCAAGGGAAGAATCATAATAGCTGATATAGAAAAAATATCATGCAATAAAGAGTGGATTCTCTCACAGATAGCACAAAGATATGTTGAAAAGTATCAGAAGCATAAGAGAGAAACGGATAAAAAACAGGAGCTGATAGCGGGATATCTTTTAAAAGAGTATTTAGGTGTAGAAAATGATGCTCAGCTTGTAATAAGTAAAAATGGGAAGCCGATGCTTGTGGATGCAAGAAAACATTTTAACCTGTCACATAGCGGTAAATATGTAGTTCTAGCGATTGCTGATCAGGAAGTGGGCATTGATATTGAACGTGTGCGTCCATATCATGAAGCAACAGCGAAGAAGATATTTTCGAATGAAATACAAAATGCAATGTCTGAACTTTGCGGGGAGGAAAAAGACCGGATATTTACTCAATTATGGACAGAACTAGAAGCGAAGCTGAAAGTAAAAGGCATTGGATTTAGTAAAGAATGGGAAAATGAAAAAGTAAAGGAATATTTTATTGAGACAAGATGTATAGATGAATATTATGTAAGCTTAGCAACAGAAGAAAAAATTTCTGTAGAAATAGAATGGTTTACAGGGAATGGAAAGGAAGTAAAAAAGTATGATTAAGCCTATTATGAGAGACATATTTTTCTTAAATCAAAAATCAGAACCGGCGACAGAAGCGGATAAACAGATAGCAATCGATCTGTTAGATACATTGAAAGCAAATGAAACAGGATGTGTAGGTATGGCAGCAAATATGATTGGAGCAAAAAAGAGAATCATTGCAGTGAATATGGGGATGTTTAATATTGCTATGTTTAATCCGAAAATCGTGAAGCGCACAGGCGCTTATGAGACGGAAGAGGGGTGTCTGTCATTAGACGGAGTGCGAAGCTGCAGACGTTATCAGGAAATAGAAGTTGAATATCAGGATATGAATTTCAAGAAGAAAAAAGAGAAATATAGCGGATGGACGGCCCAGATCATTCAGCATGAAATAGATCATTGCGATGGGATTTTGATATAAATTTTATTTGTGCATTGAGGAGGTGCGTCGCATGGATTTCAAGTATTGCAAATTAGAAATCTTTATTCCGGAAACACATATTTCGCAGCTACAGAAAGCGTTACAGTCAGTAGATGCAGGACATATAGGCAATTATGATTCCTGTATGTCATGTTCACAGCTTACCAGTTACTGGAGACCGTTAGGCGGGACATCTCCTTATATTGGAAATGTAGGTGAAATCAGTTGTGAACCTGAAGTAAAAGTTGAGGTAACTGTATTTACAGAGAAAGTGGATGAAACTATTCAGGCAATCAAAGAGGTACATCCATACGAGGAACCGGTAATCAATGCATTGCCGATTTATCGGACAAGTTTTTAAGGGAAAATGAAGTCTTACGATCAGACAGAAAGGAGGTTTGATCGTAAGGCTTCTTTTGTTGAAAAACCACAGGAAACAGATGGTTTATCTTTTTCTTGTTGCGGTATCCTGGAAACAAGTATTTCTCATCAATCTGAGTTGCCCGTTCACAACAAAATGCACAAATATGCATCGCAAAATATGTTGAAAATCCTACTTGAAATACGAACGTATGTTCTATATAATAGAGACATCAACGAAAGGAAAGGGGAATCTGCCATGAAAGAACGCACCTATATTGCAATTGACCTGAAATCTTTTTACGCTTCTGTGGAATGTGTGGAACGGGATCTGGATCCGTTGGAGGTGAATCTTGTCGTGGCAGATGTGACCCGTACAGAGAAGACTATCTGCCTGGCGGTATCTCCGGCGCTGAAGTCTTATGGGATTCCGGGAAGAGCCCGCTTGTTTGAAGTTGTACAGAAAGTAGCGGAAGTGAATGAGGCGAGACGGTATCGAAGTCCGGGTGGAAGATTTCAGGGAAGTTCGTCTGACCAGCGTGAATTAAGGAAACACCCGGAGCTTGCATTGGATTACGTGACAGCGCCACCAAGGATGGCTCTTTATATGGAGTACAGCCGCAGGATTTATGCAATCTATCTGAAATATATTGCGCCGGAAGACATACATGTTTATTCCATAGATGAAGTGTTTCTTGATGTAACTTCCTATCTGAAAACTTACGGACTCACGTCGGAAGAACTGGCGAGGAAGATGATTCGAGAGGTACTTCATGAGACTGGAATCACAGCGACTGCCGGGATTGGGACGAATCTGTATCTTGCAAAGATTGCAATGGATATTATGGCGAAACATGTCGAACCTGATGAAGATGGAGTGAGAATTGCGAAGCTGAATGAACGAAGTTATCGAGAACAACTTTGGAATCACAGGCCATTGACAGATTTCTGGCGCGTGGGAAGAGGATATGCGAAGAAGCTGGAGGAGAATGGTCTGTATACAATGGGGGATATTGCCCGCTGTTCGATGGGAAGCGCACAGGAGTTTTACAATGAAGAACTATTGTATCGTTTATTTAGCGTGAATGCAGAACTCCTGATTGACCATGCCTGGGGATGGGAGCCGTGTACGATGGAGGCAATTAAGAATTACAGGCCTTCATCAAACAGTGTCGGTTCCGGTCAGGTATTGCAGTGTCCGTATTCTTATGAAAAGGCAGGTCTCATTGTTCGGGAGATGACAGAATTACTGGTATTGGATCTGGTTGATAAAGGTCTTGTGACTAACCAAATTGTACTGACAGTAGGATACGATATTGAAAATCTGAAACAATCAGAATTTCAGAAAAATTATCGAGGTGAGATAAAGACAGACCGTTATGGGAGAAAGATTCCGAAGCATGCACATGGAACAATGAATTTGGAAGAGTATACGTCTTCCACGCGAAGAATTGTGGATGCAACGGTAGAACTGTATCAAAGGATTGTGGATCCTAAATTGCTTGTACGCAGGATATCACTGGTGGCGAATCATGTGATACAGGAATGTGAGATTGCAGAGACGGACTCGTATGAACAGATGGATCTTTTTACAGATTATCAAGCGAAGGAAGAACAAAAGCAGCGGGAAAAAGAAGAACGGGAGCGTGAGAGAAGCATGCAGCAGGCAGTCCTTGAACTCAAGAAGAAATTTGGAAAGAATGCAGTGCTGAAGGGAATGAATCTGCAGGAAGGAGCGACAACTATTGAGAGAAACAGACAAATCGGCGGACACAAAGCATAAATATGATGATATTTTAGATTGTCCGCATCACGTATCTTCTGTTCATCCATCAATGCCGTTGATAGACAGAGCGGCACAGTTCGCTCCGTTCTCAGCATTGACCGGATACGAAGAGGTCGTGAAGGAAGAAGCAAGACTTACAGAACAGAGAGTAGAACTGGATGAGGAGGAACTGGAACGGTTAGATCAAAGTTTACAATATCTTAAGAAACGCTTACAGGACGAGAGGGAAACAAATCCGGATGTGAAGATTACGTATTTCTGTGCAGACCAGAAGAAGGAAGGTGGTCAATATCGAACTGTTCAGGGGAAGGTGAGAAGAATCAGACAATATGAAAAAGCGGTCGAGTTGGAAGATAGGACCGCAATTCCAATCAAAGATATCGTGCAGATTTCACGACTATAAAGGAAAAGGGAAAGTGAGAAAGCAGAAGACGAAGAACGGCGCAGGAAGATCTTCCCTCGTATAAGCCTCTTCGGCAGCAGAAAGTTCTTTCATAAATAATATGCTCTAATATGGTATGTTCATGTGAGTTTTATTATACAACAGATTCTGATTTCATGCATAGAATAGTTAAGAGAAAGTATCGGCAATCATGGAATAATGCCTATGAGATTCTGTGAATTAAAAGAAAAAGAGGTAGTGAACATCTGTAATGGAAAGTGTCTTGGAGGTGTAGTAGATCTGCAGATAAATGAATGCTCCGGTGCGATAGAAGCATTGATTGTTCCTGGGCCGGGAAAGTTCTGTGGATTCTTTGGAACGGATAGCGAATATGTGATACCATTTGCATGTATAAAGAAGATTGGACCGGATATTATTCTTGTGGAAATTAAAGAAGAAAAGTTTTTGCAAAAATATTAGACATTGTGTATAATGAAGGCAATAAGATACGTGGAAAGGCGGAGTGGATTATATGAAGTGTCCATATTGTGGCAATCCAGATACAAGAGTGATTGATTCCAGACCAGCAGAGGATAATAGTTCTATCAGAAGAAGACGTTCTTGCGATGAATGTGGTAAGCGTTTTACAACTTATGAAAAGGTAGAGACGATCCCACTGATTGTAATTAAGAAAGATAATAACCGTGAACAGTATGAAAGAGCGAAGATAGAGAATGGAGTTCTGAATGCATGCTACAAGCGTCCGGTTCCGGCTGAAGAGATTCAAAAGACAATTGATGCGATTGAACTGTCAATTTTTAATCGTGAAGAGAAAGAAATCCCAAGCAGTGAGATTGGTGAAATTGTTATGGAGAATCTGAAGGCATTGGATCCGGTTGCATATGTCAGATTTGCATCTGTCTACAGAGAGTTCAAAGATGCGAATACATTCATGGATGAATTGAAGAAATTTCTAAAATAATAAAAATCGGTTATACTCTATTCGTGAGTATAACCGATTTCAATCTTTCGGAGAATGTTAGTATATTACACGGGGGCGAGAATGAGAACTTATAAATTAACAATTGCTTATGACGGAACTGCATATCAGGGATGGCAGAGACAGGCAAACACAGAGAATACTTTGCAGGGAATTCTGGAGCGAACAATTTCGTCAGTGGCAGGATATCCAGTGGAGATTGATGGTTCAGGACGAACAGATGCAGGTGTTCATGCGAATGGACAGACTGCAACAGTAGTTCTTTCTGGTCAGGTGGAGGATGGATTTTTTACAGAAAAGATAAATTCAAGATTACCCGGAGATATTCGGATTTTAGATGCAGAGCTTGTGAGGAATGGATTTCATGCGAGAAAAAGTGCAGTTGGAAAAAGATACATTTATCAGCTGGATTTGGCGGAGAAACCAGATGTATTCACAAGACGATATACATATCATTTTCCGCAGAGATTGGATTTAGATGCGATGAGAAAGGCAGCACAATTGTTGATTGGCACGTATGAGTTTGCCGGATATACGGATAAAAAGGATGAAAAGTCCACAAAAAGAACAATTTATGCTATAATGATTTGCGGACAAGGAAGCAAAGTCAGTATTCAATATGAAGGAACAGGATTTCTTTACCATATGGTAAGGATTTTGACAGGAACTTTGCTGGAAGTTGGAACCGGAGCACGAAGCATAGAGAGTGTGAAGGAACCTTTGAAATCAAAAGATAGAAGTCAGGCTGGATTTTTAGCACCTGCAAGGGGTTTATTCCTTGATGAGGTGTATTATTGATTCGGTTATGGAAAGTTGCTGATTATTCACAGAAAAGTTGGCTAATGGACGGTGAACAGCAACACTCTTGAAAGGGAGGATGCAGCAGATTGAAATTAATATCATGGAATGTAAATGGTATTCGTGCCTGTGTACAGAAAGGATTTCTTGAGTTCTTTCATGAGGCAGATGCGGATATCTTCTGTATTCAAGAGACGAAGATGCAGGAAGGACAGCTAAATCTGGAATTAGAAGGCTATCATCAGTATTGGAATTATGCTGTGAAGAAGGGGTATTCCGGAACAGCCGTGTTTACAAAGAAAGAACCATTGTCGGTGAGTTACGGAATCGGTATTGAGGAGCATGACCGGGAAGGACGTGTGATTACGTGTGAATTTGAAGAGTTTTATTTCGTCACAGTATACACACCAAATTCTCAGAATGGGCTGGCAAGGTTAGATTACAGAATGAAGTGGGAGGATGACTTCCGCACTTATCTGAAGAAGTTAGAAGAGACAAAGCCGGTGATTGTGACTGGAGATATGAATGTAGCGCACAAAGAGATTGATCTTAAGAATCCGAAGACCAACCGTAAGAATGCAGGTTTTACGGATGAGGAAAGACAGAAGTTTACTGAACTTCTGGATGCAGGATTTATTGATACATTCCGGTACTTTTATCCGGAGCAGACAGGAATCTATTCCTGGTGGTCTTATCGTTTCAGTGCCAGGGCGAAGAATGCAGGCTGGCGTATAGACTACTTCTGTGTCTCGGAAAGTTTAAAGGACAGACTGGACGATGCGAAGATACTTACAGATATTATGGGATCAGATCATTGCCCGGTTGAATTGGATTTGAAATAAATGATAGAAAAAGGAGAAGAGAAAAATGACAAAGATTGACATTATTTCAGGATTTCTTGGAGCAGGAAAGACAACTTTAATTAAGAAGCTTCTTTCTGACGCATACAAGGGAGAGCAGGTTGTATTGATTGAGAATGAATTTGGAGAGATCGGTATTGATGGTGGATTTTTGAAGGAAGCAGGAATTGAGATTCGTGAGATGAATTCAGGATGTATCTGTTGTTCACTGGTTGGAGATTTTGGAAAATCTCTTCATGAGGTCGTAGATACTTATCATCCGGATCGTATTCTGATCGAGCCATCAGGAGTTGGAAAGCTTTCTGATGTAATCAAGGCTGTACAGGATGTTCAGGGTGAAATCGATGCAGAGCTCAATAGCTTTACAACAGTTGTAGATGTAACAAAGTGTAAGATTTACCGTAAGAATTTTGGGGAATTTTTCAGCAACCAGATTGAATATGCAGGCGCAGTTATTTTAAGCCGTACAGATAAAGCGAAACCGGAGAAGATTCAGGAAAGTGTTGCGCTGTTAAGAGAACTGAATGAAAAAGCTCCGATCATTACAACACCGATCGAGCAGCTTCCGGGTGAGAAGATTCTTGAAACAATGGAATCAAGCAAATCTCTGGAAGAGGAATTGCTTGCAGAGGTAGCTGAAGAGGCTCATGAGCATGACCACGAGCATCATCACCATGAAGAGTGCGACCACGAGCACCATCACCACGATCATGAAGAACATGATCATGAGCATCACCATCACGACCATGAAGAGTGCGACCATGAGCATCATCATCACCACGATCATGAAGAGTGTGACCACGAGCATCATCATCACCACGATCATGAAGAGCATGAGCACCATCATCATGATGGAGAGTGCAGCTGCGGCTGTGGACACCATCATCACCACGATCATGAGGGTCATCATCATGCAGATGAGGTATTCACAAGCTGGGGTAAAGAGACAATTCATACTTATACAAAGGATGAGGTCAGTGCAATTCTGAAGACTCTTGAAGAGGATGGCTCTTACGGAAATGTACTCCGTGCAAAAGGAATGGTAGCAGGAGCAGATGGAGAGTGGATCTACTTTGATATGGTTCCGGAGGAGCATGAAGTAAGAACAGGAGCACCGGAATACACAGGAAGAATCTGTGTGATCGGAGCAGAGCTTAATGAAGACAAGCTTGCAGAATTATTTAAGCTGAAATAAAAGGATAAGCAAAGCAGTACCTCATAGGGGGCTGCGTAGCATTATGTAATAACAGATGTCTTCTGCGAAAAGGAGACGGAATGGAGATAGATATGATGAAAGAGCCAGATGTTATGGTTTATCTGATGACAGGTTTTCTGGACAGTGGTAAAACTCAGTTCCTGAATTTTACACTATCTCAGGATTACTTTCAGATTGATGGAAAGACACTTCTGATTCTCTGCGAAGAGGGGGAAGAAGAGTATGATCCAATGGAAATGCTGAAGTATGGTGTCGTTATTGAGACTGTAGAAGATAAAGAAGATCTGACAGAAGAATGGCTGGAAGAGATGAATAAGAAGCATGAGCCGGAACGTGTTGTTATTGAATATAATGGTATGTGGCAGGTGAGTGAATTTGAGAAGATGAAGCTTCCGGCAGGCTGGGCTATCGAGCAGAAGATTACAACAGTAGATGCGAGTACATTCCAGATGTATCTGACAAACTTAAAACCACTGTTTGTCGAGATGGTAAAGGGAGCTGAACTTGTGCTGTTTAATCGTTGTGAAGATAAGAAACCGTTGGCAGGATACCGCAGAAGTGTTAAGGTTGTAAGTCCTCAGGCAGAAGTAATCTTTGAGGATGAGAACGGTGAGGTAGACAATATCTTTGAAGACGAAGTACCGTATGATCTCAAAGCACCTGTGATTGAGATTCCAAGAGAAGATTATGGTATCTGGTATATTGATATGCAGGAGCATCCGGAGCGCTATAAAGGAAAAGTTGTAGAATTTGTTGCAAAGGTTATGAAACCAAAAGCATTTCCGTCTAAGGTATTCTATCCGGGACGTATGGCAATGACTTGCTGTGCAGATGATACATCTTTCCTTGGATATGTTTGCAGAAGCGCTTATGCGCCGAAGCTGAATGTAGGAGACTGGGTGAAGATTCGTGCAAAAGTGCGTTATGCGAATCTGTCTGTATATGGCGGAGAAGGACCGGTGCTTGAGGCAGAGAATATTGAGCCTGCAGAACCAATTGAAGAGTTAGTATATTTTAATTAAGACAAGCAATAAGACAAAGTAATAAGACAAGAAATAGGAGGAGAACTTCATGGCAAAGAAATATGATGTAATCGCATTAGGAGAACTTCTGATTGATTTTACAATGAATGGACAAAGCGAACAGGGAAACAATATGTTTGAGGCTTGCCCGGGAGGTGCACCGTGTAATGTGCTGGCGCTTCTGAACAAGATGGGAAAGAAGACAGCATTTATAGGAAAAGTTGGAAAAGATCAGTTTGGAACGTTATTAAGAGATACGATTACGGAAGCCGGAATCGATGCCTCCAATCTGATGGTTGACGAAAATGTGAATACGACACTTGCGTTTGTACATACATTCCCAGATGGAGACAGAGAGTTTTCATTTTACCGTAATCCGGGAGCAGATATGATGCTTACAGCAGATGAAGTGAATCCAGAAGTAGTAAAAGATACAAAAGTCTTTCATTTCGGAACACTTTCTATGACACATGAAGGTGTGCGTGAAGCAACAAAGAAAGCGGTAGAAACAGCAAAAGCAAATGGTTGCCTTGTATCCTTTGATCCAAATCTGAGACCGCCGCTGTGGAGTTCTCTTGATCTTGCAAAAGAGCAGATGGAATATGGATTTGGAAAATGTGATATCCTGAAGATCTCTGATAATGAAATTCAGTTTGTATCCGGTAAGGAAGACTATGATGAGGGAATCGCATATCTGCAGGAGACATACAATATTCCGCTGATTCTTCTGACTATGGGAAAAGACGGAAGCAGAGCTTATTACAAAGGCATGCGCGTAGAGAGACCAGGATTTTCAGTGAAAGCAATTGAGACAACCGGTGCAGGAGATACTTTCTGTGGAAGTTCTTTGAATTATCTGGTTGATCATGATTTTGAGAATCTGACAGAGGAACAGTTAGGAGAGATGCTGACATTTGCGAATGCGGCAGCAGCACTTGTAACAACAAAGAAGGGCGCGATCAAAGCTATGCCTGTCAAAGAAGAAGTGCTTGAACTGATTCAGAAATAATTGACAAGAAAACAGTCAATCATTATAATGTAACACAGAAACAAGGGCGTTTCCAACTTAGGTGGAGAACGCCCTTTTATCGTATGAGTTTATGATAAAGGAGGTTGAAAATAATGCATAACTATACAAGAGATGATATTTTTCACATAGTAGAGGAAGAAGATGTCGCTTTCATCAGATTGCAGTTTACAGATATTTTTGGAACGATGAAAAATATGGCGGTGACAGTAGGACAGCTTGAAAAGGCATTGGACAATCGTTGTATGTTTGATGTTTCTTCTTTGGAAGGGGTTACAGATGAAGAGGAATCAGATATGTACTTGTATCCGGATTTGAGTACATTTGAAATCTTTCCATGGAGACCACAGCAGGGAAAAGTTGCAAGACTGATCTGTGATGTGTATAAAAAAGATGGAACACCGTATGAAGGCGATCCGCGTTATGTACTCAGAAAGGCTGTTGCGGAGGCGAAAGAGATGGGATATACGATGAATGTCGGTCCGGAATGCGAGTTCTTTCTTTTCCATACAGATGATGACGGTAGACCGACAACAGTAACTCACGAGCAGGGTGGATATTTTGATGTAGAGCCGTTGGATCTTGGAGAAAATGCGAGAAGAGATATGATCTTAACATTAGAAGATATGGGGTTTGAGATTATTTCCTCACATCATGAGATTGCGCCGGCGCAACATGAAATCGACTTTCACTACGATGAGGCGATGATTACAGCAGATAATCTGATGACATTTAAGATGGTTGTCAAGACAATCGCAAAACGACACGGTCTGCACGCGACATTTATGCCAAAGCCGAAGAGTGAGACTTATGGGTCAGGAATGCACATTAATTTGTCTTTATATAAAAACGATGGAACAAATGCACTTTATAACGCAGAGGATGAGAATGGACTCAGCCAGGAAGGATATTATTTTATTGGTGGCTTGATGAAACATATGAAGGCAATCACCTGTATTACAAATCCAACGATCAATTCGTATAAACGTTTTGTGCCGGGGTATGAAGCACCTGTTTATATGGGATGGTCAGCTAAGACAAGAGGACCTTTGATTCGTGTGTCTATGGAAAAAGAAGACAATTCAAGACTGGAACTTCGTAGTCCGGATGCTACGGCGAATCCATATCTGGCGCTTGCAGTACTTCTGAAAGCCGGGGTGGACGGAATTAAGAATCAGATTATGCCTCCGAAGAATATTGATGAAAATATTCAGAAGATGACGCAGGAAAGAAGAGATGAACTTCAAGTGGAAGAACTGCCGAGAACGCTTGGGGCTGCTACAGCAGAGCTTGAGAAAGATGAACTGCTGATCAGCGTATTAGGGAAAGAGCTTGCCGAGAAGATCATAAAAGCAAATAAGAAAGAATATAAAGAATATTGTATGCAGGTAACAGACTGGGAGATTAATCATTATCTTTACAGGCTGTAGTTCAGGTATCCTGGCATTGGGCATTTAGAGACCGCATATGTTGGTATAGAACATTTTATAGAAAACAGATTGATAGAAGAGTAGTTAGCGGAAGAGGTGAGCAGATATGAGCAACATTATTGTCGTTTTCCCAAAGAGGGAAAATGCAGTAAATATCCGTAATAGTTTGGTTCGTGCGGGTATTGAAGTATCTGCGGTGTGTTTGACAGGAGCTAAGGCTTTGCAGTATGCTGATAACTGGAGTGATGGAATTGTCGTGTGCGGTTATCGATTTCAAGATATGCAATATATAGATTTGCGAGAATCTCTTCCGGATGCGTTTGATATGCTTTTGGTGGCTTCAGCGGATAAGTGGATGGATGATGGACTGCCGGATGGGGTTGTAGGACTTCCGATCCCAATCAAAGTTTATGATTTGGTAAATACCGTTGAAATGATTCAGCAGACACAGAGCAGGAAGAGAAGAAAGCGCAGAGAAACGATACGAAAGAGAGACGATTCTCAGAGAAAGATAATCGATCAGGCGAAAGCGCTTCTGATAGAACGAAATAACATGTCAGAAGAGGAGGCACATCGATATTTACAGAAGAGCAGTATGGAAAGTGGAACTAATATGCTCGAAACAGCACAGATGGTGCTGACAATTATGAATGAATAAGAGGCAGTTGTTAACAGTAACGAATAAGAAGTGCTGTAAACAATAATAAAGGAGAGGACTGTCAGTGATGACAGCGGAACGGAGAAGAGGATGAAATTTACAAAAATGCAGGGAATTGGAAATGATTATGTGTATGTAAACTGTTTTGAGGAGAAGGTGGAAGATCCATCAGCGTTGGCAATCCAGGTGAGTGACAGACATTTTGGAATAGGATCTGATGGATTGATCCTGATCTGTCCGTCAGAAGTGGCAGACTGTGAGATGGCCATGTATAATGCGGATGGCTCCAGAGGAGAAATGTGTGGAAATGGAGTTCGCTGTGTCGGAAAATATATGTATGATTACGGTCTGACTGATAAAACAGAGATTACAGTTGAGACTTTAGCAGGAATCAAAACACTTCAGCTTTTCATAGAAAATGGAAAAGTTGCGAAGGTTCGAGTTGATATGGGAAGCCCAATCTTGACACCGGCAGAAATTCCGGTTGTGGCAGAGGGAGATAAAGCTGTAGATGAACCGATTCTTGTGGATGGAAAAGAATATCATATGACTTGTGTATCTATGGGAAATCCGCATGCAGTCGTTTATGTAGATGATGTGGACAATCTTCCGATTGAAGAAATCGGACCGAAATTCGAAAGCCATGAGAGATTTCCAAGACGTGTGAATACAGAGTTTGTAAAAGTACTGGACAGACATACTGCACAGATGCGTGTTTGGGAGAGAGGATCTGCTGAGACACTTGCCTGCGGAACAGGAGCATGTGCTGTAGCTGTTTCCTGTATTCTGAATGGATTGACAGAAGATGAAGTAACTGTAAAGCTTCTTGGCGGAGATTTGGAGATTCAGTGGGATCAGGAGAAGAACACGGTTTATATGACAGGACCGGCAACTGTTGTATTTGATGGAGAGCTGAAATAAAGATTTGATTAGAATGCGTTGACTAAACTTTCATTTTAAGATTTTTGGTCAACGCATCTGTAACAACAAAGAGACTATAATCCTAATATACAAAAAAAGAGATTACAAATTGTAATCTCTTAAAACATCGGAGTGACAAGATTCGAACTTGCGACCTCTACGGTCAACGAACAACGTATTTACGGGCTTTGTAAGGGGTATTTAAGAATCCCAACCAAAAGCCAACCAATGACAAATATAAACAAGCGACCTAAACGGTCAGAAAGGAAAACTTGTATATCCGTTTGTTCTAAAAGTTTATTAAATTCAATAGATTAGCTAAAAAACACTAGCCATAGGTGTTCCCTGTGGCTAATTTCCGCCATTGTGCCAAGCAAGATTATGTACTTAATTTTGACAAACTGGAAGTTGTCGAGTTTTATATATTGACCAAAAGTTTGATTTAAGAACTATAAGACTTTTTTCAAATAATATCTATAATGCTTTTCTGGACAATTTTCTAATATACCAAATACAATATACCCTTGCTTCTCATAAAATTCTTTGGCTTGAAAATCAAATGTATCAAGATGAATAAGTTTAGCACCTTTTGATTTAGCATCATTTTCAACTTCTTCTAAAAGTAAGCTACCAAGTTTTTTCCCTCTATAACTAGAATCGACCCACAATGTATCAACATAAACTACATTCCAACAATACATCCTTGCTACAATACCAGCAACAATCTTATCATCCTTACCGATTTTCTTGCTTAAATCTATGAAATTTTCTTTCTGTTTAGCCTCAACCTGAGATAGATTATATTCCACCAGTCTTTCAATAATATAATCCTGTTCTTTCTTTGAACATACATCAATTTTCATAATATAATTTCCTTTCATATAATAAATCGGATTTGTCCAGATTTACAAATTCTATTTGCTTAACTTTCACTACTCACAGTATAATTCGATTTTATAAAATACACAAGTAAAAAGGTATGAGAGACTTTCACACCTCCGCATACCCTTTTATCCATTCCATGCCAATAACAGCAACAGCTCGTTATTCTTTTACATAACAAATCAATTCGCCAACTTCACAATCAAAATAATCACATAACTTACAAATCAAATTTGCATCCAGCCTTTGAAATTCATTTCTGCAATATCTGTTAAAATTTGACCTCGGAATATCCAACTCTTTGCAAATGGTATTCTTACTGATATCCCGTTCTTTCAACAGTTCTTCTATCCTTAACTCTAAATGTCCATAATTCATATGCATCACCCCTACACAAAGTATATTTAATAAATCTTTATGTAGTAATTCACTATACAGCGAGGTACTATATAGTTATCCCCTTAGGGATTTAAGAAAGAGAGGTGCATACACATGAAAATAAAAGTCATAACTACATTTTTATTGTTCTGTCTAATTGCCGGAATCTGCTATTACATCAGTCTGCCCGATTACCATGTCCGTAACAGCATGTCATTCAGTAATCAAGGCACACGAGACACGGAGCTAACTGTTATTGTTTACAAATATTGGGGAATTGATGAGACTATTCGTAAAATCGAAACAGAACACAACACGATTAACGGCACTCCTACTACCCTTGAAATCAATCTCTATTATTCTGCATGGCTGATTCGTTATGGAGAGAAACCCTTTAAAACCGTTGTTTTTGAATATGACTAAGAAAAAGAATAACAGACAACACTTTCGCAATCGTGCTGTCTGCTATTCTCTGTATACTTTCCACATCTAGTTCTTTCTTGTTCGTGTTCTTTCAAAAACCAACGTTCCGAAGGATGCCCAGAGCGACGGTTCCTAACAGGGCGGCGGGTCGGCTGGGCAAGTGGACGCCTTAGATTACTTCTGCTATTTCGTCACATATTCGATTGGACTATCTTCAATTCCCTCATATTTCTTTATAGTAAGAAGATTGTTAATAAAGTCTAATACCTTGTTTGTATCTTCATCATCCAGTAGGTCCAACTTAGTCAAGATATCAATGTCTGTTTGATTTTCCACTTGTATTGATATGGGTTCTGACATATCCACAACCGCTTTAAATTTTTTCTTTCTGTGAACCACATCAATATCTGTAGTCAATCCCATAACATGACTTTTGCTTACGCCAAACAGTTGTGATAACCTATCCCATATAGAATCATCCCTTGGAGTTCCATTCCCATTTTCATAGTTAGTCAGCATACTTTGTGAAATTCCCAACTCTTTTGCCAATTCCGCAACTGTGATGTTATTTTCTTTTCTCAATTCTTTTATTTTATTCATCGCAATCCTCCTTGTTTATGCTCATTATATTTCAATGTTTTCACTCTGTCAATCTTTTTATCGGATATTAAGATATTTCTCTTGACATCGCTTGTTCTGTGCTGTATTATAATAAATATCTGAATATCAGATAATCAAATATTTTAAGGAGGTCATATTTATTGATTAGAGGAACTGATTTCATTTTAAACCCGGACAAACTGGAGGAACAATTTCAATTAGTCGAAGTATCTGAATGGATTGACTACAACACCAAAGAGAAACTAGGCTTCTACTACACTGTTCTTTTTCCAAAGCTGAAATTTGAGAAAATCAAAGTTGGCGTTAAAAATGCCAATCAGCTTGTGTCTAATGAAGAATTGGAGCAAAGAGGACAAGTGACCGTTTCATTTGAGGGACTACATACATGGGCGAGTCTTTATAATGGACGCTTATCCGTCAAAGCAGAAGCTGCCAATATCAGAAAAGCCGGAACAAAATAGTTCCCTAAAGGGGGCAGATAGTCAGTGCCGGACAACGTCATAAGGTGCTGACTATCTGCACCATTTAAGGAAACAGATATCGTTCTATCTTTACTTGATATATAAAACAACATCTTCCGAAAAATCGGAGTAGAAACAAGCACATACAAAATAGGATACGAGGTGAATTTCGTGGGCAAAGCAAAACAATGTTTTGTATACAATACGAAAATCATTGAAACTCCTACTACGAAAGAAGTGTATTTCTATGAAACTCCAATTTACAGCCATTCAAATTCAGATTCAAAAACAAGTAATACACAAGCACATAAACGTAAAGTATTTGATGAAATGTCGGCTCATAAGCAATATGACAGTTTAAAGCGCAAGCAAAAACACTATGAGCAAACCCGTTGGGAGATTGCCCGTATTGTTGACTGCAATTTTGATAACAAGACCAAATTTTTAACGCTGACATTCCGAGAGAATATTCAAGACATCACTATAACCAACAAGGAATTTAAGTATTTTATACAACGATTAAATTACTATCTGTATCAAACCAAAGTCCAGACATTGAAATATATTGCAACGTGGGAGAAACAGAAACGTGGAGCAATCCACTACCATGTTATTTTCTTTGATTTTCCGTTTGTGGCAAAGGAAAAACTACAAGATTTATGGACGTATGGATTTATCAAAATAAACCGCATTGATGTAGACAGCATGGAGAACAGAGGACGTTATTTAAGCAAATATTTTGGTAAAGACCTAGAGTTAAAGGAACACAAAAAAAAGGCATTTTTCAAATCTCAAAACCTTAAAATGCCAATTGAACAAAAGTTAATGCTTACAGATGATATTCTACAGGATTTAACACAAGAGAATGTCGTCTTTCAGAAAGAATATACCAGACAGGTGTATGATACAAAATCTATCATTACAAACGGCTCACCCCTTAAAGACAGCAGTGTTACATATCTGAAAATTAAAAAGGGGCGTGATTGTACTGGCTAAACTGAACGCCCTTGAAATCCTGCAATATGAGAAAGCCATTATGTCGAGAGCAGATTCAATAAAGATATTGTATCAAGAATTAAAAACTGGTATACTTTCGCTAACGGATATACAAGAACAGGTTGATATGAATAAAAAACAAGTTCTTGATTTACACAAAAAAATGTATAACTACTGGCAAGGAAAAAATGGTAAGTGGTACAGCTATTTACCAAAAGAGGGGGTTGAACCGCCAAAGGGAAAGCAGATTGAGAGTGTCAACGAGGAAAAATTGAATAGTAAAATCATAGAGTATTATGTCATTGAGGAATCCCGAAAAAAGCAGGAAAAGACTTGCCCTACTTTCCTAGAAGTCTATTACATGTGGCGAAGTATTAAGGATTTAGAATTAGACGATAACTCAATCTATAAGTTTAATACTGACTGCAAACGTTTCTTTGTTGGTACAGACTTTGCTGAGATGCCTATTAATCAGATTAATGAGAACACAATAAAAGTTTTTATGTTGGAAACCATCAAGCGACTTGAATTGTGCAAAGAAACCACACGTAAGTTTTTCAGCTATATAAAAAACGTGATTAGATACGCAAGAATTGAAAAAATTATCACAGATAATCCAGTGGAATTTCTTGAGCCTAAGGACTTTACAAAACATTGTGGAGAAATTGAAGTATCTGACTGCGATAAATACTATACCGATACTGAACTTGCTATTATCTTAAAAGCCTTGCATGGATATTATAGGGAGAACCCTTTATATATGCCGCCTTATGCCATAGAATTAGCAATGTACACGGGTATGAGGGTTAGTGAGCTATCAACCTTGAAATGGTCTGATATCAATGATATCTGCATCAGTATCAATAAATCTGCAAAACACAATCGGTTAAAAAATGAATTTTCTGTTGGTAAGACTAAAACCAAGAAATCAAGAGCCTATCCGGTTGACGGACAGATTAATCACTTATTGGCACGCATCAAGCGAGTACAAGAAGAACATGGAATTTTATGTGAATGGATTTTCACGGATGGCAATGGAAGTTATACCCATGCAAGAAACATAACTGACTGCATGACACGGTTATGCCGGGAAAACAAATTAAACGGTGGTGGTATCACTAAGCTACGGAAAACAACCAGTTCCGACTTACAAGCTAAAGGCACACCAAAATCAGTGGTCGCAAGTATGTTAGGACATACTACCGAGGTCAACGAGAAGTATTATACCTATGACACTTCAAACCTTGCCGAAAAGAAAAAGATTATCCAAGAGCGAAATGCCAAATTTAAGAATCTGGCACACACTGGATAATCCCAACCAAAGCCAACCAACTTTTTCAACACCTAAAAAATGAAAAACCCCCATAAAATGGGGGTAAAATCGGAGTGACGTGATTCGAACACGCGACCTCTACGTCCCGAACGTAGCGCTCTACCAAACTGAGCCACACTCCGATAAAATAGGGAACTTGCCGAAGCAAATTCCCAGCTACGGAAAAGGGACTTGAACCCCTACTAACAGAGTCAGAGTCTGCTGTGCTGCCAATTACACCATTCCGCATTACTTGAGTTTTGTTTGTTGCTTGTTTCAAACAACATGGTTATTATATCAAAGCTACAGAAAAATGCAACCCCTTTTTTGATATTTTTGCGTTAGACTTTTTAAAGAAATTGTTTTAAAAGTCAGAAAATTAAGATAATTTATTTTTTGAGCGGATTTTGAACGAAAAAGGGGCATCAATGGAAGTGAAAAAGCACTGTTTTAGAGTTTGACGCCCCTTTTTGGATGAAATTGTTTCGTTATATAACAAAATTTATAAAAAAAGCTCTGCAATAAATACAACTGCGCAGCAAAGAACTGCGACTGGCAGCAGTCCTGCACCGCACCATGCGGCCACAACTCCAACAACGAGAGCGAGGGCTCCGGAGATTGGAGACTGTGTGGCATGAAGGATTGCCGGGAATGTCATCACTGCTAGTGTGACATAAGGTACATAGTATAGAAAGGACTGAAGAAACTGGTTCTTCAAAGGTTTTCGGATCAAGGTCATCGGCAGTACGCGGATGAAATAAGAGATACCGCCCATGATAAGAATATAGATATAAATATTGTGTGTCATAATTTTATTCCTTCTGAGTAACTGAAGTTACGTTTTTATTATTGTTTAGTTGAAGCTGAAGTTTCGTCTTCTGTCGGTATCGGGAAGAGGAATGCTGCTCCGGCTGAAAGTGCGACGGTCAGTATGATTGTTCTGGTACCATCCGACAGAGTGGAGATCCAAGGCAGGCAAGTTGCTGCGAAGCTTGAGATAAATGCAAGAGTAACCAGTCCTGCAACGACTTTATTCTGCTTCGAAGGAGGAATGATGATAGCGATAAACATTCCAAAGAGGGCAACACTAAATGCACTGACCATACGCGGTGACATGATATTTCCGGCAATGACACCGAGCATAGTTCCAAAAGCCCAGCCCGGAAGCGGAGTTACCATCGCGCCATAGGTATAATAAGGGTTTAAAGTACCGGGTCTGCTGATCGCAATTCCAAAAAGTTCGTCTGTGATATCATAACTCATCAGCAGACGGTGTCCTAACGAAAGGTCGGGACTTAAACGCTGACTCATGGCACAGCTCATCAGAAGATAACGTGCATTCGTGATCAATGTGACAATTGCGACCTCAATATAAGGAGAGTTTGCAGCAATTACAGTCAGTCCGGCATACTCTCCGGCAGATGCATTATTTAACAGACTCATAAGGAATCCCTGAAATGCATTCAGGCCGATATTTCTTGCGGCGATACCGATTGAAAAGGAGACCGCAAGATATCCAAGTCCAATCGGAATTCCATCGCGAAAACCACGACGAAATGCTTGTCTATTAGATTCTTTCATAATAATAAACCACCTTAGTTACAAATTTTGTCTCTGAGGGATATTGTATCATTTCTGCGGAGGAAATCAAAGTCGGAAAAGAGGGTAAATCCACCGATTTATAACATTTCTTGACGCATTTATGTAAGTGTGATAGAATGACCCCGTTGTAACATATAATTTAATACAGATGCGTGAGGTGTCAGTCAGATGGATGATGGCGTCCTGATTATGAATGCTCAGAGGAACGACGTGGGAAATTTGGACTGGTGAAAAGGGAAACAGGTGAGAATCCTGTACGAACTCGTCACCGTATTTCGTGAGCTTTTGTTTTGAGTCCACTGGGAGACCGGGAAGGTGAAGCAGAAGCGTTTGAACGATCAGCCGGGAGACCTGCCTTTCGCAGTACAGGAATGAAGAGTTCATGCCACGAGGAATTGGCCGTACGAAAGAAAATGATTTAGACTGCAGTAATTATTTACAGATAGGTTGTAAATAATCACCGGTTTTTCTTTGCGTACCCTCGTTTGATTCGAGGGTGTTTTCATTTCTGAGAACAAGAAATCAGGAGGATGACAATGAAAAAGAAAGTATTAATGGTTTTACTGGCAGCAACACTTAGTGTGTCCATGATTGCAGGATGTGGATCAAAGGGCGACAACAACACTGACACAACAAAGACAGAGTCAAAACAGGACAGTGATCAGGAAGCAGCAGATAAAGTTGCGAAGCTGATTGATGACATTTATGTTCAGGAAAGAACAGACAAGACAGATGAGCAGTGTACAGCAGCGAAAGAAGCATGGGATGCACTGACAGATGCACAGAAAGAACTCGTTGAGGGAGAGAATGCGGATCCGGATTATTTCGGAAGAGATACGGGAGATGCATCCAAGGATGATCCACTCAACGCTGATGAGATCGGTGAAAATGAAATCCTTGTAGTAAGTTTTGGAACATCCTTCAATGACAGCCGTGCGACAGATATCGGTGGTATTGAGAAGGCAGTTCAGGCAGCTTATCCGGACTGGTCTGTAAGAAGAGCATTTACAGCGCAGATCATTATCAATCATGTACAGGCCCGTGATGGAGAGAAGATCGACAATGTGGATCAGGCATTGCAGAGAGCAGTAGACAATGGTGTGAAGAACCTCGTTGTACAGCCAACACATCTGATGCATGGAGCAGAATATGATGAACTTACAGCAGCATTAGAGGGATATAAAGATAAGTTTGAATCTGTTAAGATTGCAGAGCCACTTCTCGGAGAAGTTGGAGCTGATGCGACTGTTATCAATGCAGACAAGGCAGCAGTAGCGGAAGCAATCACAGCAGAGGCAGTGAAAGACGCAGGATTTGACAGTCTGGATGCAGTGAAAGAAGACGGAACAGCATTTGTATTCATGGGACATGGTACATCTCATACTGCAAAGGTAAGTTATTCTCAGATGCAGACACAGATGGAACAGCTTGGATATGACAATGTATTTATCGGAACTGTAGAGGGTGAGCCGGAAGATACATCCTGCGAGGCAGTGATCGAGAAACTGAAAGAAGCAGGATATAAGAAAGTAATCCTTCGTCCGCTGATGGTTGTTGCAGGAGACCATGCGAACAACGATATGGCCGGAGATGACGACGATTCCTGGAAGAGCCAGTTTGAGGCATCAGGAGCATTTGACAGCATTGATACTCAGATTGCAGGTTTAGGAGAAATCCAGGCAATCCAGCAGCTGTATGTAGCACATACACAGGCTGCAATTGATGCAGAGTAATTTGTAAGAAGATATTGAGAAGGTCATGCTTGTTCAGAGAAAAAGGAATTGCATGACCTTTTTTGAATCAATGAAAGGAAGTATTTAGATGAAAAAGAAGTTATTAATGGTATTAATTTCTGTTTCTATGATCGCATCTGTATTTACGGGATGTGGAAATAGCACAGAGGCTAAAGACAGTGGAAAAGCACAAACAGAACAGGCGGATACAAAAGAGGATTCTGCAGATAAGGCAGATGAGGAGCAGGCAGCACTGGAAGACGGAACATATACAGCAGAGTTCCAAACAGACAGCTCTATGTTTCATGTAAATGAAGCGATGGACGGAAAAGGAACACTGACAGTAGAAGATGGAAAAATGACAATTCATATCAGTCTGGTGTCTAAAAATATTGTTAATCTGTTCGAAGGAACTGCCGAGGATGCACAGAAGGACGGCGCAGAACTGCTTCAGCCTACAACAGATACTATTAATTACAGCGATGGAACATCTGATGAGGTCTATGGATTCGACGTTCCGGTTCCGGCACTGGACAAAGAATTTGATCTTGCATTGATCGGAAAAAAGGGAACATGGTATGATCACAAGGTCAGCGTGACAAATCCGGTGGAAGTAGAAGAATAAAATGGATTTGTAACCTTTACAAACCGGCAAAGAAGGGATAAGATACTTTTATAAAATAATTTATAAAAGGAGCCTTGGATATGGCTGGAACGGAAAAGAGAAATATCACAAAATCAAAAATAGTAAACTATATTATAAATCACGAAGCAACGTCTAAAGTGGAATTGTCGAAGGATCTCAATCTTAGTATGCCGACTGTATTGTCGAATGTGAATGAGCTCTTGGCTAATGGAATTGCGGTTGAAACCGGAGAATATGAATCTACAGGCGGGCGAAAAGCAAAACGAATCAGTATTAATCCAGCATATCGTTATGCAGTTGGAATAAGGATCACTGCGAAGCATGCAGGATTTGTACTTGTGAATTTGAGCTATGAGATAGAGAAATATGAAAGGATCCGCTTAGAATTTTCAACAGAGGCCGCTTACTACTTACAATTGAGCGAAGCATTGGAAAGATTTCTTTCAGATGTAGAAAACAGAGAACGAATCTTGGGAATCGGAATTTCAATTCCGGGAATTGTTAATTCGAAAGAACGAATGCTGATCAAATCTCATGCGCTCCAATTGGAGAATTATAGTTTAAGCTTTTTGGAACAGGTCTTTTCACTTCCGGTTTATTTTGAAAATGATGCCAATGCGGCAATGATGGCAGAGGATTTAAATAACTATAGAAATGCATTGTATCTTTCATTGAATAATACACTCGGAGGAGCATTTTGCATTGACGGGAAATTGATTCCGGGAGCAAATCAGAAAGCCGGAGAATTTGGACATATGATCCTTGTTCCGGGCGGAAAGAAATGTTATTGTGGAAAACAAGGCTGTGCGGATGCTTACTGTGCGGCGAGCGTGCTGACAGATGAGACTAAAGAGACACTGGAACAGTTTATGAAGAAGGTGGAAGAGCAGGACGGACAAGCCGTGAAGGTTTGGAAAGAGTATCTTAATAATCTGGCAATCCTTATTTCAAATCTGAGAATGGCATATGATATGGATATTATTCTTGGAGGAGAAGTAGGGGGATATCTTGCAGATCATATACTAACCTTAGGGAAAAAAGTAATGGAATATAATGGATTTGATCATGATACGAGATACCTGAAAGTTTGTTCATATAAGAGAGAAGCCTCGGCAGTTGGTGTGGCAAAACATTATTTACAGGCTTTTATTAAAACATTATAACGATTAGAATGATAGAGAGTTAGAAAATCTAGAGAAGAAACATTTTTAACACATGTTTCTTCTCTGGATTTTTTGTTTTGCGCAAACTGCATAAAAATTATAGCGAAATCTTGTGCAATAGGCAGAATTGAACAATAACATATTGACAAAATGCATTTCTCGAACAATAATGTAATTACTTTAATAAAACATTTAATAAAAGATATTCAATAAAGGAGGAAAACATTATGTTACAGCAGGTAATGACAAACCCGGGAGAAATTATTTTCAGAGAGGTACCGGTTCCGGAAGTGAAAGATAATCAGGTACTAGTTAAGATTATGAATATTGGAATCTGTGGATCTGATATTCACGTATATCATGGAAAACATCCATTTACAAAATACCCGGTGACTCAGGGACATGAGGTATCCGGTGAGATTGCCAAGGTCGGAAAAGATGTTACAGAATTTCATGAAGGACAGAAAGTTACGATTGAGCCACAGGTTTACTGCGGACAGTGTTATCCGTGCCGCCACGGAAAATATAACCTTTGTGAGGAACTTAAGGTTATGGGATTCCAGACAACAGGAACAGCTTCAGAATATTTTGCAGTAGATGCCTCTAAAGTAACACCGATTCCGGAAGATATGTCTTATGAAGAAGGAGCCATGATCGAGCCTCTGGCAGTTGCAGTGCATGGAGTGAAGCAGGTAGGAGATGTAAAGGGATTGAATATTGCAGTTCTTGGTGCAGGACCGATCGGTAACCTGGTTGCACAGGCAGCAAAAGGAATGGGCGCCGCAAAGGTAATGATCACAGATGTCAGCGACCTTCGTCTGGATAAGGCAAAAGAATGTGGTATTGATGTATGTGTTAATACTATGGAGAAAGACTTTGGAGAGGCAATGGTGGAAGCCTTTGGTCCTGACAAAGCAGATGTGATCTATGATTGCGCAGGAAATAATATCACAATGGGACAGGCAATTAAATACGCAAGAAAAGGAAGTATCATCGTTCTTGTTGCCGTATTTGCAGGAATGGCAACAGTAGACCTTGCAGTTGCAAATGATCACGAACTGGATATCAAGAGCACCATGATGTATCGTCATGATGATTATGTAGATGGTATAGAACTTGTAAATGAAGGAAAAGTTCATTTAAGACCATTGATTTCTAAGACATTTGCATTCAAAGATTATCTGAAAGCATATCAGTATATTGATGATAACCGCGAGACAACGATGAAAGTAATCATCAATGTGCAGGAGAAATAGGAGATCGAATCAAGAGAGAGCAGAGTTTTATCAGAAACTTTGGCTAGGAGGTAATTAATGGAAAACGAGAGCAATAATGGAAAAGTGCCTCTGATCAGCAAGATTGCATATGGTTTCGGAGATGTAGGATGTAACTTTAGCTGGATGTTTGTCAGTAACTTTTTAATGATTTTCTATACAGATGTATTTGGAATCAGTATGGCGGCAGTATCAGCATTAATGCTTTTCTCAAGATTCTGGGATGCGATCAATGATCCGATCGTAGGTGGATTAACAGATAAAACAAACACAAGATGGGGAAGATACCGTCCATGGCTGTTGGTGGCAGCACCGATCACATCAGTGCTTTTGATCCTTTCTTTCTGGGCGCACCCAGATTGGTCAAATACATCGAAAATAGTTTACATGGTAATTACATATTGTCTTCTTGTCTTAGGATACACTTGTGTAAACATTCCATATGGAACACTTTGCGGTGCTATGACACAGGATATTGATGAGCGTGCCAAGATCAACACATCTCGTTCCGTAGCAGCAATGATTGCAATCGGAATCATCAATATCGTAACAGTGCCACTGATCAGCAAACTTGGAAGCAACAGTGTAAAGAACGGTTATCTGTTTGTTGCAATTATTTACGGATGCATCTTTGCTGCATGTCATTTCTTCTGTTTTGCAAAGACAAAAGAACAGGTGAAAATTCCGGAGAAAGAAAAAATCTCCATTAAAGCACAGCTGAAGGCCGTTATGCAGAACAGACCATATCTGCTTGCATTAGTTGGACAGGTGCTGTTCGGATTCACACTATATGGAAGAAATGCAGATATTTTATATTACTTTACTTATGTAGAAGGAGATGCGTCCTATTATACAACATATTCCATGTGTATTATTATTCCTTCAATTATCGGTGCAGCTTGTTTCCAGCCGGTATTCCGTAAGTTGAATAATAAAGGAAGAACAGCATCTGTTTTTGCATTACTTACAGGAATCGCTATGCTTGCAATGTTCTTCTTTAATGTAAAAGAATCTCCAATTGTATTCTATGCATTGGCAGGTATTACACAGTTCTTCTTTTCAGGATTTAATACTGCAATCTACGCAATCATTCCGGATTGTGTGGAATACGGTGAGTGGAAAACAGGACTTAGAAATGATGGATTCCAGTACGCATTTGTTTCTCTTGGAAATAAAATCGGAATGGCTATAGGAACTGCACTCCTTGCAGCACTGCTTGGTCAATACGGATATGTGGCAAATCAGGTACAGAATCCGGAAGTAATTGCAGTTATGAAACATGCATTTTCAACAATTCCCGGAATTTTGTGGATTGTCACAGCGGTTGTACTGTTCTTCTATCGTTTGAATAAAAAGCGTTACAATGAAATCGTGGAAGATCTGAAAAATGGAAAAAGAGGTTAAGAAAATATAAAAAACGTGGCCCGGTGCACTGCACCGGGCCATTATCTATATAAACTATTCGTAATTTTTGGTCGAAGTCCGGCAATCATAAAAGATCTGTCGCTAATACAATCACCGTCTTCTTTTATTTATGATACTGGAATGGTACTAGCTATCTTTTGTTGTGACCAGTAACATTCATGTTTGCTTTAGCATTCATCTGTATCAACTTGATGATGTTATTATACGGAAGAATTATGAACACCTCGTGTCACGAAAGCTAAAGAAAAGTAAAATTTATTAAGAGAATATAATTTAAAACTGAAGAAATGTTTAACCTAGATTATAGACAAAATGTCGACAATTTCGTTAAGGGAAGACTGGAAATTTTTCACGATACATGATATGATGATGTAAGTGTCAAAAAGTATAAATTGCGTTTGTGCTCACACAAATAAGCAATTTATACTTTTTGACACGCCGAACACCGAAAACGGAATAAAATGGTGTGAACACGCCATTTTATGGGAGTTTGAGGTGTTCGAGGATTGCGGGAATTGCATAGCAATGGAGCAATCCGGTTACATCAGTGAGTGGCAAAATTTACTTTTGACACTCATATCATATGATAGAAAACAGTAAAAAAGGAAGGATGAAAATAATGGATATTAAAGAAAAGATTCATGCAACAACAGAAGAATTGTTAAGTAATATGGAAAGACTTGTAGCGATAGATTCACAGCTTGGAACACCGGCAGAAGGAATGCCATTTGGAGAGGGACCGGCAAAGGTTCTTCACGAAGCACTGCAGATTGCAGATGAACTCGGATTCAAGACAGTGAACCTGGATAACTACTGTGGATATGCAGAGATGGGAGAAGGCGAAGAGATCGTTGGTATCGCAGGACATCTGGATATCGTACCGGCAGGCGGTGATTGGACATATGATCCATTCAAGCTGACAAGAGAAGGAGATTACGTTTACGGACGTGGAACAACAGATGATAAAGGACCTGTTATGGAAGCACTTTATGCGATGAAGCTTCTTCGTGATTCAGGTGTGAAGCTTAACAAGAGAGTTCGTCTGATCATGGGATGTAATGAGGAAAATGGTTCCAGATGTATGGAGCATTATAATGAAGTGGCAGAAGAGTTATCTTGTGGATTTACACCGGATGCAAGTTACCCATGTATTCACGGAGAGAAAGGTATGCTTGGCATGCTGGCAACTTCTAAGAATACAAAGATTATTTCTATCAATGGTGGATTTGTATTCAATGCCGTATGTGATGCATGTACAGCAGAGATTCCGGCAGAAGAAGGACTGAAAGACAGACTGGAAGCTGCTTTCGCAGAGACAAAACTTCAGGAATACAAAGTAACAGAGGAAGATGGAAAGATCACTATTTATGCAAAGGGAGTATCTGCACATGCAAGTACACCGGCATTTGGAGTTAATGCTGCAGGTGTTATCTTTGACTGTCTTGCAAAAGCCGGATTTGAAGATGATTTCGTAGAATTCTATAACTCACACATTGGCACAGCATGTGACGGATCAGGAATCGGACTGAAATGCGCAGATGAGTTTGGAGAGCTTACATTCTGTAACGGAATCGTTAAGACAGAAGACGGTGTGATCTCCGCTACAATCGATATCAGATTCCCGGTAACATATTCTGTAGAAGATATGCTCAAGATGTGCGAAGGAAAGCTCGAAGACGAGAATGGACGCATTGAGATCCACACAACTACAAAACCATTGTTCTTCCCGAAAGAGTCTCCACTTGTAGAGGCACTGTACAAAGCTTATACAGATGTAACAGGAGATACAGAGAACAAGCCGTTAGTAATCGGTGGCGGAACTTATGCGAAATCCTTAAAGAACATTATCGCATTCGGACCGGAAAAACCGGGTGTGGATTACCGTATTCACGGTGCAGACGAGTATACACTTGTATCAGAAGTTGAAGAAGCAGTACATGTTTATATGGAAGCAATCAAGAACCTGCTTGCAATTTAAAAAATCAGCTTTTGGGTTATATAAAAAATTATGAAATACTGAAATCAAAATAGCGTGCAATGAATACTTGCACATTATTAATGAAAAGATAAGTTTGTGCAAGATGGCTTTGCACAAACTTATTTTCTATATGTCGAAATAATATTCTACAAAGGAACGAGGTGGGAAAAAATGAAATCAAAAGAAATTGCAAAAGCATTAGATATTTCAGAAGCAACAGTGTCATTAGCGTTAAATAAACGCCCTGGTGTTAGTGCAAAAACAGTGGAAAGAATTCAAAAGTATATAATAGATAATGATAAGCCAAAAGAGATAGAGAATCATAAACGTATTAATAAGGATAAAACAATCATGGTTGTTCATTATTTCAAGAACGGATGGGTTTTAGGAGATTATGGGAGACTGGGAACGGAAGATGGTGTCGAAAAATATGAAAGTGGAAAAGCATCTAAGATAAATAACCATTATCGTTTGCTTCTAGAACTTGAAAAGATTGTCGAAGTCCAGGGGTTTCAATTTGCAAACTATTTTCTTGATAGAACAAGAGAAACAGAAGAAAGATTAATACAGACCTGTCGTGAAAGAAAAGTTGTTGGTATCTATATATTGGCAGCAGAAATGGAGGAAGAGGATATTTATCCATTTTTGGAATTAAACATTCCAATTATTGTTGGAGACAATAAATTCTATACAGCAGATATTGATAGTTATAATAATGACAGTTATCAAGGAGTACAGTTATGCATTGATTATCTGAGAAGCAAGGGGCACCGGCATATCTTATATTTATCCAGCGGGTTACCTGCATTTAATTTTGAAGAACGCAGAAATGCTTTTGTTCGATTGATGAAAAAAAATCATATGGGAGATGCTTCCAACAGGATTTATGAGACAGGAGCTGAGTACAATGAGGCCTATCAGAGAATACAAAGATTATTGTATAACGGAGTAAAAAATTCAACAGCCTTTATATGTGAATGTCCGGCAGTGACAATTGGTACAGTGAAAGCATTATTTGAGGGAAAATACAGAATTCCGAAAGATTTTTCACTAATTGGCTTTGATCCAGTTATACCTGAGAGTATAGGGGGGCTGCATTTGACAATGGTCAAAGGAGCACATATGTCGAGACATATTGAAGGTGTGAAATATTTAATAAGAAAGATCCAAGAGAAAGAATTACAAACAATTACTGTAAATTATCGTATGAGAGTTATTGAGGGAAATACAGTATTTAATAAATTACGTTATACATACCTTTAAAAAGATTTAAAGAAAATTTAAATAACTTGTTGAAATTCTACAAATATAGAAAGCAGTGCCTCGAAGATAGAAAATAAAACAAGCAAAACCATAAAAAATAAAATGTTGGATAGGAGGAAATGATTGGGAGTGATACACTGATTTATGTAAAGAAAAGTTCGCTGGAAATGGCGACAGGGACATACATAAAGGAGGAAGGGTATGGCTAGTAAATACGATGCTCTTGCGCGGATCATAGTGCAGAATGTAGGAGGAAAAGGGAATATAGTAAGTCTGACACATTGTGTAACAAGACTTCGCTTCAAACTGCAGGATGAAAGCAAGGCCAATACAGATGTTTTAGAAAGCACAGATGGAGTACTGAAAGTTATTCAGTCAAACGGCCAATATCAGGTGGTTATTGGACAGACGGTTGGAGATGTTTATCAGGCAGTAATTAATGTGGCACATCTGCAAGATGTAGCTTCCGGGGAAGTTGAAGATGATGTAGAAGAATCAAGAGAACGAAAGACGCCTCTAAATATAATGATTGATGTTATTTCTGGTATTTTGGCTCCAACAATTTCATTATTGTGTGCAGCAGGAATCATCAAAGGAATTATGGCATGTTGTACATTTTTCGGAGTCCTTCAGACCACGGATGGAATCTATCAGATTTTATATTCTGTAGGAGATGGTTTTTTCTATTTTCTTCCAATTATTTTAGGATATACAGCTGCTAAGAAATTCAAGATGAATGAATTTACAGGAATGGCACTTGGTGTTGCATTGGTATATCCTACCATGACAGCACTGACATCAGGAGATGTGCTTGGAACTGTTTTTGCAGGAACTGCTTTTGAAATGAATTATTATACGACGATATTTAATATTCCAGTTGTAATGCCAAAAGCAGGATATACCTCATCAGTAATTCCAATCATTCTTGCTGTGTGTATCGGATCGAAATTGGAAAGAAAGTTGAATAAAGTTTTGCCAGATGTGATTAAAGCATTTATTACACCTGTTATTACATTAGTAGTAATGGCTCCACTTACTTATTTGTTGATTGGACCACTGGCATCGCTGTTCTGTGCAGTATTACAGGTGATATTTAATTTCCTGTTTTCACTTCCGGTTGTAGGAGGGCTTGTGGGAGGATTATTAGTTGCTGCTCTCTGGCAGGTGCTTGTTATTTTTGGATTCCATTGGGGTATTGTTCCATTGGGATTGATTAATCTTGGAAGTCTTGGGTATGACTGGATTCTTCCGTGCAATTTTTGTACTACAGGCGGAGTACTGGGGGCATTATTTGTTATTCTTTTGAAAACAAAGAATAACAATACAAAGAAGAGAGTGGTTCCATCAATTATCTCTATGCTTTTTGGTGTTTCTGAACCGGCAATTTACGGAACATTACTTCCGATGAAAAAACCTTTCATAATAGCAATTATAGGAAACGCCGTGGGAGGCGCTATCACAGGATTTTTTGGGGCAAGAAGATATATGATGGGAGCATTAGGACTGCTAGGAATTCCATCATATATTGATCCGGCACCAAATGGTGCGGGAATGTATAGTGTATGGGTTGTACTTGGTGCAACACTTGCAGCATTAGTAGTTTCTTTCAGTGTTGGATGGGTCTATTATAGCAAGAACAGCGTAGATGCTCAGAAATAGAAGATTCAGAAAAAGCAGATTCAGAAAAAGCAGATTCTATAGGGATCTGCTTTTTTAGAAAGAGGTAAAAATGAAAAATTTTCCAGAACATTTTTTATGGGGAGGAGCAGTTGCAGCTAATCAGTGTGAAGGAGCTTTTCAAGAGGGAAAACGAGGTCTTTCATCAGTTGATGTATTACCATATGGAGAAGACAGACGAAAAGTAGCTTTAGGTGAAATGATTATGTTGGAATGTGACGATAAGCATAGATATCCAAGTCATGAAGGGATTGATTTTTATCATACATTCAGAGAAGATATAAAACTTTTTGCAGAAATGGGATTTAAAGTTTTTCGCTTTTCTATTTCCTGGACAAGAATTTTTCCAAATGGAGATGATGAAATTCCGAATCAAGAAGGAATTAAATTCTATAAAGATGTCATCAAGGAATGCAAAAAATATAATATTGAACCATTAGTAACTATTTGCCATTTTGACACACCTGTAGCACTTATAAAGAAATATGGTGGCTGGAAAAGTAGGAAGATGATAGATAGTTATCTGAATTACTGTTATGTTTTATTTAAGAATTATGGAAAAATAGTAAAGTATTGGATTACATTTAACGAAATTAATATGTTGATGCATATGCCATTTTTGGGAGCAGGAATTGTTTTTAAAGAAAATGAGAATAAAGAAGCTGTGAAGTATCAGGCTGCACATTATGAATTACTGGCCAGCGCACAGGCTGTGAAAATGGCAAAAAAAATGATGCCAAAGGTAAAGATTGGATGCATGCTTGCAGCGGGACAGTACTATCCATATACCTGTAATCCGGAAGATATTTATCGTGCAATGGAGGCAGACAGGGATAATTATTATTTTATTGACGTACAAACACGTGGAGAGTATTCAATATTTGCAAAAATGCGTATGAAGGAGAAGAACATTACTTTAGACATAACAGAAAAAGATTTGAAAATATTAAAGGAAGGAACTGTTGATTTTGTTGCATTGAGTTATTATTCCAGTCGTTGTATTTCAGCGGATTCAGAAGTAATAGAGAAAAAGAAACGGCCAGGCAATGCGGCAATTCTTTCATTAGTAAATCCATATCTTAAATCAAGCGAATGGGGATGGCAGATTGATCCGTTAGGGTTAAGGATTACTTTAAATACACTTTATGACAGATATCAAAAGCCATTATTTATTGTTGAAAATGGTTTGGGTGCAGTAGATGAGATTGAAGAAAATGGTGAAATACATGATATTTATAGAATAAAATATTTACAGTTGCATATTAAAGCACTAAAAGATGCGGTTGAAAAAGATGGAATTCCGGTAATCGGCTATACATCATGGGGACCGATTGATTTGGTTTCGGCATCTACCGGCGAGATGACGAAAAGATATGGATTTATTTATGTAGATAAAAAAGATGATGGATCAGGCAGTTTGGTAAGAAGACGAAAAGCTAGTTTTTATTGGTATAAACAGGTAATCCAATCAAATGGAAATGATCTTGAATATAAGGGAGAAACATATGAGTAAACAGGTCTTTAATCCATATCTTCCAGAATGGGAATATGTTCCAGATGGAGAGCCAAAGATATTTGACGATAGAGTCTACATATTTGGCTCACATGATATTGCAGGAGGACAAAATTATTGTTCAGAGGATTATGTATGCTGGAGTGCACCGATAAATGACCTGACATCATGGAGCTTTGAAGGAACTATATATAGAAAAGAAGATGATCCAGGGTATAGAAATGAATCAGGAGTCCGGCTCTATGCACCGGATGTATGTAAGGGGAAGGATGGAAAATTCTATTTATACTATTTTTCAAATAAATTGGATCGAATTAGTGTTGCAGTGTGTGAATTTCCAGCAGGTCATTATACGTATTTAGGCGACGTACACCTAAAAAATAGAAAAGTATTTGATGGAAATAGTGGATACGGATTGCCGTTTGATCCGTCGATATTGTGTGATGGAGATGATATCTTTTTGTATTATGGATTTGCATTTCAGGAAAAAAAAGAAAAGTTTAATGAAAATGGTTATTGTGGAGCATTCTGTGCAAAACTTGAAGATGATATGTTGACAATGAAAACAGATCCTGTATGTATAATTCCGGGAAAACTGTATTCAAAGGAGACAGAGTTTGAAGGACATGCATTTTTGGAAGCATCAAGTATACGGCATTATGGAGACAAATACTATTTTGTATATTCATCAGAAAATGGACATGAATTATCCTATGCGATAAGTGATTCTCCAGATAGAAATTACAGATATAAAGGAACACTGATATCAAATGGCGATGTGGGATTAAAAGACCGAAAAAAGAAGGATGCGGTGAACTATCTTGGAAACAATCATGGAGGAATTTTAAAAATAGAAGATAATTACTATATTTTTTATCATAGACATACTCATGGAATACCGTATTCGCGACAAGGCTGTGCTGAAAAAATACAAATGGATTTCAATGGGGAATTTTCACAGGCTGAAGTGACAAGTTGTGGATTGAATAACGGATCATTAGAGGCAAAAGGGACTTATCCGGCGCGAATTGCATGTTGCTTAAAAAGTGTGGATGGAGTAAAGCAATATTCAAAATCAGTACATTGGGATGAAAAACATCCGTATATTGCACATGAAAGAATACAGGATAATGCTACTTCGGAAATGCAATATATATATAATCTTAGAAATGGGGCAATCTGTGGATATAAATATTTTCATTTTGATGAGACAGAAAGAAAAGTAAAGATCTGTAGTAGAGGAAGATTCGAGGGAATATTAGAAATGTATATAGGAAATCTAGAGCCAGATAATCTTTGTGCGGTAATTGCAGTGAATCATTTAGAAAATCATAAGCAATGGAGTTGGGAGGAAGTAATGATAAAAGGGAAAAAGGGCGATTATCCAATTTATTTTAAGGTATGTGGGAAGGGAGCATTAGATTTTAAGGAATTTGTTTTTGAGTAATGATACGTTTAAAAAAGAAATTCCAACAGAAGAATGTCTGAAAGATCAACGGAAGATGACTGTTTATGCAAAGGGAGCATCTGCACAGGTATTGTAAAAAGTAATATGCACAAAACCATTATGAAGAGTTTGTGAAAGAGAATCTTGCGCAAACTCTTCTTTTTGCCGTAAAATAGAGAAGCACAGGAGGAAACTAATATGGGAAAAATTAAAATTATTTTCTTTGATATTGATGGTACATTGATTGATATGCAGAAAAAGCAGATCTCTGAAAAAATGATAGAAACACTGCAAAAACTTAAGAAAAATGGGATTAAGTTATGTATTGCTACGGGACGTGCACCAATAACACTTCCAAAAATCAAAGAGATTGAGTTTGATGCATGGCTGACATTTAACGGTTCATTGTGTTATGACAGAATGGAAACGATCTATAGTAATCCAATCTGTTTGGAAGATGTACAGAAAATTGTTGGCAATGCATCAGCAATTGGACGTCCGGTCTCTGTTGCAACGAAGGAGCATCTTGCAGCAAATGGAACAGATAAAGATCTTGAAGAGTATTATTCCTTTGCTCATCAGAGTGTAGTGATTGCGGAAGATTTTGAAGATATCATCTGTCAGGAAGAGATTTATCAAGTAATGTTAGGGTGTCGTGAGAGTGACTATTCTGTAATTTTGGAAGATGTAGAAGGGGCGAAGATTACAGCATGGTGGGATCACGCAGCTGATATCATTCCGGCAAATGGCGGAAAAGGAATGGGAATCCAAAAGATGTTGGAGCATTACCAGCTGGATCGTTCAGAAGCTCTCGCATTTGGAGATGGGAATAATGATATAGAGATGCTTCAGACGGTTGGAACAGGAGTTGCAATGGAAAATGCGTCAGCGGATTTGAAGGCAATTGCAGATGAAATCTGTGGAAATGTTGCAGAAGACGGAATTTATCATTATTGTATAGAGAACGGATTAATCTAAAAGAAATTTGTGCCGCCAGCCAAAGGCGGTGGAATGGAGATTAACATGTTATTAAGTATCGCTTTGATCCTGCTTGTAGGAATGTCTATGGGCTGGATCTGTAAGAAAATCAAACTGCCAAGCCTGCTTGGAATGATGATTACGGGCATGACACTCGGCCCATATGTACTGAATCTGTTGGATGACAGTATTCTTGGAATCTCAGCCGAGCTTCGAAAGATTGCGCTGATCATTATTCTTACAAGAGCCGGTCTTGGTCTGGATCTTTCAGGGCTTAAGAAGATTGGAAGGCCGGCTGTGATGATGTGTTTCGTGCCGGCGACATTTGAGATTGTTGGAATTGTACTGCTGGCTCCGAAGCTGATGGGATTATCTATACTTGAAGCTGCAATCATGGGTGCTGTACTTGCGGCAGTTTCACCAGCTGTTGTAGTACCGAGGATGGTGAAACTGATGGAAGAAGGATATGGCGTGAAACAGGGGATTCCGCAGTTGATCTTGGCAGGTGCATCTGTAGATGATGTCTATGTCATCGTGCTGTTCTCAACATTTACAGGAATGATGCAGGGACAGAGCACATCTATACTCAGTTTTATTAATATTCCGGTTTCTATTTTCCTTGGAATTGGCATTGGATTATTGATTGGAAGTTGTCTCGCATATTATTTTAAGAAAGTACATATAAGAGATACCTCGAAAGTGCTGATCATCTTGAGTATTTCTCTGTTGCTTGTTGTGATGGAAGACAGCTTGAATACAGCGATCACATTTTCGGCATTGATCGCGATCATGTTTATTGGAATCGGTTTGCAGAAGAAGAGAGAAGTCGTTGCGAAGAGGATTTCTGTGAAATACGGGAAGCTGTGGGTGGCAGCAGAAGTATTTCTGTTCGTGCTTGTAGGAGCAACGGTGAATGTCGGATACCTTGGAAAAATCGGAGTAAAAGCATTAGTTGTTATCGCAGGTGCGCTGGTGTTCCGTATGCTAGGCGTATTCGTCTGCCTTCTTGGAACAAGTCTCAAGAAGACAGAACGATTATTTGCCATGATGGCTTATACACCGAAAGCAACAGTTCAGGCCGCAATCGGCGGAATCCCTCTTGCGATGGGATTTGCCTGCGGAGATACCGTTCTTACTGTGGCTGTTTTAGCGATTGTGCTGACAGCTCCGCTGGGTGCATTTGCGATTGATTTCTCATATAAGAAATTATTGGAAAAATCAAAATAGAAAAATGTTATTAAAACAGTTCATGTAGAAAAAACGACCATTTATGAAAGCAGACCTTAGCGGTCTGCTTTTTATGTTATGATAAGTTCAGTAAAAAAGATACTTGTGAAGTGGAAAATGCAAAACGATCACAGGTACTGCGAAGGGTAACAAAGTAACATAGTATAAAATAAAAGGTAGGTTTCAAAATGAGTCTGAAATACGAAAAACTGATCAGAAAGATGACACTGGCAGAGAAAGCAGTTATGATGTCAGGAAAGAACACACGGGAGACCGTTGATTTTGAAAAATATGGAATTCCGTCTATGGTAATGTCTGACGGACCTCACGGACTGAGAAGACAGGCAGGAGCGGGAGATCATTTGGGATTGAACGCAAGTCTTCCGGCGACTTGTTTTCCGACAGCGGCAGGAGTGGCAAACAGCTGGGATGAAGCACTGGGAGAAGAAATCGGAGAAGCACTTGCAGAAGAGGCAGTGACAATGGGAGTCAATGTGATCCTTGGCCCTGGACTGAATATCAAGAGAAGTCCGCTGTGTGGAAGAAACTTTGAGTATTTTTCAGAGGATCCGTATCATGCAGGAAAGATGGCAGCGGCATATGTCCGTGGAATCCAAAGCAAAGGAATTGCAGCTTGTCCAAAGCATTTCGCAGCAAACAGTCAGGAGCTGCGCCGTATGGCGAACGATTCTGTCGTAGACGAAAGAACGTTCCGTGAGATTTATACAACAGGATTCGAGATTGCGATCAAGGAAGGTAAATCAAAATCCATCATGTCTTCCTATAATGAAGTAAATGGAATCTATGCAAACGAAAACAACCATATGCTGCAGGAAATTCTGGTAGATGAGTGGGGCTTTGATGGTTTTGTTGTATCTGACTGGGGCGGAAGTAACGACCATGCACTTGGCGTGAAGAATGGAAGCCATTTGGAGATGCCGGGAACAGGAAAATCAGGTATGTATGATATTATTCATGCAGTTGAGAACGGTGATCTTGATGAAGCAGTATTGGATCAGAGACTGGATGAACTTTTAAATGTGATTTTCTCAACACATCAGGCAACAGAAGACGCAAAGGGAAAAACATTTGATGTGGAAGCGCATCATAACCTGGCAAGAAAAGCGGCAGAGGAAAGTATTGTCCTCCTGAAAAATGAGGATCAGATCCTTCCGTTGAAACCGGGAACGAAAGTTGCAGTGATCGGTGATTTTGCAAAGACACCAAGATATCAGGGCGCAGGATCATCACTTGTAAACCCGGCAAAACAGCCGGAAGCAATCCTTGATGTGATTGGATCAACAGATCTGGATGTTGTTGCATATGAGCAGGGATATATCCGTAACAGAAAACCGAACCAAAAGCTGACAAAGGCAGCAGTAGAACTTGCAAAGAAGGCGGATATCGTACTTTTCTTCGGAGGACTTGATGAAATCAGCGAATCCGAAGGACTTGACCGTACACATATGTCCATGCCTGCCGCACAGGAGACATTACTTAATGAACTTACAACAGTAAATAAGAATATAATCGTAGTTCTTTCAGCCGGATCAGCGATCGAGATGCCATGGTATCCATATGTAAAAGGAATCGTGCACGGTTATCTTGGTGGACAGGCAGGCGCGTCAGCAATGTTGAACGTTCTGACAGGAAAGGTGAATCCATCCGGTAAGTTAAATGAGACTTACCCAATCTATTATGAGGATACGCCGGCGTATGCATATTATCCAAGTAAAGAAAGAAGCAGTGAGTACAGAGAGTCTCTTTATGTCGGATACCGTTATTACACAACTGTTGGAAAATCAACGCGTTTCCCATTTGGTTACGGATTGAGCTATACAACCTTTGAATATAAAGATTTGAAAATAGATACAGAAGGTGTGACATTTACAATTAAGAATACAGGCAATGTGTCAGGAACTGAGATCGCACAGCTGTATGTTGGAAAATCTTCTGAGACTGTCTTTCGACCGGTTCGCGAGCTGAAAGGTTTCGTAAGAGTAGAGCTTCAGCCAGGAGAAGAAAAGGAAGTAAGAATCGGGTTTGATGATAAGACATTCCGTTTTTATGATACAAGAACAGATAGCTGGGAGATTGAAAGCGGTACTTATCAGATCATGATCGGTGAAAATGCGCAGCAGATGGTTCTGGAAGGTGCTTTAGACGTAAAAGGTACTGTTGAAAACGGCGGCTACAAGAAAGAAGAACTGCCGGAATATTTCAGCGGCAAGATTAAAGACATTTCAGACGAAAAATTCCGTATTCTGTATGGAAGAGAGATTCCGGATGGAAGCTGGAGCGGTGAGATCCGAATGAACGATGCAGTTTGTCAGTTGTATTACGGAAAAGGAATTCTTGGAAAACTGCTCTGTGCAATCCTGAAATTACTTCTGAAAATCAGTGACTGGAAGGGAAAGCCGAACCTGAATGTATTATTTAACTACAATATGCCAATTCGTGGATATGCGAAAATGACAGGCGGTATTGTGACGATGAAAATGGCAGAGGCATTGACAGAGATGGCGAACGGACATCGAATTAAAGGAACAGCACATCTGATCAAAGCTGCAATCAACAGAGGATAGGCAATATAGACAAAAACGAAATATATAAATTGTTAAATATGCCAAATGGAATTGCAGGTTATGAAAAAAACGTACCATTTATGCGAAAAAAGGCATGAGAGAATAAATTATGTTAACATAAGCCCATCAACAAAAGGGAGGAAACATTATGACAAACTTTTTAGTAAACTTATTGTCCCCGATATTCACTAGTCTGGGAGTAAGTGTTGCAGACCTGACGTCATATATTGAACGACTGAGTGGTTATATTATTGCTATCCTTGTTGCATTAGTTGCAATGATCGTAGTAATGATCGCAGCGCATAAAGCGAAAAAGGGAGTTCGCCACGTGATCCGCTGGCAGGCAGGAATTGCATTTGTGGCTATCGTTGCAGTACTTGTTAATGTGATCTGTTATGGTCCGATGTACAACAACGTATCAAGTATTTTAAATGCGAAGAAAGTAGAGCTTTCAAAAGAAACAACAGAGCAGAGCCGTGAAACAATTCAGAAAGTCGGAGAAGAAGGAATGGTTCTTCTGAAAAACAAAGGAATCTTACCACTCGCTTCTGACACGGAGAAACTGAATGTGTTCGGATGGGATTCAACAAATCCGTTATACGGTGGAACAGGATCCGGATCTTCAGATTCTTCCACAGCGATCAGTATTTTACAGTCTTTAAAAGATGCAGGATATGAGACAAATGAATCTCTGACAAAGATGTACACAGATTACCGAGAAGACCGTCCGACAATCGCTATGGCTGAGCAGGACTGGACATTACCGGAGCCAACAAAAGAATATTATACAGACAGCCTTATGAACGAAGCAAAAGAATTCTCTGATACAGCTGTTGTAGTGATCGGACGTTCCGGTGGAGAAGGTGCAGACCTTCCGACAGATATGAAATCAGTGATCGACGGAAGCTACAAGAAACTGGCAGAAACGGTGTCAGTCACACCGGAAAATTACGGATATGTAAAAGGAAGTTACACAAACAACGGTGATTATGATGATTTCGACGAGGGCGAAAGCTATCTTGAACTGTCTAACACAGAAGAAGATATGTTAGATACAGTCTGCTCTCAGTTTGAAAATGTTATTGTGGTTGTAAATGCAAACAATGCGATGGAACTTGACTGGGTTGATAAGTATGAGCAGATCGGTGCTGTTATCTATGCACCGGGAGCAGGAGCAACAGGATTCGAGGCACTTGGAGAGATTATCAACGGATCTGTGAATCCATCAGGAAAGACAGTCGATACATTTGTAAAAGATCTTCAGCAGACACCTTATTACAACAATATGGGTCTGAACGCATACACAAATGTAGATGATCTGAAAAACCAGATCGCAAAAAATGATGCAGCTTACGAAGGAAGTATGGGATTTGTAAACTATGCAGAAGGAATCTATGTAGGTTATAAATTCTATGAGACAGCAGCAGAAGAAGGGCTGATCCAGTACGAAGATACAGTACAGTATCCATTTGGATATGGTCTGAGCTATACAACATTTGAAAAGACAATTGAGAATTTTAAAGACAATGGTGATACAGTAACATTTGATGTGACAGTGAAAAACACAGGTGATGTTGCAGGTAAAGATGTTATTGAGATTTATTACACAGCGCCATATACAAATGGTGGGATTGAAAAAGCAGCTGCGAATCTGATCGCATTTGAGAAAACAGAAACTCTTGATCCGGGAGCAGCAGAGACAAAATCAATCACTATTAACAAAGAGGATATGGCATCCTATGATTCTGAAGGAATCAAGATTTCCGGTGGTGGATATATCTTAGAGGCTGGAGAATACACAATCTCTCTTCGTTCCGATTCACATACTGTTGTAGCAGAAGAGAAATTTACAGTAGACAGTGATATTGACTACAGTAAAGACGGACGTTCTTCCGACGAAACTGTATCAACAAACCAGTTTGAAGATTACTCACGTGGTGATTTCGAACAGCTTTCAAGAGCAAACGGATTTGCAAATTATGAATCTGCTTGTGGAAAGTTAAGTGAAGATGCTTATGTAATGAGCGACGAGACAAGAAAAGCAGTAGAAGAAAATGTATTTGGAATCTATGACAGTACAAAATACAATGATGATTCCGACGAGATGCCGAAGATGGAGCAGGATAACGGACTTCAGCTTGCAGACCTTACAGGAAAATCATATGATGACGAAGACTGGAATAAACTCTTAGACCAGTTAAGCTTCGAGGATATGTCAACACTTATCAATGTAGGTGGATGGCAGACAGCAGAGATCAAGTCTGTAGGAAAGGTTGCAACATCTGATTGTGACGGACCGGCAGGACTGAATAACTTTATCACAAAGACATACGGAACAGCTTATCCGTCAGAAGTACTGATCGCTCAGACATGGAATAAAGATCTGGCAAAAGAAGTCGGAGATTCTATGGGACAGGAGTATGTTGACGCAGACAACTTCGGATGATATGGACCGGCAATGAATATCCACAGATCTGCATTTGCAGGACGTAACTTCGAGTACTATTCAGAAGACGGCGTATTATCCGGATACATGGCAGCAAACGAGATGAACGGAGCTGCAGTGAAAGGTGTATATCCTTATATCAAACATTTTGCATTAAATGATCAGGAAACAAACCGTTGTTCCTTCCTTCTGACATTTGCTTCTGAGCAGACGATCCGTGAAGGATACCTGAAAGCATTCGAGCTTGCAGTTAAGGGATTCGAAGGAAATGCAATGGCAGCAATGTCCGCTTTCAACTGGATCGGTACAGTTCCAAGCTGTGCAAACAACGGACTTCTGAATAACGTTCTTCGTGGAGAATGGGGATTCGTTGGAATGGTAGAGACAGATTACGACGGTTCTTACGGATACATGATCACAGATCACTGTATCAGAAATGGAAACGACCTGATGCTTGGATTCAACAGTGCTGAGTCTAACAAGCTTACAGATAAGAGTGCAACAGCAGTACTCGCAATGAGACAGGCATGCAAGAATATTCTTTACACTGTAGCAAACAGCGGCTACTATGCAGATGGTAACCCGGCTGCAGGTATGAGCAATATGACAAAACTTTTCGTAACAGTAGACGTGATTCTGGCAGTTCTCTTAATTGCAGCAGATGCGATCGTGATCGTACGTTTCAGAAAGAAAAGAAAAAATGTAGATAAAGCAGAAGCGTAATATATTAAATGAAAGACAGGATTGGACAGATAGAAACAGGCCAATCCTGTTTTCCTTTTGCTAAAATAGTGATTGCTCAGAGTCAGCAACAGGTAAATCTCATTATATGACTTGTGGCAGAATAAAAATTCCTTTATTATAAGATAGAACATAAGACGACAGAAAATATACCAGGAGGAGGATTCCGATGATCAAAATTGCGATTGTAGAAGACGAAGCAATGTATGCAAAACAGTTGGAAGAATTTCTGCATCAATACGAGGCAGAGAATCAAGAAGCGTTCGAGATAACCATTTATTCCGATGGAGATCAGATTGTCAATAAATACAAATCTCAGTTCGACATTATCCTTATGGATGTCGAGATGAAATTCATGGATGGAATGTCAGCTGCGGAAGAAATCCGTAAAATGGACAGTGAAGTTGTAATCATCTTTATTACAAACATGGCACAGTATGCAATTAGAGGTTATGCGGTAGACGCGTTGGATTATGTGTTGAAACCAGTTTCTTATTTTGCGTTCTCCCAGAGATTGAATCGCGCGATTGAACGTATGAAAAAGCGAGAGGCAAAGGTCATTATGGTAAATATAAAAGGCGGTATGGTGCGTATTAACATCGCAAATATTTACTATATTGAAAGCCAGGGACATACACTGATTCTTCATACGATCCTTGGGGATTATGAAACTACAGGGAAAATGAAAGAGATGGATGAAAAGCTTTCGGGGATGAATTTCTGCAGAGGAAATAAAGGATATCTGATCAATCTGCAGCATGTAGACCGGATTCAGGACAACTGTGCGGTAGTAAAAGGCGAAGAGCTGGTGTTGAGCCGTGCACGTAAAAAGGAATTTATGGAAGCTTTGACAAGATATTGGGGAGAGGTGATAAAATGATTGATCATTTGATGCCGGATATCCCGAGACTTTACTCGGCAATTGCAGAGTGGCTTGCATGCATGATATTTATCCTGCCATTTAAAAAGAGATTTTCAAAAATAAAGACAGGTGTGATCATGGCGGTGATGCTTGTTGTACAGAGCGGATTCATGGTCGTGACGGAAGATGTCAGCTTGTTTTTCTGGATTCCCTGCATGATGGTAGCTGTATTCCTTATGCTGTTTTTCATTTATGTATCCTGCGCGATTGAAGTAACAGACGCAGTATATTTCGTGTTGATTGCATTTGTTGTGGCAGAATTCATGGCGTCGATTGAATGGCAGGTTGCTTGTTACTTTAGGATAGCGCAATCAGGAGTATGGTGGAAAGAATGGTTAGCCCTTATCCTCGGATATGGAATAATCAGCGTGATCTTGTTCAAGATCTTGCATGTACATTTCCCGGAAGATGGCCAGATAGAGATAGGTTGGAAAGAATGTCTGTCAGCATTTTTGATTGCGATATCTGTTTTCGCTGTCAGTAATATTAGCTATCTTACAATCAATACTCCATTTTCCGGAAGGTATTCATTTGAGATAGCAAATATCCGTACAATTGTGGATTTGGCCGGAATTGCGATTCTGTACGCACATCTCATGCAATGCTGTGAGATGCGGGCAAGAAAAGAGCTTGAGGCAGTTCAGAATGTACTTCAGAATCAGTATGCACAGTATGTGCAGTCAAAAGAAAGTATTGAACTGATCAATTATAAATATCATGATCTGAAACATCAGATTGCGGTGTTGAGAAGTGAAGAAGATCCTCAGAAAAGAGAAGCATTTTTGGATGAGATGGAGGCGGAGATCCGTCAGTATGAAGCACAGAATAAAACCGGAAATAAGGTACTTGATACTGTGCTGACGAGCAAAAGTCTGTATTGTAATAAGAATGGAATTACATTTACCTGTGTGGCAGACGGAACGCTGTTAGACTTTATGGATGTTATGGATATCTGCAGTATCTTTGGAAATGCACTCGATAATGCGATCGAATGCGAGATGAAAATACCGGATAAGGAAAAAAGACTGATCCATGTTACAGTGTCCAGACAGAAGGCATTTTTGATTCTTAAGTTCGAGAATTACTGTGAAGAAAAACTGCAGTACCAGGATGGAAATATTGCGACGACAAAGAAAGACAAAAAGTATCATGGATACGGAATGAAGAGTATTCGTTATACAGTGAATAAATACGGCGGGGCAGTCACGATCGATACAAAAGAGAACTGGTTTGACTTGAAAATTTTGATTCCGATTAAAGAAGAACAAGGAGATTAAGACCGCACACATTTTTGGGTTCCGATAAGAAAGAACATTTGCAGTTTATGCAGAAAAAGTGCAGGTTATGTAAGTATAATAGATAGGCATGTAATCCATGTTAGGATATAGATACGAAGTCCAAGGGAGGACAAGAGAATCTAGAATCTTAGAAGAATGGAGAATGTAGAATGAATAAGCTAAACAACATATGGAATCGTTTTGCAGAGAAACATCCGAGTGCTTCAAAATGGATAAGAGAAGGCGGATTGTTCGTAATTGTAAGTAATCTGATCACTGTACTTAAATATGTAATGTTGCTGTTTTTGCCACTGGCATTCGCAGGACTTCCGAATATTGATTTCGGTTTCCCGGGAATCGACATTACATTATTCGGTGAGACATTTAAGTGGAATATTATCGGATATGATGCGGCACATGGCGGTCTTCCGTATTTCTGTGCATACATGATTGCAATGCTCGTTGGTGAGTGTATCAACTTCCCAATCCAGAGAAGCTTTGTGTTCCGCAGCAAAGGAAAGATCTGGTATCAGGCGTTCTGGTATCTGATCGCATTCTGTATTGTTACATGCATTGTAAACTCAATCAATTGTATCTGGGTTGCAGTTGCCGGAATGTTTGTACCGGGATGGCTTTATAATATCGGAACAACCGTGCTGAACGGAGGAGTGTCGATGGTGGTATTCTTCTTCGTGAATAAGATTATTTTCCCGGAGGGAGAAGTAAAGTAGAATAGAGAAAAGAAGAACAGAAGAACAGAGTAGTGCGCGTTAGCGTGCTGTCCTGTTCTTTTAACATGAAAATCATTTTCAAATTCATCTTGACAATAAAATTTTTTGCGTTAAAATAAAAAAATGATTTTTGATAGATTCGAGATGGAAGTAAAGTAATGTTGGAATTTGTAAAACAAAGCAAGAAAAGAAAGTTATATTGTATCCTTGGCATATTGTATCTGCTGTGTATTATCTTTGTTGCAAATGATGCATGGTTGTATAGCACACCCATTGCAAAACTGACAAAGGTCGAAACCAGTGTTTCAGGAGAAGAGACAGGAACCAGAGGGACGAAGGAGAAAAAATATAAGCAGAATATCCAGGGAGTAATCCTAAATGGAGAAAACAAGGGAAAGACAATAAGTTTTACGAATGAGTGCACGTATACCGGAATGATGAAACAGCCATATCATAAGGGAGATAAGGTACTGCTCAATGGAACAAGCAAGAGAATGGGTTCTGGAATTCGTGGACTGAAACGAGATACAGAGCTTATGATACTCATAGGATTTCTGATGTTTATATTAATTATCGTTGCAGGAAGACAGGGTGCGCTTACGATATTGACCGTTATTTTTAATGTTACTGTTTTTTCAATTGGTTTTTGGAAAGCGGGAGATACATCAAATGTGCTGGAAATGTGCAGCAGGCTGGTGATTCTTTTTGCGGTTATTACATTGGTTGGATTAAACGGGATTCATAAAAAGACATGGGCAGCACTTTTTACAACATTGATTGTTCTTGTAATGATCATGGGAATCTTTGATGTTGTAATCCATCATGCAGAAGATCTTGATTATTCGACCATGGAGTATCTTGGAAGTATTGAAAATCCGGATGAAATTTTCCATGCAGAAATCCTGATATCAGGACTGGGAGCAATCATGGATGTGGCGGTCGCCATCGCTGCATCCTTAAGTGAAATTGTTGAAAAGAAGCCGGAAGTGACATTTTTGGAATTATTTAAATCAGGAAGAGAAATTGGATATGACATTATGGGAACGATGATAAATGTGCTGTTGTTTGTCTTTGGCTGTGGACTGATTCCAATGTGTCTGATCCGAATGAATAATGATGTGAGTTTAATTACTATTATAAAGCTACACATTCCATGTGAATTGTGCAGATTTCTGGTGGAAAGTATAGGAATTGTTCTGGCAATACCGATTTCTATTTTGGTTACTTCTGTGATGATAAAGGTCTCAGGAATGTTTCATAGACAGAAGAAAGCAAGAAAGGTGCAGGGAGAAGGAAAATGCTGATAACACTTGGATTGATTTTACTGATTTTAATTATGGTCGTCGGTGGAGACAGAGGTGTCGTTTCGCTTATTGCTTTGTGTGGAAATCTGTTGATCTTAAGTCTTGCAATCTGGCTTATGGCATCAGGAGTTCCTGTTCTTCTCGTTACGGTTTGTGTCGGTGTTGTCATTTCCTGTATTACGTTGTTCTATCAAAATGGTAGCAATAGAAAGACATGGAGTGCATTTCTTGCAACTATGATCACAATGCTGTTGCTGTTCTTCTTCATATATATCGTTGTATGGAGAAGTGAGGCGGGAGGTCTTAACGAGATACAACAGGTTGGAGAAGATGTATTTTATTATAATATAAACCTGAATATCAGTATGAGAAATGTTGCTGTCTCTGTTATACTTCTCAGTACTCTTGGAGCTGTTCTTGATATGGCACTGACAGTTACCACATCTGTTTATGAAGTGAAAAGCCATAAAGAAGATATGACTTTTAAAGAACTGATTCACAGCGGAATGCAGATAGGAAAAGAAGTGACCGGAACAACGGTGAATACACTTCTGTTTGCATATTTAGGAGAATCACTTCTGCTTTTTTCCTATCTGCGGATGCAGGGATATTCGTTTGAACTACTGTTGAATTCTAAAATCATGTTTGAAAATTGTGCCTCAATGATCTTCGGAGCAATCGCCTGCGGGGTTGTAATGCCGGTGGCAGCGGTTGCAGGGGGCTATTTTTTTCGATTTAAATAAACATAAAATCCAACGTTCAACATAATTCCAACTGCTGTAGAAACCGGTGCAGCAAGACCGATCTTTGTCAGGCTGGCGTTTGGCTGGATACTCATGATGTATGCCATTGGCAAACGAACCAGAAGTGTCTGAATCAGACCTTGTGTCATAACCCAAAGAGTCCTATCATTTCCATTAAAATACCCTACCATACTGAAAAGAACGGCTGTTACAATTGTTTCCGGTGCGAATCCTCTCAGGTAAGCAAAACCATTCTGAATAACAGCTGCATCGGTAGAGAAGAATCCGGCCAGCACATCTCCCTTAAGAAATACAAGAGTGAAGACGAAACATCCCACAACCAGACCGACACCGATTCCGGTGAACATAGATTTCTTTGCACGCTTTGCTTTTCCGGCACCGACATTCTGAGAGACGAAAGAAGCCATGGACTGCATGAGTGCGCTAGGTACCAGCATTGCAAAGTTTACGATTTTGCAGGCAACGCCGTAACCAGAAGAAGCCTCCAGTCCGAGCCGATTTACAAAAGCGCAGAGTGCGAGGAATGACATCTGTGTCAGGAATTCCTGGAGTGCAAGAGGGAGTCCAATAATGAGGAATTTCTTGCACTGTGGATTCAGACAGAAGTCTTTCTTTCTAATCTTGAATGGTAGTTCTTTTTTGATAAGGAGAACTACTGCGAAGACAACACTGATTGCCTGGGCGAAAACAGTTGCAATCGCGGCACCGGCTGCGTTCATGTGGAAACCTGCAACAAGTATCAAGTCACCGAAAACATTTATGATGCATGCGACAAGTACAAAAAGCAGAGGGGACTTGCTGTCTCCAAGTCCACGGAAAATCGCAGAAAGCAGGTTGTAAGCGACGATAAAAAAGATTCCACTTCCGCAGATACGGATGTAAACAGCAGTCAATTCTATAGCTTCTGCAGGAGCCTGCATCAGGATCGCGATTGGATGCGCGAAACAAACCATGACGATGAACAATCCAACTGAAATCGCTGTAAATACAATTGCAGAACCGCCGATGACCGAGCCAATCTGTTCCGGTCTTTTTTCGCCGAGATAACGTGCAATCAGAACCGTGATACCCATAGCAAACTGGACAACTACGAAAGTGACCAGATTCAGAACCTGGCTTCCAGTAGAAACAGCAGAAAGCCCGGAAGTAGAACCAAATCTTCCAACGACCAGAAGGTCAACCGCTCCATATGCTGCCTGAAGGATCAATGCACCAAGTACCGGCATCATAAATGCCACCAGTTTCTTTAAAATGCTTCCTTGTGTAAAATCAGCAGTTTTATCAGTCATTTTTGAGCACTCCTTTCACACATGATGTCGTAAAATTTCTGAATCGTCTGAATCATGCAGTCAGCGTCCGCATCAGAGATTCCGTCAAGGTAAGGAATCAGCTCATTAAAATAATTTTCATTATACTTTTCTGAGATTTTCTTCCCGTGCTCTGTCAAAGACAAGTATGTGACACGTCCGTCATCCGGAGAGGAGATCTTTTGAACTAATCCTTTCTTCTCCATCTCTTTTATTGTCCTTGTGACACCCGGTCGCGGGATATTCAGAACGTCACTTAGATCAGAAACTCTTACATGGACTTTCTGTTTCTGAAGCTCCTGGATCATATCCATATAGCGGATGTGAGATGACACGATACCTTCCGGAAGCGGAGGGAGCATCTCACGAATTCGTTTTGCCTGATAACATGCATCGAGCATGCGTTTGATTTTTTTATTTGTCATAATAAAACTCCTATATAGTTACCAAAGTTAATTACCATAGATAATTATATGGAAATTCAAAGGATTGTCAAGAGAAAATGATGATTGTAATGATAATTTGAGGAACTTGCAGAGAGAAGTCTTGATATGTTCGCAAATTAATAAAAGACAAGAAAACGTACAAGATAACACGTAAGTTATGGTAAAACAAATAAAAATTAGATATAATATAGTAAGAAAACATATAAGATAACAAGTAAGTTACAAGAAATTAAATAAAAATATGCGAGGAGGTGACAGCACAGATGGGAAGTTATTTGAATCCGGGAAACAGCGGTTTTTCGAATATGAGAAATGACGTTTATGTCGATAAAACAGAAATGATAAGTCTGATTAATCAAACAATCAATACGCCACGGAATCTGACATGTATTAGCAGACCACGGCGCTTTGGGAAATCTTTTGCTGCCAAAATGTTGTGTGCATATTATGATAAGACTTGTGATTCCAAGGAATTGTTTGATGATCTTAAAATTGCAAAAGATGATGAATATTTAAAATATTTGAATCAGTATGATGTGATCTATCTGGATATGGCGAGTGTTCTTGGTGTGACATCATCGGAAGATGCAGTCTCCTATGTGAAACGAAATATAACAGAAGAAGTTTTAGATATTTATTCGGAAGTGAAAGAAGCAGAAGCACTGTTTGATACATTAGCGAATCTGGTGACTTATACAGGAAATAAAATCATTATGATTATCGATGAGTGGGATGCACCGATTCGTGAGAATGGTGGAAATGCAGGAATCCAGAGAGAGTATCTATTATTTTTACGGTCATTATTTAAAAATAGTGGAACAACGGATAAGATTTTCGCAGCAGTTTATATGACAGGAATCCTGCCGATTAAAAAAGATGGTTCACAGTCTGCAATTTCTGACTTCGAAGAATTTACAATGGTAAAACCAAGAAAGTTTGCGCCATATGTAGGTTTTACAGAACAGGAAGTAAAGAACCTGTGCAGCGAATATCAAATAGATTTTTCGAAGATGAAGCTATGGTATGATGGATATTCATTCCCAAATGCAAATTCAATTTATAATCCGAACTCTGTAATGAAAGCACTTAGAAATGATGATTTCGATTCCTACTGGACGCAGACATCGGCAGCAGAGAGTTTGATGGAATATATTAGTCTTGATTATGACGGACTTTCCAAGACAATCGCTGAACTGATCGGTGGTATTGAAGTAGAAGTTGATACGAGTGGATTTTCGAATGATCTTGTAACATTCAGAGAGAAAGATGATGTACTGACATTGTTGATTCATCTGGGCTATCTGGCTTATGACAAAGAAACGGAAAAAGTGCATATTCCAAATGAAGAAATCAAGCGGGAATTTTCAAGGACGATCAGGGGAGTCAGACGGAACGAGACAATTCAACGTGTGCGTGAAAGCGACCAGATAATTTCAGATACAGTACATATGAATGCGGATGCAGTAGCAACACAGATTGAGAAGATCCATATAGAGGAGACAACGGCTCTTTTCTACAATAATGAGCAGGCATTACGAAGCGTGATCAAGCTTGCATATTTTAGTTATCGCGATTATTATCTGAAGTTCGAAGAACTTCCGTCAGGCAATGGCTATGCAGATATTGTATATTTTCCAAAGAAAACGTCGAATCTTCCGGCATTAGTAGTTGAAATGAAGTGGGATAAATCAGCGGAAGGAGCAATTACACAGATTAAGAAACGGAACTACCCGGCGGCAATCAAAGATTTTGGCGGTGAGATTTTGCTGGTTGGAATTAATTATGATAAAGATGCTCCGGTGGGCGAACGGAAGCATACGTGTGTGATAGAAAAATATCAAGTGTGATACATCAGAATGGAATGGAAAAGAGAAAAAAGAATTCTACTCATCGGCGATTTCGGTATACACGATGGTATCAATTGTAGGATTTATGATTTTATCCGCAGTAGTTTTGCGGTGATATGTCAGATGAAAACGAAGGGTTCGGCAAGATGCCGAACCCTTTCACTGTATGTTAATTCTCTTTATTCTCCACCAACAGCATATTAAGTTGTTCTAACCGTTTAAGATCCTTCTTTGTAAAAAGCAACTGATGGCGGAAGTTCTCTGTGTGTTCCTGTGGTTTTAAGGTGACTACGCATTTAAATGCACAAGGCATAAGGTCTGCACTGGAGATACCGCACAAGAGTCCCATTGTGAAATCTCGAAGTTCCAGAGGGTTGAAGATGTACAGAAGGTCTTCTTCCAGTGGGTTATATTGATTTACGAAAGAAAAGCGGATTAGCATATCACTATAAAGAACTCGTCCGGTGTAGAAAATCTCGCTGCTGCTTCCGTTAGCGGAGACAGAGCAAATCGTCAGAGTCGCTTCGTACTTTCCGGGTTCACCTTTCTTCTCATAAATATCAATGACGCCATCTTTCGTGCGTTGATATCGTCCGTCATAGAAGTAGAAATATAATCGTTGCGCCTGAAAGAAAGGACTTTTCCGACTTCTTCCGGGCGTACTGATAAGCTCACTGGTTGTTTCCGGAAGATAAGTAGTCAGCTGAGAGATTGAGACCTGAAGAACCTGGCTAATCTCATATAAAGTCTCAATATCAACAGCAATCTCTCCATTTTCATATTTACATATTGTGGCGCGGCTCTTATGGATGGCATCTGCGAGATCCTGCAGTGTCATTTTCCCTGCTTTTCGGTATTTTCGAATTTGTTTTCCGACATAACATGTATAATTACTCATATTGTTTCCTCATACTATCCATTTTCATGATAAATGCTGTTTTTATATGATTATATCTGAGAAACAGCGTATTTGTAAAGTCACAAGAAACTTTTTTGATAAAAAATTTCGCATAAAGAAACTTCTTCGGTTTGCATTTATCAGAAATTTATATAGAATATAGCTATTGGGCTTGATATTCAGGCCCTTTAAATAACTTTATGAATGTGGGGATTTTGACATGAAAGAAAAAAGAAGTAGCTTTTCCGGGTCGATAGGCTTTGTCTTAGCGGCAGCCGGAAGTGCTGTAGGTGTTGGTAATATCTGGAGATTCCCGTACCTCTGTGCGAAAGATGGGGGCGGATTGTTTCTCTTAGTTTATCTTGTACTTGTATTGACTTTTGGATTCGTATTGCTGACAACAGATGTTGCGATTGGAAGAAAGACTAAGAAAAATGCATTGAAAGCCTTTGAGGAGCTTAACCCGAAGTGGAAGTTTCTGGGACGTTTGACATTCCTCGTTCCAGTACTGATCATGACATATTATTCCGTTATCGGCGGTTGGATCACAAAATATCTGTTTGTATACCTCGTTTCTGATGGAATAGAAGCTGCGGCAGATGGATATTTCACATCCTTTATTACATCAGATATTGCACCGATCGTATTTATGCTGATCTTCCTTGCGCTGACAGCATGGATCGTGTTTCGCGGTGTAGAGAAGGGAATTGAGAAATTCTCCAAGATTATTATGCCGGGATTGATCCTTCTGATCGTGATCATTGCAGTCTTCTGTCTGACATTGACAAATACAGCACCAGACGGAACTGTTCGTACAGGTATGCAGGGACTGGCTGTTTATCTGAAACCGGATTTCCACGGATTGACAGTGAAGCGTTTCCTCGAGATTCTCCTGGATGCGATGAGCCAGCTGTTCTTCTCTCTGAGTGTATCCATGGGAATTATGATCACATATGGTTCTTATGTGAAAAATGACATTGATTTGAATAAAGCGACAAATCAGATTGAGATTTTTGACACAGGTGTGGCAATTCTTGCCGGAATGATGATCATCCCAGCAGTATTTGTTTTCCTTGGAAATGACGGAATGGCTTCCGGCCCGAGTTTGATCTTCATCTCACTGCCGAAGGTATTTGATGCTATGGGAGTATTCGGACGCCCTGCAGCGATTGCATTCTTCCTAATGATGGGATTCGCAGCACTGACATCCTGCGTATCTGTCATGGAGACACTGGTTGCAAACGGTATGGAATTGTATCACAAACCACGTAAGAAAATGTGTGGAGTAGTTGGTATTTACTCCTTTATTACAGCGGTTTTGATCTGTCTTGGATATAACAAACTCTACTTCGAATTGAAGCTTCCGAACGGATCCGTAGGACAGCTGCTCGATGTTATGGACTATATCAGCAACAGCTTTCTGATGCCGTTTATTTCACTTCTGACAAGTATCCTGATCGGCTGGGTAATCGGACCGGATTGGATCATAGGAGAAGTAGAACGCAACGGAGAGAAATTCAAACGTGCAGGTATGTACCGCTTTATGATCCGTTATGTTGTTCCGGTCGTAATGCTTGTCCTGTTCCTTGTATCCACAGGATTCGCAGATTTAATTGCATAAATTACTGGATATTAAATGTTTGCGAATCCGGAAAGAAGACGTTACATTTTACGTTTCAACATTTCCGGATTTGCAGCATACTCCAGAGCTGTTTCCGCAGTGATTCGGTTTTCCTTGTATAGAGTCAATAGACCAGAATCCATAGAAACAAAAAACCACCCGCTATTGGTCCTGATTATGATATACTAGACGTAATGAGTTGGTAGTGAGAGTGGAGCAAGCTGGTCTGCTTTCCATCAGCGATACGATTATATTAAAACAAAGGAGGACTTACTCGATGAGAGAAGTAAAAGCAGTAAAGATTAATGCAGCAGATTTTGCACCGTACGGAACATTTTGCAGTATGACAGAACCAGAGGGATATCCACTGGAGGGAGAGATTCATAAATTCTATCCGGACCGCATCTCAGGAACCTGTGTTGGAACAATGGCATTTTCACCGATTGAAGTTCGCAAGGACGAAAGAATTGTCAAGATGGCAGAATATCATACAACTACATGGGAAGGGATTGTTGCTCTTGATGACGACATGCTTATCCATGTTGCACCTGCTTCCGGCGGAACACCGGTTCCGGAACTTGCGAAGGCTTTCCTTGTACCAAAGGGATGCATGGTAAAGATCAATGCAGCGATCTGGCATCTGTGTCCACTTCCGGCGAATAATGAGGTACTTCATGCAATGATCGTACTTCCGGAATGTACTTATGCAAATGATTGTACGGTTGTTGAATTTGAAGAGAAAGATTGGTTTAAGATAATATTATAAAGATGAAACAGATTGATTTTGACCACGGAACGGTTACAGGGAATATTTTAGGAGCAGCGTTACCGATGCTTGTGGCACAGATATTGAGCCTTTTGTACAATATCGTAGACCGTATTTATATTGCCAGAATTCCGTCCGTGGGAACAACAGCGCTTGGAGCAGTGGGATTGTGCTTTCCGATCATTGTGCTCATCACTGCATTTAGCAATTTATTTGGAAGTGGCGGTGATGTATATATCTCTGTTATGACGATCGTATCAAGTGTTCGTCAGATGGTGGAAACTCCGATTTATGCTATCAATGAAGGAACTTCTCCGATCTTGAGCTATAATTATGGAGCTCAGCGTCCGAAGAAAGTCAAGAAAGCTATCTGCGTATTGACTTGTATGATATTGATCTATACAGCAATTGCGTGGAGCGTGATTATTTTCGAACCGGAATTTCTGATCGGAATTTTCAGCACAGACAGTGAATTACTTGCCGATTGCGTAGAAGCACTGAAACTTTATTTCGCAGCATTTATATTTATGGATCTGCAATATGTTGGGCAAACGGTTTTCAAATCATTGAACAAAAAGAAGCAGGCGATTTTCTTCTCGCTACTTAGAAAAGTATTTATCGTTGTACCGCTTACATATTTGTTTCCATATACATTTCGCATGGGAACGAGAGGGGTGTTCTTAGCAGAGCCTATATCTAATGTGATTGGTGGAAGTTTATGCTTTATTACAATGCTGGTAATGCTGAAAAGATCTATTTGACATAAGAAAAAAGAAATAGGTTAAGGATAATGCGAAGGAAAGCAGCAGACAATGAAAGAACTTGTTATCCGTTTACTGTAGAAAAAAAAGACATGAAAAAACATGACATAATATAATTAAAAATAACAGAAAACATTGAAGATGAATAGGCAACAGTAAATGGACAAGGGAAGTACCGGTTCTAAACAGACAAAAAGATACAGTTGGATCATTGGCTTGCTTATTTTTATAACAGCACTTCTTTTGGGCTGTATTATTGTAAAGAACATAGAGAAAGAAAAAAAGACAGCAGCTGCTTATACTGCACAAAGTACAGTAAAGCGGATCAATGCACAATTAGATCAGTATGTTGAACTTTCAGAATTTCTTGAAAACGTGATTCTTGCAGGATATGATCTGAATCAGACTACATTCTCAGAATTGGCAGAAATGCTTCCGAATGAAGCAGGTGTTGTAAAAGCATTCGAACTCGCACCGGATGGGATTATTACTGATATTTTTCCAGAGCAGGGAAATGAGCAGGCTTTTGGAATGAATATGCTGACAGAGCATGAACGCAGTGGAGACGCAAAGCGTGCCAAAGAAACGGGAAAATATACTCTTGGAGGTCCATATCAATTAAAACAGGGAGAAACAGGAGCTTTGCTGTTCCATCCGGTTTATCAGAATAATATTACAGGAAATGACACCTTTTGGGGGTTTGTGATCATAGTTATCGACTGGGATAAATTTATAGATGAAATTGGCATGGAACGGCTAAGTGAAGCATCCTATTGTTATGAGATATGGACGAATGATGAGAATACCGATGATCGGATTGTTCTGGCTCAAAATCAGGAACATATGCCTGAGAATAGCCTTACGGTAGAGTGTGAGATTCCTAATTACACATGGTATGTGGATATCGTACCAAAGGAGGGATGGATTTCAATTTATCAATGGATTGCTGTTATTGTATCAGCCCTCATAATTGCCATGATGGGTGCTACTATTTTTGATCAGATCTGCAGCAAAAAACGTCGAGAGAAGCAGTATGCAGCTGAATTGAAAAAATCGGCAGAACAGGCAAAAGAAGCAAGTGAGGCAAAAACACGATTTCTGTTTAATATGAGTCATGACATCCGAACCCCGATGAATGCAATTATTGGATTTTCAGATCTTCTCGGAAAGAATCTTAAGAACGAGGAAAAAGCAAGGGAGTATTTAGGAAAGATCAAGTCCTCGGGCAATTTTCTGATGACGATTATTGATCAGGTGCTGGAAAAGGCTCGCATTGAAAGTGGAACAGCTGTGTTAAAAATGCAGGCAGAGAATTTGAGCGAAATGTTTTATTCTGTGAATACAGTATTTGAATCTGCTATCCAATCGAAGGAAATTCAATATTCGATAGATACAAATATACAGCATAAATACGCAGTCTGTGATAAGACAAAACTTCAGGAAATATATTTAAATATAGTGAGTAATGCAATCAAATATACTCCAAACGGTCAGGCGATTCATGTAAATATTACGGAAACAGCATCAGATGATAAAAAAGCATGGTATGTATTCATCTGTGAAGATACCGGAATAGGGATGAAGCAGGAATACCTTCCACATATTTTTGATGAATTTTCAAGAGAACATACGGCGACAGAGAATAAAGTGGTCGGTACTGGTCTTGGACTTTCTATTGTGAAATCTTTTGTTGAACTGATGGGCGGAAAGATTTATGTAGAAAGCAAACAGGGGAAAGGAACAAAATTCACAGTGGAAATTCCACTGGAGATTGCATCAGAAGAGGATGTATACAAAAAGAAAGAGTCGGAACAGTCTGTTATATCTGATAAGAGTATTGGAAAGCGAATTCTTCTTGCGGAAGATATACAGATGGCAAAAAATGCAGGAATGAACGGTCATATTGCAAAACCATTGGATGGGGAAAAAATGATCACTGTGTTAAAACAGTGTCTGGCAGATAACAGCGACGTCAAAATACAGGAAGATTTATAAAAAGGCATTCTTGAAAGAAATAACAGATGGTGTGGGATTTTAATATAATCCCACACCATCTGTTATTTATTCAGAGAACTTATCACTGTAACGGATATGCATGTCTGCCCAATCCATAAACAACACATAAAATACTCTTCCATATTGCTGGTTTTCTACTATTCTTCCATGATCAAGTACAGAAAGGTAAGTTCCATCAGCTTTTCGAAGATGAAAATGAATATAGTCATTTTCATTGCCGCTGTCAATTTGCTGCCAGATACTTGCCTCAATCTGCTGTTGCTCATCTTCACGGATAAGGTTTCGAAAGCTCTTCTTTGTAAGCTTAAACAGCTCATCTATATCTTTATATCCGGTCATGTGGAGAAACTCATGGTTTGCATAAAAGAGTTCATCATTTTCCTTGTCCGCTCTGTAGATAATAAACGCACCAGGAAGATGTTCAGAGATATCCTTGAGTGCAAATCCAAGTTGTTTGCGGCTCCTTGAATGGAGTCCTTCTCTGTAAGCCATACATCCATTTTTACCATGCAGTTTTACTTCATAAAGTGCAGCATCAGCACAGCGCATGAGCTGTGCACGGTTTGATGCAGCTATAGGATATTCAGCATATCCAAGAGAAATATAAAACGGGTAGTCATTTCCCTTGCATGAGAATATCTTTGGAAGCATAGTGAATTGTTGTAACTGTTCTTTCACATCATCATATGTGCAATTTGGGAGAAGAATACAGAATTCGTCACCGCCGTTTCGTCCCAACAATGTATCCGATGGAAAAAAACTCTTCATACTGTCAGCAAGATTCTTTAAAGCCCTGTCACCGTAAACATGTCCATAGATATCATTAATAAACTTAAAATTATCTATATCAAAGAGTGCAACTACATAAGGAGCGTTCGGATTTTTAGCGATCATTTCTTCTGCTAATTCATCAAATCCGTAACGATTATAAATATTGGTAAGTGAATCCATATGTGCTAGTTTCTGGAATTTGTTTTTATGTTCTTTTGCTGTTAACCAGACCCAGATAAGAACCGACAGAACAAATACGATAGAAGTATAAAGTCCGATGATTACAGCTATAAGTTTAGCATTTCTCCATCCACTCACAGGCATAACCTCAAATCTCCAGTTCTCTTCACCTATTGTAAAATCATAAGAAACAGGATTTGTTAAATTTCCATCTGACTGACAAACAACTTCATATGTGTCACTCCAGGGAGCGTCTGTTTTTGAAAGCTTATATTCATAACCAAAATTTGAAAGTGCACTGATCGAGTCGGAAAAAATCTCAGGAACACGCAAAATAACAATCGTAAATCCCCAGAAATATTCTTGTCCGTTTTCATCATTTAAGTAGACTGGATTGCGAACCGCAATTCCATAGTCACCTTGTTTTAATTCAAAGGGTCCCTGCGTAATGACTGTATGATTGTCTCTTGCATAACAGGAGATTTCACCACGATCTTTATCATGAAGCAGATCAATCTTACCCGCTTCGTTTCCTTCAGCAGGATAAATATCTGTCACAACACCATGTGGAGCGAGCTGCACACTTTCAATGGAATCAGACATAAGATTTTTAGCGATCGTGTTAAAGTGCTTGATCGTTCCATCATCACTGATCAAGATTTGTTCCAGAGTATCCGTAATCTCAGTTCCATTTACAATCTCATTTTTTATGCGTTCTCCATAGGTCGCTGCGTTTAATTGTGCAGTTGTGTGTCTCTGTTCTTTTTCAAAGGCGTCTGTTTTGTATACAATCAAACTAACAAGGCACATGCCCAGTAAAAAAACGATTAGAGGCACAAGCGTTTTCTTCTTCAAGTAAATCACCCCTGTTTAAGCATTCTATATTTTTGCAATATCGTATTATAGCACAGAAATTGAAAGATTGAATGAAATCTGTGGAAAAAACAGGAAAATTGGGTGTTGGAAGTGATCAGGCAGAGAAAACAAAAAACAAATGTACAGGAGTGATTTGCAGAGCCGTCAGGTTTGTGATTGTATTTGAGTTATAAATAGGATAAAATAATAGCATGAAATAAAAGCATAGTTTTCATTCTGTCTCGCATATTTTGCAATTTCCGGATCAGATAATAATGCAGAAAACTTTTGAAATCTTGTTTTATAAGATTTAATCATATACACCCTTGCCTATATTTTAACACAATGAAAGGAACCTGCGAACAGATTCCTTTCTATTTTTTCCTTAAGTTTATGATGTTGCGTTGGACGGGTGGTCCTGATTATCTCTGATCATATTTCGGATGGCAGGTGTCACAGTCATAATCTCGAAGACAGGGATCATTTTCCCATCAATCGTCGGTACAAGCTGCTGTGAGATAACGGCCTGCAGAACCATAGATAGCTGCACTGCGATCTGATGCTGCTGGTTTGGCGGGAATACGTCAATGATACGGTCAATTGTGCTGGCAGCACCAATCGTATGCAATGTTGAGAAGATCAAATGTCCGGTCTCAGCCGCCGTCATTGCGACCTGCATAGTCTCGTAGTCGCGCATCTCCCCAAGTAGGATAACGTCGGGACTCTGGCGAAGAGAAGCACGCAGAGCAGTCACATAGCTCTCTGTATCGACGTTGATCTCACGTTGGCTGACGATACTTAAGTCATGTCTGTGAAGGAATTCCAGAGGATCCTCCAGCGTGATGATATGCTTCCTATAATGATGATTGATCGCATCAATAATACAAGCGAGTGTTGTAGACTTTCCGCTTCCGGCAGTTCCCGTTACAAGGACAAGACCTTTAGAAAAATTAGAAAAGTCAATGATCCGTTGCGGGATTCCAATCTCAGTCGGATTTGGCAGAGAGAAGGAAATGATTCGAATCACAACGGACAGCGCACCCCTTTGCTTATATGCACTGACACGGAAACGTGACAATCCCGGGATAGCAAAAGAAAAGTCGTCGTCACCGCTTTGTTCGAAGTCATTCACATCACGATTTCCGGCCAACTGGTAGATTGGAGATACAATGTTACTCGTATCGGCAGGGGGAAGATTTTCCCCATTTTTTCTAGTGATAATTCCATTGATTCGCATGGAGCATGGAAGACCGGCGACGATAAACACATCGGATGCACCTACTTATTGAATCAGCTTCATAGAGTTGTCGGCATCCCACGCATTGGTTGCTACTTCCTTCCAGGATGTGATCGTATAGAATCCGGAGGAAGTCGTCCATGGATCATTCAGTGTTAAATCCACTTCCTGAGCCTGTGAGTCGTCAACAGTAGTAGTGTAATTAAGAGTAGCTGAATTAATTTCTATAGAAAAGTTTAAGTTCACATCCATATCCGATTCACTAAGCATTGCTTCAATTTCAGAAAAATAAGAGCTGGAATCAGGGGAGATCTGATAGGACTTCGCAAGGATTCCATCAATCTGATCTAGAATCTCTTTCGCCTGATTCGATGCTTTATAATAATTTGTACTATGTGCAGTGAATTTGTCTGCAGAGCTCTTATTACCGGCTGCAGAAGCAATTGACGGATATACAGTAGATGCTGAAACAAAAAATGTAAAGATCACAACAGGAAAGAATGAGATCACATTCTATTACACAAAGAGAGCGGATCTTGCTTACACAGTAAACTATTATGAAGAGGGAACAACAACGAAACTTCACGATAGCAAGAAAGTAGAAAACCAGACATTCTGTCAAGTGGTTTTGAGATATTTTTTGAAAAATCTCCAAAGCGTATAGTTGTGCGTAAAGTCAATCAGGCAACATCTGCTTCCTGCAAAGCCATTGTTTCTCTTGCAACCAGAGCCTTTACAAGCTCCTCCTGCGTGTGCTTTGCGTTCTCTGCGGGCATTGCATTGACAACGAAAATCGTGTCGCCGATTCTCTCTACAAAGCCGGTTTTCATTTTCTCCACGGTCATCACCTCCCTAGTATAATAATGATGTAGTCTTGATTGACTACATCATTATTATACTAGGAGGTAGCGATATGCGTTATTTTGAATTTGTTCATAACCTTGGCTTACATGCCTGGGATATTCCAGCATTAGTTGCCCTGGTGATTTTAGTAATTATGATTATTGTGCATCATAACAATCAGAAAAAGCGTGATTATGATTTTGAGAAAGAGCTGGCAGATAAGATTCAGGAGATTCGAGGAGAACAGAACTCAGGAAATGATCAGACCGCAAGAGTATAGGAGGGAGATATATGGCATATTTATTTGAACATACCAAATTTGGTTTTTGCTGGTTGGACCTTCTTGCATTGCTTATATTGCTGGCAGTAATCGTTGTATTCGGTGTCAGAAATCGAGACTTGAAAAAGCAGCAGAAAGATCTGGAAGATCAGCTGGATGACCTGTATTCAGGAGATGCGAAAAAAGACAATTCGGTGATACAGGAATAAGCGGGAATGAAAAGATCGTGAAGTAAAAACAAAAGTTTAGAAGAAATTCTTAAATTAGAAGAAATTCTAGGATGAAATGGCAGCCGGGGCAGCAATGTTCCGGCTGCTGTTTCTTTTAGTGAAACTCATTGACATGCAGCAAGGAATTACCGTATTTTAATGAGTAGAGTATCGGACTTGGGAATCCGTTGGAACAGATAAGTTTTCAACTTCGATCGGAAGAAGAAAGAAGAAACAGATGCGCAAATACCGTGCAGTGATAACATTAGAATTTGTTGTCCTGATCGTACTTATTATGGTGTTATTCTATGCTTTGATGGGAATTTCAACAGTGCAGGGAAACTCTATGTATCCGATATTGCACAGTGGTGAGAAGGTTGTGTATAACCAAAGAGTCAGTGATTATAAAGCCGGAGATGTGATTGTCTTGAAAAGACCGGATGGAGAAGAGTTTGTGAAGCGAATCGTGGCTGTGGCCGGGGATACTGTGAATATACAGAACGGCAAGCTGTATGTGAACGGAGCAGAAGAAAAGCAGGAAGGAACGCTTGGTGAGACACTGACTGAGGAAAACAATCAAGTAAGCTATCCATTGACGGTAGGTGATGACCAGATCTTCGTACTGGGAGATAATAGAGAAGTGTCCGACGATTCCAGAGCGTTTGGAGTTGTTGATATGGATGATGTGAAGGGAAGAATTGTCTGGTATATGGGACGACTGTAGCGAGCAGTGGACAGTACTGATTGGTTACAAGGCAATGAAAAAGAAATAGCATAAATGAAAAGGAATACTGGAGTTCCGAATTTGACAAAAAAGGCACCTATAAAGGATGAATTAAACAAGCACAATGAATAGAAAAAATTTACAATGAGAATAATCAGTCACTAGGTGGAGTCTGTCCAAAAACAGATGAATCTTAAGACAATAAAAAAGATACATCAAATATGTATCAGAAAGGGAAATTATGAGAAGGAAAATGAAATGGAGGGTGCTTGCAAGTGCTTGTGCAGCAGCGGTAGCTGTGACATCTATGCCGTATATGGCAACGCAGGTCCATGCAGAACCAGCGGCTGTAACGCAGCAGACCGGTAATAATGATCTGAAGCTATGGTATACGAGCCCGGCAGATATTACCAAGTATTACCAAGGATGGCAGGAAAAGTCCCTTCCTATAGGTAATGGAGGAATCGGTGGAACGGTATTTGGTGGAATTACCAGAGAACGTATCCAGCTCAATGAAAAATCACTTTGGTCAGGAGGACCAAGTGAGAGTAGAAAGAATTACAATGGAGGTAATCTGGAGAATAAAGGAAATAATGGAGCGACAATGAATTCAATCCATGAGTACTTTGCGAATGGCCAGGATAATTCTGCAACTAATCTTGCAAAAAGAAACTTGATAGGTGCAAGTGATGATAACGGAACAAATGGATATGGATATTATCTGAGTTTTGGAAATATGTATATCGATTTTAAGAATGTATCATCCAACAGCGATGTGAAAAATTACACTCGTGATCTGGATCTGAATACAGCAATTGCCGGTGTTAATTATGATAAAGGAAGTACCCATTATTCAAGAGAGAACTTCACAAGCTATCCGGACAATGTTATTGTTACTCATATCACAGCAGACGGTTCTGAGAAGATCAGTCTGGATGTAAGTGTAGAACCGGATAATAACAGAGGGGATGCTGTTAATGGGATTGGTGATAGCAGCTATAAGAGAGATTGGGATACAAAAGTATCAAATGGATTGATTTCCATCAACGGACAGCTTAAAGACAATCAGATGAAATTCACATCCCAGACACAGGTTATTACTGACAATGCCGGTACTGTGAAAGATGGGAATGGAAAAGTAAGTGTTTCCGGAGCAAGTGAGGTTACCATCATCACGTCTATAGGAACAGATTATAAGGATGAATATCCGTCCTATAGAACAGGCGAATCTGCGGATGAACTGACAAGTCGTGTGAAATGGTATGTAGATCAGGCGGCAGCGAAGACATACGAAGAACTGAAAGCAAATCATGTAAGTGATTATCAGAAGATCTTTGACCGTGTGGATCTGAATCTTGGACAGACAGTCTCAACAAAGCCAACAGACGAACTTCTTTCTGCATACAAAGCAGGAACTGCAACAGATGCTGAAAGACGTCAGTTGGAAGTTATGTTATTCCAGTATGGAAGATTTATGACAATTGAGTCTTCCAGAGAGACAACTACAGATGAGAATGGTTATGTAAGAGAGACACTTCCTTCCAATCTTCAGGGACTGTGGGTAGGAGCGAACAATTCTCCATGGCATTCAGACTACCATATGAATGTAAACTTACAGATGAACTACTGGCCGACATATTCTACCAACATGGCAGAGTGTGCAGAACCACTGATCGATTATATCGATGCTTTGAGAGAACCGGGGCGTGTGACCGCGGCAATCTATGCAGGAGTTTCCAGTGCCGAAGGTGAAGAAAATGGATTCATGGCACATACACAGAACAATCCGTTTGGATGGACATGTCCTGGATGGGACTTTAGTTGGGGATGGTCACCGGCTGCAGTACCGTGGATCTTACAGAATTGCTGGGATTATTATGAATATACTGGAGATACTTCTTACTTAGAAAATAATATCTATCCAATGATGAAAGAAGAAGCTAAACTGTATGACCAGATGCTTGTTCGTGGAGCAGATGGAAAGTTGGTATCTTCACCGGCATTTTCACCGGAGCATGGACCGGTTACAAATGGAAATACATATGAGCAGTCTTTGATCTGGCAGTTATATGAAGATACGATTAAAGCTGCAGAGGTACTTGGAAAAGATGCCGAGCTGGTAGCTACATGGAAAGCAAACCAGGCAGATCTGAAAGGACCAATTGAAGTTGGTGATAGCGGACAGATTAAAGAGTGGTATACAGAGACAACTGTTAATTCAATGGGTGATGGATATGGTCACCGTCATATGTCTCACTTGCTCGGACTTTATCCTGGAGATCTCATCACAGAGGACAATGCAGAATGGTTTGCAGCAGCAAAGGTTTCCATGCAGAACCGTACGGACGTGAGTACCGGATGGGGAATGGCACAGAGAATCAACAGCTGGGCAAGACTTGGTGATGGAAATAAAGCTCTTCAGCTTATTGAGAACCTGTTCAAGAATGGAATCTATGCGAACTTGTTCGATTATCATGAGCCAAAATATTTCCAGATTGATGGAAACTTCGGATATACATCAGGTGTAGCTGAGATGCTTCTGCAGAGCAATGCAGGATATATCAATCTTCTTCCGGCAGTTCCAGACGCTTGGGCTAACGGAAGTGTAGATGGATTGGTTGCACAGGGTAACTTTGAAGTATCTATGGACTGGGCAGATGGAAATGTAAAAACTGCTACAATCCTTTCTAAGAATGGCGGAGAAGCAGTTGTGCAGACAGCGAATGCATCTCTTGCAACAGTGGTAGACAGTGATGGAAATGTAGTTGATGTGACACCTGTAAAGGAAAACCGTATTTCTTTCGTAACAGAAGCAGGAAAGAGTTATACATTAAAGGACATTCCGACATCCGCTACTGTGACAGCTCCGACAGGACTGACAGCACTTCGTGCAGATGCTGAAAATGTAAACCTTTCCTGGAACGCTGTGACAGCAGAAGAGGGAAGCAATGTAACATATAATGTATACCGTCAGGTAGAAGATGGTGATGTGATCTGTATTGAGACAGGTTTAACAACAACAACTTATAAAGATACAACAGCATACAAGACACTTGGAGCAATGAAATATCAGGTGGCCGCAGTTGTGGATGGAATTGAATCTGAAAAGAGTGCAGTAGTAACTGTAACAGAGCCGATTGGCGCAGGTAAGATTGACAATGCTGATGAAAGAATCGCATATGTAGGTGAATGGGGCAACTGGACACAGGATAAAAATGTCAACTATATGGATACAATTCAATATCTGAATAGTCCAAAGGGCGGAGAGACGGTTACTCTTACATTTAAGGGAACAGGAATCAAGGTAATTGGTTGTACGAATAAAGACAGAGGTAAGATTGAAGTATTTATCGATGGCGAGTCCCAGAAAGTAGTTGATACATATAGTGCAAGCACAGTGCGTCAGGTGGAATACTTCAGCAAAGATGACCTTAAAGCAGGAATCCATACACTTCAGCTGAAAGTTCTCAATGAGAAACAGGCTGCAAGTTCTGGTACAAAGATTGAACTTGATGCATTTGAAATTCTAGATTCAACACTGGTAGCACCGACAGGTGTGACAGTAAGCTCCAAATCCGGAATGACTACAGTATCTAAAGCAAACAGCACATTACAGTTAAAAGCAACTGTAGAACCGGAGAATGCAACAGATAAAACAGTTACATGGAGTACATCAGATGATAGCATTGCAACAGTAGATACAAACGGACTGGTAACATTCTTAAGTAAGAACGGAACAGTTACTATCACTGCAACATCCGCTGCAGATGCTACAAAGTCTGGCACAATTGAACTGACAGTTGCAATCAAACAGGATGTGGCAGATGTTGAGACAATCGTAGAAGATGGTAATCCACCGGCGTCAGGAACAAATACATACGGAACAAAAAGTAATGATATCAAATGGGAGGGTGAGTCATGGTATACCTGGGCTGAGAATGGACAACATGGTGGAACAAAAACAGAAACTGGAGATGGTGAGAATGGTAAGGGACACTCTTTTACATATACATTCACTGGAACTGGCGTAGATGTTTATTCTCAGAAGCATGCTAACTTTGCAAGCTTTGATGTTTATATTGATGATAACAAGATTGAAAATTGTTCATTAGCGGGTTCAGGCACTGGAGAAAAGCAGGAACTTATCTTCTCAAAGAAAGGTCTTGAGAATGGTAAGCACACAATCAAATGTGTGGCAGCTGAGCGTGACGGAAAATATCAGGTCAACCTGGATTACTTAAAGATCTTTTCACCAGGCGAAGGTGCAACAGTTGATAAAGCAGCGCTCCAGGAATCAGTTGAGGCAGGAGCAGCACTTGTTAAATCAGAATATGATGAGACAAACTGGAATGCATTTATGGACGCATATAATGCTGCGGTTGCGGTAATGAATGATGCAGCTGCAACAAAGGAAACTGTAGATGAAAAGAAAGAAGCATTAGATGCAGCAATCAGAGCACTTGGAGCACCGAAAGTTCCTACAGTAGAAGACCAGACAGGTTCAGCAGTTCTTGTGGAAAGCAAGAAAGTTGTACTGAAATGGACGAAGGTTCTGGGAGCAGCAAAATACAAAGTAGTTGATGAAAAGAATGGAATTGAAAAGATTGTAAGTGGTACAACCGTAACACTGGAGAATCTGACACCTGGAACAACTTATAACTTCAAAGTATATGCTCTGAATAGTGTAGATGTTGCATCAGAGAAGGCAATTGAGATCAGCAATGTGGCAACAATGGGTGACGGATCAACAAAAGGTGAGATCGAGTCTGTTACAAAGACTCCGGTCAGTGATGATTCTGTAAAACTCACATGGACATTAAAAGAAGGCTCCACTTTCGCAAGCTATGAAATTTATGTCAATGGTCAGCTGAAAGGTAATACGACAGAAAAAGAGTTCACACTTAAGGATCTGGAAGACGGCACATACGTTGTTAAGATTGTTGCAAAGACAGCAGCAGGACAGTCAGCACTTCCAAAGCAGTTTTCTTTTGAAATGAAAAATAGTGTAAAAGTACTTAGTGTAACAAACCCAGAAGGAATTTCAGTAGAAGAAGGAACTGCATTTAAGAAGCTTGAATTACCAGAGAAAGTAACTGTCACAGTGACAGGAAACTTGGATCAAGAAGTAGAAGTAACATGGGCAGAAGGTGATTACCAGACAACACCGGGAACTTACACATTGGAAGGAACACTGACAATGGGTAAGAATATGAAAAACCCAGATGGCGTGAAAGCTTCTATCAAGGTAACAGTTACAAAGAAACCGTATGAGATTAAGTCCGTTGCAAAACTGGATAAGAAAGAAGTTGCATACGGAACAGCGGCAACAGATCTTGGACTTCCGACAGAAGTAGAAGTAAGCTACACAGACGGAACAAAAGGAATAGCAAGTGTTACATGGAATACAGACAACTACGATGGAAATAAAGCAGGAGACTATACTCTGACAGGAAAGCTTTCCTTTGCAGATGATGTTACCAATCCGAAGGAGTTGACTGCTTCTGTAACAGTAACAGTTAAGAAAAAGGAAGAAGAACCGAAACCAGAAAAAGACGCTGATTACACAGCTGTGAATGCAGCAATGGAAAAAGCAAATAAGATTGACAGAAGTAAATATACAGAAGAAAGTCTGAAAGCTTTGGACGATGCAGTAGCGGCAGTAGAAAAGGGCCTGAAAGAATCCGAGCAGAGCAAAGTTGATGCAATGGCAGCAGCGATTGAGAAAGCGTTAGGTGATCTGGTAGAAAAACCAGTAGTTAAACCAGAAAAAGACGCAGATTATACAGCAGTGAACGCAGCAATAGAAAAAGCAGAAAAGATTGACAGAAGTAAATATACAGAAGAAAGTCTGAAAGCTTTGGATGATGCAGTAGCAGCGGTAGAAAAGGGTCTGAAAGAATCCAAACAGGATAAAGTTGATGCAATGGCAGAAGCAATCAATAAGGCTTATGCAGCATTAGTTGAGAAACCAGCTGTAGAAGAGGAAGCAGACTACACAGCAGTAAGCGCAGCAATGGAAAAAGCAAAGAAGATTGACAGAAGTAAGTATACAGAAGAAAGTCTGAAAGCTTTGGATGATGCAATCGCAGCAGTAGAAAAAGGTCTGAAAGAATCCGAACAGAGCAAAGTTGATGCAATGGCAGCAGCGATTGAGAAAGCATTAAATGAACTGGTAGAAAAACCAGTGGTAGAACCAGAAAAAGACGCCGATTATACAGCAGTGAACGCAGCTTTGGAAAAAGCAGGAAAGATCGACAGAAGTAAGTATACAAAGGAAAGTCTGAAAGCTTTAGATGATGCAGTAGCAGCAGTAGAAAAAGGTCTGAAAGAATCCAAACAGGATAAAGTTGATGCAATGGCAGCAGCAATCAATAAGGCATATGCGGAATTGATTGAAAAACCTGCAACTGATAATGATAAGAAAGATGATTCTAAGAAAGATAATTCCAAGAAGAATAATTCTGATAAGAAGTCAGGTGCGGTTAAGACCGGAGATGCAACTCCACTGATCTTGTGGGGAACTGCGACAATACTGGCAGCAGGTGCCAGCGTTACAGTTATTTTACGCAGACGTAAAAGAAGATAAAAATTTTCCTGAAAAGTAAAAGGAAAGAAGTTTTCAAGAATTCTTTCAAAAGAAAGGGCTGGCATGTGCCAGCCCTTTCTTGGTATAAATATATTACTCCCTTTTTACATGTGAATATAATTTACGGTATTGCCTTGGTGACATTCCAACCTTCTTATTAAAGATCTGTGAGAAATAAGATTGGGAAGAGAAACCTGCACTGGAGGCAATCTGTGTTACAGAGAGATCTGAGGTTGTCAAAAGTTCTTTGCATGCTTCGATCCTTCGATCTGCTAAATAGTTGATCGGAGATTGACCAATGCATTCTGTAAAAGAATGTGCCAGATAAAATTTATTGATATGTGTGATCTCAGCTAATAAATCCAATGTAATATTTTGGGAATAGTTTGTATCAATATATCGTTTAGCTAATGCACATTCCTTAGAAAGCTGGAAAGAGGATTCAGAAATAACAGAAAGGTTTTGCTTTCTGGAAATGTATACCAGAAGAACCTCAAGTAATCCGTGACAGACTTTTTCAAATCCGGGTTTTTGTTCTTGAAATTCATGCATCATTAATTGTGCAAAATTAATAAACTGATTTTTATCAGAACCATAACTATAGAAACTATATCCTTTTGAAGCGTCCTGTTCAGGATCATCGAAAGAAAACGCAAGTCCTTCAACACCAAATACAATGTATTCCATTGGGTTGTTTGGAAGTGTTTTTTCAGTGTGTTCTACATAAGGATTAATGATCATTAAATCATCTGTTTTCATAGAAACTTTTTCATCTTCTATATAGAAGATACCCTCACCGTGCAAAACATAGAAGAGTTCTGAGAACTGATGTGTGTGCGGTAGAGAGTTCCAGTCACCTTCGTATTTAGAAATAGAAATATAGCGAAGACTAAAATCGTCGCGACTGCTCGTGGCGGAGCCAAGGTTGATAAATTCATTACTCATAAGTGCATATCCTCTTCGGTTAAGTTATAGTTTGTATGGGCCTTCTCAATTGATTAAATTTTATATAAAATATATGAAAAAGCAATAATTTTAAAGTGAATTCGTAAAAAAGACGAAAAAATAATATAACAATTCTATATATTAAACATATTATACATAAAAATAATAAGAAAAACAGTATTTTAGTAATAAAAAAGCAAAAAATATAACAAACCGAGCAACAATGAAATTGATATCCATTGGTGAAAACGTTATACTTTAGTCGTGAGATAAGTAAGAATAAAAGTTATTTGGAGGGGAACATATTGATGACGGGAAGATTGACGCTGCCGACAGATGCAGATGTTATTGACGAGACATTACGATTAAAGAATCTCTTGGGAGCAGATGCGTTGAGAGATTGTGACGGAACAGAGATGCCAGAAGAACTTCTGTCAGAGCCGGTTAAGAAATACGCTACTTATTATACAACAAGAAAAGATAATGAGTGGGCAAGTGCCAATCCGGAAGAAATTCAGCAGGAATATTTGATCAGTAACCGTGTGACAGCAAGAGGCGAAACACTTCGTATTCGCTTAATGGAAGGATTTCACACAGAGCAGCTGAAAGTAAATACGTTAGATGATCCAAAACGTTGGTGGGAAGTGATCGACCGTACAACTGGAGAGATTGTTCCTACAGATAAATGGGAATTTGATGAAGCTTCAGGAGAAGTTGAGATCCAGACAAAGGCATATCATGAATATACAGTAAGCTTTCTGGCATTCCTTATCTGGGATCCGGTACATATGTATAACTTCATTACAAATGATTGGCAGGATACACCACATCAGTTGACATATGATGTAAGACAGCCGAAGACACAGAAGTATGTAAAGGAAAAGCTGAAAAGATGGTGTGAAGAGAATCCGAATATAGATGTTGTTCGATTTACAACATTTTTCCATCAGTTCACATTAACTTTTGATGATCAGAAGAGAGAAAAGTACGTTGAGTGGTTTGGATACAGTGCAAGTGTAAGTCCATATATCTTAGAAAAATTTGAAAAATGGGCAGGATATAAATTCCGTCCGGAATTTATCGTGGATCAGGGATATCACAACAGTATGTTCCGCGTACCGAGCAAAGAATTCCGTGACTTTATTGAATTCCAGCAGATTGAAGTTTGTGCACTCGCGAAAGAGCTGGTTGATATCGTTCACTCTTATGGAAAAGAAGCTATGATGTTCCTTGGAGATCACTGGATCGGAACAGAGCCTTATGGTAAATACTTTGCAGGCATCGGACTTGATGCAGTTGTAGGTTCTGTTGGAAGTGGTGTGACACTTCGTATGATTTCTGATATCAAAGGCGTTGATTATACAGAGGGACGTCTCTTACCATACTTCTTCCCAGATGTATTCTGCGAAGGCGGAGATCCGATCGGAGAAGCAAGAGACAACTGGAGAAAAGCAAGACGTGCTCTTCTTCGTTCACCATTAGACAGAATCGGATACGGCGGATACTTAAAACTTGCCAGTAACTGGCCGGGATTCATTGATGAGATCCAGAAAGTTGTTACAGAGTTCCGTCAGATTCATGAGAATATGCAGGGAACACCTTCCTATGTAGCACCATTTAAGGTTGCAATCCTCAACTGTTGGGGAGGACTGAGAAAGTGGATGTCCAATCAGGTACATCACGCAATCTGGCACAGAGAGACTTATTCAGCAGAAGGTGTGCTTGAGTGCTTAAGTGGTATGCCATTCGAAGTTGAATTCATCTCCTTTGATGACGTGAAGAAAGGTATTCCGGAAGACATTGGAGTAATCATCAATGTAGGTGATGCATATACAGCATTTAGTGGAGCTGAAAACTGGATCGATGAAGAAGTTGTAACAAATATTCGTCGCTTTGTTGACGAGGGAGGCGGATTCATCGGAGTTGGTGAACCGACAGCATATCAGCATCAGGGAAGATTCTTCCAGCTGTCAGATGTACTTGGCGTAGATCGTGAGATGTGTTTCTCACTTAATACAGATAAGTATAATGAATTAGATGCAAACCACTTTATTTTAGAGGATATTGAAGGTAAAATAGATTTTGGTGAGGGAACAAGCCGTGTCTATGCACAGGGCAAGAATTACCAGATCCTTGCAATGGATGGAGAGTACAGCCAGATGGTTGTTAATGAATATGGAAAAGGACATAGCGTATACTTTGCAGGTCTTCCATATTCTCCACAGAACTGTAGAATTCTTCTTCGTGCTATTTACTATGCAGCAGGCATGGAAAAAGAGATGAAGCATTACTATGTAACAAATGTTGATACAGAAGTAACTGTATTCCCGAAGAGTAAGAAGATCGCAGTTATTAATAACTCATCAGAAGCGCGACACACAGATGTATATATCAATGGCAACTGTGTATATGAACTGGATTTAGAGCCAGGCGAGATGCGTTGGGTAGATGATGTTGAATAAAGATAACTTATGAAACGCAAGGAATGCATTTCATATTTTATAAAGCAGTACTTTTAAATGTATAAGGAGGACAAAAACTATGAAAAAGAAAGTATTGAGCGCACTTTTAGTAGCAGCAATGTCAGTATCTGTACTTGCAGGATGCGGAAGCAAAGCTGACAACAACACTGATGCAAAGAATGATGCATCACAGGAAAACACACTGAGCGTATGGTGCTGGGATCCTAACTTCAACGTTTATGCAATGAAACAGGCAGAGGCAATCTACCAGAAAGATCACCCGGATTTCAAACTGGATATTCAGGAAAAAGTATATTCAGATATTGAGACAGCTCTGATCACAGCAGCTGAAGCTGATGATTACAGCACATTGCCGGACATCTTCCTGATGCAGGATTACTCTTTCCACAAAAACGTTGCAAACTATTCAGGAATCTTTACAGAACTGACAGATTCAGGAATTGATTTTTCAAATTTCTCAGCAGGAAAGTTAGCTGACTCTACAGTAGATGGAAAGAACTATGGTGTACCATTTGATAACGGTGCTACAATCATGGCAATCCGTAAAGACATGGTTGAGGCAGCTGGTCTTACAGTAGATGACTTCAAAGACACAACATGGTCAGACTTCATCGAAAAAGCTAAAAAAGTAGTTGAGACAAACAATGTTCCAATGCTTACAAGCTCAGGCGGATCTGAGATCATCATCGAGATGCTTCAGTCTGCAGGTGCTTCTCCGATGGTAGACGGAAAAGTTGACTTAGTTAATAACAAAGCTCTTAAGAAAGCAATCGAGACATACAAACAGCTCATCGACGAAGGAATCATGGTTGATTACACTGACTGGGATCAGTACATCGCTTCTATGAACAAGGGAACAGCAGCTGGTGTTATCCAGGGATGCTGGATCATGTCTTCAATTCAGGCAGCTGACGATCAGGCTGGAAAATGGTCTATCGTAAACATGCCTAAACTTGATGATGTTGAGGGTGCTACAAACTACGCAAACTGTGGTGGAGCAAGCTGGGCAGTATCTTCTAACTGCAAGAACACAGACCTTGCATATGACTTCCTTAAGACAACATTCGGTGGAAGCGTAGAGTTATATGATGATCTTCTTCCAAACGCTGGAGCAATCGCAAGTTACTTACCGGCTGCTGAGTCTAAAGTTTACAATGAGACATCTGATTTCTACGCTGGACAGGCTGTATACAAAGACATCGTAGACTTCGCTGGAAAGGTTCCTGGAATCGATTATGGCGCATACTACTCAGATGTTAGAAGTGCATTAACAGATGCAATCACAAATGTTGTTCAGAATGGCGCTGACATTGACAGCGAGATCAAGAACGCTCAGGATACAGTAGAATTTAATGTTGGTGAGTAATCATCAAAGATTAGAAACAGAACGTACCGGGAGTGCAGTATTGCGTTCCCGGTTCTGTTTTAGGAGAAAAAAATGGGAAAAAAGAAAACAAAATTGACATTAGAAAAAAAGTATAATCTTACCGGATGGGCGTTTTTGCTTCCAGCAGCTATTTTAATTTTTGTGTTTTGTTTTTATCCAATGGCACAGGCAATCCTGCTTTCTTTTAGAAAAACAGGGGGAGTGTTTACCGGGTTATCGAATTATACCAGAGTTTTCCAGGATAAAACATTTCAACAGTGCTTGTTTAATACGTTCTTTTACTTTTTGATCCAGGTGCCGATCATGCTTGTTCTTGCCTTGATCCTGGCACAGCTTTTGAATAGTCCAAAGATCAGATGTAAAGGTCTTTTCCGTACATTGATCTTCCTTCCGTGTGCAACATCACTTGTATCTTACTCTATGATCTTCAAGTCCTTGTTTGCTCCGGACGGAGTTGTGAACAGAGTTCTTACAGGAATTGGATTATCCTCTGTCGACTGGTTCCAGAGTACATGGCCGGCTCGTTGGGTAATTGTTATAGCTTTGATCTGGAGATGGACAGGATACAATATGGTATTCTATCTTGCAGGATTACAGAATATTGATTATTCCGTATATGAAGCAAGTTATATCGATGGAGCAACACCATTTAAGCAGTTTATAAAGATTACAATTCCGCTTCTGAAGCCAACAATCCTTATGACAGCAATTATGTCAACTTCAGGAACACTTCAGTTGTTTGATGAGTCTATGAACCTGACAGCAGGTGGACCTGGTAAGTCAACTATGACATTGGCACACTACATCTACAATATTTCCTTTGTAGAGACACCGAAATTTAATTATGCAGCAGCATTGTCTGTATGTATTCTTATAATGGTAGCAATTCTGTCTGCAATTCAGATGAAAGTAGGTGACAAACGTGACTAAATTGAAATCAATAGTTTCTTATGCAGTGTTGATTATTGCAAGCTTTCTGTCTGCATTTCCACTGTATTACATGCTTTGCGGAGCAACAAACTCAAGTATCGATGTCGTAAGAGGTAAACTCTATCCGGGTACTCACTTGATAGAGAACTTTAAGACACTGGTAGGCATGCAGAATCTTGGGCTTGCAATGTATAACTCATTCCGAAATGCGATCATCATTACAGTTGTAGCACTGCTTGTGTGTTCAATCGCCGGATATGGATTCGAGATTTATCATGACAAAGGAAAAGATACTTTAATGAGTATTCTTCTTCTTGCAATGATGCTTCCTTTCGTAGCCATTATGATTCCGCTGTTTAAGATGTTTACTTCATGGGGACTGGTTAATACATGGATCGCACTTGCGCTTCCGACAATTTCCACTCCGTTTATGATCATGCTGTTCAGACAGGCAGCCCGTTCTTTCCCGCATGATATTATCGAAGCAGCAAGACTTGAGGGATTAAACGAATTTCAGATCTTCTTTAAGATGTTTATCCCGGTTATGAAATCTACTTATGGAGCAGCTATGACTGTAACATTCATGAGTGCATGGAATAACTACTTATGGCCAACGATCATTTTACAGGACAGCAAAGCAATCACTATGCCGATGCTTGTAGCGAACCTGAAGAGTGGTTATAGTGTTGACTATGGTATGCTGATGCTTGGTGTATTGATTTGTACACTTCCGACTGCAATCATCTTCCTGTGCTTACAGAAGAGCTTTGCAAACGGAATTACAGGAGCGGTAAAATAATGCAGCAAAAGTATTGTATAAAACAGGAATGTTTAAGGAAGGCGCAAGGTGCCTTCCTTTTAGCACATAAAATGGGATTGCTTGAGGATCCTTCTATGGAGGGACTTGAAGCAAGAAGACAGAATCATAATGAAAAGCTGAAGATGATGGAGCAGGAGGAGAAGCTGTTCTATGGACCACGTTATTTTTCAGCACCGGCGTATTTGCAGTATGAGCTGACAAGACTGAAACTGGATTTTGTCCAGCCAAGTGAGGCGGTTCGAAGCACAGGTCTGTGTCCGGATGTCACAGAGCAGGAGAAGAAAGAATTTTACGAAAAAAATATGGATTTATTCGGTCGATATTTCGGAGATCTCTTTACTTATGAAGAGGTAGAACAGATTATTGAAAAAAGATTACGGGAGGATGCATATGACAAGCTTATCGAAGACGTATTACGTGAGTTCGAAGACAGGAAATGATTCGAACGATGGACTGACAAGCGAAAGTGCATTCGCAAGTCTTTTTGCAATCAATCAGAGAAGTCTGCAGCCGGGAGATCATGTATTACTTGAGCGTGGGAGCATCTTTTGCGGACAGTATCTTCAAGTGACAGACAGTGGGAGAGAAGATGCACCAATCGTGATCGGAGCTTACGGAGAAGGCGATGCGCCGCGTATTGAGGCTTGTGGGCAGGGAATCTGGTATCAGAATTATGGAGCCCCATTAGATTCACCAACTCATGTATATCGCGGGTATGTATCTTCCGCAGTTCTGCTGTATGATGCAGAATATATCATCGTAGAAGATCTGGAGATCACAAACGAGGCAGACAAAATTATCGGCGAGTACTATTCCCTTGGAGACAAGATGAACCGCACAGGTGTTGCTGTTGTAGCAAAAGACAAAGGGGTGCGACATGGAATCACATTGCGTAATCTTCTGATCCATGATGTGAATGGTAATGTATATGACAAGCATATGAATAACGGTGGCATTTACATGACAGCGCTTCGTCCGGAGAACGAAGAACTGACCGGAGTAGCACGTTATAAAGATGTCACAGTTGAGGGATGCTTTGTGTATCAGGTGAGCCGTTGGGGAATTGCTGTCGGTTATACTTATGCACATGACAAGTTCCAGGGAGCAGAGCTTGATGAGGAAATCTTCCTGAAATATGGTCACGAAAATATGCTGATCCGCGATAATTATGTAAAGGCAGCAGGTGGTGACGGCATTACATCGATGTATGCACTTCGTCCACTCATAGAGCACAATATGACAGATTCCATCGCCTGTGAGATCAATGATCGGATCTATAGCGAGCCGGGTAATCGCCTGGGAAAGGTGGCAGCAGCTATCTGGCCTTGGAAGTGTAAGGATGCGTTGTTCCGATATAATGAAGGCACTGATACAAGACTGAATCAGGACGGTATGGCATATGATGCAGATTCCGGTGACGGAACCGTTTATGAGTATAATTACAGCAGACAGAACGAAGGCGGATGTGTGATGTTCTGTTTGCAGGAAGCAATTCATAATACGTTCCGTAACAATGTCAGTTTCGATGACCTTGGAGGAACGATCAGTCCGGCAGAGAACCCGGATGCACTGATCAAAGATAATACTTTCTATGTAAGAAAAGGCGTTCCGTTCGTTCGTAAAAATATGGATGGCGGTAATTATACATTAGAGAATAATCAGATTGTTGATTTGGAAAACTAAAAATTTGATGCTAAAAAAGACTATGAAAAAAACATTTTTTTCATGGTCTTTTTTTAATGGAAATAAATAAAAAAGAAATTTCTGTTTAGTTCCGAATTAGACAAAAATGGCATGAAAATCAACTAAAAAAAACGAGCCGAAAAAAAACCAGATTGCTATAATAAAGTTAATGTGGATAAAAAGAATCTATGTGAAGATAAAACAAAAATTCAAATAGGAAGGGCGCAGGATTTATGAAGAATCGAAAGAAGCAATTCCTAAAGCTTGGAATCATTCTATTGGCGATTGCTGTTACAGGAACTGTTGCCGGAATCATTCAATATAAAAAGGCAAATCAATTCGATCTTACTGTTGCGGAACACGTAATTAGTAAAGAAGAGTATCTGAACTGTATGAAGGCAGTTGAATATGATACAAAGATACAGATTCAGCAGGAGTATGGCGCTATATATGAAGATGACTTCTGGAAAAAACAGTATGATGGAAAACACGGGTATGAAATTCTGGCGGATAATACAGTAGAAGAGTTGAAACACATTCATGCTGTTTACGATCTTGCAAAAGAACAGGGAGATATCACAGACAGTAGTTATGAAGCACTGGAAAAACGCTGGAAAGATGAAAATGCAGAGCGAAGTGAGAAAGTAGAAAAAGGCGAAGTAATCTACGGGCTTAAAGAATATACGTTTCAGCTTTATCTGGATTATGAAATCAGCACGTTAAAAGAAAAGTACTGTAACGATACCAATCGTGAAGGTATGAAACTGACAGAGGATGAAATACAGGAACACTATCAAAGCCGAGAGTGGATCTTTGGAGACAGCGATGAAAATGCAGACCTTGAGATGGCAAGGATCGCGGTCGAAAGAGAACTGCGTGAGCAGAAGTATGATGATATGATCACGCAGCGTGAAACAGGTTCTCAGGTGGCAGGTAACATGGAGAATGTAAACCGAATAACCTTGAAGAATATACAATAATGGAGGGAGAAAAGCTATGAAGAAAAAATGGATGAGTCGTACGCTGGCTCTTGCGCTTGCTGGAACAACAGTTGCATCAATGGTGCCGACAGTTCCGGTTAATGCAAAGGAGTCTGCTGCGACAGGAACAACCTATTACGTTGATTCAAAAGATGGAAAAGACAGTAATGCTGGAACAGCTGAAAACAAGGCGTTCCAGACACTTAAAAAAGTGAATGAGCTTAACCTTGAGCCGGGAGACACAGTTCTTCTGAAAAAGGGATCTGTATTTGAGGATCAGGCTCTTAAGTTCACAAAAGAGGACAGCGGTACTGCAGAAGCACCGGTGAAGATATCTACTTATGGAGAAGGAGAGAAACCAAAGATCAATACAAATGGTCATGGACAGTGGGAGCTGAATTATGGTAATCCGCTGGATAACCAGAACCATAAATGGAAAGGTACTGTATCCTCCAGTATTTTAATTGAAGATACTGAATACCTTGAAATCGAAGGTCTGGAACTGACCAACGACAGAAAGAGTGCAACAGATACTGAACAAGGTAAAGCGTATAATGATGCATACGCAATGGACAGAACCGGTGTTGCCGGAGTTGCAAAGGATAATGGAACAGTAGATCATATCGTATTGAATGATCTTTATATCCATGATGTAACAGGAAACGTTTATAACAAGCATATGACAAACGGTGGTATCTACTTCATCGTTGCAAAACCAACGAATGAAGGCGAAACAGGAATTGCAAGATATAATGACGTCCAGATTAGAAACTGTTCTTTGAATAAGGTAAACCGTTGGGGAATTGCAGTAGGATATACCTATCAGTGGGGACAGTTCGAAACAGGTGAACTTCCGGATGCAACGATGGCAAAATATGGTTCCTCCAATGTAGTCATCGAGAACAACTATCTGAACCACGTAGGTGGAGATGCAATCACAACCATGTATCTTGACAGACCATTGATTCAGTACAATGTGTCAGAGAACGCAGCTGAACAGATTAATACAACAGATTATGCACAGCAACAGCCAAGACTGGATGCAAATGGAAAAGAGATTGGTAAACAGGACGTTGGAGCAGGACGAGTGGCAGCCGGTATCTGGCCATGGAAATGTAAAAATGCGATTTTCCAGTATAATGAATGTTTTAAAACATTGAATGCCGCAAGTGGTAATGGCGATGGACAGCCTTGGGATGCTGACTATGGTGACGGAACAAACTATCAGTACAACTACAGCCACGGAAATACCGCAAGTACCATCATGTTCTGTGGAGGAAATTCTGTTAACAATACATTCCGTTACAATATCAGTCAGAACGAAGATATGGGACCATTGGACCCGGCAGGTAACTCCGGAAATTGTCAGGTTTACAACAATACGTTCTATATCAAAGAAGGTCTCAATACCATCTGGCACAGAAGCCATGGCAATGGCGGTCCTGTAGATATGGAAAATAATATTTTCTACTTCGCAGGTAATACACCAGTTAATGTAAAGGAATGGAATCCTAGCGGAAATAAAACTTATAGCAATAACTTATATTATAATGTAAAGAATTATCCGAACGATGCAGCTCCTGTAAAAGTAAACGCAGGAACAAAAGTACTTGAGAATGCAGGTTCCGGTCCAGATTCTGTAGCAACAGACAAAGCAGCTAGAAAACACGAAGATCCAACTAAAGAAACAGTATTCGACGGATACAAACTTGCAGAAAATTCTCCGGCAATCAATAAGGGTAAAGTAGTGGTTGACAGAAATGGTTATACGATCGATCACGATTTCTTCGGCCATGCGATCACAGCAGTACCGGAGATCGGAGCAGCAGAGAGTGATGTAGTAGCAGACACTCTTATCCTGAGATCTAACGTATATAAAGTTTCCGGAACAGACGTAAGTGAACTTCCGAAGAACACAACAGTAGAAGCTTTCCTTAAAAATATCATCGTAGATACAGGCGTCAAAGTTACTGTTAAAGACGGTGAGAACGTACTTGAAGGAACAGATGTTGTAAAGGGAGGAGCAAAAGTTGTTCTTTCATATGAAGGAAAAGAAAATGTAACTTATACAGTCGTTGCAAGTTCTGATAAAGAACTGAAAGCTTCTTACTATGAAGTGAGAGGAACAGAGTTGGAAGTTCCTTACACAGAGAAAAATCCAACAACAGTAAAGGAACTGAAGGCGAGTCTTACGGTAGCTGATACAGCAACTGTTTCTGTAGTAAATGCTGGAAAAGAACTGGCAGATAAGGATGCAGTAGCAGACGGAATGACACTTCGTATCACAGCGGAAGATGGAACTACAAAAGAGTATGCGATCAAGCAGAAAAATGAATACAACTGGACTTTAGATTATATAAACGGACAGCAGGGAAATGTCTGGTTCGGACAGATGAAGGACGGATCCGGTGACTGGGCGAATATGACATCTGTTGATAAAGATGGCTGGCCAAACTGGGCTACTCATACATATTATGGACCTGGTATTGATGATGATCAGCATGTAACTACAGCAAGCAGTCCAGACAAACACGGTTTACTTTCTGCACCGCCAAGCACAAATATCTCAACAGCAATGGCATACAGAGTACCAAAGAGCGGAACAGTATCATTCAAAGTTAGAGATAATGAGCCATATCTTCGTCAGAATGATAACGCAGGCGGAACAGTTACATTAAGCCTCTATGTAAATGGAACAGAGAAGAAGAACTTGACACTTGAAACCAGTAAAAAGAAAGAAGGAAACTGGGAAAAGGCAGAAGAAATCGAAGTGACTCGAGGCGACATGATCCGTGTAGTAGCAAAATGTAACGGAAATCCAAGCAAACCATCTGCTCATATTACACCGATTATTACTTACGTAGATAAAGCTGCTGCAGATAAAGAAGCTCCAACAGTTCCGGCAGATGTGAAAGCATCCGAGATTGCTCATACAGGAGCAAAGCTCACTTGGACAGCGTCTAAAGATAACGTAGAAGTAGCCGGATACAATGTATACCTGAACAATGAGAAAGTAAATGATGAACTTATCACAGGAACAGAGTATGATCTGGCAGACCTTACAGCAAATACTGAGTACAACGTAACAGTAACAGCAGTGGATGCTGCAGGAAATGAGTCTGAAAAATCAGAAGCAGCGACATTTACAACACTGAAGGGAGCAGACCTTACAGAACTTACAGCAACGATTGCTGAGGCAGAAAAAATTCTTAAAGCAGAAGATAAAGATAAATATTCTGCAGCAGCTCTTGTAGAACTTCAGGAACTTGTGAATGCAGGAAAGCTGTTGACAGCAACATCTACTCAGGAAGCTGTAGATAAGAAGAAAGATGAAATCACAGCAAAACTTGCTGATATTCAGACACAGTTTACAATCACAGCAACAGCAGGTGAAGGCGGAAAGATTGAACTGAAAGACGAGATCAAAGAGAGAGCAAAAGACGAAACAAGTTACGAAACAAAAGCTTATAAGGGAACATCCAAAGTGTTCACAATCACTCCTGACAAGGGATATCATATTGAAAGTATTGCCGTTGACGGAGAGAATGTAGAAACTATTGCAACAGAGTATGCTTTCGAAGGTATTGTTGCAGATCATACAATTGCTGTAACATTTGCAAAAGATGAGCTTACAATTGCGAAAGAAAATCTGTTAGCAACAATTAATACAGCAAACAAAAAACTTGCAGAGACAGAGCAATACACACCGTCATCTTTGAAAGATCTTGAAGATGCAGTCAAAGCTGCGCAGGCTATTTATGACGATCCAAATGCTGATCAGAATAAAGTAAATGAAGCAAAGACAAATGTAGAAGATAAGATGAAAGCTCTGAAAGCGAAAGCAAAGAAAGATGCTCTGAATCTTGCAATTACAGCAGCAGAAGGCGATGCCGCATTAGTTGACAAATACACAGAAGAGTCTATCGAGAAACTTCAGAAAGCAATCAAAGAAGCAAAAGAAGTATTAGCTGATGAGAATGCATCACAGGAAGAAGTAGACGCAGCAGAGAAAGCAGTCAAAGCAGCACAGAAGGCTCTTGTTGAGAAAGAGACACCGAAGCCGGAGGCACCTGTTAAGAAGGATGAACTGAAAGCAGCAGTAGAAGATGCAACAAAGGTTGTAGGAGATACAGAGCAGTATACAGAAGAGTCCCTTGCAGCACTTCAGGCAGCAATCGATGAAGCGAATGCAGTACTGGATAATCCAGAAGCAACACAGGCTGAGATCGACGCAGCAGTGAAAGCTGTAAAAGAAGCAAAAGAAGCCCTGAAAGTAAAAGAAGACAAGAAAGACGACAGCAATAAGGGCGACGACAAGAAGGATGACAATAAGAAGGATGATGGCAACAGCGGAGCATCCAACAATGGTTCATCTAATGGCGGATCAAACAATAACGGATCATCCAATACAGGATCTACTAATACTGGATCAGGTAACAAGGGTACTACAAGTACTGGAAGTACTACATCACATGCAGCTAAGACTGGAGATACAACAAATGTAGTAACATGGTTGTTCGCTTTAGCAGCATCGGCAGCTGCAGGACTTGGTGTAGTAAAACGTAAAAAAGAGGATTAAGAAACACTTAACCTTGGCTTTATAAAAGGAAAAAATTAGTTCAAACAGGCGGGAGTCAGGAAGTCCTGATTCCTGCCCGTATGAATAATGAGGAGGAACAAAATGAAGAAAAAGACCGTATCAATGTTTATGGGCCTTGTTCTTGGAGTGACAACTGTATTTAGTTCAATTGGACCGGCAGTTGTCACTGTATCTGCTGCCGCAGCTGAAAGCGGAGTGACAGATTCTGACTGTACTGATAAGAGTACAAAAGAACCAGAATCAGATAAAGTTGTACCGGATGCGAACCAGTACAAATATCAGAAAGATGAACTGGCAGCATTCTGCCACTTCGGTCCGAATACGTTCAATGAAATTGAGTGGGGAGAGCATTACGGAGATAAAAAACCGAGTGAAATCTTTACATTGAAAGATAACTTTGATGCAGACACACTCGTACGTACATTAAAGAATGCAGGATTCAAGAAACTCATTATAACAGCAAAGCATCATGATGGTTTCTGTATCTGGCCGAGTAAATATACAGAATATGATGCAGAGGCAGCAGGGTATAAAGGAGATATTCTTGCGGAGATATCTGCTGCGTGTACAACCTATAATATGGACATGGGACTTTACCTGTCTCCGTGGGATATTCATGAGCCATCTTACGGATATTATGATGCCAATGGAAAACCGACAAGCAAGGAAAATGACGTATTAGATTATAATGAATATTATAACAATCAGTTAGAAGAAATTCTTGGAAATTCAAAGTACGGCAATAACGGACATTTTGTTGAAGTATGGATGGATGGAGCCAAAGGAAGCGGTGCCAATGCACAGGACTATGAGTTTACAAAATGGTTTGATACAATCCAGAAACACCAGGGAAAAAAGGCAGGCAAGGATGCTGACTGTATGTTATTCGGAGCTCAGGCATATACAACCGTTCGCTGGATTGGAAATGAAGATGGCGTTGCTCACGAAAACACATGGGCAAAATCTAAAGTCAATGAAGCAAATAATACAATTGATAGCAACGGAACTACACCATATACCATTGGATATGCAGATGGAAACAAATGGACCGTACCAGAGTGTGACGGACGTATTACATCCGGATGGTTCTGGGGAACCAAAAAGAACACTCCGAAGACAATTACACAGCTTGCTAACATGTATTTTGATTCGGTAGGACATAATGCAACCATGCTTCTGAATGTACCGCCGAATAATCAGGGTACAGTGGATAAGCCAATTCTCGACAGAGTGACAGAATTTGGACGGAATGTGGAAGAAACTTTCAGAAAGAATCTGGCAAAGAATGCAACAATTGAGGCATCTAATGTTCGTGGAAATGATATAGCATTCAAACCAGGAAATGTAGTAGATGATAAAGATGAAACATACTGGACAACAGAGGATGGAACAAAAGAAGGAAGCCTGACGATTAAGTGGGACAAAGCTAAGAAGTTCGATGTGGTTTCTATTGAAGAAGCAATTCAGAAAGGACAGCACATCAACAGCTATAAAGTTGAGTACAAAGCGTCTGACGATGCACAGTGGCAGACACTGAAAAGTGGAGTAACTGTTGGGGCAAAGAGACTGGTTAGAACAGCTCCGGTATCAGCAACTCAGGTGAAAATCACAGTAGGAACAACCAATGGAAAAGTTCCGATGTTGAGTGAAGTTGGTGTATACAAAGCAAGTGAAGGATTCCAGCTGGCAGGAGCAGCGCCGGAAGGAATGGATACAACAAGTGTTAATGAGACAAGTAAGTTTACATTTAGCCCCACAGGATGGAATCCTCAGACAGGAAGCCAGTACATCAACGGACAGAATACATGGTCCAATAAAGCGAATGCAGAATTTACTTTTAAATTCCACGGAACAAAAGCATATCTGATGGGTACAACAGATCCAGGTCATGGTCAAGCGGATGTTTATATTGATGATAAGCTAGTAGAAACAATTAATACACATGCAGAAAGCAGATCCACAGGAGCAAAAATCTTCGAATCTGAAGATCTGACAGATGCTGATCATACATTAAGACTTGTAGCAAAGACAGATGCTGCAATCGGTGTAGAAGCGGCTTACGTAATCAACAACGGTGGCGTAGGAATGATCGAGCTTGAAAAAGATGCATATACGATGAACGAAAAAGAAGAGCTGACAGTTAAAGTAAAACGTGTCGGTGGATCAAATGGAAAGCTTACAGCTAAGATCCAGCCAAACCCGGGAAGTGCTATTCAGAATGACTTTAATACAGAATATGCTCCGGATGTTATATTTGAAGCCGGAGAAACAGAAAAGAGTGTTGTCGCAGCAAAGACCAAACAGAATACCGCTATAACTGGTGACCGTGTATTCTCAATTGAGCTGACAGAAAAAACACCGAAGAATGCAATTATCGGATTTAACGGTTCTGCAAGAATCACAATCAAAGATGCAGATGGAATTACAAAAGATAAACTTCAGACATTGGTTACGAATTCAGCGGCGTTGGAAGAACATCTTTATTCAGAAGGATGGGACGCATTTGCTAAAGCACTGAAGACAGCTCAGGAAGTAGTGGAAAATGAGAGTGCAACAGATGCAACAATCAGAAGCGCATACACAGAATTAGATAAAGCAAAAGCTGCACTTAAGGTTCGTGAAAAGTATACAGAGAATGATCGTTTCAACTTCCCATGGAGAGCAGAAACAAGTGCTAAGCTGGAAGCGGAATTTGCGACAGTGTTAAAGGATGATCCAACCTCTGATGCTCAGTACCCAATGAAGATTGATGCTAAAAGCGATGCAAGTAATGGAAAATTTGTCACAGATATGGCAGCAAATGATGTTCTGAAATATGCCTATCATGCAGACAAGGCTGGTACTTATCAGGTGGTTATGAGATACCGTAGTGGTTCTGCCGAAAATGCGAAAAATAGTATCAAGATTACAGAAGCAAAAGGAAAGATTAAAGACCAAGAAGTTATAGTTGATCCAAAGAAAGAAAATGATAATGTTGTTTTTGGAACTGTAACATTTGATATCGAAGTAGTAAAACCTGGAGATGGCATGATTGTTATCACACCACCAGAAAAGAGAGATGGACTAGATGGTAAAGGTCCTGGAATCGACTACTTCATTATCAGCCCGAAGAATGTTGTATTAGACAAATTTGCCATCACAGCTACAGCAGGTAAAGGTGGAACTATCACAACAGAAGACCTTACAGATGGTAAAATAACAGAAGGCGAAAGCGCAACATTTACAATTACTCCGAATTCAGGATATGAAATCGCAGATGTAAAAGTTGATGGAAATTCCGTAGGAAAGAAAACTTCTTACACATTTAGTGATGTGGATAAAGCACATAAAATTGAGGCAACATTTGCATTTGCAAATTATACAGCAGAAAATCCATTTGTATTCCCAGAAACAAAGGGAGTAACAAGCACACTGGAAGCAGAACATGCTACAGAATTGATTAATAGCAATGATTCAGATTCTGATCCGAACTGGCCGCTTACAATTACTTCTGAGAGCTGGGCAAGTAATGGAAAATTCCTGAACTGTATGGCATACAAAGATTATGCTAAGTACGCTTATACAGCAAACGTTCCTGGAATTTATAAAGTAACAGGTACTTATCGTGCAGGAGCACTGAATAAACTTGCATTTTCTGAGGAAGGAAGTAAGATTGAGGCAGCGCAGGTAGATTGTCCGTCAACAAAAGAAGGTAACAACTTAACTGTGAAGACATTCGAACTTAACATTGAAGTAAAAACTGCAGGAGCAGGAACTTTGGTTCTTACAGCACCGGACACAAACAAAGCTCCACAGCTTGATAAACTGGATATTCAATTGATAAGAACTGCAAGTGAAGCAGACCTTACAGAACTTACAGCAACGATTGCTGAGGCAGAAGAAATTATTAACGCAGGAGACAAAGATAAATATTCAGCAACAGCTCTTGTAGAACTTCAGGAGATGGTAAATGCTGGAAAGGCATTCACAGAAAAAACATCTCAGGCAGAGGTAGATGCGAAGAAAGCAGAAATCAAAGCAAAGATTGCTGACATCCAGACACAGTTTACAATCACAGCAACAGCAGGTGAAGGCGGAAAGATTGCACCGGAAGACACAACAACAGTTTATAAGGGAACATCCAAAGTATTCACGATCACTCCTGACAAGGGATACCATATTGAAAGTATTACAGTGGACGGAGAAAATGTAGAAACTATTGCAACAGAGTATGCTTTCGAAGATATTGTTGCAAATCATACAATTGAAGTAACATTTGCAAAAGATGAGCTTACAATTGCGAAAGAAAATCTGTTAGCAACAATTAATACAGCAAACAAAAAACTTGCAGAGACAGAGCAATACACACCGTCATCTTTGAAAGATCTTGAAGATGCAGTCAAAGCTGCGCAGGCTATTTATGACGATCCAAATGCTGATCAGAATAAAGTAAATGAAGCAAAGACAAATGTAGAAGATAAGATGAAAGCTCTGAAAGCGAAAGCAAAGAAAGATGCTCTGAATCTTGCAATTACAGCAGCAGAAGGCGATGCCGCATTAGTTGACAAATACACAGAAGAGTCTATCGAGAAACTTCAGAAAGCAATCAAAGAAGCAAAAGAAGTATTAGCTGATGAGAATGCATCACAGGAAGAAGTAGACGCAGCAGAGAAAGCAGTCAAAGCAGCACAGAAGGCTCTTGTTGAGAAAGAGACACCGAAGCCGGAGGCACCTGTTAAGAAGGATGAACTGAAAGCAGCAGTAGAAGATGCAACAAAGGTTGTAGGAGATACAGAGCAGTATACAGAAGAGTCCCTTGCAGCACTTCAGGCAGCAATCGATAAAGCCATTGCAGTACTGGATAACCCAGAATCAACACAGGCTGAGATCGACGCAGCAGTGAAATCTGTAAAAGAAGCAAAAGAAGCTTTGAAAGTAAAAGAAGACAAGAAAGACGACAACAATAAGGGCGACGACAAGAAAGACGACAGCAATAAGGGTGACGACAATAAAAAGGATGACAATAAGAAGGATGACAGCAACAGCGGAACATCCAACAATGGTTCATCTAATGGCGGAACATCCAACAAGAATACTACAAGCACTGTCAATAAGACATCAAATGCAGTAAAAACAGGTGATGCAGCAAATGTAGCAGGTGTAGCAGGAGTTGCAATCCTCTGTCTGGCAACAGGAATTGTTGTTGTACTGATTAAAAGAAAGAGAATAAGATAAAATGATTGTAGTTATAAGTCTTATCATGATTCTATCATTTCTGCTAAGCGCAGTAGTTATTATGTGTTTATGTAAAAAATCGATAAACTGGCGTAATGAACAGTGTGGTTATGATTTAGAAGAAAGCATAGAACTGTAAAAAAGAAAATTGGTACAAAAGAAATAACTAATCAGAGAAACCCAGGAGTAAAATTCTGGGTTTCTGATTAGTTATTTTATTAAAAACGTTTTCCTGTATTGAGAAGGTGTTGCATTAATAACGCTTCCAAAGACTTTGGAATAGTGCTGCGAGTCTTTAAATCCAACCTGCAGTGCAATTTCCGTTAAGGTTAAATTGGTATCCTGCATTAGCTCAATGGAGCGATTGATACGATAAATATTAATATAGTTTGATAATGTGACGCCCATATAACTCTTGAAAAGTTTACTGAGATAACGGACGGAAATATGCAATTGTTGTGCAATGTCTTCTTGTAAGATTTTTGTAGCGTAATGAGTTTGAATATAATTCAATGTATAAGCTACATAACTGTTTTGAAGTTGAGGCTCTGCATGTTCACGTTCATGTACAAGCTCTGTGTGATCAAGAATATAGAGCATCAGGTTCATAAGAGCAACATTAAGATTAGCGGCTGTAAACAGACTGTCAGAGGAAGTACGCAAATCAATCAATTTCTGAAGATGCTTATCAATCGTTTCATCAGAGATGAGTCGATAATAAAAATGTGAAGAAAATAATACAGCATGAAGAAGCGTAATCGGGAATATTCCATCATTATCAAGAATGATAGTTGAAAACATATCAGGGTTGAAATGTATATGCTGAAACTCGCAATCTGAAGTATCATTCAGATAAAAAGAATGCACCACATCAGGAAGGATCATAATAAAGTCACCTTTTGTACAATGCAGGTTTTCTGATTGAATATCCATATAACATTCTCCGGAAAGAATTCGATAAATCTCAATATTAGTATGTAAGTGTCGACCGAATGTATAACCTGCCTTTCGATACGACACAACTGCTCCCGATAAAATAGAATCAGATAGAGACATCTGTTTAGAAACAGTATTTTTTGGGGAAGAGTCGGAAGTCCTACCGGGGTGAGCCAGAAGATTCGATCCAGTTTGTTCAGTATGAGTTTTTGTCATAAATTTATGCCTCCATAATTAAGTGAAAGATAAACCAAATTAAAATCTATTATAACACAAATATAAGAAAAACACACAAAAAAATATATAAATTTGCGATAAATTCATAAATTTTATAGAGCGTTTTCTGAGGAGAAGTCCTGGACGATGAGGAAAAATCACATAAATGGAAAGCGTCTCGCATGTGAGATTGTTGCTTTTATCAATTCCAATCCATTTGCGCAAGTAAAGATTAATGCAAAGATGTTATGTAAGGAGAAGAAAAAACAGAGGTAACCAAAAATGGGCAAATTTCAGATAATAAAAAAGAGAACCCCTTGAAAATCAAAGGTTTCTCTTGCATTTCATCAATGCGGAAGAGGAGACTTGAACCCTGTGCCGCGTCGGAAACACTGATAGAAAGGGGCTTTCCGCACATCATCATGCCCAGGTAACCATAGTGGAAACCAAAATATACTAAAAAAGTAGGTTTATAGTGGGTTTTATATTGTTAAAAGAGAGGACTACCTATCATTAATCTTTCAATGACGGGCAGTCCTTCTGTTTTAAAATTTTTAGGAAATGCAATGCCATGTACTGTGCTTCTCTCTGTAGATAGAAGCGTGGTCACAAGTATTTCCTTTTATTCCTTATCGCCGAATAATTTTTTAAAATAAGACATGTTTTCTTTGACAGTCTTTTCCCGTTTGTTTTTACCGTCCACTAAGATCGGTGTACACTGCTCCAGAATCCGGTCATAGATTCTTCTCTTATCAATATTAGGTTCTCCTTTTATCTCTTTCAGAGGAAGATTTGTTGTCGTAATCAATGGTTTTCCAGAGCGATATCTATGATCAATTACATCAAATATAATACCAAGCGCATATTCACTGCTTCTTTCAAGACCAAGCTCATCAATAATCAATAATGAACAGCAGGATAGTTTATTCATATATTCTGCCTTATTTTCGGCTCTGAACATTGTATCGACAATCGTATTAAAGTTTGTCATTTTTACGGTGACGTTTCTTTCCAAAAGGGCATTAGCAATGCAGGTCGCCACGTAACTTTTTCCTGTTCCTAATGGTCCCCAGAACAAAAGTCCCTTGGATTTCTGTTTCATTTTATCCCAGTTATCAACGTATTTTTTTGCTTTATCTATAACAGGGGTCATCTCTTCTGCGTTCGCAAAGGTACAGTTTTTCATTGCAACCTCATCAAAACAAATTCTTCTGTTTCTTGCAATTTGTACTCTGCGTTCCTTTTCTTCTTGTTCAGCCTTTTTCATCGCATTTGCATCCCTTTCACAGGCACACTGCCGGTAACGTATCCTGACTCCTAATAGATTATTCTCTGGCAACCATGCTTGCTTAGGTTCCTTGCAAACAGAACAATATATCAGTCCGTCTTCTCCTATAAATGTTTTTTCTTTATCCATCATAAACTCTCTCCTTCCTGACATTCATAGTTCAGCTCTTTATTACTAATGTTATTCTTATTTCTTATTACTTTATTAGGCGCCGACTTTTTGACCCTCATGGGGCCAGTATTCTGGCTATGCAGTGGTTGTTTATATGATCGTCCATTTTCTAATCGGGTTGAATTTCTGTCCTTCTGATAAATCTCTTCTGCGGGAATCTTTATATACAAGTGGTTTGGCTTAGAAAACCCACCAGATCTTCTTACCAGTAGTCCGGCTTCGTCCAATTCCTTTAATGCAGACTTTATAGATGACCTACATTTCCCTATATGTTTTATTAATTCCGTAATCGGATAGATCACATAGATCCGGCCATTTTCATCCAACCAGTTATTCATTTGTGAGAGTCGTGCCCGGTCATACAGCAGCATATACACCACCTTCCCGTTCTGTGAAATCGGATACTTCAACAGGAACTTAGGGAACTGAAAGTATGCAACCGAAATTTCTTCCTTGGTTATGTATTTATAATTCAATTCTTCACCTCATTTCGACTTTTTGATATTGACATATAGGTTTAAGGCCTCCATATGTAGAAACGTTTCAAGGGGCTTATACAACCATTTAACTCAACTTTTTTATTTTTACTAGAAAAATACTGCTTTTTACTATAAATAGCTGTTTCCCCAAAAAGGAACGCAGCTATTTGAGGATGATTTTAATAATTTTAGAAAAGTAATCTTTGGTTTTATTACTGGAATTTCCGAGATGAAAGGAAAATATATTGGATTACCGTAAAATCTTAAAAAATTATAAAATAACTAAAAAATTCGATAACTAATCAAAAAAAATTCTATTTCTTATAACCTATTTTGTGATTATAATGAATTTATCAGCTGGTTAGGACGAAAAACTAGCAATATTACCAAAAGGAAAAACAGGAGGAAAAAAATGAAAAGAAAAGCATTAGCAGCAATTGGAAAATATATGGACCAAAGATTTTTATCAGGAGACAGATCCGGTGAAACGGCAGCAGATTTTAAAAGAGCATACAGGAGAGGAGGAAGACTGGGCAGAAGAATATCGCAACCAGCTTTGGACAGCCCGTTACGGAAAACGCAGGCTACAGAAGGATGAATTTGTCAGATGCTTAATGGAATTGAAATACTTGGCGGAAGGAACAACTCTGAATCTGGGAGGCGACAGAAAAAAGATGGGTGCTCAAATACTTTCCACGTTATGTTTGACAGAAGCCATGCAGTTAGAGGAGGGCTACCGACAAATCCTTTTAGAAGAGCTGTACAATGTATTCTTAAAATTTATTCAGGTTAGCAGAGGGGGCAGAGGATTTACCTTCTTGGTATTTGGCATGGGACAGTTATCCGAAGAAGGAATTGCAAAAAAAATCGCCGAACAGATCAGCGCGATTGCCTTCAAAGCACCACGCTTGCTCCGAATGGAAAAAGAATTCTCCCTGCTCCAGGAAGCTGCCCTCCGAGCGTATCGTCAGGAATATCCGAATAGGGAACACTTTTTAAACAAATAGTAAGAATGAGAGTGTAATACACAGAACGGAAAATCACTCGACTATTTATACTAGGTGTGTTAGTATATATAAAAATAAACTTATTAAAATGGGGAAAGAAAAAATGAGAAAAAGACATACTTTAAAGAAAGAGTTAACAGTATTTATGTCACTTGCATCAGTAGTTACATTAATGCTGGTTGTGCTGGCGGTGTGTTATGTCTTTTTCTCATTTTTTTTCGAAAATACGCAGGAAGATATAGAATATGTACTCAATAATACAACACAGCAGTACCAGTCACATATGCAATTTATAGAGGATGGGGCGATTGCTATAAGGCATAATAGTCTGCTGGATAGTTTTTTTCAATGTGATAATTATGATTCAGAAGAAGCTAAAAAACAATTAGTATATAGCATGGAACTATTTGCGCAAAGAAATAGAGTCAATCAGCAATATCCATTCGTTACGAGTATGTATCTGTTTAATAATCAGGATCAGTGTGTGAAAGATCACTATTATGCTATAACGCTGAGCGCTGAGAAGGAACAGGAAGTATATTATCAAAATATGCAACAGTGGTTTAAATTAGAAAAAAATCGGTATGCATGTGTTGCGGATAGAGAGAATTTGAATATTCTTTTTCATATTTATGATGACAATATGAAAGAGAAAGGAATCGGCATAGCACAAATTAGTTGTGATGCAATTCGAGAAATATTTAAGGAGATAGAAGACTATCAGGATTCTTCTTGGATTGTATTATCTAATAATGATTTGCTGTTAGTATCCGGTGGAGATGAGAAACAAAATGAGCTGATGAAAGAAACATCCGTATCCTGGGTGGGAAATAAGAAAATCGAAGGAAAAAAAGTAATTGGGAGTGCAGATTCGAGTGGATTTGGAACAAGAACTGTCATTGCTGTAGGACAGAGCAATGTTTTAGAAATTTTACGACCAACGTTATTTATCTTTTGGGCAGGACTTGTTATTGTATTATTTTTTACATTTTGTGTTTCTTATGGACTTAGTAATCGATTTTCAAAGCCAGTAACGAGAATGATTTCCAATATTCGTGCATTTGGAAATCAGAACCTGGATGTGAGAATGGAGGATTCCACAATACAGGAATTTCATGATATGGGACAAGTGTTTAATGAGATGGCAGATCGAATCAAGTATTTGATCACAGAGGTATATGAAAAGCAGTTATTAGCCACTAAATCACAGGTGAAATATCTTCAATCGCAGCTTAACCCTCATTTTCAGTTTAACATACTTGCTATGCTCAGTCTCAAAGCGAAAATGTCAGGAAACGAGGAATTATATGAAAGTCTGAATGCTTTTTCAAAATTAATGCAAGGTAAAATTTTCCGTGATAAGGAAATAAAAATAAAAGTGAAGGAAGAATTGGAAATTGTTCAGTTCTATTTGTTTTTGCAAAAAGAACGTTATCAAGATAAATTAATGTATGAAATTAATTTATCTGACGAGCAGATAAAAGAGAACCTTATTCCTCGACTTTTAATCGAACCACTTGTGGAAAATGCTGTTTCACATGGGTTAGAACCTCAAAAAGAGAGCGGAATGATAAAAGTATGTTTGTATGAGGAAAATACGTCAGAGGAATCTGCAAAGGAAGAAAAAATCAATCATACAGAACAGATAAAGAGGCTCCATATTATTGTTGAGGACAATGGAGTTGGAATGGATTATAAAAAGCTGAATGAGGATCAAGAGAATGAAATCCCACAGAATGGGAAAATAGGACATACTCGCACCGGCTTAAAAAATACACAAAGAATGTTACAGATTTTGTATGGCGAAGATTATGAGCTTGACATTGAGAGCAAAAAGGGGAAAGGAACTAGAATCGAAATCATTCTTCCGTCAGAAAGGGGGACAATGCTATGTGGAAAGTAGTTGCGGCAGATGACGAAGGTTATATAAGAGAAGCATTAAAAAAACTGATTAATTGGGAGAAAATGGATTGTGATTTGATAGCAGTGTTAGAGGACGGACAAGAGCTTATCGAATGTATCGAAAAAGAATCACCGGATATTGTTATTACAGATATTCAGATGCCTGAAGTAAATGGACTTGATGTGTGCAAGTATTTATATGAAACCAGGCCTGAAACACAGGTGATAATATTAACAGCATACTCTAATTTTGATTATGCAAAATCTGCAATCAAATACAGTGCATGTGAATATGTTTTGAAGATTGCGATTATGGATGAACTTCCGGAAGCGTTAGGAAAAGCAACCGGAAAACTATTAAAATTGAAAAAAGAAGTTGAAAAAGAGGAAGTTATTGTACCAGAGCAAAAGACACTTCTTCAGCAGATTGAACAATATGTAAAACAAAACTATAAAAGCAAGATTTCTTTGGAAGAAATTGCAGACGAATTACATGTTAACAGAAGTTATTTAAGTAGGTTTTATAAGAATAAAACAGGCGTAAATCTTTTTGATGAGATATTAAAGCTTCGTATAGAGTCAGCAAAAGAATATCTTTTAAAAACAAATATGAAAACTTATGAAGTTTCGGAAGCCGTTGGATTTGAAGATGCAGGGTATTTTTCAAAGATGTTTAAAAAGATCACAGGGGTTTCACCGAAGGACTTTAGGAAGCAGGAAAAGGATGAAAAGAAGAATTAGACAAGTTATATTTTTATTGGGAATTTTAATAAGTTGTTGCTTATTGGGCGGTTGCGAAAGTGAGGATAATCATAATGTCTCAATTACTTTAATTCATGCCTGGGGCGGTACAGAAAAAGATCATGCTGAAATGAGAGATATTTACGCTGAGTTTCAAAAAGAGTATCCGGAGATTGACTTACAGATTATTTCGATGCCGACGAGTGAAGAGATGATGAGAAAGGTAGAAGATATGGTAATGGTTGGTAATGTTCCGGATATTATCTCTTTTAGTGGAGTTGGTGAAAATTGTCTGTATGATTTTTTAGTTGAAAATGATATGGCATTAGATATTCAGCCATATATAGAGCGAGATAATGATTTTTCCCAAAGCATATCAGATGTGAATAAGGAATATTGGAAAACCAAGAATGGAGAGTTGTATTCTGTGTCAGATGTTCTTATGTTAAGTGGTGGATATTGGTACAATGAGGATATTTTAAATGCAGCAGGAATTGAGCAAGTGCCGAAAAGTTGGGATGAATTTCAGATGATGTGTAACCAGATCAGTGATTGGGCATTGAAAGAAGGAACAGAGATAACAGCACTTCAACCAGCGGCAGAGGGATATTTATATTGTATAGATCATATGCTTTCAGGTAGTGAACAAGCCAGGACAAAGGGACAGCAGTTTGTATATCAAGAGGAAGAGTTCACTACTGCGATAAATCAGCTGAAACAATTGTATAGTTTATCTGTTTCAAAAACTCCAGAGTATAGTTATCGAGATGAAACGAATCTCTTCAATGAAGGAAAACTGGCAATTTACATCAATGGTGTATGGAGTGCTCCAATGATTTCAGATGATATTAATGCAAAGTATGCTTTACTTCCATCATGTACAGAAAAAACTGTATCATGTGAATCTTCAGGTCTTGGATATGTATTAGGAAAGAGTGGAAATGAAGAAAGACAGGAAGCGGCAGTAAGCTTTTTAAAGTACATGCTTAGCAAAGACGTTCAGTTACAGATTCTTGAGAGGACGGAACAAATTCCGGCGAATCCGGATGTTTCGGTAGAGCTATATAAGGAAAATAAAGATAAATTATATCAAGCGGTATCATTGGTTCTTGAAGCTGATGAAAAAATAGAAGTTCCAAGTAACATCTGGTCACTAGAACAAAAAAATTATTTTACTGAATCAATTTTTGATTTATTGGCGGGAACAATCTCAGTACAAGAATTTGAAGAAAATATAAAAATGAAATAGTTGGAGAGAGTGCATATTGACTTAAAGTGAGTTGATACGCACTCTTTCTTTGTGCAAAACATGTAAAATATTGACACGAGGTAAAAATAATCCATGCTTTGTTCGGCAATGTGTAAACAACATGCATGTTATTGTCAATACCAAACATTCAAAATGCACAAAAAATAAGGTAGAATTAATTCAACAAATAAGGAGAAACACAGGAGGAAAAAAGATGAGAAAGAAATTGGTAAGTGTACTTCTAGTAGCAGCAATGGGTGTATCCGTATTAGCAGGATGTGGAAGCAGTTCAGGAAACGAAGGAGATAAGAAAGCTTCCGGTGATGAAAATGTTTTGGAGTTTTATCATGGATATTATCAGGATGAAAGTGAATGGCCGGCAGCACAGGTAATGAGAGATATCTATGATGAATTTGCACAGGAACATGCAGACGGAGATGTAACTTTTAAACCGATTGCTGTTGAGAACAGAGATGATATTGTTAGTGCACAGGTTGCTGGTGGATCATACCCGGATATGGTAGATGTTGGAGGAAATGGAGTACCACAGGCTGCAATTTCACAGGAGCTTGTTTATGATCTGAAGCCATATATTGATGAAAATAATCTTCAGGACGCAGTAGGACTTAACTATACACAGCATGATCTAGATGGTCATATTTATGCTGTACATGATCAGATCGAAAGTCGTGGTCTTTGGTATAATGCAGCGCTGTTTGAAAAAGCGGGTGTTTCTGCAGATGCATTTGCAGACTGGAATACATTCGGAGATGCAATGACAAAGATTGCAGGTTTAGGTGATGAATCCTATGGATATATTGCCGGACAGGGATCTGGATGTATTATAAATGCAATTATGGCATCTACAGACGCTGGAAAGAAGATGGTAGAGTCTGAGTTGACAGAAGATATTGTTAATTCTGATGAGTTTGCTAATGCATTCAAGACAACAGCAAAATTAGATCAGGCAAATGGTTCAGAGCATACAACAGATGATAATGGAAATCTGATGGCTGAGTTTAATACAAATGGAAAAGTAGGAGTACTTTTCAATGGTGTATGGAATGCAAGTGGAATTGATGAATCTCTGGTTGATGCAATTGAGCCAGCACTGTTCCCGGGAAATATCTCTATTTCATCAGCAGGTGGCGGACTTACAGTTGCAAACAGCATGAGTGAAGAGAAGACAGCACTTGCGCTTGAATTTGTTAAGTATATGACAAGTGCGGAAGTTCAGGAAAAAATTTTTACAGGTGCCCAGGCAAACCCATGTAACACAACAGTTGATCTGAATGCACTTGCAGAGCAGAGCGGAGATGCTGCTACAATGAAACTTGCTAAAGCATGTGCTCAGGTTAATGAAGCAGATACAATTGTAATCGACATGAAATATACATGGGGATCTGACGTTAACAAAGCGATTATAAACGCACTTATGGAGTGTGCTGTTTCCGGAACAGACATTGATGCAAGATTTGAGGCACTCCAGAAAGAATTACTTGCATTAATCGGTTAATTATAAATGATTTAGTTTCAATGAGGGAGGGGAATGTTGTCCCTTCCCGTTTTTATTGGAGGTATTAAATTGAAAGAAAGTATTAACAATAAGAAAAAAAGTAAATTGGGGATGAGACGTACAGGATTTATTATTGCCTTTTTAGCACCAACAATTCTGGCATTCTGTGTGTTCTACCTTTATCCAATCATTACGGTATTTGTGACATCTTTCTGTAAGTGGGATTACAGTAATATTACATCTCCGGAATTTTTTGGATTCCAGGATTTATGGAGCAACTATGAGTATATATTTAAAAAATATCCATTCTTTTGGGAAGCACTTAAAAACTCTGCAACTTGGGCACTTCTTGGTGCAATAGTTCAGATTCCTGTTGCTACTTTGATAGCACTTGCATTATCAAGAAAAGTAAAGGGAATTAAGTTTGTACGAAATGTTTATATCATTCCGAATATGATTTCTACAGCGGCAATGGGAGTGATTTTTTTACAGTTATATAATCCATCCTATGGAATTATCAATCCTATCATTAGAATATTCAACAAAGACTTTACAGATAGTGTTCTGTTGTTAAAAGGACCGGCATTTATAGCTATGACATGTGCCTATATCTTTTTTACAGGAACAACAACATTAATGATACTTGGTAATATCATGGCGGTTCCAGAAGAAGTGAGAGAAGCGGCAATGTTAGATGGAGCCAGCGGATTAAAGCAGGATTGGTTCATTACAATTCCAATGATTAAAGGAACGCTGAAAACAGTATCTGTGCTTGCAGCAACCTCAGGATTCCTTCTTTACAACGAAGTTTATTTCCTGACAAAAGGAGCAGCGGGAACGTACAGTATCAGTTATGTGATTCGAGAGTTAGCAATCACAAGTCCGAGGACTCAGTTTGGACGAGCAAATGCGGTGGCTATGATACAGATTTTAGCAGGTATGGTCATTATTCTTGTAATTAATTTCGCATACAGTGTTTCATTCAAAAAAGAGAAACATTAGGGAGGAGCGTGATAAATAATGAAAAAATCTTTACATGGAAAAACAGTAAAAAATATGCCGACAGGGACTAAAATCGTTACATATATTTGTTTAGCATGGGCACTGATTATATCACTCGTACCATTAGTATGGTTGGGATTATCAAGTTTGAAAAAAGATCCTATGGCAAGACCAGGATTTCAACTTCCGGAGTCGATTTGCATTGATGGATATATTTCTACATTTAAAGACCTTCATGTACTTCGTTATTTCGGAAACAGTTTGTTTGTTGCAGGCGTATCTGTATTGATCAGTGTGGTTATGATCTCTATGTCAGCTTATGTAGTGGCAAGAATGGAATTTCGTGGTAAAGCACTGGTAAATATTCTTTTATATTCCACTATGTTTATTCCCGCAACAGCTTTAACATATCCGGTATATAACCTTATTAATAATCTGCATTTATATGATACTCGTGCAGCATTAATTTTAATTTATTCTTGCAGTGGTATCGCAGTCAGCTTCTTTGTTATAAAAAATTATTATGACAATATTCCAAAAGAGTTGGAGGAAGCTGCAAGAATTGATGGTTGTACTTATTTCCAAACATGGGTAAAAGTTATTTTCCCAATTGCACGACCGGGAATTATGACAGCTGCAGTTTTAGCCTTTCTGAGTAACTGGAATGAATATTACTGGGCATCACTTGTACTGATCACAAGAGAAAAATTAACAGTTCCGGCATTGCTGTCAACATTTACAACATCATTTAATACGAACTATAACGGACTGTTTTCAGCAATGGTTGTTATCATTCTTCCACCGGTAATCTTATATTGTGTATTTAGTAAATTCTTTATTGAAGCATTATCCGGCGGTGCTGTGAAAGGTTAATTGTAGATAATTGAAAGACGAGGAGAAAATAAATGAATCAGGAAATTAGAGAACGAACAAAGTGGTTTATGGATGCACGATTTGGAATGTTTATACATTGGGGATTATATTCAATTCCGGCTTGTGGTGAATGGGTTATGTCGGAAAAAGAGATGACTGTAGAAGAATACAGAACGTATTTTGAACAGTTTGATCCAGTAGATTATGATCCAAAAAAATGGGTTCGATTAGCCAAAGAAGCAGGAATGAAATATGTAGTATTAACTGCAAAACACCATGATGGTTTTTGTTTGTTTGATTCCAAACTTACAGATTATAAATCAACAAATACAAAAGCCGGACGTGATCTGGTAAGAGAATTTGTAGATGCATGTAGAGAAGAGGATTTAAAGGTAGGACTTTATTTTTCCATTATTGACTGGAAACATCCGGATTTCCCGAAATATGGAGATCGTCAGCACCCGATGAGAAATAATGAAGCATACAAGGATGAAAAAATTGATTTTGACAGATATTTGGATTACATGCATGGACAGGTAAAAGAACTTGTTACAAATTATGGGAAATTAGATTTATTATGGTTTGATTTTTCTTATGACGATATGACAGGTGAAAAATGGAAAGCAACAGAATTGATCAAAATGGTACGTCACTATCAGCCGGATGTAATCATTGATAATCGTTTAGAAGGTGCTGGAGATAACCATGGAAGTATTGCAACAGATAATCCGTTAATTTACAGTGGTGATTTTGCAAGTCCGGAACAGATCATTCCGCCAAAAGGAGTATGTGATATCAATGGAGAGCCAATTCCATGGGAACTTTGCGCAACAATGAATAATCACTGGGGATATTGCAACTTCGACCATCAGTATAAAACACCAGAAATGTTAGTGAGAAAACTTGTAGAGTGTGTTAGTAAGGGTGGAAATATGATTTTGAATGTAGGACCTGATGCAAAAGGAAACATTCCAAAGGAAAGTGTTGAAATACTCAAAGAAGTCGGAAACTGGATGGATAAGAATAAAGAAAGTATTTATGGATGTGGAATATCAGATCTTGAGAAACCTGATTGGGGAAGATATACAGAGAAAGACGGAGTGATTTATGCACATGTTTATGAGACACCTTTAGGAGCACTTCCGCTCTATGGAATCAGTCCTGAAAAACTGGATAGAATTACATATTTAGCTGATGGAAGTGAAGTGAAAAGAGGAGAAGCATGGAATACAGCTCTTTATACAGATGTTGCATTCGTATCATTTGGAGATGATCCGGTATTTACTTATCCATTGCCTGATGAAAAAGACACGGTATTAAAAATTCAACTTAAGAATTGAGAATGAGGAAGGAAGAAAAACGATGAAGCAGGTAACCAGTATTTTGATTGGGGCAGGATTGAGGGGTGGCTATGTATATTCTCAGTATGCATTGGATCACCCAGATGAATTTAAAGTGGTAGCTGTGGCAGAACCAGACCAAGAACGTAGAGAACTTTTTGCGGCAAAACATAATATTCCAAAAGAGCTACAGTATGAATCATATGAAGAATTATTACAACAAGACAAAATTGCAGATTGTGCTATGATTTGTACACAGGATAAAATGCACTATGAACCGGTTACTATGGCATTGCAAAAAGGATATCATGTTTTATGTGAAAAACCGATGTCTCCAAATAAAGACGAAATTGTAAAAATGGGAGCAATGGCAAAGAAATATAATCGAATATTATCGGTATGTCATGTTTTGCGCTACTCACCTTTTTTCTCAAAAATAAAAGAAATTTTAGACGAGGAAAGAATTGGAAGAATGATGTCAATTCAGCATATTGAGGAAGTAGGATATTGGCATCATGCACATAGCTTTGTGAGAGGAAATTGGAGAAATAAAGAAGAATCAAGTCCAATGATATTGCAGAAATGCTGTCATGATATGGATATTATGTTATGGTTAGCTGATAGTAAGTGTAAAAAAATCAGTTCTTTTGGAGAACTTACATATTTTACAGAAGAAAATGCACCTGTAAATGCACCGAGATATTGCATGGACGGATGTGAACATAGAGATAAATGTCCGTTTTATGCACCACGTTTTTACTTAGAACATCCGAAAGCTGTGGAAGACGGACTTGTATATGCAGTAACTGATCAGGCAGATTCAGAACATGTCCTAAAGGAGTTAAAGAAAGGACCTTATGGAAGATGCGTGTTCCATTCTGATAATACAGTTGTGGATCATCAGACAGTAGATATCGAATTTGAAAACCAAGTTACAGCTTCATTTTTGATGACAGCGTTTACAAACCAGTGCGCAAGAAGAATTCGAATTATGGGAACTAAAGGCGAATTAAAAGGTGATATGGAGGCAGGAACAATAGAAATCATAGATTTTGTAAGTGGAACAAATGATTTGATTCAACTTCATACACCTTCAAAGGGACATAGCGGAAGTGATATGAGTATGATGCGCGAGTTTGTTCGTATGGTTGGAGAAGGAAAAACAGGAAAAACAGATGCGTCAGTTTCTGTGGCAAGTCATTTGATGGCTCTTGCAGCTGAAGAAGCCAGAATTAGAAAAACTGTGATTGATTTTGAAGAATACAGCGCCTACGAGACAAAATAGAAATTGAAAACCATAAAATGATGAAGGGATTTATCCTCAGCATTTATGGGAAGGGAGTAAGTGATGAATAGAGTATCAGAAGAACAGTTGAAAGAAGCAATTAATGGATTTCAGTTTGAAGGTAATCTTATTAGTATCAAGCCCTATGGAAGTGGACATATCAATGACACTTATTTGTTGACGTATGAGATTGGAAAAATGGGATCAATAAGAGTGATTTTGCAAAGAGTGAATCAGGAGATTTTTACTAACCCAGTTGAATTAATGCAGAATATTGAAGGCGTCACAACCTACTTAAAGAAAATAATAAAGAAAAATGGAGGAGATCCAGAGAGAGAAACATTAAATTTGATTCCGGCAAAAGATGAAAAATATTATTTTGTGGATTCAAAAGGAGAGTACTGGAGATCTTATAAGTATATCACAGATGCAACAAGCTATGATCTTGTAGAAAATCCGAAAGATTTTTATGAAAGCGCAGTAGCATTTGGACATTTTCAAAAATTATTGTCAAATTATCCAGCAGAAACACTGAATGAAACAATTAAGGGATTTCATGATACAGAATCTAGATTGATTGCATTTAAGGAGGCTGTTGAAAAAGATAGCTTTGGCCGTGCAGCAAAAGTACAAAAGGAGATTCGGTTTGTCCTTGAGCGTGAAGAAATATCAAGTGTTTTTGGAAAACTATTGGCAAAAGGTGAGATCCCATTACGAGTAACACATAATGATACAAAGTTAAATAATATTATGATAGATTACGCTACAGGAAAAGGACTCTGTGTAATAGATTTAGATACGATTATGCCAGGACTGGCGATGAATGATTTTGGCGATTCTATTCGCTTTGGTGCGAGTACAGCAGCAGAGGATGAAAAAGATTTAGAGAAGGTTACTTGTAGTATGGAGTTATTTGAACTTTATACGAAAGGTTTTCTTGAAGAATGTAGAGAACAATTGACAACAAAAGAAATAGAACTTTTGCCAATGGGAGCTAAGGTGATGACTTTTGAATGCGGAATACGATTCCTGACGGATTATCTGGAAGGAGATCATTATTTTAAGATTCATAGAGAAGACCATAATCTTGATAGATGTCGAACACAATTTAAGCTTGTTACAGACATGGAAAAGAAATGGGATTTAATGCAGAAGATTGTTGCAAAATACCAATAACAAGGGAAAATATATATGAGAAATATTGTATTTCATAAAGAGACAAAGACATTTCATTTATATAATGATCAGATAAGCTATATTATGTGCGTATTAGAAAACGGACATATGGGACAGATTTATTACGGAAAGAAAATCCATGATAAGAAGAATTTTTCTTATCTGGTGGAGAAAATAGAACGTCCGATGACCTCCTATGTATATGAAGGGGACAAAAGTTTTTCATTGGAGCATATTCGACAGGAATATCCGGTATATGGGACAACGGACTATCGTCATTCTGCAATTGAAATATTACAGAAAAATGGAAGCAGAATCTCAGATTTTAAATATAATGGATATGAGATTGTACCAGGAAAGCCAAAACTTCAAGGACTTCCAGCTATTTACGCAGAGTCTGAAGAAGAAGCAATGACACTTAGGATCTTTTTGAAAGATTCTCTTACAGGGGTTGTAGTGGAGTTGCTGTATACTATTTTTTCTGAATACGGTGCAATTGCAAGAAGTGTCCGTATAAAAAATACGGGAGAAATGCCGGTACATTTGCTTACAGCAATGAGTTTGAATTTGGATCTTCCGGATAAAGATTATGTTTGGATGCAACTGTCTGGTGCATGGGCCAGAGAGCGACATGTGAAGATGAGGACTTTGGAACAGGGAATCACAGCAATTGATAGTATGCGTGGAAATTCTTCACATGAACAGAATCCGTTTATGGTTCTTAAAAGAAAAAATACAGATGAATCTATGGGAGAGGCAATCGGATTTAGTTTCATTTATAGTGGGAATTTTAGAATCCAGGCAGAAGTAGATACACATGATGTGACACGAATTACAGTAGGGATTAATCCAAATGGATTTGACTGGAAATTAGAATCAGGAGACAGTTTTCAGACACCGGAAGCGGTGATGCTTTATTCGGATAATGGACTTAATGAGATGAGTCAGAACTTCCATAAATTATATGCAAAACGTCTTGCGCGAGGATATTGGCGTGATCGTGTAAGACCAATATTGAATAATAATTGGGAAGCAACGTATTTTGATTTTACTGAAGAACGGTTGGTAAAAATTGCAGAGAAAGCAAAAGAATGTGGCATTGAATTATTTGTTCTCGATGATGGATGGTTTGGTAAACGTAGAAACGATCGAGCTGGTTTGGGAGATTGGATAGTAAACAAAGAGTTACTTCCGAATGGAATTGAAGGTCTTGCAGAGCGTATAGAAAATCTTGGTATGCAATTTGGTTTATGGATCGAACCAGAGATGGTGAATAAGGATTCAGATCTGTATCGTCAACATCCGGATTGGATTGTACAAACACCAGGAAGAACGAATTCACATGGACGTAATCAATATGTATTAGATTTTTCAAGAAAAGAGATTGTTGATTATATTTATACGATGATTTCAAAGATTCTTTCAAAAGCAAAAATCTCATACATAAAATGGGATATGAACAGAAGTATTACAGAATGTTATAGTATTGCTTATCCAGCAGAACGGCAGGGAGAAATCTTCCATCGTTATATACTTGGAGTGTATGACCTGTATGAAAGATTAACCTCTGAATTTCCAAAAATCTTATTTGAGTCTTGTGCAAGTGGGGGAGGACGCTTTGATCCGGGAATGCTTTATTATGCACCACAAGGATGGACAAGCGATGATTCTGATGCAATTGAAAGACTGAAAATTCAATATGGAACGTCGATGTGTTATCCAATCAGTAGTATGGGAAGTCATGTTTCTGTAATACCGAATCATCAGGTTTTTCGAAATACACCGTTACATACAAGAGCAAATGTAGCCTATTTTGGAACATTTGGTTACGAGTTGGATTTGAATAAATTATCTGATTTTGAAATTGAAGAGGTAAAGGCACAAATCCTATTTATGAAAAAGTATCGTCAGTTGATACAGTTTGGAACATTTTATAGATTGAAAAGTCCATTTGAAGGAAATGAAACTATTTGGATGGTAGTCAATGAAGAGAAAACAACAGCACTTGTAGGATATTACCGTGTATTAAATGGTGTGAATATGCCATACAGCAGAATAAAGCTGCAGGGACTTGATCCAAATAAACTTTATAAGAATTTATCAGCAAATACAGAGAATTATGGAGATGAGTTGATGAATTGGGGACTGATCACGACAGATGTAACAGCAGGGCAAGTTCCGGGAAATGTAACGCCATGCACTGATTTTGAATCAAGAATTTATATATTACAAGAAAAAGTTGAATAGTTAGTTTTCTTTCATCCCTTCTTTTAGAAATTGCCTCTCGGTTGAAATAGCCGGGAGGCGTTTTTTTGAAATTATACTTTTAGCGTAGAATTAATTTCACGTAGGCAGATGCGTTCCATCTATATTTTCAAAATTCCCTAATTTTTGGAATAATCTATTTGGGTATATGTTAGATGGCGTAAACATCACTTATGTTTAACAGTTATATACAGATTCGAGGGAATGGGGAGCGAAATCCCCATCAAGATTGCCAGGTAGCCTGATTTCCAAAAGGAAATTAGAGTTACTCAAGGGCGCATCTTGCCCTAAAAGTTATCGTTGTATTTTCTAATCAAAGAATTATCATAGTATCACCGTCAGATTCTTATCACCTGTTTTTTTGAAACTTCAGTATCGATGGTTGTATAAGCCCCTTGAAACGTTTCTATATATGAAGGCCTTAAAATCTTGCCTTTGAGAATCAGCCATCGGTAAAACTGACAGAAAAAAATTAAAAAGGGGTGATGCAAGCTTTGGGATATGACGAAATGGATGTGAAAGAGTTATTGTCTGAAGCAATCGGTAATGGTATTATAACATTAGATGATGTGCGGAAGAAAATGGCTATGATGAGAAGAAGAGATATTTTAAAAGCGCACAAATATAAAATATGGCAAGGAAAGGATGGAAAGTGGTATACACATTTTTATGATGAGACGAAAGCAGATCATAGGCGATTAGTCAAAAGAAGTACACAAAAGGAACTGGAAAATCTGATCGTAAATACTTACTGTGAAGAGAATGCAGAGGATGAGATTACACTTACGACAGTCTATCCGATGTGGTTACAATATTTTCAGCTTCATACTTTGAAGTCGGCATCGGTAAAACGTTATTCTACAGAATGGTCGAGATTTTACGAAGGAACTAAAATTGCAACAATACCCTTGAAGAAATTCAATAAGTTGATGTTGGATGAGTGGGCTCATGGAATGATAAAAACAAATCACATGACTAAAAAACAGTATTATACAATGTCATTTATCATGAGGCATTGCATGGAGTATGCGATTGACAGAGGTTTTATCAATTCCAATCCATTTGCACAGGTCAAGATTAATGCAAAGATGTTTCGTAAGGAAAAGAAGAAATCAGATGAGACGCAAGTTTATTTGGAAAACGAACAGCCGCTAATCATAGAAGAGGCATGGAAAGAGTATGAAGAAAATCCGGATAACACAACATCGTTAGCAGTGATCCTTCAGTTTTATCTAGGGGTTCGTCCGGGAGAACTGGTTGCACTGAAAGAGAGTGACGTGAGCCGGGATCATATTCATATCCAACATATGGAAACAAGCTGCTATACAGAGGGACCGGATGGGAAATTTAGAAAAACATCTAGAGAAGTTGTGGAACATACAAAGACAGATGCCGGTGACAGGGAAATTCCTTTGATTGAAAAAGCGAAGCTGGTCATTAAACTTGCAATGGCTGCGAATGAGAGAAATGGCTGCTCAGGTTCTTATTTATTTATAAATCAGGGAAAGAGAATTACGGAAAATGCAATCGCATGTCGTTTGAGAAAATACTGTAAGTATCTTGATATTCCATACAGAAGTCCTCATAAAGTGAGAAAGACGGTGATCTCATCGATGATTGACGAAGGAATCAATATTAATACAGTCAGAAAGATCATTGGACATGAGAATGAAAGAACAACTTATAACAATTATTGTTATGACAGAAAACGTCCTGAAGAGATTGTCAGTCAGCTGGATCGTGCATTGGATAAGAATTATAACCGTAAAAATGTGATTGATTTCCCGAATGGGAGAGAAAAAATAACAGAGGTAACCAGAGGTAACCAAAAATGGGCAAATTTCAGATAACAAAAAAAGACGAGAAATCCTTATAAAATAAGGCTTTCTCGTACTTTTCAACCATGCGGAAGAGGAGACTTGAACTCCCACAGGATAAAACTCCCACTAGAACCTGAATCTAGCGCGTCTGCCATTCCGCCACTTCCGCTCGACACAAACTATCTTATCATAGAGCGAACGGTTTGTAAAGCCTAAAAAATAAATTCTATATATTGTTTGAATAATTTCGATTTATCAGAAAATTTTAATAAAGTTTTTATTGACTCCGTGATGGATTTGTATTATAGTTTCTCGTTGATATTTTGAAGAAAAATAACAGTGGGAGGAAGAGATATATGACATTTTATCAGGAGTTACAGCTTAGTTCAGTTGCATCTAAGCAGCTGATCAAAGCGACAGAAGACAAGAAGGAAAGACGTAGACACATTCTTATTTATAATTTTAAGGTCTATCTTGTAATGGCGTTTTGTGTGGCAGTGGTTTCCTTATACAGTCATTTCACAGGGAATAACAACAGTGTAGTAGGCGTTACAGTGCTTCTTGCGGTGCTTGTTCTTCGACAGGCAGATTTTGGAATTCGTACAACGCACGGATTGGCCTCCATCGTCGGAATCTTTGGAATATTGATTGCAGGACCGAAGCTTTCGAATATGGTGTCACCGGTTCCGGCATTCTTTATTAATGTAGTATGCATTTTGCTTCTTATGATTCTGGGATGTCACAATGTGATTATGTACAATCATTCTACATTTGTTCTTGGATATCTTCTTCTTCAGGGATATGATGTGACCGGACAGGAGTACTTGTATCGTGTGGCTGGCCTTTTGGTTGGAATGGTATTGTGTATGGCGATTTTCTATAAGAATCAGAAGAACAGACCGTATCGAAGATCATTTCTTGATTTGTTCCGCGAGTTCGATATTAACTCCGCAAGAAACAGATGGTATATTCGTCTTTCACTGGTTGTTTCCAGCGCAATGTTGTTCATGTCATTGCTTGGACTTCCAAGAGCAATGTGGGCGGGAATCGCAAGCATGTCTGTTTGTCTCCCATTTCCGGATGACTGTGGAGAGCGAGCAGGTAAGAGAGCTGCATTTAATATAGTAGGATGTCTGTTATTTGTTATCTTGTATCTGGTGCTTCCGGAGTCTATGTATCCATACATCGGAATGATAGGAGGAATTGGAGTCGGATATTCTGCAGGGTATGCATGGCAGACAGCATTTAATACATTTGGTGCATTGTCGATTGCATCCGGCTTGTTTGGGATGCCGTATGCGGTAGCGCTTCGTATTGGGGCAAATGTATTTGGCGCGGCATACACGATGGCATGCAATAGGATTCTGCCGAGACTGGCAGCAGTGTTTGAGCAGAGAAGAGAACAGGTTAGTGAATAATCTAAGTTGTTTGAAATAGTAATTTATTCGAATAAAAATGGAGTGAGAACTGAGGCAATATAATTCACCTCAGTATCTCACTCCATTTTTCATACAAACGATCCAGTGACCAGGCGGCATTGGCCGGGCTGGTGGAAGGAAGCACAAGGATGTCTCTTTCGGTCAGCGGCTGCTGATATTTCTTATAAAGAGCTCCGGCTTTATTTCCATTTGCATAGATTTGTCGAATCTGACAATGATCTAAGATTTGTTTCAAATCAGTTGGTGTCACATTCTTGATGCTGCTGTCACTGGAGCCTTTGATGTCACAGCTTTGAATAACATCCCAGATGGCGATATGGTGGCGGAGCAACATGGCCGTTTTCTCTTCAACTGTCTGCGGAGTTTCCTCCTCACAAAGTTTCGCCAACAATTTCCAGAATCGATTTTGTTTATGTCCGTAGTAGAAATTATTTTCCCGTGATTTTACAGAAGGAAGAGTTCCAAGAATCAGAATCTCGGAGTCTTCATTATATATTGGTTCAAAGGAGTGGGTAATGTGTTCATATTCCATGGTTGTGTTCACTTTCTGATGGTTTGAAGTAAGTTTTATAACAAGTATAGTGTCTCATGAAGATTGTGTCAATAATACTGCTTACTACAAGGAGCAACTTCGCATCTACACAAAGGTTGCTTTTACCTGCGTAATGGATTATACTAGTCTGACAGGGAATTTTGAAACGGAGGATTTTACAATGAAAATTGCAGTAACTTATGACAACGGAAATATTTTCCAGCATTTTGGAAAGACAGAGACTTTCAAAGTGTATGAAGTGGAAGATAATAAGGTGGTTTCCAGTGAAGTGATCGGTTCTAATGGGGAAGGACACGGAGCACTGGCAGGACTGCTTGCAGGACAGAACGTAGATGTTCTGATCTGTGGTGGAATTGGTGGCGGAGCTCAGACAGCACTTGCAGAGGCCGGCGTTGAATTATGTTCAGGTGCTCAGGGAGATGCAGACCAGGCAGTAGAGGCATACCTGAAAGGCGAGCTTACATCCAAAGGAGCTACTTGTGATCATCATCACCATGAGGAAGGACATTCCTGCGGAGATCATGAAGAGGGACATTCTTGTGGAAGCAGCTGCGGTGGCGGATGCGGATCACACACTACAATGGAAGGAAAGAATGTTGGAAAGAAATGCCGTACACATTACAAAGGAACATTCAATGACGGAACTCAATTTGATTCTTCTTATGACCGTGGAGAGCCGCTTGAGTTTGTATGTGGTGTAGGACAGATGATCAAAGGATTTGACGCAGCAGTAGCTGATATGGAAGTTGGTCAGGTAGTAGACATCCATCTGATGCCGGAAGAAGCTTACGGAATGCCGAATCCGGAAGCTATCTTTACAGTAGAGATCGCAGAGCTTCCGGGATCTGAGGATCTTGAAGTAGGACAGCAGCTGTATCTGTCCAATCAGTATGGACAGCCATTCCCGGTAAAGGTAACAGCTAAGGAAGAGACAACAATTACTTTCGATGCAAACCATGAGATGGCAGGAAAAGAACTGAACTTCAAGATTGAGCTTGTATCAGTTGAATAAAAAGTGAATAGAAGTAATTAGAATTCCAGTAAGAAGTATCTAATAAGAAACATAGAAAGAGGGCAGTGATTCAACGATTGAGAAATCGTGAAGTACTGCCCCCTCTCTTTAAGTGCGGGTAAGCATTTAAATTGTTACTGATTTACACTATCACTCACAATCTTTCCATCCATAATGCGGACAACGCGGTCTACCTGATTGGCAATTTCATCATCATGTGTAATAATAATAACTGTTCTTCCAGATTCATGAAGGTCTTTCAGAATATTCATGATCTCGATAGTCGACTTACTGTCCAGGTTACCGGTCGGCTCATCAGCAAGGATGATCGGCGGCTGCGCGGCAATTGCTCTGGCTACAGCAACACGCTGCTGCTGTCCACCGGAGAGCTGGTTCGGTCTGTGATCCATACGATTTTCCAATCCAACTTTCGACAGCGCTTCCCCTGCAATCTCTTTTCTCTGTTGTTTTCCAAGTCCACGGTAGATCAGCGGAAGTTCTACATTTCCAAGCGCATCCAGGTTTGGGATCAGATTGAATCCCTGAAAGATGAAGCCAATCTTGTGATTGCGGATATCAGACAGTTCATTGTCTGAGAGATTGGCGACATCTTTTCCGTCCAGAAAATATTCCCCGGAATCAGGTGTGTCAAGACAGCCGAGCATATTCATAAATGTAGATTTACCAGAACCGGAATGCCCGACAATGGCAATAAATTCCCCCTGGTTGATCTCAAGAGAAACATCATCCAGCGCGCGGACTTCATTTTCTCCAGGGTTGTAAATCTTGTACATATTTTTAACACGAATGAGTGGCTCCATAAAACTCCTCCTTAAAAAATAAAATAAATATCACAATAAGAATTCTAATTTCCAAAATAAGCATTGACTCCGGCAGTTAGACCATCAGCCAGACTGTTTAGTGTGGAATCACTGTGGTCAGAGCTTGCATTTCCAAGTTCCATATCAACAGACGGAATCGTACTATAAGAAGTCTGCGTCAGGTCGATATTCATAGAACCGTTTTGATAAATGGTCATTCCCTCCGTACGAAGTCCTTCTACAAGAGATGCTCCAAGTGCATCATGTTCCTGCCAGTGGGAAGCGACAGGTTCCATACTTTTCAGGCCATCTGGTACAGAAATGTAGAAACAGCCTTTGTCATATCCCAATCCGTCTCCATCCCAGTGGAGTGAGATGTGACAGTCAGCTACATTGTTGCAGAGCACGGTGCGGGCAACATTATCAAGTTGGACATCGTCGCTATTTCTCACCATAAGGACATCATATCCTTGAGCAAGCAGCTTATCTTTCAGAATCTGAGCTATCTGAAGTGTAACAGTGCTTTCAGCAGTTCCATCGTTAAATGTCATTCCACCGGAAACAGCAGTCGCATAAGTTGCACCCTGAGCAGTGCTTCCGCCGGTTGTCTTTGCAGAACCATCTGGGTGACACTTCGTCTTTACAGAAGAACCACCAGAAGTTCCATGCCCGGCATTCACGCCAATGACGATATCCTTACGGTTAGAATCTGCAAGATAAATAGTAGCTGTTCCAGAATTAATCGCAGAAAAGTCTGCATACTGCCAGGAAGAATCAAAGCTGATCTCCTGTCCATTGCTGTAAAGAGCCGCTGCGCCGGTCAGTGGTTCCTGCTGAGTTGCGGATTCAGAAACAGATGCGTTGGCGGCATCAGCAGAAGAAGGTTCATCTACAGTTTCATTTTCAGAATCTGAGGAGATAGAAAAATCATCCGCTGTCTTGGGTGGTGCCTTAGTACCCTGCGCCTGCGCCGTGTCCGTACTGGATTTGTGCTGTATGCTACCGCATCCGGTCAGGCAGCAACACAGGAGAACGGCACAAGATAATCGAAAAAATGGCTTTCTCAAGTTCAATCTCCTTTATGATAAATATTACTGTTCTCATTGTATCATAATTACTTTTCAAATAGGGGAAATTCAGATAAAATTAAGGTTTCAAAAAGGAAAATATAATGTGAAAAAAATCAAGGAGATTGCAGAATCAATTTAATTGCGATAGACTACAAGAGAAAGAATATCACAATATACGAGGACAATATATATGGAAGAGAACCAGAAACAACAAAGCGGGAAAGAAGAAAAGAAGCAAGACAAAAAATCAGATAAAGATCAAGAGAAAAGGCTGTGGAAGATTTTCTGGTCAACCTTTTACTTAAGCGCGTTCACATTTGGTGGAGGTTATGTGATCGTCAGCCTGATGAAGAAAAAGTTCGTAGATGAATATCATTGGATCGAAGAAGAGGAGATGCTGGATCTTGTGGCGATCGCGCAGTCGGCACCGGGAGCAATCGCAGTGAACGGAGCAATCGTGATCGGATATAAACTGGCTGGAATTGCGGGGATTCTGACAGCAATTGCCGGGACAGTAATCCCACCATTTCTTATTATATCGATACTTTCTGCCGGTTATCAGGCATTTCGAAGTAACCAGATCATCAGCTTAATGCTCGAAGGAATGCAGGCCGGAGTGGGTGCCGTGATCGCATCTGTGACATATGACATGGGTGCCGGAATCGTGAAGAAGAAAGATGCTTTGTCATACGTACTTATGGTTGGGGCATTTATAGCTTCCTGCATATTTGAGGTAAATGTAGTCTATGTGATTCTGATCTGTGGAATTGTCGGAGTACTCCGCGCATTAATTGAGAAAAAAATCACGAAGAAAGGAAGTGATGAGAAATGATTTATTTGAAATTATTTTTAAGCTTCCTTCAGATTGGACTGTTCAGCTTTGGCGGCGGTTATGCGGCGATGCCTCTGATCCAGGAACAGGTTGTGACACAGCACGGCTGGCTTACGATGACAGAATTCACAGATCTGATCACGATTTCCCAGATGACACCTGGGCCAATTGCGATCAATGCGGCAACATTTGTCGGCAGCAAGATCTCAGGAGTGCCGGGATCGATTGCGGCGACTTGTGGGTGCATTCTGCCATCCTGCATTATCGTAACTTTGATCGCATGGTTTTATTTAAGATATAAGAAAATGAAAATGTTCCAGAGTGTTTTGGAATCATTACGACCGGCGGTTGTCGCACTGATCGCATCAGCAGGAATCGCAATTCTGCACACTGCATTCTGGGCAGATGGAATTGTGCAGTTTGCTGCAACAAAATGGTCTATGGTGGTGATCTTTGGAATCTGTCTGTTACTGCTTCGTAAGACAAAATTGAATCCGGTGGTTGTGATGGCACTTGCCGGAGTGATGAACGTGGCAGTAAGATATGCAGCCGGATAAAATAGCGAATCCATGCAGGTTCCGGTAAAGAAATGTGAAAAGGTGAAAAATATGCAGACTTATGTGGAAAACATTTCAAAGTTCATGGTATATTGTGAATAACTTTCATGGTATACTGTACATACGTTGTAAAGATAAGAACAGGAGGAACATAATGGCACGATATCTTTTAATGAATAAGAACACACCGGTTTTAGAATTTGATTATGATCTGGAAGTTCATGCGGTTATGAAAATCCTGGAAGTTCATGACGCTCGGTATGCGCCACCGTCAACAGTAGATCAAAAAGGAAATGTGACGAAGAAAGCCTTGAATGCCTGGTGGAAGGGAAGAGCAATTCCGGCATCAAGAAATCAGATCCAACAGGTTTTGGATTGTCTGGATCTCGACAGTACTCTTGCATTAGCAGAGAAAAACTTTGGACTGTCTTTGTCAGATCGCTATTGGATCAATGATACAGCAGCACCACAGCAGTGGAAAGATATCAATTTTTTTGATAATAATTTTACAGATGATCTTGGAATACTGACACTCGGACAGCAGTCGTCAGGACATCCGAATCTCATGTCACCGAACTCCACTTTGGGAGGAGATTTGAACAAGAAATGGAAGATTGTAAATGGCGAGCGGATTCTTCTGAAGACAGGATCTGCATTGTTCCGTCAGGAAGTGCAGAATGAGGTCGCAGCGACGGTGCTTCATCAACAGCTTCTAGAGAAAGAAGATTATGTTCCATATTTTTTGCACCAAGAAGGAAGGTCAACGTATTCTGCATGTAAAAATATGCTTGGCGAGAACGAGGAACTTATAACAGCATATGATGTGCTTTGCAATAAGAAGAAACCATCCTCTATGAATGACTACCAATTTCTGTTATCTGTTTATCAGGAGCTTGGATTAAAAAATGCGGAAGAAATGCTTACAAAGATGTTTGTCTGTGATTATATTCTTGCAAATGAAGACAGACATTGGAGAAATTTTGGTGTAATCCGTAATGTTGAGACATTAGAATATACAAGAGTGGCACCAATCTTTGACAGTGGGACCTGTCTCTGGTGCAGGGCAGAGATGCTTGAACTGCCGTCAGATTATTCTTATGTTGCAAAGCCGTTTGGAAATAACGGAATGAGTCCGGACAGACAATTGGAATTGTTTCATCAGTTCGATTGGTTTGATGAACAGAAGTTGGATGGAACGGTGGATAAGATTATGGAAATTCTCAGAACAAATGAGAATATTTCAGAGAAGCGTCTTAGAAATATACAGTCAGGTCTGGAAAATAATATAGAAAATATATGTGAATATACAAGGAGAGAGAAATGAGCGAACAGAACAATCAGAATATCCAGGAATCACAGACACCGCATAAGCGTCGTGTGAGATACAAAGGAAAATACCCGAAGAAATTCGAGGAGAAATATAAAGAGTTACAGCCGGAGAAATATCAGGACACAATCGCGCATGTAATCCAGAAGGGAAACACTCCTGCCGGAATGCACATTTCTATCATGGTAAATGAGATCCTGGATTTTCTGAAGATCCAGCCGGGCGAGACTGGGTTTGATGCGACACTCGGATACGGTGGACATACGAAAGCAATGCTTGAGTGTCTGAAAGGCAAGGGGCACATCTATGCAACAGATGTTGACCCGGAAGAGTCTGCAAAGACAAGGAAACGTCTGGCAGATCAGGGGTTCGGAGAAGACATTTTAAGTATCCGTCTGCAGAACTTCTGCACGATCGATGAGATTGCAAAAGAAGTTGGCGGATTTGATTTTATCCTTGCGGACCTCGGAGTTTCCTCCATGCAGATCGACAATCCGAAGAGAGGATTTTCCTTCAAAGTTGACGGACCGCTGGATCTGCGATTGAACCAGGAGAAAGGCATCAGCGCGGCGGAGCGCCTGGATAACATTTCCGAGGAAGAACTCGCCGGAATGCTTTATGAAAATTCAGACGAGCCATACTGCGAAGAACTGGCGAAAGCAATTACAAATGAGATTCGCAGAGGCAATCGCATCGATACAACAACAAAGCTTAGAAATGTGATCGAGAAGACTTTGGATTTCCTTCCAAATAATAAAGAAAAGAAGGATATTATCAAGAAGACTTGCCAAAGAACATTCCAGGCACTTCGTATTGATGTCAATAATGAGTTCGAAGTACTGTACGAATTCATGGAGAAGCTTCCGGGAGCGTTGAAACCGGGTGGAAGAGTAGCGATTCTTACCTTCCATTCAGGCGAGGATAAGCTTGTAAAGAAAGCACTCAAAGCAGGATATAAAGAAGGAATCTATTCCGAATATGCAAGAGACGTGGTACGTCCGTCAGCACAGGAATGCGCGCAGAACGGAAGAGCAAGATCCACGAAGATGCGCTGGGCTGTGAAGGCAGAATAGTTGACTTCAATATAATGAAATGTTATAGTTAGTCAGAAATAATAGCGTTCGGTGCTGTTTGATCAGGGAATATATTTCCATATCCTGATCGAAACAGGTAAAAGGGAAACAGGTGCAAGACCTGTACGAACTCGTCACTGTGAGCAGAGAAGCGGTCTTCTTAGAAATTAGATTTCAGAAGACCGCTCCTATACAGACAAGTGTGGAGAGTCCGCACATCCACTGGGAGACCGGGAAGGTGTTCTGTATAGAAGATCTGTAAGTCAGGAAACCTGCCGGCCGCTGGTGCGGGGAATATAAGGATTCCAGATCACGAGTAATTGATTGTACCGAAAGAACCATTCTTACTGTTCGCATTACGTGTGACCAGCAATCATTCATTCGAGTCAGGGTAATTCTATCCATTTTTCGCATTTTATAATTCACAGCTTATGAGGAGACAAAAAAGAAATGAAAAATAAGAGCAGATGGCTTGCGCTTATGCTGACAGGTTCTATGATGATTTCACCATTGTCTTATACAAGAACATATGCGGCAGAAAATGAGCAGCAATATGAGACAAATTTACAGGGAACTGTTGAGGTGGAAGAAGCTGATCCAGATAAGAAACAAGATGAGAGTCAGACAGAAGACGCAGGAAATGTTAAAGAAGATAAAAGAAATGACGATTTAACGAAAGAAGATCAGAAAGAGGAATCTGATAAAGTTGATAATTCTTCGGATAAATCAGATAATCAGAATTCAATCGAAGCAGAAACAAAACCAAATTTAGAGAATAACTCAGAAAATAATTCAGAAAACAACTTAGAAAATAACTCAGAAGAGAAAGATATAGAAACCACTGGGAAAAATTCAGGCACAACTGTCTTAGATCAGGTTGCGGACGAAAAAGCTGATAATAAGGATATACAGATAAAAGATGAGACAGGTAAATCAGAATCTTCTACAGATTCTAACGATTCTACGAATACTCCGGAACCGGAACTTCCGCCACTGCAGGAGGCTCCTTCTGTAACAGGAGAATCTGTGAAGGTAGTAAAAGAAAACGCCGAAGAGTTCGCAATGTTCAAGGTCAGCAAGTCAACAGTTACGAAAAAAGATGGTGAGCTTGAAATTACAATTAAGACAGAAAAAGCACATTATGATGCACTTTATCTTGGCTCTAAAGATGACCTTCTGAAGTCTTCCATAATTGAAGGAACAAAGACAGAAGATGGAGGAATGACATTTACTTTTAAAGTGCCGCAGGCGCAGGCAGGACAGACAATTCCGGTATCTTTGAGAAGATCAAAAAAGCAAACTTGGTATGATACGATGTATCTGTGGATGTATATCCCAACTCCAGAAGAAACATCAACACCAGAACCATCACCGGAACCAACTCCATCACCGAATCCAATGCCTAATCCAGAGCCAACTCCAACTCCGACACCGGAAGCAACAGTAGCCAACGGAATCTACAGCATGGACGTAGTTTCCAGTTCTTCTATGTTTAAAGTAGTGGATTGTATCTTGACAGCGAAAGACGGAAAAATGAGTGCCGTGCTTACATTAAGCGGAACCGGTTACGGCTATCTGTATATGGGAACAAAGGAAGAGGCTACAAGCGCAGATCAGTCATCCTGGATTCCCTATCAGGTAAATGAAGAAGGAAAATATACTTATACTGTTCCGGTAGAAGCATTAGATAAAGAACTCGCGGTAGCAGCCTATTCCATTAAAAAAGGAATCTGGTATGACAGAACGCTGACTTTCCAGTCAGAGACAATGAAGAAGATTGCCGATCTTAATTCCACAGATTCTAATAATAAAGGCGATTCCGGAAATACAGGAAACAATGGAAACACAGGAAATTCCGGAACTACTGGTGGTTCCAACAATACAGGTAATACAGGAACAAACAATTCTGCTTTCCCAGGCGGTTCTGTACCTGGAACTAATTCAGGAAAAACAGATGGAAACGACGGAAAAGCAGATAATGTATCAAAATACGAATCCGATACAAGTGGCTCTACTTCTCATGTAGACAGTGGAACAACACTGAAAGACGGTGTATATACTCCGGACCGTTTTACCTGGTCAGGCGGAACAGGTAAGGTTCAGATTACTTGTAATAAAGTGACGATCCAGAATGGACAGGCTTATGCAACACTCGTGTTCAGCAGTGATCATTATCAGTATGTGAAAGCGAACGGAAATAAGTATTACACAACAAAGGGCGGCGGATCAGCGACAGCTGTTATCCCGGTTGCGTTGAATCAGAACAATAAGATTATTGGAATGACGGACAAAATGTCTGTCGCACATGAGATAGAATATACGATTTTCATTTATCTTGCAGCGGCTAATGGAGGAACATCTGCAAACGGAACAGTTGCTTCAACAAATAGTAACCAGAAGTTGGACGAAAAAGCACCTGAAATCATAGGCTTGGAATATCAGTCAGAGACAAAGCTTGACTATGCAGAATATTTCAAGATTTATCATTATGATCAGGGAATCGTACTTCTTGAGATCGACATGACGAAAGATACAGCCAGAGATCCGGAGAAAGCAGAGGATAAGAAATCAGAAGCGGATAATTCGGACTCAGAAAAATCTTCTAAGAAAAAAGTTGCATCTGTCACAATTAACAGATCTGAGGATGCAAAGTCAGCAGATACCAAGAAATCTGATACCGACAGCAAGTCAGATGCTTCTGTCGAGGAATCCGCAGCTTCGGATAACAACGGCACAAGCGAACAGGATCTGGCAGCAGAGCTTTACAAAGGAAATGTTGTGAAATATCTGATCGTTCCGGAGGATGTGGAAGTTCCGGTTGGCCTTGAGCAGGATATGATCATTGTGAAAAAACCGACAGATCATACTTATGCAGAGTCTGATGAGATTCTGAATATGATGAAAGACTTAGATCTTCTCGATAATGTTGCAGCAGTTGGAATGAAGAGCAAAGACTGTACAGTATCCGAGATTGCTGATAAGATGAAAGCAAAAGACGGTGAGAAGAATGCTGAAGTTGCATATGCAGGAACAGCGGACAAACTGAAGTTGAAGAACCTTGTGAAGAGTGAAGTGAATCTTGCATTGTTTACAGGAGATATCCTTCCGGGTGCGAAATCAGAAGAAACCGAAGTAGAAGCAAAAGATACTGACAAGAAAGACAGTAAGGATACAGAAGAGACGTTGACTTTGGAAGAGCAGACGGAGCAGTTTGAGGAGTTGACAGAGAAGCTTGCGACACTTGGAATTCCGGTACTCGTTGATCGTTCTTCCGAGGAAAAGACAGAACTTGGAAAGCAGGAGTGGATCAAGGTTTACGGTGTTCTCTACGGATGTGAAGAGCTGACGAACGAGAAGTTTGATGCGGCAGTAGCAGCGGCAGAGAAATAGGAGAGAAAAATAGAATGAAGATAAGAAGATGCAGAATCACAGCGTTAATGCTTTCAGCTGCACTTCTGCTCGGAGGCTGCGGTTCTACCGCAGCCTCCGGTGGAAACAGCGGTAATAATTCAGCAGGTACAGATGTAACAAAGGATAAGACCAAAGATGCAGCTGACAAGACAAAAAAAGCACCGGAGATCGAAGGGCTTACCTATGAATCTACAATGGATCTGACTTACGCGACAGAATTCGATGTATACTATTATAAGGATGGATATAAGCTGATCGACGTTCATGAAGATAAGCAGTATCTGATCGTTCCGGAAGGTGAAGAAGAACCGGAAAATCTAGCGGATGATATTGTTGTGATCCAGCAGCCGACAGAGAATATTTATATGGCGGCGACAGCATCCATGTCTCTGTTTGATGCAATTGGCGGAATTGACAAGGTGAAATTCTCCGGACTTGAGGCTTCCGGCTGGTATGTAGAGAGTGCAAAGGAAGCAATGGAATCCGGAGCGATGACATTTGCGGGAAAATACAGCGAACCAGATTATGAGACTCTCGTTGACGGAGACTGTGATCTGGCAATCGAATCAACGATGATCCTTCATACACCGAAGGTACAGGAAATGATTGAAGATCTTGGGATTCCAGTATTTGTGGATTATTCGAGTTACGAGTCACATCCGCTTGGAAGAACCGAGTGGATCAAGCTTTATGGGGCACTTCTGAATAAAGAGGAAGAAGCGGACACATTTTTTGACCAGCAGGCTCATGTAATCGAGGAACTGAAAGGATTCGAGAACACGGAAAAGACGGTTGCTTATTTCTATGTGAGTACAGATGGTTCAATTGTTGTGAGAAAATCTGACGATTATATTCCGTCAATGATCGAAATCGCAGGTGGAAGATATGCGTTCAAAGATCTGAAGAATCCGGACAGCAACGCACCATCTGTTAAACTGACGATGGAGGAATTCTATGCGACTGCTGTGGATGCAGATTATCTGATCTACAACGGGACGATCGACGGACAGATAAATAGTATCAGTGAGTTGGAAGCAAAGAATGAATTGTTCTCTGAATTCAAGGCGGTGAAAGACGGAAATGTCTGGTATACCGGAAAGAACTTATATCAGGCAACAGATACAGTCGGAGAGCTGATCAAAGATATGCATCTGATGCTGACAGACGGTGATGCATCTCAGATGACATTTCTTGAAAAGATGGAGTAGAAGAATGGAGCAGACAAGTTTTCATCAGGAAAATTTCAGACGGCGTACAAGATACACAGCGGTATTTCTGATTCTTGCAGCAGTATTTTGTGTTGTGACAGTGCTAAATATCAATACCGGAAATGTTCATATTCCGGTACCTAAGATTCTGCGCATTCTCTTTCTGAAAGAAGGAGCGGCGACAGAGTACAATATTATATGGAAGATCCGTCTTCCGAGAATTCTGATGGCAGCACTGCTTGGTGGTGCATTGTCTCTTTCAGGCTTTTTGCTGCAGACATTTTTTTCCAATCCTATTGCCGGACCTTTCGTTCTCGGAATTTCTTCCGGAGCGAAAATGGTCGTGGCACTTACAATGATCGTGTATTTGAAATATATCGGAAGATTTTCTTCGTATACACTGATTCTTGCAGCATTTATCGGGTCGCTGATCTCGACAGGATTTATCCTTCTGATGTCGAAAAAAGTGCAGCATATGGCGTCTCTTCTTGTCGGGGGGATCATGATCGGATATATCTGTTCGGCTATCACGGATTTTGTTGTGACATTTGCGGATGATTCTGATATTGTGAATCTGCACGGGTGGTCACAGGGAAGTTTTTCCGGAATGAGCTGGAGCAATATTCGTGTGGCAGCAGTGGTTGTCGGACTTGCGGTGCTGTTTACATTTTTCCTGTCCAAACCAATCAGTGCATATCAATTGGGAGAAGCGTATGCGCAGAGTATGGGAGTCAACATCAAGACATTTCGCGTGATTTTGATCTTGCTTTCCAGTATTCTGTCAGCGTGTGTGACAGCATTTGCGGGACCGATTTCCTTCGTGGGAATCGCAGTTCCGTTTCTTGCAAGGAAGGCATTTGGAACATCAAAACCGATCGTGGTTATACCGGGAACGTTCTTTATGGGAGCTGTGTTCTGTATGATTTGTGACTTGATCGCACGAATGGCACTGGCACCGGTGGAATTGAATATCAGTACGGTGACTTCTATTCTGGGTGCACCGATCGTTATCTATATGATGATACCGAAGGGAGGAAGAAAATAAGATGGCAGATTATTATTTTCAAATGAAAGACCTGTCGGTAGGTTATAATGGAAACTCCCTGATCCGTGATATTAATATCGGGATCAACAAGGGGGAGATCGTGACTTTGATCGGGCCGAATGGTTCAGGAAAGTCAACGATTTTGAAAAGTATTACAAGACAGTTGAAAGTCGTTGGAGGAAATGTATTTTTTGACGATACTTCTCTCCTGAAACTGCCGTACAAAGAGCTTGCGTCTAAGATGGCGGTCGTGTTGACGGATCGGATCAAGACAGAGTTGATGACTTGTCATGATATTGTGGCGACCGGACGCTATCCTTACACAGGACGACTTGGGATTCTGACGCAGGAAGATGAATGTCTGGTGGAAGAGGCGATGCAGGCGGTGCATGCGCAGGAGCTCGGCAACCGTGATTTTAATGCGATTAGTGATGGACAGAAGCAGCGCGTTCTGCTGGCGAGAGCAATCTGTCAGGACCCGGATGTGATCGTTTTAGATGAGCCGACTTCATTCCTGGATGTAAAATATAAGTTGGAGCTATTGTCTATCCTTGAGCGGATGGCAAGGCAGAAGAAGATTACGGTGATTATGTCTCTTCATGAAATCGATCTGGCACAGAAGATTTCAGATAAGATCATCTGTGTCAAAGGCGAGACGATTTCACATTACGGAAGTCCGGAAGAAGTATTTACAGAAGAAATCATTCGCGAATTGTATGGAATCAATAATGGATATTTTGACCCGCTTTTTGGAAGTATTGAACTTCCTGCGCCGGAGGGTGAGCCGGAAGTGTTCGTGATCTCTTCCGGCGGAACTGGAATCCCGGTTTATCGAAGACTTCAGAAGGAGCACATCCCGTTTGCGGCAGGTATTTTATATGAAAATGATATGGATTACCGGCTGGCAAGATTACTGGCAGCAGAAGTGATCACGGAAGAACCGTTTGAGGAGATTCGGGAAGAAACGCTTCAGAAAGCATTTGAGACAATAGGGAAATGTAAGCGTGTGATCAATGCCGGAGTGAAGATCGGAACATGGAATATAGGGATTGAGAGATTGCTTGAAAGAGCAGAAATAGAAGGGAAATTATAAAAACGTATAAAAATGAGCCGAGATAGCATTTTAAATGTGTTTAAAAAGCGCTGTCAACGCTCTTTTTTGTTGCTATTCATGATTGTGAATGGTAGAATAGAACAGTATAGGCTATAAAAAAGATGGGAAAATAGCAGTACAGACTGTTATGTGATGGGAGGCAATTTATGAGTAACAATGGACAATCAGCAAAGAGAGCAAGCTTCTCGGGTAAAATTGGATATGTGCTTGCTGTTGCAGGCTCAGCAGTCGGCCTGGGAAATATCTGGAGATTCCCGTATCTGGCTGCGAAATATGGAGGGGGAATCTTCCTTCTCGTTTATCTGATTCTGACCGTATCTTTTGGATATGTTCTGATCATGTCAGAGACAGCACTTGGAAGAATGACAAGAAAAAGTCCGGTTGGAGCTTTTCAGACATTTGGTAAGACAAAATCATTTAAGATCGGCGGATGGCTCAATGCAATAATCCCTATGCTGATCGTGCCGTATTATAGTTCGATCGGTGGCTGGGTTATCAAGTACCTTGCAGAGTATTTGAAAGGAAATGTGCAGACTGTTGCACAGGACGGATATTTTACAGAATTTATTTCAGATTCTTTTCAGGTAGAAGCATGGTTCATCGTGTTTTCTATTCTTGTATTCTGCGTTATCCTGGCAGGAGTTGAGAATGGTGTAGAGCGAGTATCTAAGATTATGATGCCAATCCTTGTTATCCTTGCGGTTATCGTAGCAATTTATTCTGTAACAAGACCGGGAGCAATTGAAGGTGTGAAGTATTTCCTGATTCCGAATCCAAAGCACTTCTCAGCAATGACGGTTGTTGCGGCAATGGGACAGATGTTCTACTCCCTGTCAATCGCGATGGGAATTTTGTATACATATGGTTCTTATATTGGTAAAGACGTTGATCTTGAGAAGAGTACAACACAGGTTGAGATTTTCGATACAGCAATCGCAATGCTCGCAGGACTTATGATCATTCCGGCTGTATTTGCATTCTCTGGTGGAAACCCGGATAATCTGCAGGCAGGACCATCTCTGATGTTCATCACACTTCCGAAGGTATTCGCAAGTATGGGCGTTGGAAGGCTGGCTGGTATCCTGTTCTTCATATTGGTACTTCTTGCAGCAGTGACAAGTGCAATCTCACTTCTGGAGACAAGCGTATCTACATTCCAGGATGAACTTCACTGGAGCAGACCGAAATGCTGTATCCTTATGGTTGCTGTTATGCTTATAATCGGAACCTTATCTTCTATGGGATATGGAGTACTGAGCTTTATTCAGATTTTCGGAATGGCATGTCTGGACTTCTTTGACTTCCTGACAAATTCAGTGATGATGCCACTTGCAGCACTTGCAACATGCTTCTTGATCGTTCGTACCGTTGGATTTGACAAGATTGCAAGGGAGATTGAGCAGTCATCTGCATTTAAGAGAAAGAAATTATACATGTTCTTTATGAAATATCTGGCACCGATCTGCCTGATTATTATATTATTAAGTTCTATTGCAAATGTATTGGGAATTATTTCTATGTAATGGAAAATGCTTGTTAAAATAGACAAGTAATCTTGCTGTAAATCTACCTGCATGGTATAATATAACTAGACTTGTAAAGTTTAGAAACAGTTCAGCCATACAACGAAGTGGTCATAAACTGACGGTCTTACGTTGTATGGCTGAATTGCAATAATTTTACATTTTAAGAAAATAATAGGAGTGATTAAGATGTATCAGGAAGAGTATAAGCGCTGGATGGCAGCAGACCTGGAAGACGCAGATCTGATGCCGGAGTTAACTAAAATCGAGGGAAATGATGACGAGATCAAGGAGCGTTTCGCAGTTGCGCTGAAGTTTGGAACAGCCGGACTTCGTGGTGTACTTGGAGCAGGAACAAACAGAATGAATATCTATGTTGTTCGTCAGGCTACACAGGGACTCGCTAACTGGGTAAAGACACAGGGCGGTACACAGACAGTAGCGATCAGCTACGACAGCCGACTCAAGAGTGATGTGTTTGCGAAGACAGCAGCAGGAGTTCTTGCAGCGAACGGAATTAAAGTAAGAATCTACGATGCTCTGATGCCAGTACCGGCACTTTCCTTTGCAACACGCTATTATAACTGTAACGCAGGTGTTATGGTAACAGCATCCCACAACCCGGCGAAGTATAACGGATATAAGGCATACGGACCGGATGGATGCCAGATGACAGATGATGCAGCAGCAATCGTATACGAAGAGATCCAGAAGACAGATGTACTTACAGGTGCGAAGTATATGTCTTTCGCTCAGGGAGTTGAAGAAGGTCTGATCCGTTTCGTAGGAGATGACTGTAAGGATGCACTGTATGAGGCAATCGAGTCCCGTCAGGTTCGTCCGGGTCTGTGTAAGAGCGCAGGACTTAAGCTTGTATACAGCCCACTGAATGGATCTGGATTAGTACCGGTAACACGTGTACTTAAAGACATCGGAATCACAGATGTAACAATCGTACCGGAGCAGGAGTACCCGAATGGATATTTCACAACATGCAGCTACCCGAACCCAGAGATCTTTGCAGCACTTGAGCTGGGACTGAATCTTGCGAAAGAGACAGGTGCAGACCTCATGCTTGCAACAGACCCAGATGCAGACCGTGTAGGAATCGCTATGAAGTGCCCGGACGGATCCTATGAGCTTGTTTCAGGAAATGAAGTCGGAGTTCTTCTTCTTGACTACATCGCAGCAGGACGTATCGAGAAAGGCACAATGCCTGAGAAACCGGTAGCAGTGAAATCTCTCGTATCTACACCACTTGCAGATGCAGTTGCAGAGCATTACGGAGTAGAGCTTCGCAACGTACTGACAGGATTCAAATGGATCGGAGATCAGATCGCGAACCTCGAGGCAGCAGGAGAAGTTGACCGTTTTATCTTCGGATTTGAAGAGAGCTACGGATACCTTGCAGGACCTTATGTACGTGATAAAGATGCAATCATCGGATCTATGCTGATCTGTGAGATGGCCGCTTACTATAGAAGTATCGGAAGTTCACTGAAACAGAGACTGGAAGAGATCTACGCACAGTACGGACGTTATCTCAACAAGATCGATAGCTTTGAATTCCCGGGACTGAGCGGAATGGATAAGATGTCAGGAATCATGGAAAATCTTCGTAAGAATCCTCTGGAAGAGATCGCAGGATACAAAGTAGCCAGCGTGATCGATTACGAGAAGACAGAAGAAACAGGACTTCCGAAGGCTAACGTACTTGTTTACAAACTGGAGAACAACGAGACAGTAATCGTTCGTCCATCCGGAACAGAGCCGAAGATCAAGATCTACTACACAACACTTGGTAAAGATCTTGCAGAGGCAGAAGCTGAGAAAGAGAAGCTTGCAGAAGCACTGAAACCTATTATGGAGTAATAGAAGATGGGAAAGGGGATCAGATATCTGGTCTCCTTTTTCAATGTCGTAAAAAAATAAGTAGTAAATATGTAGCATATATGTTAAAATCAATACATTACAGTAAAGTAATAAAGTGATTAGAGAACGAAACAGATGGAGGAATATTACGATGTATATAACATGTCTTGATGTAGAGGGAGTACTTGTACCGGAGATCTGGATTGCATTCGCAGAGGCGAGTGGAATTCCGGAACTCAAGAAGACAACAAGAGACGAACCTGACTATGATAAACTGATGAATTGGAGACTTGGAATTCTGAAAGAGCATGGTCTCGGACTGAAAGAGATCCAGGAGACAATCGCAAAGATCGATCCGCTTCCGGGAGCGAGAGAGTTCTTAGATGAGCTCCGCACATTCAGCCAGGTAATCCTGATCAGTGATACATTTACACAGTTTGCAACACCGCTGATGGAGAAGCTGGGGTGGCCGACACTGTTCTGTAACAGTCTGAAAGTAGCTGAGGACGGCGAGATCACAGGATTCAAGATGCGCGTAGAGCAGTCTAAGTTAAGTACTGTGAAAGCACTGCAGTCTATCGGATTTGACACAATTGCAAGCGGAGATTCCTACAATGACCTTGGCATGATCCAGGCAAGTAAGGCAGGATTCTTGTTCCGCAGCACAGAGCAGATCAAAGCAGATCATCCGGAACTTCCGGCATATGAGACTTATGATGAGCTTCTGACAGCAATTAAAGATGCGATGAAATAAGCAAAATAGGCCAGTTAAGACCCAAAAAAGAACCGCACACTATAACAGGAGAACAAATCTTGATATGTTCATCTGTTATAGTGTGCGGTTTCTTATAGTTATATTTAAAAATTTTAGGAAAAATGTTTATATGTTTTTAATGGTTGTTGGCAAGTTAATATTTTGGTTTATATTTGATGAAAATGCCGACCACAGAACCATGGCTTTTTGCGGCCGGCATAAGGGTCAGAATGTGCCTTGACACATTCTGAGTTATCTCTGCACGCGACCGGCACCGTCGCTGTCCATGAGATTTAATACTTCTGTTTCAGAGATAAAGTTCAGGTCTCCCGGAATCGTGTGCTTGATCGCAGCTGCGGCAAGACCGAACTCTAAGGCTTTTTCGGCACCCATCTGTGCAAGGATACCGTGCAGGCATCCGGAAGCGAAGGAATCTCCTCCGCCGACGCGGTCTACGATGTGAAGATCGTAATTGCGTCCGTGGTACAGTCCGTCTGCTGTGCAGACAGCACCGGACCAGCCATTGTCGGATGCGCTGATACTCTTACGGAGAGTTGTGATCAGATGAGTGAATCCGTAGTGGTTCAGAACATGGGTCATGTGTTCTTCATCGACACAGATCTGATAGTCTCCATTGATGAAGTCAACACCTTCCTCGGAATATCCAAGACATTTGGCAGCATCTCTTGCATTTCCGAAGCAGATATCAACATATGGCATCATCTCAGAGAGCATTTTCTGTTTTCCTTCGATATCTTCTGTCCAGAGTTTTGCACGGTAGTTCAGGTCGAAGGAAACAGTTACTCCGTGCTCTTTTGCTTTTTTTAGTGCAGTCATTGTAAGTTCTGCAGCTGCTTTACTCAGGACAGGAGTGATTCCGGATACATGGAAGAGATCAGCCCCTTCCATGATCGCATCGAAATCAAATTCATCGGCAGTTGCTTTTGTGATCGCGGAATCCGCTCTGTCATAGACAACGCTTGACGGGCGGACGGAAGCACCGTTTTCCAGGAAATAGATTCCAAGACGATTACCTCCTCTCACGATATGGCTGCAGTCTACGCCGAGCTTACGCAGTGTTGCGACAGCAGCGTCTCCAATGGCATTGGCAGGAACCTTGGAAACGAATGCCGCATCATTGCCGAACTGGGCGAGGGAAGCAGCTACATTTGCCTCAGCACCGCCATAATTGATCTCGAAGTCGGACGCCTGAGCAAAACGCTGATATCCCGGTGGGGAGAGACGGAGCATGATTTCTCCTAATGTGACAACTTTTGCCATGGCTTACACCTCCCGTGCAGTGCGAACAAGTTCTACAGCTTCTTTTGTAAGTCTTGTGATCTCATCAAAAGCACCCTCTTTTACGAGGTTTCCTTTTACCATCCAGCTTCCGCCGCAGGCGAAGATTTTATCATACTGAAGGTAAGATGTGACATTCTGAGGGTTAAGTCCGCCTGTTGGCATGAACTTCAGCATTGTATAAGGCGCTGCAACAGCTTTGATCATGTTAAGTCCACCGGATGGCTCAGCCGGGAAGAATTTAACTGCTTCAAGACCAAGCTCGATTGCCTGCTCCATTTCGCTAGGTGTTACAACACCAGGTGTAACAGGGATTCCCTTTTCAAGACAATATTTTACTACCTTTGGGTTAAGTCCCGGGCTTACGATGAATTTTGCTCCGGCATTTACTGCACGGTCAACCTGCTCTGTTGTAAGAACTGTTCCGGCTCCGACAACCATCTCAGGATGTTCTGTTGCCATGATGCGGATGGATTCTTCAGCAGCGGCTGTGCGGAATGTTACTTCCGCACAAGCCAGTCCGCCGTCGCAAAGAGCTTTTGCAAGCGGAGCTGCGTCTTTCGCATCATCAAGAACAACAACCGGTACAATACCGAACTGTGAAAGTTTTTCTAATGTAGCGTTCATTCTAGTTCGCCTCCTTTAAAAGAGATTTCATTACAGCATAGGTTCCTTCTTCGCGGATCTGTGTCAGGTAATTGCATACAGCACTCTCGAATCCTTCAAGTTGTGTCAGGTCTTCACCCCAGAAAGCTTTGTTTGTGCATACTGCGTGAACAAGAGCTTCTACAGAATCATCCTTGTGTGCAAGGTAGAATTCAAGAACTTCTTTGTCATCTTTTACAGTGTAATCATTTCCTTTTCTGCTTGCTACAAGACCTTCGTCTGTCAGAGTGTGACCATTGAAGAATGCAATGTAGAAAGCAAAGGAAGCTGTGATGCATTCAGGAAGAGTTCCTTTACGTTTGATGTACTCTTTCAGTGATGGCATTACACGGGCTTTCCATTTGGAAGTAGAGTTCAGTGAGATGGCAAGTAATGCGTGGTCAATGAATGGGTTTTTGAAACGTTCTGTTACAGCAGCAGCGAAGTCAAGCAGCTCTTCCTTTGGAAGATCCAGTGTCGGGATGATCTCATCATAGATTGTCTTGTTCATGAATCCGCAGATTACATCATCATGCATACAGTCTCTTACGATGTCCTGTCCTGCAAGGTAAGCACCAAGAACGAAAGAAGTATGAGCTCCGTTCAGAATACGTACTTTACGCTGTTTGTATGGTTTATGGTTGTCTGTGATCAGGATCGGAAGTTCCGCTTTGTCTACCGGGAATTCATCTTTGATAGACTGTGGTCCTTCAATTACCCAGAATCCGAAAATTTCTCCTGTGTCAATCAGGTTGTCTTCATATCCGAGTTCTTCACAGATTGCAGCGGCTTCATTTCTTGGATATCCTGTTACGATACGGTCAACCAGTGTGGAGCAGAAAGTATTTTCCTTCTTAACCCATGCACAGAAGTCCTCACTGAGGTTCCACTGCTCTGCATATTTCAGAACACACTTCTCAAGTTCTTTTCCGTTATTATCAATCAGCTCACAGGAAAGAATGATGAATCCTTTTCCTTCTTCCTGACCAAATTTCTGGAAACGGCGATATAAGAACTGTGTCAGCTTTCCAGGGTAAGAGTTTGCCGGAACATCTGTGAACTGGCAGGATGGATCGTAAGCGATTCCAGCCTCGGTTGTGTTACATGTAATGAATCTTAAATCCGGGTTAGAAGCACACTCAAGAACAGCTTCGAAATCAGCATATGGGTTCAGGCAACGGCTTACGCAGGAAATGACACGTTTCTTATTTACTTCCTTTCCGTCCTGGAATCCTCTTAAGAAGAGTGTGTAAAGTCCTTCCTGCTCATTGATCATGTCGGCAAGACCTGGTCCGATCGGCTGGCAGAGAACAACCTTGGAGTTGAATCCTGCCTTTTCATTCATAACATCAATAAAGTAGTCAACGAATGCACGAAGGAAGTTACCTTCACCAAACTGAAGCACACGTTCCGGTGCATTTTCCAGAAGATATCCGGAATAATTCTGTTCTTTTAAAGTTTCATAAGAAAGCTTTTTCATAATTGTATCGTCCTTTCCATAAAATATATATCAATGATTCTTAAAGTGTTACACCTTGTTTAAAGATCGCCATGTCATGGAAACCAGCTTCTTCAGATTTTGATTTCTTACCGGATGCGATATTAATGACGAAGTCAAGCAGCTGATCTGCAAGTTCATCCGCCGGTGTGTCATCAACGAGGACACCACAGTTGAAGTCAATCCAGTTCTTTTTCTTCTCAGCGAGAAGATTGTTTGTAGAAATCTTTACAGTCGGTACCGGGCATGCGAATGGTGTTCCTCGTCCTGTAGTAAAGAGGACGATGTGCGCACCGGATGCAGCCAGTGCAGTTGCGGCAACCAGATCATTTCCAGGTGCGCTTAAAAGGTTGAGTCCCTTTGTACAGACTGGTTCGCCGTAAGCAAGGACACCTTTGACAGGAGCTGTACCGGACTTCTGTGTACATCCAAGAGACTTGTCTTCCAGTGTGGAGATTCCACCCTTCTTATTTCCAGGAGACGGGTTCTCATAGATTGTCTGTCCGTGACGTTTAAAGTATTCTTTGAAGTCATTGATCAGAGTAACTGTCTTATCGAAAAGAGCTTCGTTCTCACAACGGTTCATAAGTAACGTCTCAGCTCCGAACATCTCAGGAACTTCTGTAAGGATTGTGGAACCGCCCATGGCGATCAGACGGTCAGAAAATCCACCAACAGTCGGGTTCGCTGTAATACCGGAAAGTCCGTCAGAACCACCACATTTCATACCAATTACAAGTTCACTGCAGCTGATCGGTTCTCTGTGGAACTGTTCTGCGTAAGCGGCAAGCTCACGTACAACCTCGATTCCGTCTGCAATCTCATCTTCACATTCCTGCGCAACAAGAAAACGCACACGTTCCGGATCATATTCTCCTATGTATTTCTTCAGTTCATCAATGTTACTGTTTTCACAGCCAAGTCCGAGAACAAGAACACCACCGGCATTTGGATGGTTGACCAGGTCTGCCAGAATCTGACGTGTGTGCTCCTGATCGTCACCCATCTGGGAACATCCATATGGATGAGTGAATGCGATCACACCTTCTACATTCTCAGTTACAAAGCGCTGGGAACCTTTCTCGATTGCCTGTGCCACATTGTTGACACATCCGACAGTCGGAACGATCCAGATCTCATTACGAACACCGACGCGTCCGTCCTTTCTTCTGTAACCGTTGAAGAAACGTGCTTCCTTCTCAGCGAGAGGAGTAGTTTCTTTATTATAAGTATATGTAAGAAGGTCACCAAGTCCTGTTTTCATATTGTGAGTATGGATCCAGGAGCCCTTTGCGATATCTGTCTTTGCAACTCCGATGGGATTTCCATATTTAATAACGGATTCACCTTCGGCGATATCAGTTAAAGCAAATTTATGTCCCTGTGGGATGTCTTCTGTTAATATTACTGTCTGACCGTCGAGCTGGATCTCTGTTCCTTTCTTAAGAGGAGACAGTGCAACTGCGACTTTATCAGCAGGATGGATTTTAATAAATGGTTTCAAAGGTCGATTGATCCTCCTTCCAATGTGTATCAATAGAAACTTCTTTTTATAAATGTAATGTTTTAAAATGTAATTGCTTACAGATTATGTAAGAGCTTACATAAAAAGTAAACCGAAATCAGAAAAAGGTCAATATAAAAATGGGAAAACAACAAATTTTGTGAAAAAGCTACAAAAACAAAGAATAAAAATTGTGAAAAAATAAACGAGAAATTGTTTGCAATCGAGTACAATGCACGTTATACTTAATTTATAAATGTAAGAGCTTACACAAGAAACGGTGTAAATGCGGCGAACAAGGAAAACCAGGAGGAAGCACTAACATCTTAATGCAATATGGAATGCGTTACTTCCAGAATATTTCTATAAAAAGAACAGACAGTTCGATCGCCGGGGATTCAATGAATAAAGGAAAAGAATATGAGAAACAGGATTAAAAAAATTATCAGCACTGTTCTCTGTGCAGGTCTTGTTGCCGGTCTGGCAGGAGGATGCAGCGGAACAGGGGATATCAATGGGGGAAAACGAATCATTCGTGTTGCTCTGTCCCAGTCAGAGACACATCCGGAGTATACAGGAATGGAAAAGTTTAAAGAAGTTGTAGAGGAAAAACTTGGAGATAAATATGAAGTTCAGATTTATCCAAACGAGCTCCTTGGTGGACAGACAAAAGCAATCGAGCTGACGCAGACAGGTGCGATCGACTTCGTAGTAGCAGGTACGCCAAACCTTGAGATCTTTGCAGATGTATATGAAGTATTCAGTATGCCATACCTCTTTACATCAGAAGAAGCTTATTTCGCATCAATGAATGATACCGATTATATGGAAAAGGTTTATGAGTCTACAGATGATACAGGACTTCGTGTTATGACATGGTTCAACGTTGGATCAAGAAACTTCTATGCAAAGAAACCAATCAACACACCGGATGACCTGAAAGGTCTGAAGATGCGTGTTCAGCAGAGTCCGGCCAGTGTAAAGATGGCGAATGCATTTGGCGCAGCCGCTTCTCCGATGAGTTTCGGTGAAGTATACACAGCGATCCAACAGGGAGTTATCGACGGAGCGGAGAACAATGAGCTGGCTCTGACAGAGAACAAACACGGTGAGGTTGCCAAATATTATTCTTATACAATGCACCAGATTATTCCTGATGTTCTGATCGCAAACCTGAAGTTCCTCAACGGACTGAACGATGAAGAGAAAGAGATCTTCTATGATGCGGCACAGCAGGCAACAGAGACAGAGATGGAAGCATGGGATACTCAGGTAGAGCAGGCTAAGAAGATTGCACAGGACGATATGGGCGTTGAATTCATTTACCCGGACATCAACCTGTTTAAAGATAAGGTAAGCAATGTACAGCAGGAGATGCTTGATGCGAACCCGGATATCCAGAATCTGTATGACCACATCCAGATGTACAATGAAAAATATGCGAATACATCAGATTCATCTGATACAGCAGAGACAAAGGAGGCGAAGTAAGATGGAAGCATTACATAAGATCAGAAAAGGTATTGATACAGTCTTAAGCTCAGCCTGTGTACTGCTGTTTGCAATGATGGTAGTCGTTGGAACATATCAGATCGTAACAAGATTCATATTCAACAAACCAAGTACTGTATCAGAAGAGCTTCTTACATATACATTTGCATGGATGGCAATGCTTGCTTCCGCTTATGTATTCGGTAAGAGAGACCACATGAAAATGAGTTTCTTAGTAGACAAGCTTCCGGAAGGAAAGAGAAGAGTGCTTGATATCGTGATCGAAGTACTAATCGTTTTCTTCGCAGCAGCAGTATTGATCTACGGTGGTGTTACAATCATGAATCTGACAATGACACAGAAAACAGCATCTCTTGGAGTATCCATGGGTGTGATCTACGCAGTTATGCCGATCAGTGGAGTTCTGATTGCAGTCTACGGACTTCTTAACATTGCAGATATGTGTACAGGAAATTATGTACAGAAAATAGAGGAATAGGGGGGAATTAGAAGATGAATATAGCAGTATTGTCAGGATTAATTATTTTAGTCCTTCTTGTAATCATGCTGATTGCAGGAGTGCCGATCGCAGTAGCGCTTGGAGTATCTTCTGTATGTGCAATTCTTCCGGTCATGGATGTAGATGTAGCCGTTCTGACAGGATCCCAGAGAATTTTCTCCGGAATCTCCGTATTCAGTCTGCTGGCTATTCCGTTTTTCATCCTTGCAGGAAATATTATGAATAAAGGTGGTATCGCAGTCCGCCTGATCAACCTTGCAAAACTTATCACAGGCCGTGCACCTGGAGCACTGGCCCAGACAAATGTTCTCGCCAACATGCTCTTTGGTTCCATCTCCGGTTCCGGTACAGCCGCAGCATCCGCTATGGGATCTATCATCGGACCAATCGAGAAAGAAGAAGGATATGACCCGAACTTCTCAGCAGCAGTTAATATCGCAACAGCACCGACAGGACTTTTGATTCCACCAAGTAACGTAATGATCACATTCTCACTTGTAAGTGGAGGAACTTCTGTAGCAGCACTTTTCATGGCAGGATATATCCCGGGAATCCTCTGGGGACTTGCATGTATGCTCGTAGTCTATTTCATTGCCAAGAAGAGAGGCTACCGCGCAAAGACAAAATTCACAGCCAAAGAAGCAGGAAATGTAATCCTTCAGGCACTCCCATGTCTGCTTCTGATCGTAATCGTTATCGGGGGAATCATCTTTGGTGTGTTCACAGCAACAGAAGGATCTGTAGTGGCAGTAGTATACAGCCTGTGTCTTTCTCTGTTTGTGTATAAATCAATCAAGATCAAAGAGCTTCCGAAGATTTTCAAGGACAGTGCAGAGATGACAGGAATCATCATCTTCCTGATTGGAGTATCCAGTATCATGTCATGGGTTATGGCATTTACAAATATTCCGGCAATCGTATCTGCAGGACTTCTTGCAATCAGCAGCAACAAATATGTCATCTTCCTTCTGATCAATGTCATCCTTCTTGTAGTTGGAACATTCATGGATATGACACCAGCCTGCCTGATCTTTACACCAATCTTTCTTCCGGTATGTACAGCACTCGGAATGAACACGATCCACTTCGGAATCATGATGATCTTCAACCTGTGTATCGGAACAATCACTCCACCGGTTGGAACAACACTCTTCGTTGGTGTTAAAGTCGGAGGCGTTAAGATCGAAACCGTATTTAAACAGCTGCTCGTATATTTCGCAGCAATCTTTATCGTACTGCTGCTGGTAACATACATTCCGGCACTCAGCCTGACACTTCCAAAACTACTCGGATATATCTAAAGAATCCGCCTGTTTTGATACACACAAAGAGCGCGCAACAATTCTATGTGCGCTCTTTAAACTACAATTAATAAGAGTTAGAAATGGAGAATAGTAAGATGAAAGCATTTATGGACAAAGACTTTTTATTATCATCAGAGACATCACAGAAACTTTTCCACGAGTACGCAGAAAATATGCCAATCGTAGATTATCATTGTCATATCAATCCGCAGGAAATTGCAGAGGATAGAAAATTTGAGAATATTACACAGGTATGGCTTGGCGGAGATCATTATAAATGGCGTCAGATGCGTTCTAACGGTGTGGATGAATATTATATTACAGGTGGCGCAAGCGACCGTGAAAAATTCCAGAAATGGGCAGAGACACTTGAGAAAGCAATCGGAAACCCGCTGTATCATTGGAGCCACTTAGAGCTGCAGAGATATTTCGGATATACAGGACATCTGTGTGGCGAGACAGCAGAGGAAGTATGGAACCTGTGCAACGCAAAGTTGCAGGAAGATGGAATGTCTGTAAGAAATCTGATCCGTCAGTCTAATGTAAAATTGATTTGTACAACAGATGATCCGGTAGATTCTCTTGAATGGCATAAGAAACTGGCAGAGGATGAGACATTTGAAGTAAAAGTACTTCCTGCATGGCGTCCGGACAAGGCAATGAACCTTGAGAAACCGGAATATGCTGATTACATTAAGACACTTTCAGAAGTAAGCGGAATTGAAGTAAAAGACTTCGCAACCATGAAAGAAGCAATCCTGAACAGAATGGATTTCTTTGATTCTATGGGATGTTGTGTGTCTGACCATGCTCTGGAATATGTAATGTATGCACCAGCTTCTGAGGAAGAAGTAGATGCGATCTTCAAGAAAGCACTCGCTGGCGAAGGTGTATCAAGAGAAGAGGAAATGAAGTTCAAGATGGCATTCATGCAGTTTGTTGCCAGAGCTTACCACAAAAAGAACTGGGTAATGCAGATCCATTACGGCTGCAAGCGTGATAACAATGCCCTGATGTATGCAAAGCTCGGACCGGATACAGGATTCGACTGTATCAACAACTATGCTCCAAGTGCACAGACAGCAGATTTCCTTAACTCACTGATCGCAACAGATGAGCTTCCGAAGACCATCCTGTATTCTCTGAATCCATGTGATAACGAAGCAATCGGAACAATTCTCGGATGCTTCCAGGGAACAGAGGCAGCAGGCAAGATCCAGCAGGGAAGCGCATGGTGGTTCAACGATCACAAGACAGGTATGATCGCTCAGATGACATCCCTTGCAAACCTGGGGCTTCTGTCTAATTTCGTAGGTATGCTGACAGACTCCAGAAGTTTCCTGTCTTATACAAGACATGAGTACTTCAGAAGAATCCTCTGTGAACTCATCGGAGGATGGGTAGAGAACGGAGAGTACCCGGCTGACTATAAGGTACTTGAGAAGATTGTAAAAGGTATTTCCTATGATAATGCAGTGAAATACTTTGGATTTGATGTGGAATAGTTTCGAGGTTGAAATAACGAGAAATTTGCGTTAAAATTTATCTGTAGAGTCGCTTGTGAAAGGAAAAACCATTCATGGATGACAGAAATTAGAAAGAGAGGGCACGACGATTAACATATATGATATAGCGAAGCTTTCTGGTGTGTCCATTGCAACTGTGTCCAGAGTGGTCAATGGAAGCCCGAGAGTAAGCGAGAAAACAAAACAGAAAGTGTTGGCTGTCATGGAGGAGAATGATTACACGCCGAATGTCTTCGCGAGAGGTCTTGGACTTGGATCAATGAAGACAGTGGGAATCATTTGTCCGGATATTTCAGACAGTTACATGTCTAAAGCTGTTTCTTATTTAGAAAGCCGTTTACATGAATACGGATACGACTGTATCCTCGGCTGCAGTGGATTCAAGCAGAAAGAGAAAGAAAATTACGTGAATCTGTTATTGTCAAAGAAGATTGACACCCTCGTACTTGTAGGTTCCACTTATGCAGGGAATGGAAAAGACGAGGATGACACAGATTACATCAGAGAAGCCGCAGAACAGACACCAATCTTTATCATCAACGGTAGAGTGTGTGGCAAAAATATCTATTGCGCCTGCGCAGATGATTATCATGCAACTTATGAAGTGACAAAGTCCATGATTCGCAGAGGAAGAGAGAGAATCCTCTTCATGTATGATTCAGATTCCTTCAGCGGACGCCAGAAGATGAAAGGATATGAGGCTGCACTTGCAGACGCAGGATATCCGATCAGAGGCGAATTGAAATTCCGCACGAAGAATGACATTGAATATACGAAGAATCTCCTCTTAGAATACAGCAGAACTCTGGAGTTTGACGGAGTACTTGCAACAGACGATGCGATGGCAGTCGGAGCAGTGAAATATGCGAAGGTGAAAGCTATCTCCGTTCCGGAAAAACTATCGATCAGTGGATACAATGATTCCATTATGGCAATCAGTAGCGAACCGGAGCTGACTTCCGTGGACAGTAAGCTTAATGTGCTTTGCAAGACAACTGTAGATCATATGATCAGCCTTCTGGAGAAGCAGGAAGAGATTGAGAAAAATGTAGTTGTGCCTTGCGAGATCGTGAAGCGGTGCACGACAGATTTTTAGAAAAAAGAAGAATGGTGATGCGAAATCGAGAGTGTATGGGGATACATTCTCGATTTTTTTGTCTGACCTTTTGCCCCGGATATCTATAGATTAATGAGGAAAATCATGATAAGATAGAAGCACATGAAACGGACTGTATAGAAAAATGGAGGTTGTCAGAAGTATGGGAGGTTATCTGAATCCAGGAAGTGATCTTTTTGAAATGGCTTTGAGATCACAGATATTTGTTGATAAAAGCGGATTGATAGAAAAAACAAATCGCTGTGTGCGAACATTACAGAGATATATTTGCGTGAGCAGACCAAGAAGATTCGGAAAATCTATGGGTGTTGATATGCTTGCGGCTTATTATGACAGAAGTGTAGATACAAAGGAATTGTTTCAAGAATTAAAAATCAGCAGCACGAAAGAATATGAAAAACATTTGAATCAATATGATGTTTTGAAAATAAATATGCAGGAATTCCTTAGTGCAACCGAAAATATAGATCAGATGCTTCGAATGTTAAATGATTACCTCCTCTTTGACCTGAAAGAACAGTATGGACAGGTACGATTCCGTGACGAAAACAATCTGGTTCAGGTAATGAAAGATGTTTATAGTTATACAAAACATCCTTTTGTAATATTAATTGATGAGTGGGACTGTCTGTTTCGAGAATATCAGCAAGATCAGGAAGCGCAGAAAAAATATCTGGATTTTTTAAGATTCTGGTTGAAAGATAAAGAGTATGTGGCGTTGGCTTATATGACAGGAATTCTTCCAATCAAAAAATATGGTTCTCACTCCGCACTCAATATGTTCACAGAATATTCCATGACAGATCCGGGCGATCTGGCAGAGTACTTTGGTTTTACAGAAACAGAAGTTGAAATTTTATGCAAAAAATATGAAATGAGTTTTGAAGAAGCAAGTGCGTGGTACAATGGGTATCATTTGATTTCACACGAAGATGGAGTGCGAAAAGTTCATTCCATGTATAGTCCGAAATCTGTAGTAGAAGCCATGCAGAAGAGAAAATTCGGAACATATTGGAATCAGACAGAGACGTACGAAGCACTCAAAGTATATATTCAGATGAACATGGATGGATTGAAAGATATCATTATTGAAATACTTGCAGGAGAAAGCGCACGCATCAATACAGGAACATTCAGCAATGATATGACAACATTTGCAACAAAAGATGATGTATTGACCTTGTTGGTACACTTGGGATATCTGACCTATGATAATGAGAAAGAAACAGTTGAAATCCCAAATAGAGAAGTGTCTCAGGAATACGTAAATGCAATCAGTACAATGGATTGGACAGAAGTAATTCGGTCAATAAATGCTTCTAGAAAATTGTTGGAAGCATTGTGGGATATGGATAGCGAAAAGGTTGCAAATGGAATTGAACAGGCTCATAAAGAGATTTCAATATTGGAGTACAATGATGAGAACTCATTAAGCTGTGCAGTTAATCTGGCATTTTACTTTGCAAGAGAATATTATACTATTATTAGAGAAATGCCAGGTGGTAGAGGATTTGCGGATATTTGTATGATACCAAGAAAAATTCATCTTGATAAACCAGCTGTTATGATTGAACTGAAGTGGGATAAAAGTGCAGAAGGTGCGATACAGCAGATTAAAAATAAAGAATATATAGATGCACTGAAAGATTATCAAGGTGATTTGCTCTTAGCAGGTATTAATTACGATAAAAAGACGAAAAAACATAGCTGTATTATCGAAAAATGGAATCTGTAAGATTGTATGAATAAAAAGGAAACGCATTGATTAAATAGCATTCTTGAAAACAGGAAAGGACTACAACCAACATGTTATACGATGAAATCATGAAGATAGTGACACTGGCAGGGGAACTGATGCTTCAGGCACAGGACGAGGAACTGACAGTTTTTGATAAAGAAGGAACCGCAAACTTTGTGACAAAGCATGACAAGGAGATTCAGTTTTATCTGATTCAGAACCTGCGTCAGCTTATACCGGAAGCGACATTTCTTGCAGAGGAAGACGGGATGCAGCAGGAACTTGGAGATGGCTATTGTTTCATTATAGATCCGATTGACGGAACGACGAACTTTATTTTTGATTACAAGCATAGTTGCATTTCAGTCGGATTGACAAAGTTTGGAAGAATGCTGTTTGGCTGTGTTTACAACCCTTACACAAGAGAAATGTATTCCGCTGTGAAAGGTGAAGGGGCGAAGCTGAACGGAAAAGAGATTCACTGTTCGGATAAAGGACTTGCAGATAATCTGGTTGCATTCGGAACTGCACGGTATCAGACAGAAGATACAGACAGAATCTTTGACCATGCGAAGAAGCTGTATCTGAACAGCCTTGGAATTCGTGCCGGTGGTTCTGCAGCACTTGATATCTGCCGTGTGGCATCCGGTGCAAATGGAGTCTATCTTGAACTAATGCTGTATCCGTGGGATTATGCGGCAGCATCACTGATCGTGATGGAAGCCGGAGGGTTTATCTCAACAGCAGAGGGTGGAATGATCACGTTGGATCAGCCGTGTTCCATCCTGGCAGCAGGACGGCAGTGCTGGAAGGAAGCAAGCCAGTTGTTGAGTGAATAATCAGAAGAATGGAATAGAGAGAAAAAATAGAAGGGAACTGAATTCATATGTTTACGCATGAGATGATAAAGTCTTTTAATCAGTTGGAGATGGATGTATATAATTATATTATCAGCAATGAAGAGAAAGTAGTATATATGAAAGTACGTGAACTGGCAGAGGAGGTTCATGTTTCGACAACAACGATCCTTCGCTTTTGTAAAAAGGTAGGATGCGAGGGATATTCTGAATTTCGTTTGAAATTAAAACAGGAAGTCAACAGCAAAGAACAGAAGAAAATCAATATGGATCTTACTGCGGTTAAAGATTTCTTTGAGAGGGTGCAGACACAGGCATTTGCTGAGAATATCCAGGAAGCTGTGAAGTTACTTACAAAGGCATCGTCAATTATATTTGTAGGAGTGGGAAATTCTTCTATTATAGGAAAGTATGGAGCAAGATATTTTAATAATGTAGGTTGGTTTTCTTTTGCAATTGATGATCCATTTACTCCGGTATTTCGCGGAAAAGGTGAGAGGACAGCTACGGTTGCATTGTCTGTATCAGGAGAGACAGAGCAGACACTGATGCTGGCAGAAAAGCTGAAAAGAAGAGGGAGCAGCCTGATATCTATTACAAATAAGGCAAACTGTTCTTTGGCGAAGATGAGTGACTGCAATATAAATTATTATGTTTCAGAGTATAAAAAAGACGAAAATTATGATCTGACATCCCAAATGGCAGTCGTTTTTATTTTGGAATTAATCGGAAGAGAATTGGAGGGCGTCCATAACGATACAGATGATCTGTTTCAAAATGATATGGAAGACTTATTTCATTAAGGTTGTAGAATGTAATGGTACGAATAGTAACCAGATAAGTAACAAAAAAAACAGGATACACGAAAAAGTATCATAATATACAAAAAAGGAAAAGGAAAACAGTGCATTTTACACAATAAAGTAGAATGCCCTGTTTTTTTTATGTAACAAATTCCGTCTATATGGAACGGAAACCAGAAACAGGAAAAAGTACTGACAAAATGGAAAATGCCTGTTATACTAGCACCATCAAAACAAATGGGAAAAAATTAAGGAGGAAACAATCATGGTAATTCGATTATTTTGTGCAGCAGGAATGTCAACAAGTCTTCTGGTAAAAAAGATGGAAGAGGCAGCAAAGGAAAAAGGAAAAGATGCTGACATCGCAGCATATCCATTTACAGATATGGAACGCATGATTGAAGGCGTGGATGTAGCACTGCTCGGACCACAGGTAGGATATCAGCTTGCCAGAGCAAAAGAGATCTGTGATCCAAAAGGGGTTCCGGTAGATGTGATCCCAATGCAGGATTATGGAATGTGCAATGGAATGAATGTTTTGAAATTTGCATATAAGCTTGCGAAAAATAAATAAGAGAAAACAAAGATACACAATTTAAAGCAAAAAAACAGAGCAAAGGGTAGCAGCAAATGAAAGAGAAATTTAACGAAAAAGTAATCCCTGTGATCCTTAAGTTTATTAATACAAAGGGAATACAGTCAATAAAAAATGGTATGGTGACTTCCATGTCTCCTCTGATCATCGGATCAATCTTCCTGATCCTGTCAAACTTTCCGATAAAGGCAGTTGTCGATGTATTAGAGTCTACAGGAATCAAAGCAGTATTAGATCAGGCATGTGGCGCAACATTCTCCATCAGTGCGATGATCGCAGTTATCGGTATCAGCTATAGCTATGCGAAACTGGAAAATCAGGAACCACTCAACTGTGCAATTATTTCATTGGCATCATTCTTGATTCTGATGCCTTCGTCCAAAACAACAGAAAGTGGAGAAGTTGTTGGTGGAATCATTGATAAGACATGGACAGCAGGACAGGGAATGATTGGAGCAATCATTGTCGGATTGATCGTACCGCTTGTTTACTGCTGGTTTTTGAAGAAAAATATACGTATTAAAATGCCGGCCGGAGTTCCGGAAGGTGTAACAAATGCATTCTCAGCATTAATCCCGGCATTCGTAATCCTGACAGGGACTGCAGTAATTCACGGTATCTGTTCTATTGGATTCAACACAACAGGTATGGAAATTATTTACAAAGTTGTTCAGACACCACTTCAGAAAATGACAGACTCCCTTGGTGGAGCAGTTCTGATGTGCTTTACAGGACCATTCCTGTGGTTCTTCGGAGTTCATGGTTCAACAGTAGTTGGTGGAATCATGACAGGACTTTTACAGGCAAACAGTCTTGCAAACCAGGCTATTATTGACAGTGGTGTAGAACTTACAATAGCAAACGGAGGCCATATTGTAACACAGCAGTTTTATGATCAGTTTATCAATATAACAGGTGCAGGTATCACAATCGGACTTGTAATGTATATGTTCTTCTTTGCAAAATCAAAACAGTTGAAAGCACTTGGTAAAGTTGGAATTATTCCGGCATTATTTGGAATCAATGAGCCAGTTCTGTTTGGTACTCCGATCGTTATGAACCCAATGCTTGCAATTCCGTTTATTGGAATGCCTGTGATCGCATGTTTAATCCAGTATTTTGCACTGTATACAGGAATCTGCCCATTATATGGAGCAACACAGATCCCATGGACTTGTCCACCGATTATCTCAGGATTCCTTTTAGCAGGATGGAAAAGTGCTTTGCTTCAGTTAGTAATCCTTTGTGTTTCATTCTTTGTTTATCTGCCATTCATTAAGAAGGTTGACAAGATGAATCTGGTTCAGGAGAAGAATCAGCCAGTAGAAGATGAGGATGAAGACTGGTAAAATCAGAATTTAAAAATAATAAAAGCAGGACAGGAGACAAAAATGGACGAAAAATTTGAATTGGCATGTTTTCAGATTATTACATATGTAGGTACAGCAAGAACACATTTTATCAATGCAATCCATTGTGCGAAAGAGGGAAAATATGATGAGGCAGCAGAGCTGATCAAACAAGGAGATGAAGCCTTTTCACTTGGGCATAACGCTCATGCAGACCTTCTGACAATGGATGCAAACGGAGAGATTTCTAATGGATACATGCTTCTGATGCATGCAGAAGATCAGCTTATGAGTGCAGAGAGTTTCCGTATTCTCGCAGATGAATTCATTGCACTGTATAAGAGAATTGATGAGAAATAATCATCAAGATGTAATTGGATATAGAAACAGAAAAGTTGGGGGCAAAAGCCCCCAACACTATTATACAAAGCAATTAAGACAACAGGAAGGAAATAACAATGGGATTTCGAAAAGATTTTCTCTGGGGCGGCGCAGTTGCTGCTCATCAGCTGGAGGGTGCCTATGATCGAGATGGAAAAGGCTTGAGCATTATGGACGTTGTAACCAGCGGAGATGTAAATACAAGAAGAAGAATAACAGGTGAAATACTAAAAGGCGAGAATTATCCGAATCATGAAGCAATCGATTTTTATGATTACTATAAAGAAGATATCCGCTTATTTGCGGAAATGGGATTCAAGTGTTTCCGTACAAGTATTGCATGGACACGTATCTTCCCAAATGGTGATGAAGAGCAGCCGAATGAAGCCGGATTAAAATTCTATGATGACATGTTTGATGAATGTCTGAAATATGGAATCGAACCAGTGATCACACTGAGTCACTTTGAGATGCCTCTGCATCTTGTACAAGAGTACGGTGGATGGAGAAACAGAAAACTGATTGATTTCTTCGTGAAATTTGCAGTAACATGCTTTGAGCGATACAAAGACAAAGTAAAATATTGGATGACATTTAATGAGATTAACAACCAGGCAGATATCGGTGACGGATTCATGCTTTACGCTAATTCCGGGATTGTAGTTAAACCAGAAGAAAATGTAGAAGAATTGATGTATCAGGCATCTCACTACGAACTGGTTGCCAGTGCCGAAGCGATAAAAGCAGGACATAAGATCAATCCCAAATTTCAGATTGGCTGCATGATCGCAATGTGCCCGATTTATCCGGCTACCTGCCGTCCGGAAGATATACTGCAGGCTGAAAAAGCCATGCAGAAAAGATATTATTATACAGATGTGCATGTAAAAGGAGAATACCCTGTAAATATTTTGAAATACTGGGAAAGAAAAGACCTTAAGATTGACGTAACAGAAGAAGATCTTGCAGTGTTAAAACAGGGCTGTGTCGATTACATCGGTTTCAGTTATTATATGTCTTTCTGTACAAAAGCAAAACCAGACAATCCGGAATATGATTACCGTGGAGAAAAGGATCGTATAAAGAATCAGTATGTAAAGGCAAGTGAATGGGGATGGCAGATTGATCCGATTGGACTGCGCTATTCATTGAACTGGTTTACAGATCGCTACAAAGTACCATTGTTTATTGTAGAAAATGGATTTGGAGCATATGATACTTTAGAAGAGGATGGAAGCATCCACGATCCATACCGTGTAGAATATCTGCAACACCACATTTCAGAAATGAAAAAGGCGGTAGAGGAAGATGGTGTAGATCTGATGGGTTATACACCATGGGGATGCATCGACCTTGTCAGTGCAGGAAGCGGTGAGATGGATAAGAGATATGGATTCATCTATGTGGATAAACATAATGATGGAACAGGAGATTTGTCCAGAAGAAAGAAAGATTCTTTCGAGTGGTATAAAGAAGTTATTTCAACAAACGGCGAAAATATCAATTAGTTGACAAGATGATTGTTAAAGAAGAGTGTCTATATCAAGGAACGATAAAAGGTTCTGATATAGACACTTTTTTGGTTACTGATTTTATAGTATTGGGCAAATGGGATTTGTTGAGTATTTTAGTGAACAATGTTACAATACTAGTAGTATCAGATTGTGTAGATAAAGTTGCAGAGTAGAAAGCGAGGGGAAATATTATGCATCCGGTAATAAGCATTGGAAAACAAAATTTCGCATCATTGCGGGAGAACAACTGCTTTTATATAGATAAATCTGACCTGATCAGAGAATGGTGGGAATCACAGGATGAGATCACACTGATTACAAGACCTCGTCGTTTTGGCAAGACATTAAATATGAGTATGCTGAATAATTTCTTCTCGAACCTATATACGGATAAGAAGAAATTATTCGAAGATCTTTCTGTCTGGAAAGAAGAAAAATATCAGAAATTACAAGGAACATATCCAGTGATATTCATTAGCTTTGCTACAATTAAAGGTGCTGATTATCAGGATGCAAGAGATGGAATCATCATGGCGATCAATGAAGCATATTCCGAGCATCGTTATCTCCTGGAATGGAACGGCCTTACAGAAGGTGAGCGAAGATGCTTTGAAGAACTGGATAATTACGCCAAGAATCCAGGAATGAAAGAACCGGTAGCAAATGATACAATCTGCAATGCAGTTAAGAATCTGTCCAATTGTCTGTATCGTTATTATGAGAAGAAAGTTCTGATTCTTCTGGACGAATACGATACACCGATGCAAGAAGCATATCTCTATGAATATTGGGAAGAATTCATTGCTTTTATAAGAAACTTTTTCAATGCAACATTTAAAACCAATCCATATCTTGAAAGAGCAATGATGACTGGCATCACGAGAGTGTCGAAGGAATCGGTATTTTCTGATTTGAACAACTTAAATGTTGTTACAACAACATCAGAAGAATATGAATCAAGCTTTGGATTTACTGAAGAAGAAGTATTCCATGCATTGGAAACAATGGGAATGTCACAAGAAAAACAGCTTGTAAAATCCTGGTATGACGGATTTATATTTGGAAAACAGAAAGACATTTATAATCCGTGGTCTATCACAAACTATCTGGATAAAAAACAATTGCGTCCGTATTGGGCAGATACAAGTTCGAATGGTTTGATCAATCGACTGATCAGACAATCCTCATCGGAAATCAAAGAACGGATGGAAGAGCTTCTGCAAGGAAAAGAAATCGTAGTAAATTTTGACGAACAGATTGTGTTTGAACAGCTGGATCAGGATGAGAATGCCATCTGGAGTCTGATGCTGGCAAGCGGATATCTGAAGGCAACAGACGTAGAATATCGAGGAGTTCTAAGAGAACCATGGTATCATCTGATGATTACTAATTTGGAAACAACCGCAATGTTCTCAAATTTATTTAAGGGATGGTTTCATCAGAGCAGATCGAATTATAATCAATTTATGAAGGCACTGCTCGCCGGTGATCTGGATGCGATGAACTATTATATGAATCAGGTTTCAATGGCAACATTTAGTTACTTTGACACATCAGGAAATGAAGAAGGACCAAGTGAGCCGGAACGATTTTATCATGGCTTTGTATTGGGATTGATTGCGGATCAGGCAGATCAATATGAAATCTGTTCGAATCGAGAGAGCGGATTTGGAAGATATGATGTAATGATGATTCCAAGGGAACAGGGAGATAAACAATATCCTGCAATCATTATGGAGTTTAAAGTTCGTAACTCAAGGAAAGAAAAAACGTTGGAAGAGACAGTGGAGCATGCGCTGAATCAGATTGAAGAAATGAACTATGATGCACAGCTTTTTGCACGTGGATTCAAAAAAGAAGAAATCAGACATTATGGATTTGCATTTGAAGGAAAGAAGATTCTAATCGGGATGCGAGAATAATGTTACAAAACATAGTGAAAAAGTGCAGAAAAATGTTACAGAAACCGATAAAAAACGCGGAAAAATGTAACGAAACACATCGAATAACCTCGGAAAAATGTAGATATGAGGTGGATCTGGCGGGATTATGAAAAGTTATCCACATTTTATAAACAAAAAAATTGAGTTATAAATAATAGCGAAGAAGGGTCAATATTCGAGTTTGTTAAGAAATCCAGAAATATTGACTCTTCTTTTTTGAACCTATGAAGAGGTAAAATAAAGGGTATAAGTTTTTCACCTACCCCCGATACTCCCCCGGCTGGCAGTGATACTTCTCCTGAAATTTCTTATAGAAGAAGGTGACATTTTCATATCCGGCTCGCTGGGCAATTTCGGTTACCGGAAGTGCTGTCTGTCTCAGCAGGTTGGCGGCAGTCTGCAGTTTCTGCGCCTGGATCAATTGAATATAAGTCATACCGGTATATTTCTTGAGAAGACGCGTGACATAGTTTGGACTGATATGGAAAAAGTCAGCGACAGATTCCTGTGTACATGTTCTGAAATTCCGTTCCATATAACGCAGCATAGGAATCACAACGCTGTTGTGTGAGTAGGAGTCCCCCCTTGTCAAATCGTCTTCATAGACATTGATCAATTCCGCCATGATCGTGTAAAAAAGATGCATGATGATATCTGTAGAATTAATGGATGGATCAAAGCACTCACAGAACAGTTCATTAAAGAACATCGGAATTCTACGGTCGTTTTCTGAGTGGAAAAGCAGGTAGTGGTCATGGTCAGTCTTTTCGTTGATCGCATTAATAAAAAAGCGGGAGAGTATACTGTCATTAGAAAACTGATTAAACATATGCTCACGCAGAAAGTCCGTCTTGGGGATAATGCTGATCATGATATCATTCTCTCCAAGCGGAGCAATTGAGTGCGGGCAGTTTGTGTCAATCAGGAGAACCTGGTTCTTTTGCAGAGTGATCGGGTGTCCGTCAATAACCTGCGGGCAGCTTCCGGAATAGACATAGTTAATCTCAATGTGGGTATGGATATGTTCTGGAACTGTACTGAAGCGGGAATTCTTCTTAATTGATATTTCCGAGAGTTCCGCATTAAGTCCGGGAGAGTGATCGGCTGGCTTGTTGTCAAGTGGGGAATAAGCAACATCTAAGTCCAATATAGTGTATTCTACGCCATTACATTGTTTTCTCGGCATATCTTTCCAGCCATCATAGACATATCCATTGTGATATTTCTCCTCACTTGGGGATAACGTGGTAAGATAATGATGTAGTGCTTTCAGATTCATAAGACAGGTACCTCCTTTGCATGAAGTGTAGCAGATTGTGTGGAAATGGTCAATAAAAAGTGAGGAATCTGATATTTTTTTCTAATATGTGGTTGGCTATAATATAGACAATAAAGAAATGCATTTCGAGAAACTATTAGATATTAAGTGTGAGTGATGAATGGGAGGAACGTACATCATGGCAAAAGAAGATTATGGACAGCTGGCAAAGGAAGTAGTAGCTGCTGTTGGAGGGAAAGAAAATATTGTTAGTGTATCAAATTGTATGACACGTTTACGTTTTGTTTTGAAGGATGATACAATTCCAAATAAGGATGAGGTGAGCAAGATGAAGGGTGTCAAAGGCGTTATGAATCAGGGTGGTCAGTACCAGGTGATCATTGGTACTCATGTAAGTGAAGTAGTTAAGTTTGTAAAGACAGAAGCCGGAATCACAGGGAACAGTAAGGCGGTAAATAAAGAAGATTACCAGGTGATGAAAAAAGACAGTCTTTGGAACCGTTTCTTTAAGGTGATCTCCGGATGTATCATGCCAATGATAGGTCCAATGATCGCAGGAGGAATCTTGAAAGGAATCCTTGTCATTCTTACAACAATGGGTATCCTCACAAACACAGATGGAACATACCTTGTACTTTATGCAGCATCTGATGCAATTATGTACTTTATGCCGATTATCGTAGGATTTTCATGCGGAAAGATTTTTGATTGTAATCCGTATACGACGGCTGCAATCGGAGCGGCGCTTGTATATCCGAATCTGGTGGCAGCGATTGCAGCAGAAGGTGGAATCACATTCCTCCATATTCCGGTATCTACAACAACTTATGCGAACACATTATTCCCAATCATTCTGGCATCTTTCTTCGCAAGCAAGGTGGAAAAGCTGGCAAAGAAGGTGCTTCCAGAGATGATTCAGTTAATGATGGTTCCTACAGTTGTACTTGCATTGACAGTTCCGCTTTCTTATTTAGTGATCGGACCGGTTATGCAGTATGTTTCTAATGGACTTTCAACTGTAGTTTGTGGAATCTTTAATTTCAGTCCAATCCTTGGAGGCTTGCTTTTTGGAGCATTCTGGCAGTTAGTTGTTCTCCTTGGTTTGCATGCAGCATTTATCCCGGTATTGATGAATAACCTGTTTACACTTGGAAGCGATCCAATCAACGCGATTCTCGGATTGACAGTATGGGCACTTGCCGGAGTAGCACTTGGATATTCACTTAGAACAAAAGATCCGGATAAACGTAGCGCCGGATTCGGTAGTCTTGCATCCGCACTCTGTGGAGTAACAGAGCCGGCAATCTATTCTATCGCTGTGCCAAATATGAAATTATTTGCCTGCGCATGGGTAGGTGGAGGAATCTCCGGTGCAATTCTCGGAGGGCTCGGAGCTAAATTATATGCACTTGCAGGAGACGGACTCTTCCGTATTCCTGGAATGATCAATCCGGCAGGACTGGACATCAGTTTCTATGGATTTATCGCGTGTGCAGCACTCGCATTTATAGTGTCAGCGGTACTGGCATACATTGTACAGGGAAAAGAAGAGAAGAAAAACTAAAAGCTAGTAATGATACAAGGGAGACAGAAAATGAAGAACGGATTATATCCATTTTTTTGGCAGCATGGAGAAGAACATGCGATATTGAGTGAATATATGGACAAGATAGCAGAGAGTGGGATGAAAGGGGTGTGCATTGAGGCACGCCCACATCCGGACTTCGTTGGAGATCAGTGGTGGAGTGATCTGGATCTGATTCTTGCGAAAGCAAAAGAAAATGAGATGAAGGTCTGGATTCTCGATGATTCTCATTTTCCAACAGGATATGCGAATGGAAAAGTAAAAGAATGCTATCCACAGTATCTGAAGAAATATCTGGATATGCGTCGCTATGATGTGCAAGGACCGATGCGACAGATGCGCATTGATTTAAAGCTTTTAAAAGGAAGACCGTGGGACAAGCCGGATCCGGAACAGAGAATCCTGAAAGTCTACATGGCAAAACGAAGCAGCCGTTATACAGAGCAGGGAGATCCAGTTGATGCAGAGACACTGACGGATATTACGGATTGCATGGACATGGAAAAACGCCTTCTGACATTGGATGTTAAAGACGGTGCGTGGAGTATTTTTATTCTGTATCTAACTAGAAAAGGTGGTGAAGAGGCGACAAAAGATTACCTTAATCCACTTGTAAAAGAAGCAACGCAAATTCTCATTGATGAGGTTTATGAACCTCACTATGCACATTATAAAGATGATTTCGGAACGTTGATTGAAGGTTTCTTCTCAGATGAACCGAGATTTGGAAATAAAAAAGGAACGGAAGCACAAATCGGATCTGATATGGTTCTTCCATGGAGAGAAGGCCTTGAAAAAGAGCTGGAATTTGATGCAAAATATCTGCCGCTTTTATGGGTAAATGCAAACGGTGCTGAAGCAGAAATCCGTTACCGCTACATGGATCTGATCACAAAGCTGTATCGTGATAATTTTACAAATGTTCTTTCGGACTGGTGCCATGCACATGGTGTGATGTATCTTGGACATACAATTGAAGACAACGGTGCACATGCAAGACTCGGTTACGGAACAGGACATTATTTCCGTGGACAGGAGACGATGGACTACGCAGGAATCGATGTGATCGGAGGTCAGATCGTTCCGGGGATGAATTATCATCATGACGCATTCAATACCGGTGGAAGCAATGGAGAATTTTACCATTATGCACTTGCAAAACTGGCTTCATCCGCAGCACATTTAGATCCACTCAAGAACGGGAATTCTATGTGTGAAGCCTTTGGAGCTTACGGATGGAATGAAGGACTGAAGATGATGAAATGGATCGCAGATCACCTGATCGTCCGTGGAATCAATCACATTGTTCCACATGCTTTTGATCCAAAGAAATTCCCGGACTTCGACTGCCCACCGCATTTCTATGCGCATGGAATGAATCCGCAGTTTCGGTATTTCTCAACATTCAGTAATTATGTGAATCGTCTGATGGAATTGTTCCGGGATGGCACACACCCGGCGAAGGTCGGAGTGCTCTATCCGGCTGAGCAGGAATGGGGCGGAGAGTATATGCCAATCGAGAAACCGGCAAGAGCACTGACGGAACATCAGATCAGCTTTGATATCATTTCACTGGATTACCTTGCAGGCGCAGAGCTGCAGGAGAAACAGTACATTATCAATGGACAGAATTTTGAGGTGCTGATTGTTCCTTATAGCACTTTCCTGCCACAGCAGGGAAAAGAGCGTCTTAGTCAATTAGAGCAGTCGGGAGTTCGTGTGATCTATCTTGAAAAAGAGATTTATAACTTTGATGTACAGAAAGAATTAGGACAATATCAGGCAGTAAAATTTACTAATGCGTATCCGGAGCTTACAGTCGGAGAATATATGAAAAATGATGTGTATTGTCTTATGTTATTTAATGAAAATATTGGAAATACAATCGACACAGAACTGACAATTTCAGACGGAAATGCAGTCTACCGTTACGATGCATTTGCCAATACTTTGACAGAAGTATCACAGACAGCAAAGCTTGTTCTGCAGCCATATGAATCAGTGGTATTTCTTCAGGGAGAAGAAAATCAGGTGAAGGCGATCGCAGAAAAATTGGAGGCCGTTTTCACTGAAGAATTTGATAGAGAAAGTGGCAAGAAATTATTTGGTACAGATGATGAAATGGAAGACAGAACCAATCTGCTCCCGGAAAAATGGAAAGTAACATTTGCAGACAGCTGCTCCTATCCAGAATTCATAGAAACAGTTCCAACAGAAAAGCTAGATCTGATCAGCAGTATTACAGGATTTGAAAATAAATCCGGAACCGTGCGCTATGAAGGAACAACCCAGCTAGAAAAGAAAAATATAGAAAGAAGTATTTGGCTTGATCTGGGCAATGCCTATGAGACAGCGGAAGTGTTTGTAAATGAAAAATCCGCAGGTGTTCGTATCTGTAAGCCATATCGCTTTGAGTTGACAGGACTTCTTAAAGAGGGTGAGAACCGGCTGGCAATTGAGGTAACAAATACACTAGGTACACAGATGAGAGATGCAATCAGCCATTATCTGCCAATTGAACCGTTTGGCGTTGAAGGAATGGTGCATCTTTACATGGGAAAATAAATCAGAAAAATCAGAAAAATTCAGCAGGAGGCAGTAAGATGAGTTTACCGGAAAATTTTTTGTGGGGCGGCGCAACAGCAGCGAACCAGTGTGAGGGTGCATATAATGTGGATGGAAGAGGGCTGGCCAATGTCGATATATGTCCGGCAGGAAAAGACCGATTCAAGGTAATGCTTGGACATGGAGAGACACTAGAACCGGATACAGAACATATCTATCCGGCAATGGAAGGAATCGACTTCTATCATCATTACAAAGAAGATATCGCGCTTCTAGGTGAAATGGGTTTCAAGACATTTCGTCTGTCGATTGCCTGGTCAAGAATCTTTCCAAACGGTGATGATGCAGAACCAAATGAAGCAGGACTTCAATTCTATGAAAATGTATTTAAAGAATGCCACAAATACGGAATTGAGCCACTTGTTACAATTACACATTTTGATTGCCCGATTCATCTGACCAAAGAGTATGGAGGCTGGAAGAACCGAAAACTGATTGAGTTCTATAAGAAACTTGTAACAGTACTCTTTACAAGATACAAAGGACTTGTAAAATACTGGCTGACATTTAATGAGATCAACATGATTCTGCACCTTCCATTTATGGGGGCGGGACTTGTCTTTAAAGAAAGAGAAAATGAGACACAGGCGAAATATCTTGCAGCACATCATGAACTGGTAGCGTCTGCAGAAGCAACAAGAATCGCTCATGAGATCGATCCAGAGAATAAGGTCGGATGTATGCTGGCAGCAGGTCAGACATATCCATACTCCTGTGCGCCAGAAGATGTATGGAAAGCGATGGGAAAAGATCGTGAAAATTACTTCTTCATTGATGTACAGGCAAGAGGTGAATATCCGGCTTATGCAAAGAAATTCTTCGAAAGAGAAGGAATCCAGCTCGATATTACAGAAGAAGATGAAAAACTCCTGAAAGAAAATACAGTTGATTTTGTTTCATTTTCTTACTACTCTTCCAGATGCGCAAGTGCGGATGCAAGCGTTGACACAACAGATGGAAATGTATTTGCTACAGTAAAGAATCCACATCTGAAAGCAAGTGAATGGGGATGGCAGATCGATCCGCTGGGACTTCGTATTACAATGAATGCACTGTATGACAGATATCAGAAGCCGCTTTTTATCGTAGAAAATGGACTTGGTGCGGTGGATCAGCCGGATGAGAACGGTTATGTGGAAGACGACTATCGTATAGAATATTTAAAAGCACATATTTTGGCTATGATGGACGCTGTAGAGATTGACGGTGTGGAAATTATGGGTTATACTTCATGGGGGTGCATTGATTTAGTTAGTGCTTCAACCGGTGAAATGAAAAAGCGTTATGGCTTTATCTATGTCGATAAAGATGACAATGGAAATGGAACGCTTAGACGTACAAAGAAGAAATCATTTGACTGGTATAAGACCGTAATTGAGACCAATGGACAATGTTTAAAAGAAAGAGGCGAGAAGTAGGTATGTTTTCATTTTTTAAGAAAAAACAGGCTCCTGCAGAGGAGAAAAAGGCATTTGCCGTAAAGGCTTATCTGTCAGGAAAAGTAGTACCAATCGAGGAAGTAAAGGACGAAGTGTTCTCATCTAAAGCATTAGGTGACGGACTTGCAATCGAGCCGGTTGAGAATGTGATCGTGGCACCATGTGACGCAACAGTATCTGTACTGATGGAAGGATCCAGACATGCAGTTGGACTTACACTTGCGAACGGAGTAGAGCTTCTGATCCACGAAGGAATCGACACAGTGAACATGGAAGGTGACGGATTCGAGTACTTCGTGAAAGAAGGAGACAAGGTAAGCGCAGGAGACAAGCTGCTCTCATTTGATCCGGAGAAGATCAAAGCACACGGATATGAGAAAACATGTATTCTCGTAGTTACGAACGGAGACGATTATCCGGATATGAAGCTGCACACAGGAATGGATGCAGTACAGGGCGAGACAGTGATCGCTGAATTCTAATCAATTTTGAAAGAGATGAAAAATTAAGAGACAGATACTTTTCCAATGCGAGAAAAGGCTCTGTCTCTTTTTGGTGTAAAATACGGAAAAATGGTGAAAATTCACAAGAAATCACAAATATACCGCAACAATATTGATGAAAAAACGGGAGATAGAGCTTCAGGCTAGACTAGACGAAGCTGAGGCACAGCTTAAGGACAGAGAAATTACGATTGAGAAGTCAGGGTCAATTGCTGATGCAGCAATGCAGTTAAGCGGCGTATTTCAGGCAGCACAGGAAGCTGCTGACACCTATCTTAAATCGATAAAAGCAACGGCGCGGCATGTATAGGAATTCTTGAGATACCGGCGATTGACCTGAAGCTTCCGGTACTGAGTGAGTGGAGCTATCCGTTTCTGAAGAGGGCACCTTGTCGCTATTCGGGCAGTGCTTATCTGGATAATCTCGTGATCACGGTACATAATTACAGAACATATTTCGGGAAGCTGAAGGAACTGGAAGTTGGAACTGAGGTGATCTTCACAGATGCAGCCGGGAACCGGTTCGAATACAAAGTGGCGGCGGTAGAGGCACTGACTCCACAAAGCGTGAAGGACATGACAAGCGGAGAGTGGGCGTTAAGCTTGTTTACATGTACGCTGGATGGAAAGAACAGAGTGACAGTGCGGTGTGAGGCTGCTGGTTGCACATCATGTGAGCAGTAACTTGCACATCGTGTGAGGTAAAGAGTTGAAAGATTTGTTTGACATAAGAAAAAAGAAATGCTAATATAATAAATAGAAAGGTGCTACCGATGACGGTTCGCCTGATGTTTTTAATTGGTTAAATAACCGCTCAAGTTTTCTCAGGTCGTTGGGCGGTTATTTTTGCGTCTTGGAATCATGCTTTCCACGCACGTAACCAAGGCTATAAAAAGTCGCACATAGTGAAATAACTGCAATAAGGTCAGTAATGGTCAGCATAGGCCAATTCTCCTCTCCAAGATTTCTCAAATGAGAGATGATCTATGTAATCGGAGCTATAAACTCTCCGCGCAAAGCGAACCGCCATTCACGTCAATGTGAAGTAGCACCCCAGGCATAAAGCCTGAACATATGATAGCAAATATGTTAAGAAAAATCAACATAAAAAGTAACACATATAAAGTATAGTGGAGAAGATGGTTCTCATTTTTTTGAAAAATTTGGAAAAAGTTCGACAGTGTCGAACGAATTTTTTACGAAACAGAGCGTATGATGGGAAACCAAGCGTACAGCACATGGTGTTCGGAACGAAACTGATTGAGCGAGAGACGACATAGAAGAAAAATCGGATTGACGAAATAGCATTAAAAAGATACAATATGGTTAGAATACTACTATAGTTAACTTGAGGAGGTGCTAGTATGAATATTCGTCCATCAGCAGCAATCCGTCAAAATTATAATGAGATTGCAGATATGTGTCGTAAAACTGCAGAACCCGTATTTCTTACAAAAAATGGCGAAGGCGATCTGGTTGTCATGGATATAGAAACCTTCAATCGCAGAGAAAAAATGTTGAAGTTAAGGGAGGAACTGCTTGCAGTCGAAGAGGATCGGATGGCAGGGAGAAGTGGATGCACAGTAGATGAACTGGATGCATATCTTGAGGATGTGATTGCAGAGGTATAGTGAATGGCAGATAAAAAGTACAAAGTAATTGTTTCTGACAGGGCAAAGAGAATGTTGGGAGCGCATATTCGGTTTATGGCTCAGGTTAATAAAGATGCCGCCAGCACAAAGAAGAAGGAAATAATAACAGCAATCCGCGCCTTGAATCATATGCCGCAGCGTTTTCCGTTTTTTGAAGAAGCGTATATTCCACCGAATAAATATCATAAGATGTTTATTGAAAAATGGTATCTGATTCTTTATCAGATACAGGATGATACGGTATATGTGGAGTATATTGTTGAGTGCAGAAAAGATTATAACTGGTTGATTCATTAAATAAAAGAGTCAGGTATCGGGGAAAGTAAAACATCTCGGATACCTGATTTTTTTACATTTTTTAATCATTTACATCTCCGATCGATATTGTATAATAAAAAATGTAGAAAAATATTAAAACATAGTTGACAGATGGGTTTTATAAGTATATAATACAAACCATCAAAAACACACCAACTAAGTAGGTTAATAAAGAAAGTGAGGATATAGACTATGGCGGCAATTTATAAAGGCACACTTGGACTGATTGGAAACACACCACTTGTTGAACCTGTGAATCTGGAAAAAGAGCTTGGACTTGAAGCAACGATTCTTGTAAAGCTTGAGTATCTTAATCCGGCAGGAAGTGTGAAAGATCGTGTTGCGAAGGCAATGATCGAAGATGCAGAAGAGAAAGGAATCCTGAAAGAAGGTTCTGTTATCATCGAACCTACTTCCGGAAACACAGGAATCGGACTTGCATCAATCGCAGCAGCGAAGGGGTACAGAGCAATTCTTACCATGCCAGAGACCATGAGTGTTGAGCGAAGAAATATCCTCAAAGCATATGGAGCAGAGATCGTACTTACAGAAGGTACAAAGGGAATGAAGGGAGCAATTGCAAAAGCTGAAGAGCTTGCAAAAGAAATCCCGAACAGCTTTATCCCGGGACAGTTCGTTAATCCGGCGAACTCAAAAGCACACAGAGAGACAACAGGCCCGGAGATCTGGAAAGACACAGATGGAAATGTTGATATCTTTATCGCCGGTGTTGGTACAGGTGGAACACTGACAGGTGTTGGTGAATATCTGAAGTCCCAGAAACCGGATGTGAAGGTTGTAGCACTTGAGCCTGCAGCATCCCCGGTACTTTCAGAAGGAAAGGGCGGACCGCACAAGATTCAGGGAATCGGAGCAGGATTCGTACCGGATGTCCTTAATACAAAGATCTATGATGAGATATACAAAGCAGACAATGACGAAGGATTCGCAGCCGCGAAGCTTCTTGCAAAGACAGAAGGAATCCTGGTAGGTATTTCTTCAGGAGCAGCACTTTCCGGAGCAATTGCATATGCAAAGAAACCGGAGAACAAGGGCAAGACAATCGTAGCACTTCTTCCGGACAGCGGAGACAGATACTACTCTACACCACTCTTTACAGAGTAAACACGACTATCAAGACAACAGCAAGGCATTAACTAAGTAAGATTTTAACTTTCGAACAGCTTTAGCTGTGGAATAAGAATACAAAACAGGAATTAGAAAAAGGAGAATAAACCCATGGCAAAATTAGAGAGAAAAGACAGAAATTTTAAATTTGAAACATTACAGCTTCACGTAGGTCAGGAGCAGCCGGATCCGGTGACAGATGCAAGAGCAGTACCAATCTACCAGACTTCTTCTTATGTGTTCCGCAACAGCCAGCATGCAGCAGACCGTTTCGGACTGAAAGACGCAGGAAATATTTACGGACGTCTGACAAACCCGACAGAGGATGTGTTTGAGAAGAGAATCGCAGCACTTGAAGGAGGTACAGCAGCACTTGCAGTGGCATCCGGAGCAGCAGCAATCACATATACAATTGAGAATTTGGCTCAGCAGGGAGATCACATCGTATCTGCAAAGAATATTTATGGAGGATCTTTCAATCTTCTTGAGCATACACTTCCGAATTATGGAATTACAACAACATTTGTTGACATTTTCAATCTGGAAGAAGTTGAGAATGCAATCCAGGAGAATACAAAAGCTGTTTACATCGAGACACTTGGTAATCCGAACTCAGATGTAGTTGATATTGAAGCAATCGCAAATATCGCACATAAGCATAAAATCCCGCTTGTTGTAGATAATACATTTGCAACACCTTATCTTGTAAGACCAATCGAGTATGGTGCTGACATTGTTGTTCACTCTGCTACAAAGTTCATCGGTGGACATGGAACAACAATCGGTGGAGTTATCATCGAGGGCGGTAAGTTCGACTGGGAGGCTTCAGGAAAATTCCCGTCACTGACAGATCCGAACCCAAGCTACCACGGCATCAGCTTTACAAAGGCTTGCGGACCGGCTGCATTTGTTACAAAGATCAGAGCAATCCTTTTGAGAGATACAGGAGCAACAATTTCTCCGATCAGTTCCTTTATCTTCCTGCAGGGACTTGAGACACTTTCCCTTCGTGTAGAGCGTCATGTGGAAAATGCACTGAAGGTTGTTGAGTATCTGAACAATCATCCACAGGTTGAGAGAGTACATCACCCATCTGTAGATCCAGATCCGAAACAGCAGGAACTTTATAAGAAATATTTCCCGAACGGCGGTGGTTCTATCTTCACATTTGAGATCAAAGGTGATTCTAAGAAAGCTCAGGATTTCATTGATAACCTGGAACTGTTCTCATTGCTTGCAAATGTAGCGGATGTGAAATCACTTGTTATCCACCCGGCTACAACAACACACAGCCAGTGCACAGAGGAAGAGCTTCTTGATCAGGGAATCAAGCCAAACACAATCCGTCTGTCTATCGGTACAGAGAATATTGATGATATCATCCAGGATCTGGATGAGGCATTCAAAGCAATTCAGTAAATAAGAATCAGAGAAATCTGTAAGAAGTAGGAGCAGTAAAAGCTGCTCCTATAGTGCTTAGAAGAAAGGAGTAGAAGCGTTTGAAATTATCAAAGAAAAGCAGATATGGACTGCGTGCTCTTATTGATTTGGCGGTGAATTCACGGACAGAGCTGGTTTCATTAGGAAGTATCGCACAGAGAAATGACATTTCCGCTCAGTACCTTGAGCATGTATTTTCAGCCCTTCGCAAGGGTCATATTGTAAAAAGTATGAAAGGTTCCCAGGGAGGATATTTTCTGGAGAGAGATCCGAAAGAAATCACGGTTGCGCAGATTGTAGAGGCATTGGAAGGAACTTATGATCTGGAAGATGAAGTTGATCGAAACAACGTGGGACGTGGAGATCAGGAAGCAATTCAGCATCTGATCATTGACCGGATCAATGATTGTGTTCAGGAGATTCTGGAAGATATGACGCTTAAGGATCTTGTGGATGCATACGAAGGATATCAGGATTCCGTTGAGGGAATGTACTATATTTAGTGGAGAGGAACGTAAGGAGCAGAGACAGACAGCATGGCAGAAAATTATCAATTTGAAACACGATGTATTCACGGGGACGGAGGATTTGTAGAGGAACATCCATACGGAGCAGTCTCTGTTCCCATTTTTCAGACAGCAACTTTTGCACACCCGGGAATCGGGAAAAGTACAGGATATGATTATTCTCGTGAGAGCAATCCGACACGGTATGAATTAGAAAGCGTAATGTCTTCTTTAGAAGGAGCAGATGACAGTATTGCGTGCTCGACAGGAATGGCGGCAATTGGAATCTGCCTGGAGCTTTTCGGAGAAGGCAGTCATATTTTATGTACAGAAGATCTGTACGGCGGAACTGTGCGAATGTTTAAAAGCATTGGCGAAAAGCGAGGATTAAAGTTTTCTTATGTAGATACTTCAGATATTGATATTGTAAGAAAGAATATTAGAAAAGAGACAAAGGCACTTTATATTGAGACACCAAGCAATCCAACGATGAGGATTACAGATTTTGCAGAGATGAGAAAACTCGCAGACGAATTCGGGTTACTGATTCTTGCGGATAATACATTCCTTTCTCCTTATTTCCAGAAACCGCTACAGTTGGGTGCTGATATTGTAGTACATAGTGGAACAAAATTTCTTGGAGGACACAATGATGTTCTCGCAGGATTTGTCTGTGTCAAAGGGAAAGAGCTGTCGGAAAAATTGCGTTATACATATAAGACAGTTGGCTGTAGTCTGTCTCCGTTTGACAGTTTCCTTGTGCTTCGCGGAATCAAAACTTTATCAGTGCGTCTGGAGCGCCAGCAGGAGAATGCGAAGAAGATTGCACTTTGGCTGAAAAACAGACCGGAAGTGACAGAAGTTTATTATCCAGGGCTGGAAGATCATCCGGGATATGAGGTAAACAAGAAACAGGCAACGGGAGCAGGAAGTATGCTTTCTTTCCGTGTAGATACGGTGGAACGTACAAGGAAGATTCTTGAAAGCGTGAAACTGATCTCTTATGCGGAGAGTCTTGGCGGTGTAGAATCGCTGATCACATATCCGATGCTTCAGACACACGGTGATGTGCCGGTGGAGATAAGAGAACGTCTTGGAATCACAGAAGATTTCCTTAGAATGTCTGTTGGAATTGAAAATGCTGAAGATCTGATCAAAGATCTGGAACAGGCATTTCAATAAAAGGAGTAAAAATGAGTGAGAAGAATTTGAATTTTGACCAGCCTGTAGAGAGAAGAGGAACCCACAGTCTGAAGTATGATTTTGCAGAAGAAAGAGGGAGAAAGAAAGATATTTTTCCGTTGTGGGTCGCTGATATGGATTTTAAGACGTCATCTTTCGTTCAGGAAGCATTGATCCGTCAGGCAGAGCATGGAATTTATGGATATACAGAGTCAGATCAGGAGTATTATGATGCGGTCAGCTCCTGGATGGAACGCCGTCACGGATGGAAGATCGACAAGGAGTGGATCACAAAGACTCCGGGAATTGTCTTTGCACTGGCAATGGCGGTGAAGGCTTATACAGAACCCGGGGATTATATTCTGATCCAGGATCCGGTCTATTATCCATTCCGGGAAGTGATTGAAAGCAATGACCGTAAAGTGGCCGCCAATATCCTTATCCGTAAGGAAGATGGATCTTATGCGATTGATTTCGAAGATTTTGAACGCCAGATCGTGGAAAAGGGTGTAAAATTATTCTTATTCTGCAGCCCACACAACCCGGTCAGCCGGGTATGGACAAGGGAAGAAGTGGAGCGTCTGGGAGACATTTGCCTAAAGCATCAGGTGATCATTGTAAGTGATGAGATTCATGCAGACTTCGTATTTGAAGGGAAGCATCAGGTACTTGTAGATCTTAAGGACGAGTATAAAGACATTACAGTGACATGTACTTCCCCGGGGAAGACATTCAATCTTGCTGGACTTCAGATTTCCAATATTATCATTCCAAATGCAAGCCTTCGCAAGGAATTTCAGCATCAGGTAACTGCAGCCGGGTATAGTCAGGTCGGCGCACCCGGAATCTTTGCACTGATCGCTGCGTATACTCAGGGCGAAGAATGGTATCAGGCGATGAAACAGTATGTGAAGTCGAATATTGATTTCCTTCATACATGGATGGCAGAACATTTACCACAGATCAAGGTGACAAAGACAGAAGGAACCTATCTCGTCTGGATGGATTTCCGGGCATTAGGGCTTTCAGACAAGGAACTAAAAGAACTGATAGAAGATAAGGCAGAGGTTTGGCTGGATGGAGGAGCGATCTTCGGAGAGCCTGGAAGTGGTTTTGAGCGGATCAACGTGGCTTGCCAGAGAGCGACGCTTGTGGAAGCGTTGGATCGGATTGAAAAAGCAGTGAAAAATAAATAAAAAGAAAACAGAAAAAGATGGATAAGCAACGCCCTCAATGCTTAGCCATCTTTTTCTATGTAGATCTGAACTTTCATTGTTTGAAACAGCTGTTATTTCGTTCCCCTCTGAAATAATGCTACTTCTCAATCTTGCATGGAATGATCGTTTTGTGAAAGTCAGCAAGTGTAATGCTTCCAAGATAATCTTCAATCAGATTATTCAGCTTTTCCCAGATCGGACGTGTCGGACACTGACCAGCACGTGCGCATTCCGGTGCATGATCCTCCAAACATGCTACTGCCGCAAGGCTTCCTTCTGTCGCATGAAGAATGGAAGCGAGAGTGTATTCTTCCGGAGATTTTGTCAGGCGGTAGCCGCCGCCCTTTCCGCGAAGTCCAAGGATAAATCCTTGTGTGACAAGAGATTTTAAAATATTTTCCAAATACTTTTCAGAAATCTCCTGACGTGCTGCGATCTCTTTCAGCGGTGTGTAAGATTCCGGATCCTGCTGAGACAGATCAATCATGACTCGGAGAGCATAACGCCCTCTTGTAGAGATAATCATAACCTATTTCCTCCCAAGTTACCTATAATTTTACATTGTGAATAGTGTATCATATGTTAAGAAAATAAACAAGCTGTCGAGGTAAAGTGAAACAGTGCAAAAGCATTAAAGTTTGTTGAAAACAGACGAAAACGAGTGTGTCTAAAAATGAAATAACCGTGAAATTGTATTAACTTTACTGGAATTTACAGCGCGTTTGTGATACTCTAAAGACTGTAAGTCCTGATCGGGATGCTGCCTTCCTGATCAGACAGAAAAGACTGGGTTATTGGTCGCACATCATGTGAACAGTAACAAGACTGGAGAGAGAATATGAAAAAATTAATAGTAGCATTACTTCTGGCAAGCACATTGTGTATGACAGGATGTGGCGATACGAAGAAAGCGGAACCGGCTGCATCTAAGACAGAAGAGGTGGACAAAGCAAGCAGTGCGATGAAAGAACAGATGGGAGACAACGCGGTTCTTCCAAGTGATTCTGTTAAGAGAGTTATGGCAAAACAGTGGAAGGTGATTGGAACAGATACTGTGTATGATCTGAAAGAAGATGGAACAGGAACGAAGGATGACGCCGGACTGACATTTGAGTGTGGATTTGATGAGGATAACAACATTACGATCAAGATCACAATGGACGGCGAAGATGAAGGTAAACTGTATGCGGTTACAACAGATGATACAGGCTATGGCATAGTACTGAAGTCTCTAGATGGCGGAAAGGATATGAAGTTCCTCCAGGCGGATACAGACCTTCTGGATCTGACGGATGACCGTGCGAAGGGGCTGATCGGAAAGTGGACAGACAACAGCGGAAATGAATATAAATTAAAGAAGGACGGAAAGCTTGTGATCAAGAGTTCCTCCGGTGAGACAAAGGGAACATATTGTGTAGCAGAGAATACAGACGGTACATTGAGGCTGAATCTGGTTATCTCCGGTGGAACACTGGAATATGTCTATACACTGTCAGATGATGGATCTACAGTGGAATTATGTAGTCCGGGAACAGATACGGTACATAAGTGGACGAAAGCCTAAAGTGTGGTGAATAAAAGAGATGCAGTTTGCGCATGAATTGATCGTTCCGGAAGTTGGATTTTCTTTTAAACTATTCTTATTTGAAGGCAGAGAAGGACATTACCATAGAGAAAAACATTGGCACAGATCGATTGAGATTTTTGCAGTGTGCGACGGAGAACTGGAATTTAAGATCGATGAGAAGACCTGGCATCTGACAGCGGGAGAATTTATGATTGTGAATTCGAATGAGGTTCATGAAGTAGATTCTCCGTTGCCAAACGAGACGATCGTTCTTCAGATTCCGTTGAAAGTTTTTGAAAAATATTATACAGGAGAGCAATTTATCTGGTTTACGCATGAACCGGGACGTAAGGACGCGCGTTTTATGGAATTGTTGGAAGAACTGTATAAGACGTATTGTGAAAAGCAGTGTGGATATGACATGAAGATGAACAGTATTTTTTATCATCTTTTATATCTCCTTGTGAAAGAATACCGTCTGACGGAAGTTGAGGATGCTTTTGTAAGGAAGAATAAGAATCTGAACAAGCTTTCAGCAATCACATCTTATATGAAAGAGAATTATGCACAGGAGCTCAGTCTGGAAGAAGTGGCAAGAATTTTTGGCTACTCACCAACGTACTTGTCGAGGATGTTTCAGAAGTATGCGGGAATTACATATAAGAGCTATTTACAGAATATCCGTCTGGAATATGCAATGAAAGACCTGAAGGGCGGAAAATATAATATCACTGAGACAGCACTTCGCAGCGGATTCTCCGGAAGCAAGGCGATGGCAAGGGCATTTCGGAAAAAATACGGAATTCTTCCAAGCGAATATAAAGAAAATGGGTAGCATTTTAGAGGTTGGCTCTGAACAGTTACGAAAATGGAATATAAATAAAAAGAAAAAATGACTAACAGTACAAAATATATTGACTGTTAGTCATTTTTATTGTATAGTGCAAGAAGAGATTAAAATGACCAATGGTCATAAACTGAATATGAGGAAGGAAGCGAAAAAGGATATGATGGTAAAGTTTGGAAAAAAGATAGTAAAATTCAGAGTGCCGATTCTGATTCTCAGTATTTTATTATTGATTCCGTCTGCATTGGGGTATCTGCATACGAGAATTAATTATGATGTATTGACTTACCTGCCGGATAACATTGAGACGATGAAAGGGCAGGATATTTTGGTAAATGATTTCGGTACAGGTGCATTTTCGATGTTTATAGTCGATGGAATGGAAGATAAGGATGTATCGAAGCTAAAAGAGAAGATTGAGAAGGTAGATCATGTAAAAGAGGTTATTTGGTATGATTCTATCGCAGATATCAGTATGCCGAAGAGTATGCTGCCAACAAAGGTTTATGATGCATTTAACTCCGAGACCGGAACAATGATGGCAATCTTCTTTGATGAAGGAACATCTTCAGACGGAACAATGGAGGCAATCTCCGAGATCCGTTCTCTGGCGGGCGAGCAGTGCTTCTTAAGTGGTATGTCAGCTGTTGTTACAGATACGAAGGAGCTGGCGGAGAAAGAGACACCGCTGTATGTATTGATCGCGGTTGTACTGGCGATGATCGTGCTCGGTCTTACAATGGAATCATTCTTTGTACCGATCCTCTTCATGCTCAGTATCGGAATCGCGATTGTCTATAACCTGGGAAGTAACTACTTTATGGGAGAGATTTCCTATATTACAAAGGCATTGGCAGCAGTTCTGCAGCTGGGTGTAACATTGGATTACTCCATTTTCCTGATGCATAGTTACGAAGAACAGCAGATTCGCTACAATGGAGATAAACACCGTGCAATGGCACATGCGATCTCACAGACATTTTCCTCTGTAATCGGAAGTTCCGTTACAACAATCGCCGGATTTATTGCACTGTGTTTTATGTCATTCACACTTGGTAAGGATATCGGAATTGTTATGGTTAAGGGTGTTATCCTCGGAGTACTGGCTTGTGTAACAATCCTCCCATCTATGATCCTGTGCTGTGACAAGATCATTGAGAAGACAAAGCATAAACCATTCCTTCCGGATATCGGAAAGATTTCAGATAAGGTTACTAAGAGATATCCTATCTATGTGGCACTGTTCGTAGTTCTGTTATTCCCGGCTATTTACGGAAATAACCATACAGGAGTTTACTACAATCTGGATGAGACACTTCCAAAAGATCTTCCGAGTATCATTGCAAATGAGAAACTGAAGGAAGACTATGACATGAATACGACGCATATGATTCTTGTAGACAGCTCTACAGATTCAGCGGACGTAGGCAAGATGCTGAATGAGATGGATAAGGTGGACGGAATCAAGTGGGCACTTGGACTCGACTCTCTGATCGGGCCGTCCGTACCGGCAAGCATGATTCCGGATTCAGTGACAAGCTCATTAAAGAATGATAAGTACCAGCTTGTACTGGCGAACTCAGAATATAAGGTAGCAACAGATGAACTGAATGACCAGATCAAAGAGCTGAATACGATTCTTCATAAATATGATGAAGGTGGAATGCTGATCGGAGAAGGTCCTCTGACAGCAGACCTGATTGACATTACAGATAAAGATTTCAAGACAGTAAGTGCAGTATCAATCGGAATTATTTTCGTGATCATTATGCTTCTGTTCAAGTCAATCTCACTGCCGATCATCCTGGTAGGCGTTATTGAGTTCGCGATTTTCGTCAATATGGGTATTCCATACTACATGGGAACTAAGCTGCCATTCGTGGCATCTATCGTAATCGGAACGATCCAGCTAGGATCCACCGTAGATTATGCAATCCTGATGACAACTCGTTATAAGAGAGAGCGTAACCATGGCGCGAATAAATACGATTCCATCACAACTGCGCACCGCGTATCCGCACAGTCCATCATGGTAAGTGCGCTAAGCTTCTTCGCAGCAACGATCGGTGTAGGACTTTACTCCAATATCGATATGATCAGTTCCCTGTGTATCCTGATGGCGAGAGGAGCACTGATCAGTATGGTAGTCGTAATCTTCGTACTGCCGTCTATGTTCATGGTATTTGATAAAGTAATCGTGAAGACAAGTAAGGGATTCCTGCCACCGAAGGAATGATGGGGCGTGGAATAGAATGCTATTAACGACAAAAGAATTACTAAAAAGATAAGAAATGGGCATTATTTGGCTAATTATTTGGTCGATAATGCCCTTTTGAGTTGGTAAAATGACCATAGAAACAAACGAAACAGGATACAGAAGAAAATTCAGGAGGACATCATGAAAATCCAGAATGTAACAGATGCATCTTTCCGAAAATATGGCAAGATCATCACGGAATACTCTTTTGAGAAGATTTTAAAAGAGATGGAACACACACCACTTCCGAAAGACGTTGTCTATGTACCGTCTGTTGAAGAGTTGGAAGTACTTCCAGAAGCAGCTGAAATCTGCAAGAAAGGATTCGGCGGACTGCCTATCCAGATTGGATACTGTAATGGAGACAACCATAAACTGAATGCACTGGAATATCACAGAAGTTCAGAATTTGATATCGCACAGACAGATCTGATCCTGCTTCTTGGAATGCAGCAGGATATTGAAGATGGCGATATCTATGATACAGCCAAGGTAGAAGCATTTTTTGTTCCGGCAGGAACCGGTGTAGAACTGTATGCGACAACACTTCATTATGCACCGTGTACTGCACAGGAAGGTGGATTCCGTTGTGTAGTAGTTCTGCCGAAAGGAACGAATGAAGAGCTTCCATTTGAAACAGCGAAAGAGGGAGAAAACAGACTTCTTGCAGCTATGAATAAATGGCTGATTGCGCATGAGGATGCACAGATTGAAGGAGCATTCTGCGGATTAAAAGGTGAGAATATTAATATTTAGGTAGAAAGAAAGTTGTTCACAAACAGAAGTGCTGAAATGTGGATAACATTTTCGAATGAAAGCAATAGTGTGAATAAGATAAGAAAGAGAGGATTTTATTATGAATAACATGCCAGAATTAAAAATCGGTGTTGTAGCAGTGAGCAGAGATTGTTTCCCGGAGAGCCTTTCCGTAAACAGAAGAAAAGCATTGATCGATGCTTATACAAAGAAATACGGTGAGGGAACAGTCTATGAATGTCCAATCTGTATCGTAGAGAGTGAGGTCCACATGGTACAGGCTCTGGAAGATGTAAAGAAAGCAGGCTGTAATGCCTTAGTTGTTTACCTTGGAAACTTCGGACCGGAGATTTCAGAGACACTGCTTGCAAAACATTTTGACGGACCGAAGATGTTTGTTGCAGCTGCAGAGGAGACACAAGACAATCTGACACAGGGACGTGGAGATGCTTACTGTGGAATGCTTAACGCAAGCTACAATCTGAAACTCAGAGGAGTAAAAGCTTACATCCCGGAGTATCCGGTAGGAACAGCAGAGGAATGTGCTGACATGATCCATGAGTTCGAACCAATTGCGAGAGCAGTTGTAGGATTAAGTGACTTAAAGATTATCAGCTTTGGACCGCGTCCGCTGAACTTCCTTGCATGTAATGCACCGATCCAACAGCTTTACAATATCGGAGTTGAGATTGAGGAAAACTCTGAACTTGACCTTTTCGAGGCTTATAATAAACATGAAGGCGATGAAAGAATCCCGGCCGTTGTAAAAGAGATGGAAGAAGAGCTCGGAGCAGGAAATAAGAAACCGGAGATCCTTCCGAAGCTGGCTCAGTATGAGATTACTTTGAAAGACTGGATTGAGGAGCACAGAGGATACAGAAAATACGTTGCAATTGCAGGAAAATGCTGGCCGGCATTCCAGACACAGTTCGGATTCGTTCCATGTTATGTAAACAGCCGTCTGACAGCTCAGGGAATCCCGGTATCCTGTGAGGTTGATATTTACGGAGCACTCAGTGAGTTTATCGGAACCGCTGTGAGCCAGGATGCAGTAACACTTCTTGATATCAACAATACAGTACCGGCAGATATGTACAAAGAAAGTATTGAAGGAAAATTCCCATATACACAGAAAGATACATTTATGGGATTCCATTGTGGAAATACAGCTTCCGGCAAACTTGCTTTCTGCGAAATGAAATATCAGATGATCATGGCAAGATCTCTTCCAATCGAGGTTACACAGGGAACACTGGAAGGAGATATCAAACCTGGAGATATCACATTCTACAGACTGCAGAGTACATCTGACAATGTACTTCGTGCTTATGTTGCACAGGGAGAAGTACTTCCGGTTGCTACAAAATCCTTCGGATCTATCGGAGTGTTTGCAATTCCGGAGATGGGAAGATTCTACCGTCACGTACTGATCGAAAAGAATTATCCACATCACGGAGCAGTTGCTTTCGGACACTTTGGAAAAGCATTGTTCGAAGTATTTAAATACATTGGTGTGCCGGTTGAAGAGATCGGATACAACCAGCCGAAGGGTGTAAGATATCCAACAGAGAATCCGTGGGGTTAATTACATAGAAAGTTATAAGCATAGAAAACGGGCAGAGAGCCGTGCCGGAAACGGCAAGGCTCTCTGTCTTTATACAGGAGGAACAACATGTTATTTGTAGGAGTAGATCTTGGAACATCCGCAGTAAAACTTCTTCTGATGGATGAGAATGGAAAGATCAAGAATATCGTATCAAAAGAATATCCGTTATATTTCCCACATCCGGGATGGTCAGAGCAGAAACCGGAAGACTGGTTTGCACAGAGTATGGAAGGGCTGAAAGAGCTTCTTGAAGGCTTTGATAAGGATCAAGTGAAAGGAATCAGTTTTGGAGGTCAGATGCACGGTCTTGTTGCGCTTGATAAGGAAGACAAGGTGATTCGCCCGGCAATTCTGTGGAACGACGGACGTACTGCAAAACAGACCGATTACCTGAATCAGGTGATTGGAAAAGAGAAGCTTTCAGAGTATACAGCAAATATTGCATTTGCCGGATTTACAGCACCGAAGATTCTCTGGATGAAGGAAAATGAACCGGAGAATTTTGCAAAGATTGCGAAGATTATGCTTCCAAAGGATTACCTTGCATACCGTCTGTCAGGTTCTTTTTGCACAGAGTATTCAGATGCTTCCGGAATGCTGCTTTTGGATGTGGAGCATAAGTGCTGGTCTGCGGAAATGCTTGAGATCTGTGGTATTACAGAGGCACAGATTCCAAAGCTGTATGAAAGCTGGGAAGTCGTTGGAACTTTGAAAGCAGAGATCGCAGCAGAACTTGGCGTATCAGAGGATGTAAAAGTAATTGCAGGAGCCGGGGACAATGCGGCGGCAGCAGTTGGAACGGCAACAGTCGGAGACGGCGGCTGCAATATTTCTCTCGGAACTTCCGGGACACTCTTTATTTCCAGTAAGAAGTTCGGAGTAGATAAGAACAATGCACTGCATTCCTTTGACCATGCAGACGGTAACTATCATCTGATGGGCTGTATGCTCAGTGCGGCATCCTGTAATAAATGGTGGATGGACGAAATCCTTAAGACAAAGGATTATCCGGCAGAACAGGCAGGAATTACAAAGCTTGGCGAGAACCATGTGTTCTATCTTCCGTATCTGATGGGAGAGCGTTCTCCTCATAATGACCCTTCCGCAAGAGCAGCATTTATCGGAATGTCTATGGACAGCACAAGAGAGGATATGACACAGGCTGTGCTGGAAGGTGTTGCATTCGGACTGCGTGATTCCCTGGAAGTTGCAAGAAGTATTGGTGTGAATCCGGAGAGAACAAAGATCTGTGGCGGTGGAGCAAAGAGTCCGCTGTGGAGAAAGATCATTGCAAATGTGATGAATATGAAAGTAGATCTGATCGAAAGCGAAGAAGGTCCTGGCTATGGAGCGGCAATCCTGGCAGCAGTTGGATGCGGCGTATTTGATTCGGTGGAAGAGGCTGCGAAGAAACTTGTGAAAGTAACAGGAACAGAAGAACCGGATCTAGAACTGGTGCAGAAGTACGAGGAAAGATATCAGGAATTTAAAGAACTGTATCCGGCATTGAAAGGAATTATTTAAAAGAAACAAGCATAATTTGCCGGAAAGATGGTCAGAGAGACGGGTCAGAGAGACGGGTCAGAGAGACGGGTGTGGAATACATTGCTCGTCTTTCTTTTATGTCGTATAATAATAACATGAGTGTCCCAAGACAAATAATATGTTGTATTTGCTAAAACAGTGAAAAAATGAACATAGATAACAGTACATGAATGGATAGAAGGATAAGAAATGCTTAAAATTGCGGTTTGTGATGATGATGAAAAGATATGTAATCTGCTGGAAAATTATATTAACGATTCCTGCAGGATACTCCATATAGAAGCTGAAACGGAGAGTTTCATTTCGGGGAAAGTGTTGAAACGGAAACTTCGAGAAGGGGAAAATTATCAGATCTATTTTCTGGATATTGAGCTCGCAGATGATACCGGGATTAGTGTAAGTGATTGTATCAGAAATGAGATAAAAGATGAAGCAGCTCAGATTGTATATGTATCGGGAAAGGATGGATATGACCGTCAGTTATTTGCCTTCAGACCATTCAATTTTATAGAGAAGCCATTTGACCAGAATATGGTGATTGCTACGCTTGAAAAGTATAACAGGATTTATGGGAAGAAGAATGATATATTTCACTATAAATATGGTCACGATATGTATTGTGCCCGTGTGAGTGAGATTCTGTATTTTAAAAGTAACGGAAGAAAAGTAAAGATTGTAATGCAGAAGTCAGAAGACGAATTCTATGGTTCGTTGGAAGAAGTCTGCGACAAATTAAAAGGGCAGGGAATGATTCTGACACATAAATCTTATCTGGTGAACTATCGTTATATCAGATCTTTTCAGGGAGAACAGGTTATTATGGTAAATGGTGACGTAATTCCTGTTGCCAGAGGCAGAAAAGAGGAAATAGCGAGAATGCAGCTTCATTTTGAAAATGGAGGGTTTGTACATGGTATTTGATACATATCATATAATTTATCTGCTGGCGAATTTTTTTACAATATTTGTTATTTATCGTTTTATGAGAATATTTTTTGAAAGTAGGAGATGTAATAGAACATTAAATTTGCTGTCATATTTATTATATTTTGTGGCAACATCATTGTTCTATTTTTGGTTTAATATTCCATTGATCACGTTGATTATAAATCTGATTACTATGTTTATGATTTCTTTGACTTATGAAGCAAGTATTCAGAAAAGAATTATTTATGTGATATATATGTATCTCTTTATGGCAGTAGCGGAAATAATTACAGCCGCTATGACGGGATATGTTTATTTTTCTGTTTTTTCGCAAGGTGATTACAGAGATAGTTTTGGGGTAATAGCTGTACGGATTGTTATATATGGTGAAACTCTATTACTTGAAAATATTAAATTGACAAAAAACGGTCGTAATATAGGTTGGATTTTTTGGTTAGCTTCCATTATGATTCCAGTATCTACATTGATATTAGAAGTAATTATTGCAAATCAGACCAATTTAACTAAGGTAGAAGCAGTGGGTTCAGTATCACTTCTGTTTGCAGTAAATATAATTGCATTTTATCTTTATGATTCATTAGCAGAAAATTATATAAAGAAGTCAAAACTGGCTTTGTTACAAAAGGAAAATGAATTATACAGCAGACAGTGTGAGATTATGCAAAGCTCTACAGAAGATTTACAGGCGTTTAGACATGATATGAGTAATCAACTTATTATTTTAAATCATTTACTGGAAGAGGGAAAAGATGAAGAGGCAAGAAGACAGTTGGATCAACTTTCTCGTTTCATAAAAGGAAAGGTAATTTATAGTACATCAGGAAATATAATTATTGATGGGTTAGTTAACTATAAGCTTCAAAGTGTGGCGAGTGAAAATATAAAAGTAGAAACAGAAATTGTTGTACCGAAACAGTTAAACATTGATATAGCAGATTTTGTTACGCTATTGGGAAACCTATTGGATAATGCTTTGGAAGCATTGAAAAAAGTTGATCGGGAACAACGAATATTGACGATAAAGATTATGTTCAGTCAAGAGCGTTTAATTGGTCGGATCACGAATACTTATTGCGGAGAAATCTACCTGAAGGATGATAAGATATTAACTTCAAAGAAAGAAAAACAGAAGCATGGATATGGACTGAGTAATGTAGAGAAAATAATAAAGAAGTATAATGGTTATATGGAAATAGATTATGCAAACTGGGAATTCAGGGTGGATTTTATAATTTATCTGCCACAGAAAAATTAAATAAAGCAAAAATAAGAAGTCTGAAAAGAAACTGATGCATTTGACTACGAGAAATCCGCAGTTGATTACATGTTTTCGCACAGGCTTCTTTTTTATGGCATAATGTGGGTGCCAGGAAAAAAGGGGGTGAGCGTGTGAAGAAGTATTATAAAAAGAACATTATAAGTATTGTTATTTTATTGTGTATAGTTTTAATACTCTATTTTACACCACCAATAATGCTGGCTGATGGTTGGATCGAATTTGGGAGTAGAGCAGACAGCTTTGAAACGCACATGTTGAATGAGTACAACAATTTCCCTTTTAGACGAGAAGCAAGTAATTCAGATTTCGATAACTTTTATTTTATAAATCTCAGAATTTGGGAGAAAATGTCAATTACTCGAATTGTATATGATGGTGACAAAAATACAACGTGTGAATTAATATTTCCGGGAGTTTACAGAGTTGAAAATACTAGAAAAGGAGCTTATGTAAATTCATTTGAAATCAAACGTGGCAAGACATTATGGTTTTGCGATTATTATGCCAATGAAATGTAGGTAGGCTAAATGGATATTTTTGTACGGTTGCCGGAGAGACGGGTGTGGAAAACATTGCCCGTCTTTCTTTTATGTCGTATAATAATAACATGAGTGTCCAAAAATAATCGCCAGAAAGAGAACTGTATGGAGGTAAAAATTAAATGGGAAATTATTTGAACCCGGATATTAGTACTTTTGCAAGAGTTGTAAATTCAGAAATATATGTTGATAAGACGGGATTGATTGAATATACAAATAGAAGTGCTAAAACATTACAAAGTTATATTTGCATCAGTCGTCCACGCCGTTTTGGAAAGTCTATTGCTGCGAATATGCTTTCTGCCTACTATACGTGTGAGTATGATTCAAGGGAGCTGTTCTCAAATTTAAAAATAGCATCATCAGATAGTTATGAAAAGCATTTGAATAAATATGATGTGATCTTTCTTAATATGCAAGAATTCCTGAGTCAAAGCTCCAATGTGGAGGAAATGCTTAGCTTGCTTAAAAAGAGCGTAATATGGGATTTGTTAGATAAATACCCGGATTTCCGATACTTTGATGAAACAAATTTAATGAGAACTCTTCAGGATATTTATAATAAGACAAAGAGACCGTTTGTTGTAATTATTGATGAATGGGACTGCATTTTCAGAGAGTATATAACAGATAAAAAAGCGCAGGAAAAGTATTTGGATTTTCTAAGAGATTTGTTGAAAGACAAAGGATATGTCGCACTTGCTTATATGACAGGAATTCTTCCAATAAAAAAATATGGAACACATTCAGCGTTGAATATGTTTGATGAATTTTCCATGATTGATCCGGGACCATTGGCGAAATATGTCGGATTTACAGAAGAAGAAGTAAGCGAGCTGTGTGAACGATATGGCATGGACATGCAGGAGCTAAAAAGCTGGTATGACGGATATTCTTTTGAAGGAGCACCTTCTGTTTATAGTCCACGTTCAGTAGTGAGCTGCATGCGATTTGGGAAATTTGGAAATTACTGGAATCAGACAGAAACGTTTGAAGCTTTAAAAATGTACATTGATATGAATTTTGAAGGATTGCGAGATGACGTGTTAAGCATGATCGCCGGGGAAAGTGTTCCAGTGAATACAGGAAGTTTTACAAATGATATGGCAACATTTCATACAGAGGATGATGTACTTACTTTATTAATCCATCTTGGATATCTGGCATATGACTACGATAATAAAACAGTGAAAATACCAAATAATGAGGTGAGAGCAGAATACGTTAGCAGCGTTTCGGTGTCGGATTGGGGTGAAGTTTCTAAAGCATTGAAAAATTCGGCAGATACATTGAATGCTATTTGGCAGAAACGTCCTGTACAAGTAGCAGAGGGAATAAGACAAGCACATTTTGAGACATCTCATTTGCAATATAACGATGAAAATGCATTGAGTTATACGATATCACTTGCGTTATATGCTGCAAGAAACTTTTACACTGTTCACAGAGAATTGGCCGGAGGACAAGGATTTGCAGATCTTGTATTTCTTCCTAGAAAAAAATTCCAGGAAAAACCTGCACTTGTGGTAGAACTTAAATGGAATGAAAGCGCAAACGGTGCAATTGAACAGATTAAGAAGAAAGAATATTGTAAAAGTTTAGAGGAATACAAAGGAAACATACTTCTTGTAGGAGTAAATTACAATAAAAAAACGAAGAAACATGAATGTATAATAGAGGAAGATATTAAGTAAAAGGAAACGGACCTCTAGTGAAAGTAAGTTAAAAAAGACGGGAATGGTGAATGGAACTCATCATTACCCGTCTTTTTCAAACTACGCTAAAAACAACGCATACAGTATCACAAGAATACCAAGCACGATTCTGTAATATCCAAATACTTTGAAATCATGTTTCTTAATATATCCCATCAGGAATTGAATAACGATAATAGAAGAAACAAATGCTGTTACCATACCAATCAGAAGAATTATTGCCTCTGTTCCGGTAAAGTTCAGGCCAAACTTCACAAGCTTCAGAAGACTTGCACCGAACATAACCGGAATCGCAAGTACGAAAGTGAATTCAGCAGCAACGGTTCTGGATACTCCAAGGATTAAAGCGCCGACAATTGTTGCACCGGATCTGGATGTTCCAGGGAAGATTGCAGCAATCAGCTGGAAAAGTCCGATCAGAGATGCAGTCTTATAAGTAAGTTCGTCCATACTGTTGATCTTCGCAGGTTTGCCCTTGTGATTATTCTCAACAATGATAAAGGCGATACCGAAGACAATCAGAGCAATCGCAACGCAAGGGTAATTGTAAAACCATTTCTCAAACAGATCATTGAACGGCATTCCGATCACGATCGCAGGGATACATGCAACAAGGACTTTCAGCCAGAGGATAATGATATCCATCTTCACATAACTTAAAATTCCATTTCCGGATTTCTTTTTTCTATGCGCATGTTTTGCCTGACGGCGTCTGACCGTGTGACTTCCTTCCGGTGCACCAAACGGGAAGATCTGGTTCCAGAATAAGATGACAACGGCAAGAATCGCACCTAACTGGATCACAACTTCAAACATACTGTAGAATTCTTCGGAAACATCTAATTTCACAAACTGATTCAAAAGGATCAGATGTCCGGTGCTGCTGATCGGCAGCCATTCTGTGATTCCTTCCACAATTCCAAAGAGGAAGGATTTTAAAAATTCAATCATTCTTAATTTATACTCCTTTTTATTGATGGATTGCAGCTATACTTATGTTCTAAAGCGGCTCACGGTTTCTTATTATAAAACGTTGATGAAAGATGTGCAAGAAATAGAAAGTATTTAAATTGTTAAATCGTCGATTTAAGAAATTTCTAATATTTTTCCAATCTATCTCTTAAAAACCATCAAGTATCATGTATACTATAGTTAGAACTTGATCATGTGATAATTATGTTGCTGCGCTGTTATCGGTGTCAGCAATTATCGAGGGGTATGTAAAATGTATAAAATATTAGTATGTGATGACGATAGAGAAATCGTAGAAGCAATCGAAATTTATCTTTCCCAGGAGGGATATCAGATCTTAAAAGCATATGACGGAATCGAGGCACTGGAGATTCTGGAGAAAGAGGAAGTGAATCTTCTGATCATCGATGTCATGATGCCAAGACTTGACGGAATCCGAGCGACATTGAAGATCCGCGAGAAGAACAGTCTGCCAATCATTATTTTGTCTGCGAAGTCAGAAGATACCGATAAGATTCTTGGACTCAATATCGGTGCGGATGATTATGTGACAAAGCCGTTCAATCCGCTGGAACTTGTGGCACGAGTGAAATCACAGCTGAGAAGATTTAACGAGCTTGGCGGAACAGCACAGGAGCCAAAAGAGACGATTTATAAGGTGGGTGGCCTTCAGATCAATGATGATCTCAAGCAGGTGACAGTAGACGGAGAATTTGTGAAACTGACACCGATTGAATACAATATCCTTTTGCTTCTGATGAAGAATCAGGGAAAAGTATTTTCAATCAATCAGATTTATGAATCCATCTGGAATGAAGAGGCAATTGGTGCGGATAACACAGTTGCAGTTCACATTCGTCATATCAGAGAAAAAATAGAGATCAATCCGAAAGACCCACGTTACCTGAAAGTAGTCTGGGGTGTCGGATATAAAATCGAAAAAGCATAAGAAAGGATTAACAATGAAGAAATGGTACAGGAAGACCGTGACAAGGACAATTGTTCTTGTTGTGGCGATTCTTAGCGGAGCATTGCTTGTGACAAATTTGCTTTCTCTCCTGACACTGGCGGGGGGAATGAGTTTGTCACAGATCCAAAAGATGAATACACAGTCTTTTGAAGAATCCGAAGAATTCAGCAAGATGGTCGAAAGTTACATGTACGATGTACAAGAGAAGCTTTATCTGCAGAATCTTTTTGAAAGTGACGGCGCCTACAATCCGAAAAAGCTGGTGGATGTAATGGAACTGTCGAAGAAGGGAAAGATATCTGAGACGAATCTGTCCGGCGTCACGTACACGATGGAAGAGCTGGTGAACTGGGGCGAAACTTACAGTGGGACAGATAACGACAATCTTTACAAACAGAATGGCGTGATCGTCTGCCAGAAACCAGACGGAAATTATTACTACTATTATATGAATGATTTCTTCTCTCTTGTAAATGCAGGAAAACTTCAATTTCAGATGGGCGAACAGGACAGAGATCAGTTCCTGGCAGGATTGCAGGCAGGTGAATTTACAACTTCCGGATATTATACATTTCAGATTACAGATGAAAATGGTGATCTGCTTTATACAGACTGCTGGAATTTTGGCCAGTCTCTGATAGAGAAATACGCACCGGCTGAAGCGGATAATCTGCTTCAGGTTGTAAATAACAATCCACAGCTAAATGGAAGATTGTCGCTGGTTTACGATAATATAGCCACAGCATTGCAAACAATCTATGAAGACTGGCAGGATTATGAAGACGGTTGGAATTATCTGGAAGAGGGAAATACCAATTTTACCTATCTGTACGCAGATGAATCGACAAAGAAAGTTACTACAAATAAAGCAGAATATGCAAATTATGCGGATGTAAGAGATAGCATAGAGAATATAACAGCTTCTGCATCTAAAAAATCTGTGAAATACATGGTGATCTATCCGGAATTGAAAGATTTTAAGACAAATATGAATGTATCTTATTCTGATCAATGGCTTAATATTCGTTCTTATGGTTATTATTCCGGAGGAACAAAGTGGAAAGATGTTTTTGCAGTTGCGGTTGATACAAAATATGCGATTCAGGATCAATTTTACCAGAACAGTATTGAGTATCAGAATAATATTCCGCATATGAAAGCAGCATTGCATTTTATGATTTTCAGCGGAGTACTCTTTTTGATCACAGTAGTGTGGCTGACATTGGGGGCAGGAAGAAAACCGCAGGATGAAGAACTGCATTTGTTAAAGTTCGATTCCCGGAAGACAGAGATTGCCGCTGCAGTTATTATTTTTGTCTGGGTGATTGGAAGTTATTTCTTTTTCGTAGCAGGATTTGATGGAATTACAGGGTTGTGTAGTTCTTATGGGGCTATGGAAAGTGATACATTTATTCCATCATCCTATGTTCCGAATGTATATATGCAGACTTTAAGTCTCGGAGAATCAGTGGGTGTGTTTTCCTATGGAGTGTTCACTTTTACTTGTTTCTTTGCCGGTTACCTCAGTCTGGTAAGAAGAATTAAAGCAAAGAGTCTGTGGGAGAACAGTCTGCTTCGAAGCGTGGGAGTATTTCTTGGAAAAGTATTCCGAGATGTGAAGCTTACAAAGAAAACAGCAGGACTTTTGATTCTTTATTTCCTGCTTCAGTTTTTCGTACTTTGGAATGGAGATTTCTTCCTGGTGCTTCTGCTGCTGATCGCTGACGCAGTGCTATTCTATTACATGGTTGCAGATGTGATGGAGAAGAACCGACTGAGAAAAGGAATCCAGGAGATTGCTGCCGGAAATATGAGTTATCAGATTCCAATTGACGGACTGCATGGAGAGAATAAAACCATTGCATTGATGATCAACGGAATCGGAACCGGACTTAATAAAGCAGTTGCTGAGGCAATGAAAAACGAACGTCTCAAGACAGATTTGATCACAAATGTTTCTCATGATATTAAGACACCACTGACGTCCATTTTGAATTATGTCGGCATCTTAAGACAGACAGATCCGGCGGATCCGAAAGTTCAGGATTATCTGAATATTCTGGAAGAGAAAGCTCAGAGACTGAAGACATTGACAGAAGATGTAGTAGAAGCATCGAAAGTCAGCAGTGGAAATATTTCGCTGGAATATATGGATCTTGATCTGTCGGAAATGATCCAGCAGACGCAGGGCGAACTCGAAGAAAAATTCGAGGTGAGAAATCTGGCGATCGTCACAGATCTTCCGGCAGAACCGGCTGTTGTGCATGTCGATGGAAGAAGAATGTGGCGTGTCCTGGAAAATATTTACGGAAATGCAGCCAAGTACGCAATGCCTGGAACAAGAGTCTATGCGACTCTGAAAACAGATGATACAAAGGTGAAATTTTCATTGAAAAATGTTTCCGAGCATCAGTTGAATATTCAGGCTGACGAACTGACAGAACGTTTTATTCGCGGGGATATTTCCAGAAGTACGGAGGGAAGTGGATTGGGACTTTCCATTGCGAAGAGCCTTACAACGATGCAGGGCGGCACATTTGATCTGTATCTGGACGGAGATTTGTTCCGGGTAGATATTACATTTCCAAGAGTGAAAGCAAAAAGAAATGCTGCCGGGGCAACAGAGGAATCGAAAAAGAAATCATCAAGCGGTGTATCTTGACATTCTATTCGCGTTATGCTAACCTTTTTAAGGAATGAAAAGCAGTGATAAGCGAAACGCGATGAGGAAGAGAGTAGTCTGTAACAGATTCTACAGAAAAGTCCTGAAGGCTGTCAGGCTGGATGTTGAGAGGGATGGATGGAAGACAGATGAAGATGGCTTCTGAGCAGCGCAGATGAGCCTGAACAGAGTGAGCAAGTGAGTTGTTTAAGCGGCAATCTTGAATAAAAAGATCCGGGTTAGTCTGTGAAGGGATTCGCCCTTTATAGCGAAGAGTATCAACAGTGAGAAATGCCGTAGTATTCAAAGTGGTTTTGATTAACAAAGCAGTTTTTACTAACGAAAGTGCAGATACTCATAGAGGTTTCTTTCCGCGAGGAAGGAACGAAGAGAAGTGGTAACACGAAAGTAGGATTCGTCTTCTCAGGGATGCAAGTCTCTGGGAGGGCGTTTTTTAATGTATTAGGTTCTTTCCTAATATATTAAAAACGCTCCGCTAGGGATGTTCCGGAAAATTCAGAAAAAATCGTATTAGTAATCACTGAAAGTTGAGAAAAGAATCCCACATTGTGGGAAAAGGAGGCAGACAAATGTCAGAAAAACCAAAATATTATATAACAACAGCGATTGCCTATACATCAGGTAAACCGCATATCGGAAACACATACGAGATCGTGCTTGCAGATGCAATCGCACGTTACAAGAGAAGCCAGGGATATGATGTATTCTTCCAGACAGGAACAGATGAGCATGGACAGAAGATCGAGCTCAAAGCCGAGGAGGCTGGAATCACACCAAAGGAATTCGTAGATAATGTATCAACAGAAATCAAAAGAATCTGGGATCTGATGGATACATCTTATGACAAATTCATCCGTACAACAGATGAAGATCATGAGAAACAGGTTAAGAAGATTTTCAAGAAACTTTACGACAAGGGAGATATTTACAAGGGACATTATGAAGGAATGTACTGTACACCATGTGAGTCTTTCTTCACAGAGTCTCAGCTTGTAGATGGAAAATGTCCTGACTGTGGACGCCCGGTTCAGCCGGCAAAGGAAGAGGCATATTTCTTCAAAATGAGCAAGTATGCTGACCGCCTGATCGAGCATATCAATACACATCCGGAGTTCATTCAGCCGGTTGCCCGTAAGAACGAGATGATGAACAACTTCCTCCTTCCGGGACTTCAGGATCTGTGTGTATCCAGAACATCCTTCAAGTGGGGAATTCCGGTAGATTTCGATCCAAAGCACGTTGTATATGTATGGCTTGATGCTCTTACAAACTATATCACAGGAATCGGATATGACGCAGACGGAAACAGCACAGAGCAGTTCAACAAACTGTGGCCGGCAGACCTTCATCTGATTGGAAAAGATATCATCCGTTTCCATACAATTTACTGGCCAATCTTCCTTATGGCACTTGATCTTCCACTTCCGAAACAGGTGTTCGGACATCCGTGGCTGCTTCAGGGAGACGGTAAGATGAGTAAGTCTAAAGGAAATGTTCTCTATGCAGATGAACTCGTTGATTTCTTTGGCGTAGATGCAGTTCGCTACTTTGTACTGCATGAAATGCCATTCGAGAATGACGGTGTTATTTCCTGGGAGCTGATGGTAGAGCGTCTGAACTCTGATCTTGCCAATACACTTGGAAACCTTGTAAACAGAACTGTTTCTATGACAAACAAATACTTCGGCGGAACAGTAGAAGATAAGGGTGTTGTAGAAGATGTAGATGCAGAACTGAAAGCAGTTGTAGAGAATACTTCTAAAGCAGTTGATGCTAAGATGGCAGACCTCCGCGTTGCCGATGCGATTACAGAAATCTTCAATCTGTTCAAACGCTGCAATAAATATATTGATGAGACAACTCCTTGGGTACTCGGAAAAGATGAATCCAAGAAGGATCGCCTTTCTACAGTACTTTGGAATCTGATCCAGAGCATTTCTGAAGGGGCAAGACTTCTTGAATCTTTTATGCCTTCTACAAGTAAGAAGATCCTTGAGCAGCTTGGTAACGGACATGTAACAGAGAAACCGGAGATCCTGTTCCAGCGAATGGATCTCGAAGAGGTTATGAAGAAAGTTGAAGAACTTCATCCGAAGGTAGAAGAAAAGAAAGAGGAAGAAGCTGTTATCGACATTGAGCCGAAAGATGAGATCACATTTGAGCAGTTCGGAGCAATGCAGTTCCAGGTTGGAGAGATCATTGCATGTGAGGCTGTAAAGAAATCCAAAAAGCTTCTCTGCTCTCAGGTGAAAGTTGGAAGCCAGGTAAAACAGATCGTATCCGGAATCAAAGCACATTACACACCGGAAGAAATGGTTGGTAAGAAAGTTATGGTTCTTGTAAACCTGAAACCTGCGAAGCTGGCAGGCGTACTTTCAGAGGGAATGTTGCTTTGTGCAGAAGATGCAGAAGGTAACCTTGCACTGATGACACCGGAAAAAGAAATGCCGGCTGGAGCAGAAATCTGTTAATTGAAACGTTTGAAAATTCAGACAATTACAACTAAAGTAGATAATAAATAAAAAATATAAAAAAATCAAATAAATATATTGACAAATTAGACGCCGAATGTTATTATATAACCATCAAAGAGAGAAAGAAATCTCCCAAAGATATTTAACTAAGAAGGCAAAAGTAACAGATGCCTGATTAGATTAAAAATACAAGTTCAACAGGAGGTCAGTCCCATGGACAGTATAGTTTCAGATTTTTATCAATATGTCAGTGGTATGATGAGTGAAGGTTTCTGTGAAGAAAGAGACCTTTGCCAAGCGTAAAAGTCCAGTAGAAAGAAAAGAAGATCAAAGATCGGAGAGTACGAAAACTGGAAGCAAAGAGAAAAAGATGAATCACTCATAGATGTATTGAATAAAAATACCGCATATAACATAGAATGAAAAATGTGTAAAGAAACATTGAAAGGACATGTTATAATCTCAGATTTGTTATAAAAGCAGGAATGACTTGACAGAAGATTTAATACATAAAGTATTGAATGGATATGAAAATCATTCAAGTGATAAAATAACAGACGACAAAGGTCTCACAGGAACGTAGAATCGCGAATAATCTCCGATACAAAATATAAAATTATAATAATAATACAATTAAATAACACTAAAAATGCACTTTCAAAAGGAATTGAAGGTGCATTTTTTTGACATTACAGACCTCATATGGTAGAATAATGAAAGAGTATCGGCTAGTGCCTAATGGACACATTCAGACCAAAACTAATATTTCAATGACAATGAGGTGAGTACAGTGGATAAGTATGAATATAAGTTAAAGACAGAAGAGATGCTGGAACTTATGGAAGATGGAGAATACAGAAAAGCAGCGGCAGCAGCAGATCTGATTGACTGGAAGCGTGTCCGTAACGCAGGGATGCTGATGAATGTCAGTGATATTTATGAAAAAACAAAAGAGTATCAGAAGAGCTATGATGTGATGAATCTTGCATATCGCCGTTCTGAAGGAAGCCGCAAGGTGATCTATAAGTTATGTTCTCTTGCAATTAAGACAAAGAATATAGATGAAGCAATCGACTATTATGACGAATTTATCCAGATTGCACCGAAAGATCCGAACAGGCATATCCTTAGATATCAGATCTTAAGAGCGCAGAGAGCGCCGATCGAACAGCAGATTGAGGCTCTGGAGGAATTTAAGAAGGCAGAATATATTGAAGAGTGGGCTTATGAACTGGCGAAGCTTTATCGCGAAGCAGGTATGATGACAGAATGTCTGGAAGAGTGTGATGATCTGATCCTCTGGTTCAGCGAGGGTAAGTATGTTTATAAGGCAATGGAACTGAAGATGCAGTATAAGCCATTGTCACCATCGCAGCAGCAGAAATATGATCACAGATACGAGAAGCTTTCTTCAGAGACAGAAGAAATACCGGATCTGACTTCCTATTTAGGAGAAGGCGAGGAAAAAGATTCTGTATCAGAAGGAGCTGAAGCACTTGGAGATACAAGATCAATCGGGCAGACGGAGCAGCCGGTGATGGAGAACGACAGTACTTCCGATGTGATTGACACGGATGCGGTTACTTTGGAAGCGGCAGAAGAGCCGGATGCCGAAGTAGAAAATCCGGAAGAAACAGGAGCAGAAACAGCAGAAGTTATAGAATCTTCCGAGGATGAGTCAGAAGTTCAGCCGGCAACGGTAGAGACAAGTGGAGATAAGAGAACACTTAGCAAAGATACTGCTTCCATACCGATTGTCAGTAAGAATCCGGTAAAACCAGTCAAGAAGAAACTTGGAGATACGATGCGGTTAGATGAAGCTCTGCAGCAATTACTCAACCCGAAACCGGAAGTTCAGGTAGAACCGGGAGAAGAAGTCGAACCGGATATGACAGATCTGGAAGAGGATATTGCAGCAATTGAGGATATAGAAGATCTTGAGATCGTGAATCAACTGACAGAAGAGAAGAAAGCTGAGGAAGCCAGTAAAGAACGAGTAGTTCCATCAGGGATGAAAGAACTGATACCGGAACCGGAGACAGAAGAAGAGCTTATAGAACAGGCAGTGGAGGAGGCTTCAGAAGATGTCTCAGAAGATGCAGTTGCTATAGAAGCAGGAGATGGAGAACCGGAAGAGGAAGAAGTTCTTGAAGTAGAAGAGGCAGAACCAGAAGAGGAAGAAGTTCTTGAAGTAGAAGAGGCAGAATCGGAAGAGGAAGAAATCCTTGAAGTAGAAGAGGCAGAACCGGAAGAGGAAGAAATCCTTGAAATAGATGAAGCTGAGTCAGAAGATCTGACAGATGAATCAGAAGATTTGTCTGAGGTGGAGGAACTGATCTCAGAAACTGAAGTTGTCAATGATGAAGATGATTCAGAAGGAGCAGCAGTAAGAGAGACTATGGACAATAAAAATAATGAAGAACCAATTTTATCACCAGAGATACAGAAACTGATTGATGAGATTGAAGGTGTTATTCCGGAAGAGGAAGAAGTAGATGCAACAGTAAGTTCAGAAGAAGTTCTTGAGGTAGAAGAAGAACCACATGAAAATATGGGAGAGCTTGCGGATGATCTCAGACTCGGTGAGGACGAGTACGAAGATTATGATGCGTATGACTGGGATGATGCAGAAGAGTTTGACGAAGACGATATTTTAGATGATTATGAAGAGTCTGATGACGATTTGTTGGATGATTATGAAGAGTCTGATGACGATCTGCCGGATGATTATGAAGAGTCTGATGATGATCTGTTCGGTGAGGAAGAAGGATATGATGATCTGGATGCTTATGGTTATGAAGAAGACGATGAGGATGATGAAGTAATCAATCCAAGAGATCTTTTCACAGCGGAAGATAAGGTTTCAGATGATGATCTTCTTGGTCTGAATTCTTATGAAGAAGTGCCAAATTTTGAAGATGAATTCAGCGTGAATCCAGCGCATAGTGAGGAACCGGATGACAGAGAGATTCCGGATGAAGATGGCGGAATTGATATCATGTCTGCGACGACACCATTGAGCCGTAAAGAGACTGCAAAATTGATCGCAACAGGTAAGACATCACCATTACCGTTAGATGAGATTGCAGATGCAATGTCTGATACAGGATTTATCGTACATGGTCGTTATGATCTTGAAACACAGAGTGGAATCGGTACAAGAGCAGGGCTTACAGAGGAACAGAAAAAACTCTTCTCTTATTTTGTACCTGTGCGTGGTATGAGTGAGCAGCTGGTAGATGTACTTGAGCAGGATAAGAACTGTACAAACCGCAAAGGAACTTCCAGAACAGGAAACCTTTTGATCATTGGAAACAAAGGAAATGGAAAGACAGTCCTCGCTGTTGATGTTGTAAAGGCAATTCAGAAGCAGCGTGATATCCGTCAGGGTAAGGTTGCAATTGTGACAGGTGAGTCACTGAATAAGAAGAGAATCGGAGACATTTTCCGTAAATTGTACGGCGGTGCACTGATCATTGAAAAAGCCGGACAGATGAACGAAAAAACACTCGCCAAGCTGAACAAAGCAATGGAGCAGGATACAGGAGAACTTTTGGTAGTTCTTGAAGAGCAGAGAAAACCACTGGACAGACTTCTTTCTTCCAACAGAGAATTCAGAAGAAAATTTACTTCCAGACTTGAAGTGCCGATCTTTATCAATGATGAGCTTGTAACATTTGGACAGACTTATGCTCAGGAGAATGGTTACAGAATCGATGAGATGGGAATTCTTGCACTGTACAGTAAGATTGATTCTTTACAGCGAGAAGATCATGCAGTGACAGTAGCAGAAGTGAAAGAAGTGATGGATGATGCAATCGCTCATTCACAGAAAGCTTCCGCAAAGAAGCTTGTGAAGAGAGTATTTGGAAAGAATACAGATTCTTCCGACAGAATTCTGCTTTCAGAGAAAGATTTCAACATTTAATGACATATATTTGTTAAGAATTAATAGACAGTCAGTAAAACGACTGTCTATTTTTGTGCAATAATACATTTTCTCTTTCTTTTTTATACAGTATCAAGTATAATAAAACTATAGTGTTCAAGGGTAGAATGAAACTTTGTTACCAATTGAATGATTCGGTAATGTGCCTTGATCTATAAGAAATTGTATGGTTTTTAAATCATTACAATCAGGAATATATTTGAGCAGTGAGGTGGCTTTATGGTTAAGAAAAACAGCACGAAGACGAAAGTGCAGCCTTATGAGATCGGAGAACTTGACCATTATCTTTTTGGGCAGGGAAATCATTATGAGATTTATAAAAAGATGGGTGCCCATGAGGTGACAAAGAACGGAAAAAGAGGAGTATATTTTGCGGTATGGGCTCCTCATGCAGTAAACGTTTCTGTAATCGGAGAGTTTAATGACTGGGATGAGACGAAAGATAAGATGAAGAGAGGGGAGCCTCTCGGAATATATACATGCTTCGTTCCGGAGGCGAAGAAAGGGGATTTGTATAAGTTCTGTATAGAGACACAGGCGGGTGAGAAGATTTACAAAGCAGATCCATTTGCTAATTATGCAGAGCTCCGGCCGGGAACAGCTTCCAGAATCACAGATATTTCTAATCTGAACTGGTCAGACAGTAAGTGGATGACTGCTCGTGAGAAATGGGATAACAAAGAAGAACCAGTGTCTATTTATGAAGTACATATGGGTTCCTGGATGAGACATCCTGGAAGAGAAGATGAAGGATTTTATACATATCGTGAGTTTGCAGAAGCAATTACAAAGTATGTAAAAGAGATGGGATATACTCATGTTGAGTTGATGGGAATCGCAGAGCATCCATTTGACGGTTCCTGGGGATATCAGGTAACCGGATATTATGCACCAACTTCACGCTATGGAACACCGGAAGATTTTGCATATATGGTAAATTATCTTCATAAGAATAATATCGGTGTTATTCTTGACTGGGTACCGGCGCATTTCCCGAAAGATGCACATGGTCTGGCAGATTTTGACGGAACACCGACATTCGAATATCCAGATCCGAGAAAGGGCGAGCATCCTGATTGGGGAACGAAGGTTTTCAATTATGAAAAACCGGAAGTTTCTAACTTCCTTTTGGCGAATGCATTGTTCTGGGTTGAACATTATCATGTAGACGGACTTCGTGTAGATGCAGTGGCATCTATGCTGTATCTGGACTACGGAAGAGAAGATGGACAGTGGATTCCGAATAAATTTGGCGGAAATGAGAATCTTGAGGCGATTGCATTCTTTAAACATCTGAATTCTGTAGTTTGCGGAAGAAATAAAGGCGTTATGATGATCGCAGAAGAGTCTACAGCATGGCCGAAGGTGACAGGATCTCCTGAGGATGATGGACTTGGATTTACTTTGAAGTGGAATATGGGTTGGATGCATGACTTTACAGAATACATGAAACTGGATCCTTATTTCAGAAAGAATGCACATCATATGATGACATTTTCTATGGAATATGCATATTCAGAGAACTATATTCTTGTACTTTCTCATGATGAGGTTGTTCATCTGAAATGCTCCATGTTGAATAAGATGCCGGGAGAAGGATGGGATAAGTTCCGCAACTTGAAGGTGGCATATGCATTTATGATGGGACATCCTGGAAAGAAACTTCTCTTTATGGGACAGGAGTTTGCACAACTTCGTGAGTGGAGTGAAGAGAGAGAACTGGATTGGTTCCTTCTTGCAGAAGAACCGCATCAGCAGATTCAGAACTGGTATAAAGATCTGCTTCATCTTTATAAGAAGAATAAGGCATTGTATGAGTTGGATAATGATCCGAAGGGATTTGACTGGATCAATAAGGATGACATCTTCCGGAGTATTTTCAGTTTCATAAGACATTCAAGGGATGGTAAGAAAAATCTGCTCTTTGTATGCAACTTTACACCGGTAGACAGGCCAGATTACCGTGTTGGTGTTCCGAGAAGAAAGCAGTGCAAGCTTGTTCTTAACAGTGATGAGACAAAATACGGCGGATCAGGAGAGGAACGCCAATTGGTTTACAAGCCAGAGAAACAGGAATGTGATGGTCAGAAATATTCCTTTGCATATCCTCTTCCGGGATATGGTGTGGCAGTATTTGAGTATTAAGTTGTATGGTATGATATTTTCTACGAATAGATGGAACAGGAATTAGACATACATTGATTTGCCCCTGCATAGATTGTAAAAAACAAACTATGCAGGGGCTTTTCTATGAGAGAATATATTGAGGAGCGTGCAGTAGAAATTGCAAATTATATTATAGAAAATAATGCGACAGTGAGACAGACAGCGAAACAGTTTCGGATTAGTAAGAGTACGGTGCATATGGCAGTAACAAAATAGAAAGATTTCTGATCGAGATAATATAAGAGAAAAAATGGTCGTGTTGTGTAAGTACAATATGCCCGTTTTCATTATAAAAAATAGAACTAACAATGTACTTAGGACTAGTTGGCGTGCTAACGATTTGGTATAATGCAAATAAAGATAAATATTGGAATTTATTAAGGAGTAGTGGAAGAATGGTATTATTGGTTGTAGACACGCAAAAGGCACTTGTTAACGATGAATTATATAATTGTAATGAGTTTATTGACAATATTCAACTGCTAATTAAAAAAGCACGAGAAAACAATGTTGAAGTCATTTATGTTGTACATGATGATGGTGTTGGGAGCGGTTTAACAAAAGGTACTGATGGTTTTGAAATATTTGAAAAATTTAAGCCACTATCTAATGAAAAAGTATTTGTTAAAATCGTGAATAGTGCGTTTAAAGATACTGGTTTAGTTGAGTATTTAATGAAAAAAAATGAAAAAGATATAGTTGTTGTTGGACTTCAAACCGATAAATGTATCAATGCAACAGTAATAAGTGGATTTGAATATGGCTTTAATTTGATTGTACCTGCATTCGCAAATTCGACGGTAAACAATAATTATATGAATAACAAAAAAAGCTATCGGTATTATAACGAATTTATGTGGCATGAACGGTATGCTGAATGTATTTCTATAGAGGAAACTATAAAAAGAATGGAGGACTAAAATTTAGTTGATGAGGAGATTATTATGAAAGATAAAAGTATTTTAATCAGTATGGGAATTATTCTTTATATTATTATGGCTGGAGTGGATAGATTTGTTTATCGCATACCTAATATTGTTTATATTCCAGTAGCAATTTTAGGTATTGCTTTAATGTTGATTGGATTTTTCAAGAATAAATCAAAATAAAAAATTAAAAATCAGAGGTGATTTGAAATGAGTAAAAATAATAGGTTTGAAATAGTGTATCAAGAAACGGGTTTAAAAAGTGAGAAAACAATATATGTTGATAAAGAAACAGGAGTAAATTATCTTTTTATTGCAAATGGATTTGGAGGTGGTTTAACTCCATTATTAGATGTGGAGGGAAAACCTATTATTACGAAATGATCCATAATACTAAGAACTAATAGACGAATATATAAACTAGGACTTGTGGAGGTAATGGAAATGAAATTGAAAAATCCTATGCTAGTGGTAACAGATATAGAGAAATCAGTTGAGTTTTATAAAAAAGTTTTCGGGCTTCATGTGATTATGGATTTTGGAGCAAATAAAACTTTAACAGGCGGTTTGGCTTTGCAGACGGTTGAAACATATAAAGACTTTATCGGGAAAAGTGGTATTTCTTTTGGTGGCAATAACTTTGAAATTTATTTTGAAGAAGATAATTTCGATGAATTTGCGGATAAGCTGAAAGAATGTAATGTTGAATACGTCCACCCCATTGTAGAACATTCATGGGGACAGCGTGTTGTTCGTTTCTATGACCCAGATAAACATATTATTGAAGTTGGTGAGAACATGAAAATAGTATGTAAGCGTTTCTTAAATAGTGGAATGACACCAAAACAAGTATCAGAACGCATGGACGTACCTATGAAATTTGTCAATGCCTGTATGCGATAAATCCCAGTTTGCCTATACCTAGTGAGGTCAAGGAACAAGGCGAAGCCGATACGCCGTAGGGCAGTCCTTGACGGAACGGACACAGCCAACAGCACCATGATACAGCAGAGGACTTGTAAGGTCAGAAACCTTGCAAGTCCTCTTGTTTATTGTTGGTTGTGATATTTTAGGTATAGTGCTTCTTTTTCAATTTCTTTCTCAAATGCCTTTATATGGAATCCATATGGTTTAGTATTGATTTGAAAACAATCATCAGTTGGTGAATAGGAAAGCATGGTAACTTTCGGTTCAAACGTTTTTGTGTCAATTCCGTAATAATATATAGTAGCAGTTATCAGTACCATGTTGATACTTTCAAAATCTTTTGTAAAAATAGCGTGCCTGTCAGAGTGGAACAGGTCTGATGGACATTCGTAAAACTCGGAGCAGTCCTCTTTTAAAAACAAGGGGAGCAGGTGCATTGCATTGGAACTCCTGTCTACAAGAACATAGAAACGGGGAATCATGGCGGCATACTGGGGCATCATGGCAATATACATATCATCTAGCTTGTCAAGAAGATATTCCGAGCAGTCATTATTATAAAAGACATAAGGAAGTGCCTGTTCCTGCCCTTGTGAGCCAGTCTGCATGGGTACGTTCTCTCCGTAAAGCCACCGCAAGTCCACATCTAAAGAATCGGCAATCTGTTCCATTTTATCTGCTTTGGGATTGTACTGTCCTGAAAGATAGGAACTGAATGCTCCTTTGCTGATACCTGTATCTTTTACAATATCAATCTGTTTCTTATTTTTAGCTTTCATAGCAAATCGAATCCGTTCTGCGATGGTATTCATCTGAAAAAACCTCTCTTTCTATATCTCGTTATAACTTGTTATATCTTATCATCTAAATCCACTATACCACAGGTGCAGAAAAAAGAAAATAAAAAGTTCAAAAAAAACTAAACTTTCTCTTGCGAACTGAAAATCTGTGTGCTATGATACAAATGGGTTCAGAAATAACTGAACTATATGACGTCATATCAAAGGAACTGGAAATAAAAGAAAGCTGTCCTATCGGCAGGACGGGGAGAAAGGAAGATGTATGCAGATTACATTGACAAAAGAACAGGTCAGAGAAGCCTTTGGAGAACTTCGATTTATGGGTGCAGACGCTTGTTACCATTATGATAGGGAGAACAAGAAGAAAACAGAGGAAGTGGAAGCCTTAAAACTTCATCTTGGAAGCATGAAGTTAGGAAACAGCGTGGATATTCGTCTGGAAGCAACGGAACTTCCGAAGATTGAGCCTTATGCGGTGGTAGAACTGGAAGAAGCAGTATACTCGCCTTATGTACAGAGAGGGAATTTCCCTGTGCTGGTGGAGAGGATTACCTGTAAAGGAATCCGCAGTATTTCAAGCAAACAGGTATAGGCAGTCAAAGTTCCTGTCCCCGTTCTGACGTACCAAACGGCAGGTTGGGGGCAGGGCAACGGCAATGCCGTTGCAGATAGGAGGTTTGATAAATTTGGAAGAAAGAAGCGGAAGTCTTCTTTCAGAACTCCCCTACACTAACAGGGGAGTAATACGGCAGAAAGAAGAATTAAGCGCGTTGATAGACTGGTGTCAGATAACCATTAAGGAAGTTCCATTAGAAGCAGTCATAGAAGATGTGCTGAGAATACCTTTGGAACTTATGACGGTCACAGGCTATGAAAAGGGGATTGCAGGACATGAGGTTGTAGCAATCTTCGATAATATCAAGGTGCTAAAGCCAACAGGAAACGCACAGTATCAAGGCTTTCAGATTTTAATGAGTGGGAAAGGCTGTCGCAACTATGAGATTTTTTTACAGCTCAATGAGGAAACATGGTTTGATTTCTTAAACAGAGTTTGCCAGTATCACATCAACTTTCCTCGGATTGATTTGGCGATAGATGATAGAAAACCATATTTGAGTATTCCCGATTTGATTGTAAGGACAAAAGAGGGATTGCTTTCCACAAAGTTACGGGAGATAGATTTTCACGATTCGGGAGAACTAAAAGAGGAAGTCTTTCAGAGTAAAGGTGGAAGTCTTTATCTCGGCAGTTCAGCCAGTAATTTAAGATTGGTATTTTATGAAAAAGGATATGAACAGAATAAAAAGTATGGAACGGAACTGGATGAAAATTGGAATCGATATGAATTGAGATTTCGACAGGAAATGGCAGTAAGTGTCGTACAGGAATTATTGAGATACAGAGATGTGGCAGGACTGGCAATGGAAGTATTGAACAGTAAAATACGATTTTTAGAAAAGCCGACAGACAGCATGACAACTCGAAAAAGACTTTATCCCACTTATCGCGCGTGGGCGGAACTGATGAAAGACATAGGTAAGGTGAAACTTACCATGCAACCACAGAAGAAAAGTCTGCAAAAGGTGTGGGAATGGCTGGAAAAATATGTTGCACCATCTTTAAAGCTGTTTGCAGAGGTGGGAAAGATAGAGCAGAGAGATTATATTGGGAATCTCATAGCAAATGGAGAAATGAATATCACACAGAAGCAGTTGTATGAGGACTACTTAAAATCCTTAAAGTTAAGTGAAAAGAGAAGTTAAGGTAAAAGGGAATAATCGTTCAGACTGGACATATAAATGCAGAAAGGACTTTTAGGAGTGAACATATTTGAAAAAGACGAAACTGAATATACGTTTTCATAATCCGAATACGGAGGAAGAAACCGTTCAGTACATAGCAAAGATTTTCGTAGCAGTAGGTGTCCAAAGATTAGAAAAAGAAGTAGAAAGTGCTATACAGAAGAAAGAGTATGAAGAAGTAATGAAAATAGTATAGTAAGTTGCAAATTCATCTTGAGAAACAGAAGTGACTATGATAAGATAAAGAAGTAACAGAAAGATGATTAGTAAATAGGTAGGTGTTGGAGATGAATATAGCCGCTTATTGTAGAGTATCAACAGATAAATCAGACCAGTTAAATAGTTTAGAAGCACAGAAAAAGTTTTTTGCAGAGTTTACAGAGCGTAATGGACATAATCTTGTAAGACTATATGCAGATGAGGGTATTTCGGGAACAAAGATTAAAAATCGAAAAGAATTTCAAAAACTCATGCGTGACGCAAAGCAGGGGTTATTTGATATGGTTGTTGTAAAGGATATTTCAAGATTTGCCCGTAATACCGTTGATTTCTTACAAAGTATTCGTGCATTGAAAGCACTAGGAATTGAAACAACATTTTTAACAGCGAATATGACAGTATTGGGGAACTCGGAATTTGTTCTAACCATTTTCGGAGCTTTGGCACAGGAAGAAAGTGCAAACACTTCTAAACGTGTGAAATTCGGAAAGAAAATGAACGCAGAAAAAGGACGAGTTCCTAATATTGTTTATGGGTATGATAAAACGATTGGAGATTATTTCAATCTTGAAATAAATAAAGAAGAAGCTAGAAATGTAAGGCAGATTTACAAATGGTATATTGACGAGGGATATGGTGCGGCTAAAATCGCAAATATGTTGAATGAACAAGGGATAAAAACAAAACGTAATTGTGCGTGGAGTCAAAATGCGATTTGCCGTATTCTTACAAATGAACTCTATACGGGAAAAATCATCAATGGAAAAGAGGAAGTTGAGGACTTTCTGACTGGGGTAAGAACCACAAAAGAAGAAAGCGAGTGGCTGATTACGGACAAGCCGGAACTTAGAATCATTGAACCGGAGATATTTGATAAGGCACAAGAAGTATTAAAAAGCAGGCATAAGGCATTTAAACTAAATAAAGAACGACAGAGTAACAAATATATTTTTAGTACCTTAATTAAGTGTAAAGAATGTGGCTGGTCTTTTAGAAGAACAGTCAGAACCTATAAAAATACTTATATTCGTTGGGTTTGTTCGGGACATAACGGAAAAGGGGTAGATAATTGCCCGAATGCAGTCACGATAGATGAAGCGGAACTCATACAGGCATTAGATGAATATTTTAAAGAGATTTTAAAGGATAAGAAGAATATCATAAATCGTATTGTAAAAGAGTTTAATCGGATATATAAGAAAAAGGAAGATAATGAACAATACGAAAATGAACTAATGACAGAACTTGCAAAGTTGAAAAAGACAAGAGAAAAGTATATGGATATGTACACAGATGATTTAATCAGCCGTGAGGAACTGAATGAAAAAATCGGAGGTATGAAGAAAAAGATTGAGAAACTGGAAAACGAGTTAAAACTGGTAGAGTATAATCTGAATAAGGGCGACCAGTTGGAAGAAATCGTACAGCATACGTTCAAAAACATTGAGGGCATTACTTCAGTTGCAGATATGACAAATGAGCAGTTGAAACAGATTATACAGAAGATTGAAGTAGATAAAGAGGGGAATGTGGACATTTACCTTAGAATATTTGGTGATTTAGGTTTAGATGATAGCGTTCTAATTAGTTACGACCATACATAAGGATGTTACAGAACGTCTGCTTCAGATCAACCCATCATTGGCTCATGAAACGCGTAAGGTTTTAGACACCAACAAATCAGAACGTCACATCCGGGGAGGGCTCGCCACCAGAGAAAAATATTTACACTTGCATACTTCCAATTATTGAAGTTAATGTTACAATAAAAAAGGATATCCAATCGGAAACACGGACATTGAGAGGAGACTGTTCAAATGCGGGTGGCAATCATTGAAAGGGATGAAAAAGTATTAGAAGAACTGAAAAAAGGTTTGAAACGTGTAGATCCGAATTACGAATTGGCGGGGATTGCAGGGAACGGACAGTCTGCATATGAGATGATAACAGTTATGCAGCCAAACCTTGTTATTATGGATATTGGGCTTCCACGGATGAATGGATTAAATCTTTTGAGAAAATTACGCACGGAAGGACGCGAGTTTCGTGTGATTATTATAACAAAGGATGAAGATTTTCAACAGGCAAAGCAGGCAATCGATCTGGGGGTGGACGGATATTTAGTACAGCCGTTTCAGCCGATGGAGCTTAAGAAGGCATTAAGCCGTATTCATGAAAAAATCAGGAATGAGTATTGGATGCAGGCTTCTTTTACTGTTGAAAATGTTCTGTTGAGCTGCAGAGATGGAGAAATTATATCGAATCAGAAGTTAAATGAAATGACCATTCGGAGATTTGGTTTTACAGTGGATGATCCGGGATATTTATTTACGGTTTCAATGGCAGACGAATACGAGGAGCAGAAGGAGAATGTACGTGGATTTCTCGAAGAAATCTGTAGACATGAGTGCGGATTTTCGGCATCTGTTATATGTTCGGATCAATGGAAAAAGGTGTACCTGATCATTTACCGGGTATATGAAGCTAGGAACTGGAAAGAATATTTTCAAAAAAATGTGGTTACTGGGTTATGTAGGAAGTTTCCGGGGACAATTATTTGTGTATGGATAGAGACAAAACAGCTGACAAAGCTGGAAGAGGCAATGATTCAGACAGGGAGCCTTATGGAATGGAATCTTCTTCAGCCACGAGGAGTTTTGATCTGTCAGCAGACAGTTGAGAAATTTGAAGTTGTTCCGGTGCGTTATCCGGTAGAATTAGAACAACGAATGCGGGAAATGATTTTCGATGAAAACAAGAAAGGAATTGCCAGACAATTTCAACTTGTTTGTGAGGAAATGAAAAGAGAAAAATATTTTCCAAAAGAAATAAAATACAGTATCATTCGTTTTTGCATGGCAGCTGGATTAAATTATAGAAATTATGGCGGGCAGATTGACGAAACAGAAATCCTGAGTCTTATGCAGCAGATTACATATGCCATCAGCTGGAAACAGATAGAGAAAGCGATTCAAGGATTGGAACGGATGATATCATATGAACATAAATTTGAGCGGTACAGTACGCTTATTCAAAAAGCAATGGAAATTGTAAGAAAAGAATATGACAGAGGTATTACATTGGAAGAAGCAGCGAGCCAGCTTTATGTATCAGAAGAATACCTGAGTTCTCAGTTTAAGAAGGAGACAGGATATAATTTTACAGAAACTGTGAGGAAATACAGGATAGAAAAAATAAAGGAGCTTCTTAGGACAACAAAATATAAGATGAATCAGATTGCGGGGCTTGTCGGTTACTCTGATCCCAAATATATGAGTAAGGTGTTTAAAGAGGAGGAAGGGATTTTACCGACGGAATACAGACGTAACTCCACTGGGATTTCATAATCAGGAGTAATTTCATATTGCTTATAGAAAAAAGTAGAGAATAAGAGGCATATTTAATTAAAAAAATACACTTTTATAAAAAAATTCACCCTTTTAAATATAAAAAATGTGCTATGATATATGTGAAAAGTGAAAAGGATTTCATAGCCGTTAAGGCAGAAAGAGGTGAAAAGAATGAGCACAATGAACATTACTTTCAAACACCCGGATGAGATCATTGATTTCTTGAAAACAGTATGTAAATTTGACTTTAACATGGACATGAGAAGAGGACGGGCAGTAGTAGATGCGAAGTCATTACTTGGAATCATGAATCTGGGATTGAATAACGTGATTGAACTGCAGATGTATGCAGACGATTGCACAGAACTTGAAAGACAGCTAGAAAGATTTGCAGCATAAAATGGAACATAAAAATGGGATGTCGGGCATTTGTTCGGCATCTTTTTTGCTTTGGATAGATCAGAAGGGGAATAATTACCGTGTATAGTAATAGAAATTGTGGATAAGATTTTATTTTACATAAACAAATACTTGTAAATCAAGGATTCCTCTACTATAATGAAGAACAGAAAAAAATATATAGATAAAGCAAATAGTTTTGATTGGATTTGACAGGAGGAAAGATTTGAAGAAAGAATTAGTGATTGTCCTTGACTTCGGTGGACAGTATAACCAGCTAGTCGCAAGACGTGTCAGGGAGTGTAATGTATATTGTGAAATTTATTCATATAAGACAGATATTGAAAAAATCAAAGAGATGAATCCGAAAGGAATCATTCTCACAGGCGGACCAAACAGCTGTTATGAGCCGGATTCACCGACTTATTCAGAAGAACTGTTCAAGCTTGGAATTCCGGTTCTCGGACTTTGCTATGGCGCACAGCTGATGTCTCATGTACTTGGCGGAAAAGTTGAGCGTGCAGATGTAAGAGAATACGGTAAGACAGAAGTTATTATTGATAAAAAAGACTCCAAAGTATTTGAGGGTGTTTCAGAGACAACAACATGTTGGATGAGCCATTTTGATTATATTTCAAAAATTGCTCCGGGATTTGAAATTACAGCACACACTGCTGACTGTCCGGTTGCAGCAGCTGAAAACGCAGCTGAGAAACTGTATGCAATCCAGTTCCATCCAGAAGTACTTCATACAGTAGAAGGAACAAAGATGATCAACAACTTTGTAAAAAATGTATGTGAATGTGCAGGTGACTGGAAGATGGATGCCTTTGTTGAGAATACAATTGCAGAGATCCGCGAGAAGGTTGGAAACGGAAGAGTATTGCTCGCACTGTCAGGTGGGGTTGACTCTTCAGTGGCAGCAGGACTTCTTTCCAAAGCCATTGGAAAACAGCTTACTTGTGTATTCGTAGATCACGGACTTCTTCGTAAAAATGAAGGAGATGAAGTTGAGGCAATCTTCGGACCAGAAGGCCAGTTTGATCTGAACTTTATCCGCGTAAATGCGCAGGAAAGATATTATAACAAACTTGCAGGCGTTACAGAGCCAGAAGCAAAACGTAAGATTATCGGTGAAGAATTCATCCGTATCTTTGAAGAAGAAGCAAAGAAGATCGGTACTGTTGAATTCCTTGCACAGGGAACAATTTATCCGGATGTGGTAGAAAGTGGTCTTGGCGGAGAATCCGCTGTGATCAAATCTCACCACAATGTAGGAGGACTTCCGGATTTTGTAGATTTCAAAGAAATCATTGAGCCGCTTCGTGATCTTTTCAAAGATGAAGTTCGTAAAGCAGGACTTGAGCTCGGACTTCCTGAAAGACTCGTATTCCGTCAGCCATTCCCAGGACCGGGACTTGGAGTACGTATCATCGGCGAAGTAACAGCTGAGAAAGTTCGTATCGTTCAGGATGCAGATGCTATTTATCGTGAAGAGATTGAAAATGCCGGACTTGATAAGACAATTGGTCAGTATTTTGCAGCACTTACGAATATGAGAAGCGTTGGTGTTATGGGTGATGAGAGAACTTATGATTATGCTGTAGCTCTTAGAGCCGTTAATACGATTGATTTCATGACTGCAGAGGCAGCGGAGATTCCGTATGAAGTTCTGAATAAAGTGATGAGCAGAGTTATAAATGAAGTTCGTGGGGTGAATAGAATATTCTATGATCTGACGAGTAAGCCACCGGGAACGATTGAGTTTGAATAAATCGAGTTGCTTAAAAAAGCCA
>OGLQ01000019.1_pt1 | contig 176700 bp, 167 predicted proteins | sample 1572941 | NCBI WGS metagenome assembly OGLQ01 (sample SAMEA2581891, study PRJEB24529) | metagenome | biome: Human gut stool | place: China | collected 2011
CTGCTATGTTCCTATTCTTCAATATATTATATTTATTCTTATATCGAACTCACGTTAATATACATACAATATATTCATTAAGCAAAAATTCTCCACTGTCCAATATATAAAAATTATACCGTATACTGAACTAAGTGCTAAATACTATCATGGAAAATGAAAAGTTCTTATTACAACCATTTTATGAATTAGAAAACGCATCAGCTACAATGTAGTAATATTTATTACTCTTAACGACGTACTATCCACTCCTTATAAAATAAACATCAAACAAATATACTCCTTTTTTTAACCTCAAAAAAATGGTTTCATAGCTTAGGCAATCACTTCAAGTTTAAGTTCCTTAGTCCGTTCTTCCACAAGCCTTCTCCATAAATGGGAATCCTGTAATTTACTAGCCGGAATTTTATCTACATATCGTTCTAGGAAATCAATGCAATACAGATTGTTTTCAGTCCAAAGATCTATCAATTCCGACCAATCCCATTGATCAATAAATTTATCAATAAGTCTATATGTAAAATTGAGGCTTCCATTATTAGATAACTCCGACCAATCCCAATAATCTCTAAAAAGTTCTAAACATTCCTCAGTTAAAATGGTTTCACAGTTAGTCTTTGACAGTTCTTTCCAATCGATAAACTGCTCAAATTTTTCCAGCATTACAGGTGTCCATAAAATGCTATTATTATTAGAAATTTCTTTCCAATCCACCTTATTTTTATATTTTTCAAGCATTTGTTCTGTCCATTGAAAATCACCTGACAACTCTTTCCATGCTGAATCATTAAGAACCTTTTCCATAAATTCGTTTGTAAGTTTCTTTTTTGTCATATTTTTAACATCTATAATAATTTCCCAACTTACATTTATCTACATAATTTACCAATACATTATTTGTAATATTGTAAAAATATAAAAAGGCTTCCCCATAGTTCACATTTTGCATTAGACAGTAATAAAAAGTAGAGAGAAGCATTGATTCATTTATCATCTTGCATTTTTTATCATAATATATAAATGCTCTAACCGAACTATAGGTTGCCCCAAATATGTTGACGTATTATATCCATTGTTTCTCACCCAGTCTACTACCCTATTTCTTTGCTGACTAGGATAGTATAATGACAGTATTTTTTTATTCTTCAACAAATTCCAGCTACTCCAAACATTATTTTCAGTAACGACTTCTTGTTTTGTTATCCCAAGAGCAAAAGCTACAATACTTGTTTGAAGGTCTCCCTTTCCTTCAACAGGTTCAAGAAGAAGATACTGCTTAATACCATCAATCATTCTTTTTAGTGATAAGAGATCAAGGGTCAATCCAAGTTCATTGATTTCTGTAATTTCAGCTACCGCTTGTCTCAATATATTATTATCATCCTGATTTTCTTCATGAAATTCATCAATGAGACCTAATTTCTTTAATCCCCACAATGTTTGAAATCTTAGAGCCTCAATTGAATTCTTCATAGCTAGTGCTGCTTTTCTTTTTTGATTCTTGTTTTTTACCATAACCTATCAATTTAAAATTCTTGAGGCAAAATTATTGTTGAGATATGCAAAAAGGCTGCACATCTGATAAAATTCTTAAAACTTTCTCTATATTTGTAGATATGCAGAGATATCGCATACCTCATATATATCTTTGCAGAAGAGAGTTTCACACCATAAAAGTTTTTCATTTCATACTGATTGCATTTTCTAGAAAACATAACCACAAACGTAAAAACAATGATAAGTAAGACATTCAACCGTTACATATGGCTACTGAACACTCTATTACAGCAACGTAGAATGACTTTTGAAGAGATTAGCTATCGTTGGAAAGACTGCTATCTCGGAGATGGTAAACCTCTTGCTCTTCGCACGTTTCACATGCATCGTGAAGCTGTTTCAGAACTTTTTGGTGTAGAGATAAAATGTGACACTTCAACTTATGAATATTACATTTCTTCCCCTGATGATCTTAAAAATGACCGTACTCGTCAATGGCTACTCAATTCATTCAGCATTTCCAATATGATTGAAGCTGGGCACAATATGAAAAATAGAATTTTATTCGAACAAATTCCCGGTGGCACCCAATTCCTTCAGACAGTCATTGAGGCAATGAGACAAAACAAGGAATTAGAAATAAGCTACAAACCATTCGATTGTCATCAGGAAAAATTCCATCTGAATCCATATGCCATGAAGGTATACAGCCAAAGATGGTATATTATAGGCTTCATAAATGAACAGAGAGAAATCAAAAATATTGCTCTTGACAGAATATTAGAAATGTCAATCACAAATAAAAAATTTAAACTACCTGATGATTTCGATGCGGAAGAATATTATGCAAATACCATTGGCATATTTGTCAACAATAATCTAAAGCCACAGAAAGTCCTTATCAGAGTATACGGGGGTCATGCTGAATACATACGCTCTTTACCACTTCATTTTTCGCAAGTTGAACTAAATGTAAAAGACAACGGATACAGTGACTTCCAATATCATCTTTGCCTTACACCAGAATTGGTAACATCTCTGCTTTCTATGGGAGAAAAAGTTGAAGTACTAGAACCTGAAGAATTAAGAGAAAAAATTCAAAAACGTCTCTATTCGGCAATAGCAAGATACAATAATAACAAACCTTAAAAAATATTATGACTATGACATTTGGAAAATTAAGAGTCGACGCCCAAATCTTTGAAGAGCTAAAAAAAAATCCATCATGGTGGATTAAATTTAAGGATAACCCCTCTCTTTATATTGACATCAGAAAAGATAATCAAGTAAACGTCTATTTTGAAGGCGGCAGTATAGCAAGGATACACTATTGTAGCAAACATAAAAAACTTCAAGTATTTACTCATCACAAATATCTCGGATTACCGGCCCCGTCAAAGAGCAAACTATACATAGAATGCAGCGACAGGATTGGATATATCTATGATGAAGTTATGAAACGGATACAGACCCAGTATTCTCAAAAGAGCATGGGAGAAGGAATGAATACAAAAGAAAAATGGAGTGAGAAATTTATACAAGGAATGTTGGCTGTTAAATCAAGAAATATTCATCTTGATACAGAATTTGCTTACAAAGATACTCAAGAAGATATTCGAATGGATTTAATACAATGCGAAGATGGCCATATTACGTTTATTGAATTAAAACGTATAGACGATAACAGAATGCTTCACGAAACAAATAAGAATCCTGAAGTGATATATCAAATGAGATGTTATAAAAATTTCATCGAAAAATACAGTTCTGAACTACTTGAATATTACAAGAAAGTATTCGATGTCAAAGTACAATTAGGTTTGCCTGTTCCTAAAACTGTACCTACATCTATAAATCCAATTCCAGAACTTATCATCTTCGACCGCTGGATAAAGTCGACAAGTAAAAGAGATATTCACCGACAACGTATTTACGATTTACTTAAACGGAATGATATACGATATAAAGTTATTACAAATATTTAAACTCATTTATGTTTATGTATAATAAAGATATGGACTATAAAGAATACAAAAATAAGATTATCCAGAATATGCCTGATTTCAATTATCACGGCATGTGGAAAGGTTCCATAAAAAAACACATTCTCGGCAACCCGAAAACTCAAATCGAAAAAGTAGATATTATAAATAAGTACTCTATTTTACCCAATGTAATGCCGATAGATTCAGAGACCTTACATCTACATACACACGCTCATCATCTAAATTCTTCACAAATAATGTGTTACAATTTTTTCAGGCCCATTATAGGAGAATACGACAAATCGATAAAAATGTATCAAAATACTGAATTATTATCCCTACTTATAGAAAGACTAATTAAAAAACCAATATCAACAAATAACAGTCATGATTGTTATTGTAATTTCGAATATATAGAAAGTTCTAAAGAGAATACAAACTTCGATTTTTATTTTAAATCAACCAACACAGAAGTCTTCTTTGAAATAAAATATTCAGAACAGTATTTTTCAAGAAAAAGTTCTTCAAAAAAAGCTTCAGAGCAATATGAAAAAGTATATCGACCTATGATAAACAATGCAAAAGATATGCTAAACATAGAAGCCATTAATGAATACAATTTCAACAATAAATACTATCAATTATTCAGAAATGCAATTCGAGCGAACAGAAATCGATATGTACTTTTTGTATGTCCGAAAGCTCACAACTTCCTAATAAATCAGTTCAATGATTTTTCTGATAACTTTCTAAGCAAAGATGGCAAAGAAAGAATTATGCTAATAACTTGGGAAAAGATAATTGAAGTAGCAAAGACATTAAACATTAGAACTGAATACTTTGAAAAAAGGTATTTAGAGTTTCTGTAACATAGAAAAAATATCAAAATGAAAATTCTTCATCTCTCAGATACACACAACAAACATAGACAGTTGACTGACCTGCCGGATGCAGATGTTTTTGTACATTGTGGAGATTTTACAGATAACGGAACAGAAGAGGAAGTTCTTGATTTTCTGAATTGGCTTATTGAGCTACCATATCCTCATAAAATATTCATCACAGGGAACCATGATATTTGCTTATGGGAAGCAACAAGCATTGAAGAACTTCCTGATAATATTCATTTTTTACAAGACTGTTACTGTGAAATTAATGGATTTAAGTTTTTTGGCTTAGCTTACAACCATCCAGAAAGTTTAATACCTCACAACATTGATATATTACTAACCCATGAACCTCCTTTCATGATACTTGATGAAAGTAATGGCATTCATTGGGGTAATAGCGCCATAAAAAGTGCTGTATTCAAAGTAAGCCCACGATATCATTTATTTGGACACAGTCATGAAAGTTTCGGCAATTTAGAGTTAAAAGGTATCAATTTCTATAATGGGGCTATACTTGATAACAATAATGTCATAAATCAACGGCCTAAAGTTATTACTTTATAAATATACAAGTATTCATATCTATACGATACAATATTCTTGTCTTTATTTCGTAATACCTACAATGAAAAAAATGACGAGGCTGTTATTATAAAAACAAATGAAACTTATACCTTTGAAGAAAGTTTGTATAAAAAATATCTTAGAATAAGGAGAATCTGGAAATGAAAAAAGAACTTCTGCATTCTTGTCCAGAACTGATTGACTACATCAATGAAACAGGTTTTCTGCCCTTGCTGAGCATGGACATCAACGGATGGTCGGCCGAAGAAGTAGTAGACGAAGACTGCCAGTACACCCGTCTGCCCGATGGTGGATGGGAATGGCCACTTTGGGAATGGAAAGGTGCCATCCTGCAGGAAAGCGGTTGCGCATACGGTAAGTTTTTCAAAGACAAAGCCGCTTTCATCAGCCGTGAATGGTGGCCTGACTTTTGCAATTACCGCCGAAGTGTCTACCCATATCCGGAAGCAGGAAGCATCGAAGAGAGTATCCTCGATGTATTAAAAAACGAAGGAAGCCTGATAACCCGCGAACTGCGTGCAGCGTGCGGATTCACGGGACCAAAGATGCGGAGCCGTTTCGATGCATATATCACCCGTCTGGAAATGGGCGGCTACATCGTTACAGAAGACTTTATTTATCCCCGCGATCGCCACGGGAAAGAATACGGATGGGGATGGTCACTGCTCACAACGCCGGAAACACTCTTCGGAAGAGAGGCTTGTCATCCCGACCGCACCCCACAAGAATCACGCGAACGGATGCTCAGTCAATTCAAAAAGATTCTACCGGATGCCTCCGAAAAGATATACGATATCTTACTTAAATAAAGAAGGAAAACAACTAACGATATTACCCTATGAAAATCATTCTGGCCATCGACTCATTCAAAGGCTGCCTTACATCAGAAGAAGTAGAAACAATTTTCTCCCAAGCCTTGTCATCCCGCGGCATGACAGTCCGCTCATTACCCATGTCCGACGGAGGAGAAGGCATGCTTGAAGCCTTCATCTCTGCCTTGCACGGAAAAATTATCCAGGCCGAAGTACACGATCCTCTGATGCGCCCCATCCTTGCCAGTTACGGTATTGCACCCGACGGAACAGCTGTTATAGAAACAGCCAAGGCATGCGGTCTTACGCTGATGACAGCCGAAGAACGAAATCCACTGGTAGCTACAACCTATGGAGTGGGCGAACTCATTGCCCATGCCTTACATCAAGGCTGTAAAAAGTTTATCATCGGACTGGGAGGAAGCGGAACCAACGATGCCGGAAAAGGAATGCTTCGGGCACTAACCGATATATTCGCTCCCCATGGAACAATAGACGATGTACTTACCAACCATACAGCCGGATGCCAGTTTACCTTAGCCAGCGATGTACGCAATCCGCTTTATGGAAAAGAAGGAGCAGCCTTTACCTTTGCTCCCCAGAAAGGAGCTACTCCCGAAATGGTAGAAGAACTAGACCGCCAAGCCCGGCTGTTTGCCGATCAGTCTGCCCGCCATATGGGAAAAGACACATCACAACAACCCGGTGCCGGAGCAGCAGGAGGTCTGGGGTACGCCTTCATGCAATATCTCAGCGCAAGCGTATGTTCGGGAGCCGATTTATTACTCAACCTTATAAGATTCGATGAGCTTCTGAAAGATACCGACCTCGTCATTACCGGCGAGGGACACGCCGACAGCCAGACTCTTATGGGAAAGCTTCCCGAACGAGTAATGCGACGGGCTCAAAAATATCAGGTTCCGATATGGCTGGTAGCCGGACAGACCGATGACGCAGAAAAACTTATCACAGCCGGATTTACCCGGGCAGATAAACTTACCCCTGAAGGATTAGCTCTTCACGAAGCTATCAAGCCAGAAATTACCAGACAAAATATATATCGCTGGGTCTGCCAAAACTTCTAAGGAAATATCCATCAGAACCTTTACATTCATTATGAAAACAACACACTTGCTTTACACATCTGCCTTCCTGGCAATGACACCTCTTGCAATATTTCCTCAGGGAAATCAGTCACGGCCTAATCTCGTTTTCATCATGGCCGACCAGTTTCGGGGCGACGCCTTAGGATGTATGCAAAAAGAGCCGGTACAAACTCCTAATCTCGACAAGCTGGCCAAAGAAGGTATTCTTTTCACCGAAGCCATCAGCAGCTATCCGGTGTCATCTCCGGCCCGTGCCATGCTCATGACAGGAATGTATCCCACTGCAAACGGTGTAACCGGCAACTGCAATTCCGACAATACCCCTTACCGGGTAGAACTATCTGCCGAAGCCATCTGCTGGAGTGATGTATTGAAACAGGCAGGATACTCCACAGCTTACATCGGTAAATGGCATCTCGATGCTCCTCACCCGCCCTACATTGACACATACAACAATCGCGGAAAAGTAGCATGGAACGAATGGTGCAGTCCCGAACGCCGCCACGGATTCGACCAGTGGATTGCCTATGGAACCTACGACAACCATCTGAAACCGATGTACTGGGATACAGAAGCATCCAGAGAAGACTTTTATTACGTCGACCAGTGGGGACCGTCTTATGAGGCCGACCGTGCCATTGAGTTTATCCGCAAGGAAAGCAGCCAGTCCGACCGACCGTTTGCCTTAGTCGTTTCCATGAATCCGCCACATACCGGATACGAACTTGTCCCCGACTCATTCAAGCAACGCTATGCCCATACCGATGTAGAGGCACTGGCATCCCAGAAACCATATATACCCGCCAAAGGGACTCCCGAAGGAGATTATTTCCGCACACATATCCGCAACTATTACGCCTGCATCACCGGAGTAGACGAAAATGTAGGACGTATCATCCGCACACTGAAAGAATACGGAGTATTCGACAATACCCTTATCATCTTCAGTTCCGACCATGGCATATGCATGGGCGGACACGGTATCGAAGGTAAAAACGTTTTCTACGAAGAATCCATGCGAATTCCGATGATATGCTGCTGGAAAAACAAACTGCATCCGCAGCAAACCGACCTGCCCGTAGCTTTTGCCGATCTTTGTCCTACGATGCTTTCACTCATGGGAATGAAAGACCAAATACCTTCAACCGTACAATCCTACGACTGGAGCCAGCACTTCCTGCAAGAGAAAATACATACTCCCCAGGAAACCATTCAACCCTATTATTATTGCGTTCCTTCCGACCCGACATCCGGCAAACGAGGTATCCGTACTTCCCGATACACCTATGTAGTAGCATTCGAAAAAGGAAAGAAAACGCAAACCTGGCTTTACGACCGGAAAAGCGATCCCGATCAGCTGCACAACCTAGCAAGCCGTAAGCCTTCACTTTGCGACTCCTTAAACCAGAAACTCTTATTATGGCTCGAACAGACACACGATCCGTTCAGCTCTTACCTAAAACCATAAATTATGAAAAAAATCGTATTAACACTGCTGACATTCTTCTTCACATGCAACCTGAGCAATGCCTATGGCACAGAAATCCAGTTACCCAAACCAGCTCCACACCAGATAAAATGGCACGAAGCCGAACTGGGAGTAGTTTTCCATTACGACCTGCATGTATTCGACGGACAAGTGTACGGTCAGGGAAACAACCGCATCAATCCAATTGAAGATTACAACATCTTCCATCCCGACAAGCTGGACACCGACCAGTGGATACAAGCAGCCAAAGCAGCCGGAGCCAAATTTGCCATCCTTACAGCCACACACGAAACAGGTTTCGGACTCTGGCAAAGCGATGTAAACCCATATTGCCTGAAAGCAGTAAAATGGCGCGATGGCAAAGGCGACATCGTACGCGATTTTGTAAACTCCTGCCGCAAATACGGCCTGCAGCCGGGCATCTACATAGGTATCCGATGGAACTCCCTGCTGGGCATCCATAATTTTAAGGCCGAAGGCGAGGGAGAATTTGCCCGCAACCGTCAGGCATGGTACAAACGCTTGTGCGAAAAAATAGTGACAGAACTCTGTACCCGTTACGGAGATTTATTCATGATCTGGTTCGACGGAGGAGCCGACGATCCCCAAGGTCTGGGACCCGACGTAGAATCTATCGTCAACCAATACCAACCCGACTGCCTGTTCTACCACAATGTCAACCGGGCAGACCTGCGCTGGGGAGGATCAGAAAGCGGAACCGTAGGCTACCCCTGCTGGTCGAGCTTTCCTTATCCATACAGCCACAGCAATGCCACCGACGGGATAACCGACCACAACCAGCTGCTGGCTCACGGCGATCCTGAAGGAAAGTTCTGGGTTCCTGCCATGGCCGATACCCCTTTGCGCGGTTATAACGGACGGCACGAGTGGTTCTGGGAGCCGGGCGACGACGACAAGGCTGTTTACCCGTTGGAAAACCTGATGGAGATGTACGAAAAATCCGTAGGCCGCAATGCTACTCTGATGGTAGGACTGACACCCAATCCCGAAGGACTGATACCCGATGGTGATGTACACCGGCTGCAAGAATGGGGAAATGAAATACAACGGCGTTTCGGAACTCCCCTGGCACAAACCTCCGGAAAAAATAAAAAGAAATTGTCAATAACTTTCGATAAGCCGCAACGTGTAAACTACTACCAGATACAGGAAGACATAACCGAAGGCGAACACATCCGTGCCTACCGTATAGAAGCTTTGATCAACGGCAAATGGGCCACAGTAGCCAAAGGCAGTTCGGTAGGACACAAACGCATCGAAGCCTTTCCAGAAGTCGAAGCACAAGCCTTTCGTCTGATTGTAGAACAGTGTGTATCTACACCCCTCATCCGGAACTTCAGCATCTATCATGTCACTGACCAGTCAGACAGACAGTAACATACCCGGTCTATCAAACAGACTACCTTTGTTTATCCACACACTTTTCATGTCGTTAATTTTATGTTTTCTCTGTCCATAAAACATGTGACAGAGGAAACATTTTTTTTATTTTTCTTTGTGATAAAATAAATTTAACCCATTTAGCTAAAAAAGACTAAAAACAGTCCGGCTTTATTACAATCACACAAGGCGTTACAACATTAACCAAAAGACTCTTACGTCTTTATTATTTACCAGCCTAATCAAAGAGTCTGTAGGCATTAAACTAAACCGATTATGAAAAGACAGAGATTAAACAGACACATGTTATTCCCGATGCTGACAGTCATCATGCTTCTATCTGCCAGCCACATTTGCGCCCAGCGTAACTTCAGTCTTTTTGGCAAAGACGTATCAGTAGGCGTACGCGCCGGAATTACATACAGCGAGATCAGTAAAAGCAACTACAGCGATGGAAAAATAGGATGGCTGATCGGTGCAGACCTGGAAATACCCGTCGAAAAAGTTTCCGAAAACTTCTTTATCCAACCCTCTCTTCTGTTCCTTTCCAAAGGGGACAAATGCTCCAAATCGAGTAATGTAGGCGATGGAGATGTCGCTACCGTAGAAACAACAGAAAACGCTATCTTCCTGGAAATACCTGTCATGGCAGGATATCGCCTCAACATAGCAGAAAATTTCAATCTGACCTTCAATGCCGGTCCGTATTTTGCCTTTGGGCTGGGAGGAAAATCCAAGCTGGGAATGGATAGCGGTCTATGGGGCAGCTCGATTGGAGGAGGCTATGAGATCAATACATTCGACTCCATGAAAAGATTCGATTTCGGTATCGGTCTGGGAATCGGTTTCGAAATACTCCAGTCATGGAGCATAGGCATGAACTACGATTTAGGTTTCGTACCCGTTGTTGACGGCGGCGGAAAACACAGAGCACTCCTGCTCTCTGTAGGCTATAAGTTCTGATATACAAAACTATTCATACTTTAAACCCAACAACTATCATGAAGAAGTGGATTTTATTTATCTGGTTGTTTTGTATGCAACTTCTGGCAGTTCATGCAGAAAACGAATACTATACCATATTCAAGGTAGGAAGCAACATCTGCACGCCTGTTACGCTGAAAACGCCATACGGCAACTACACCATCCATACGGAAATAACAATACCCAATTCTCTTTCCTGGTTCGAGGCATTCGACTGCGAGGGGAAAAAAATAATGGATACCGGAGGAAAAGTTTCCGTAGGAACCGGTAAACCGACCGTACGTATCTATTACCTTACCACCCTGTTCCCCCACGCCGACAACGAAACACCTCGTTCAGACAACGAAAGCTATACACCCTCCACACGTAATTCTTTCTCTAATCCAGAGTGGACGGAAAAAACAGCTGAAGCTCTGGTTGATTTGACAGAGGCAAAAGGATGGAACCACGAAAGTCATTCAATCTATCTGGAAGCAGGCTACGGATTTGCTTACGGTAACGCCGGCATCCGCCTGAAATACATCTCTCCCGTAGTGTTCGGCCTTACAGCATCCTTTGGCTACAACACCCAGTACAAACCAGAAAGAATCGACGACAAACAGTATTTGTGGAATGTAGGTGTCCAGTTACACTTGTCCAAGTTTCTGGCAATCGGGATGTATGGCGGTCCCCAATATTTCAGCAAGTACAACAAGTCGGAAATAGGATTCGGAGCCATGCTCGAATATTCTCACCAGATTTACAAACGACTGGGAGTCACCGGCGGTGTCGGATTTGTCATAGCAGCCGAAGAAGCCTCTAAAAATCCACAGACTCTTTTCGCCTTTCATGCCGGAATAAGCTATAACTTATTCTCAAACTAATCAAAAACTTGTCGCGACTGTCTGCTCCAACATCCAAACGTCCCCTTCTCGTTGTCAGACAGTTGCGGCAGTTTTTTTTAATGAAAATATAAAATTACCAGTTTATTTTCGAAACTATTTGTAATTTTTTTCAACTCTCAAAAATCTAAATAATCAGCTTGAAACTCCCTCATTAAAGTCTTCCATACTTCAATTCATCTTTCAATATTTCATACACATAAGCCGAACTTTCTATATAGAGCCCGGTAGCTTCATCCGAAAGCTTGGCAAAGGTTTCGGAGTTATAGAATTCTTTGAGAGCAGTTGGCAAATCGTATCCGCCATCCTCCATCAGATAAACTATTATATCTTTGGTAATACCTTCTACCAGATATTGCATCCGTTTATTCATATTTTGTGTAAGTATTTAATGGCTTCTGCCGAATGAAACAAATATTGTGATGAAACCTTTTTGTATTTCAATCCATTTACAAGCATTTGCAGATCAATAATACCGTCATCAAAATTACGGAACAATGTTGCTATGGTATCATCAGCAACTGGACCTATCACGATGTCAAAACGATGTGTCGGTTGTGCATTATTCCTGCTACGATTAGCCATAACGAACAAAGCCCATTCTTCACATGGTTCTTGGTATATCTTGACCGAAAGAGTATTCAAAGCTGTTTCGTCAAATTCAAACTCTGTAACAACAGGTTCTCCACCATAGATAGCCGATGTACGTCTGGCCATTTGCTCCGCCTGCTCCTTAATCTCTGTCAGATAAAATCCCTGCCCGAAATCTTTGTAAGGTTTGCACTTTGACAAATCTATCTGCTCAATTACCATATTCGAACCATGATATAGTTTCATTGAATACCTCCTCCATTATTTAGACAAACTTGTGTAAGATCTTGTACACTATCTTCAAATGAAAGCAAATGTTCTGCATTATAATGCTCTGTCAAAAAATCAAGACCCTTAAAACGTATTAAATAATTGTTAGCCTCACGAACAGAGATATGATGAGTCTTAGCAAACTCACTGATAGCAGCAACGACATATGCTATCACATTTTTATCAATCGTCTGTGTATTTTGTAAGACAACAGAAGCAGACATACCAAGAGCATCAAGAACTTTTGTCACAGTCTTTATCGTAAGCCCCTTTCCACTCTCAATTTTAGAAATCTGAGCTTTACCAACGCCAACCCTCTCCCCTAGTTCTTCTTGAGTAAGCCCTTTGCGAAGACGTTCATCCCGAATCATCAAACCTATATTTTCTATTCTATTTGTCATTCACCGTAATTTTTATACATAAACAAATATATAACAAAGTTTCCAAAACAGGAAACAATTATAAGCTAATATTGTATTTACTTTTACGTCATTAACGTACACATGTAAATCAGCACATCTCCATCCATATTGTTGAATCTACTCTTTCTACTCCATCACATACACCGGCTGATACTTCGTCCCCGCATTCTTCAACATCCCTTCCTTCACCAGTTCACGAATCACCCGCGTAGCCTTCGATTGATTAAATCCCGTAAGTTGTTCAAACTCACGTCGCTGCAGGAAAGCATGCGTTTTGAAATACTCTACCAGCTTTTGTTTCATTTCTTCCTCGTCCAACTTGGCAGAATGATGGGCATCATCTACCTCATGCTCCAAGCATACATTCCGGAAACGGTTAATCAGATCTTTGTCGGGCGTGAACTTGATGCTTCTCACCTGTACATCGTCATCCTTTATATATCGAGGATTGATGTCTGGCGCACATTTCAGACTCAAACTAAAATAGCCGATACCGTCCAAATGTACGGTGTACCCATCGCTCAGTTTCTCATAAAGTTCATCGTTCAAAGCCGTGATAACTGCTGCTACATCAGCTGGAGAGGCGGTACATTTCTTGTGTATCGCTTCGCGGATTTCACGAGTGGTCACCACATCTTTGGTTATCACTTTTGCATGTAGTTTCGGAGAAGATATGCCTTCTTTTACCGGATTCTCAAACAAGTCAAATTTAATAGCCATAATCATTTTAGTTATATGATAGTCGTAATTCCTAAAAATGCTCTAACAAAAATACCTCAACACGTTGCTGTCAAGGTCACGACACGAACGTGACGAGATATCAGCACGAACATGTCAAGACCTCGTCACGTACGTGTCGAGGTAAATTTAACTCTATTTTTAAGGAAAAGCAAGGAAACATAATAACATTTCAAAGTTTAATCACAATAATTTTCCACACATATTCTTTTTTAAATAAATAGAAACAATAACCATACAACATAAAATAAGTAATTCTTTTTATTTATTATCATGTTTATAATATCTTTGTAATGAGCAACCTAATAAGTATTTATCAAAATAAGAATCATCATGCTAAAATATATATCACTTCACAAAAATGATACATCTTCAAATGGGCAAATAAGAATTATAGATGAAGACAGACTTTGCTACCTTGTAGAATCTACAAGTAAAGGTGCATATGGCTTACGTACCATATCAAAGTCACTCCTGAAAGAATATATTGATTATTTTGAGAAACACCCCAACGCTTCAGCTAACGATGCTCGTAATGATCTGTCTGGACTGACTCAAATCGATAAGTTTGAATATGGATATACTTCCACATTAACTTTAATGGCCAAAATGGCTTTGGGGAAAGAGAAAATTATCAACATCTCAGGCAACAACAAACTACAGCATAAAAACAAGAAATCGCTTCAAATCATATTCTATGGCGCTCCAGGAACTGGTAAATCATACATTATCAATGAAACAACCAAAAACGAAAGTGTAATTCGTACCACATTCCATCCAGACAGTGATTACTCCACTTTTGTAGGAGCATATAAACCTACCACCATTCAAGTGACAATGCGTGATGTATCCGGACATAAAATTATTGAAGGCGGAAAAGAGGTTAAGGAGGATCGTATTGTGTACGAATTTGTAAACCAAGCTTTTCTTCAGGCCTACATACAAGCATGGAAATATTATGCTGAAACTGCTGTTGATACAGAACCACGAAAACAATATCTCATCATTGAAGAAATAAATCGTGGCAACTGTGCTCAAATCTTCGGAGATCTATTCCAGCTTCTAGACCGAAATGACACTGGATTTTCAGACTATCCCATTTATACAGACAACGATATGAGAAAGCAGCTTCTTAAAGCTTTTGAAGGGCTTTCTATTTCCCAATACGAAAGTATCAACAGTTTGTATAACGGACGCAACGTTATAGAGCAGGTACTCAAAGGAGAAATCCTGCTTTTGCCGAGTAATTTATATATTTGGGCAACAATGAATACCAGTGACCAATCGCTCTTTCCTGTAGATTCAGCCTTTAAACGCCGCTGGGAATGGCAATACATGCCTATTGGCAAAGGTTATGATGACAGCGGAAATGAATTAAACTGGAAAATATGTATAGGAACAAACGAATACGACTGGTGGTCGTTCATTGAAAAGATCAACCTTCAGATTGGTTCCACAACTAATTCAGAAGATAAGAAACTCGGCTTTTTCTTCTGTAAAGCCCAAAATAACCGTATCAGTGCAGAAACCTTTGTTGGAAAAGTCATATTTTACCTGTGGAATGATGTGTTTAAAGACTATGGATTTGACGGTACTATTTTCAAAGACACAGATGGTAGCACACTTTCCTTTGACAAATTCTATAGAGCAGACCGCAATGGAAAAGCTATCGTACAAAACGAGAAAATTGACTTATTCCTAAATAATTTAGGAGTAGAAATGAGCGGTGATTCTGAAAATCTCTTTTTAGACGAAAACGGTAACACAGAAAATTCGCCGACAAAAGATTTTTCCAGATATTCTTTAAACGGAAATGGAAGTTACAGCAAAGGAGGAATCGTTTATGAAGCGATAAAGCTGTATGCTGAGAAGAATCCGGAAATGAGTGCACAAAAAATAGTTGAAGCATGGCTTTCACTTTCAATAAATATTTCTAATCTGATAGAAACAGATGAAATGTGGAATAGAAGAAAAGAACTGACTAAAGATGTCAGATTTGAATCAAAATCGAAAGCTCTTACCCTGCACAACGGAGAAATCATACACATTTCTAACCAGTTTAATGTAAACCGCATAGAAAACTTTATCAATTGTGTAAATGCACAAAATTGGAATATCAGAATTGAGAAATTATGAAAATCATCATAGAAGGACATAAATATTTTGCGGCAAAGGTAAAAGACATTCTCCATGGCATTGATGCCTTGGAAAATGTGGAAGGTTACGTAGTTCTGAATTACGTGGGGTATTTTTACAACACCCAAGTGCACGACTGCGTATTTATTTTGCCCAAAGTCCTTCTGGAAGATATAGACGGAAAAGAATTGGTTTTCGGGAAATATGAACCTGAAAACATCATTAATCTCGATACTAGCAATCTGCTTACTCAGAAGGAAAAGAACTTTATTTATGAGTTTTCTGTTTGGATTTACCGCACAATTGATGTATTCAGAACAGACCAGAATAACCAGACAGACATCGTATTTCATAAGAAAATTGTTCAGATAGGAAAAGGAAGCCGCAGGCTAAGCAACACATTTCTAGATATATTACTTTCTCTTATCCAGTTCAACAAGAATAACAGAAGTTTTTTCTTTTTCGTCTTAAAAAACCTGCATTCTGGGTATAATAAAATCAACTGGACACGTACCATAGGGACAACTACAGCTCTTGTACAGAACAATCGCCCTGTATACCTAAATCCCATCAACAAAAAACGGCAGATAAATTTTGACGAAGAACTTCTGGTTATATTTTTTTCCATTCTGAATTACATAGGCGACCATTACGGGTTTACCAAAGAAATAGACTGTCACTTCAATCTAATTAAAGGCAAACAGTTTGATACATACCTAAACGGATTGGGTAAGGCTCGTCTGCTTCAAATAAAATACAAATACTTCTCCGACAAAGCACTGGAACTATGGAATCTTTGCTATGCTTTTTTTGATGCAGCCAGACAAGTCCAGATAAATACCGACCAGCAAGAATATCTTCTTGTAAAGAATTTCAATATTGTTTTCGAAGCGATTATTGATGAGCTTATCGGTGAAAAAGATATTCCTAACGGTTTGAAAGAGCAAGAAGACGGCAAAATGGTGGACCATATGTACACTTACAAGAGTCTGACAGCCACCGACGAACAACCTATTTATTACATCGGTGATTCTAAATATTACAAACGAGGCAATGCCATAGGACGGCATTCTGTTTACAAACAGTTTACCTATGCCCGTAACGTGATTCAATGGAACTTGAACCTGTTCATGAATGACGAAGACGAGAAATTCTGCCTATCCAAGGCAAAAGGAGTTTCTAAATTACGGGATGATCTAACCGAAGGATATAACATTATCCCAAATTTCTTTATCAGTGCCCGACTTAATGAGGAGCTAGATTACAAAGAGGAATTGCAAATTACGGATAAACAACATACCCATTTCAACAACAGACAGTTTGACAACCGACTGTTCGACCGCGACACATTGCTTGTATGTCACTATGATGTAAACTTTCTTTATGTGGTGTCGTTGTATGCACGAAACAATGCCTTACAGAAAGATTCATGGAAAGCGGCAGTTAGAGAGAAATTCCGTCAGGAAATACAAAAGATACTGGAAGAAAATTTCCAATTTCATGCCATGAAAGCGCGTAGCGGGGTAAATGCGGAATCATACATCAAGGAACACTTTCAAGAATTACTTGGAAAAATCTATACACCATATCCAGAAAAAGACATTTATTCATTGGCTCTCAGTAAAGATTTTCCAGATGAGAACCAAACTCTTCTAGATAAGCTAGGGAAATATTTTATTATCCAGAAATGTCAAATGGGAGAAGACCCGAAACCGATGTTTGAACAATACACTTCTGAAATAAGCGGCTTAGTTCCATCAGAGATAATTAATTCTGCAAAAAATGTATTTACAGGACTTATCCGTGTCAAAGATGAGGATTATGAGATTTTCCGCACCCATCAGGCTCAATTATACACGATGGAAAAGATTCCGTCAATTAATCTCATCGAGGTAAAATACTTCCTGCCTATGGTAGGTGGGAAAATTGACGGGTTCTATAAAATCAAAAGGCTTCAGTTCGGCAATTATAAGGATAAAGAGGGTAATACACAACCGTGTCTAAAATTCAAACTTGGAGAATATGTTCAAATTGGAAGTGTCTGGAAATCTATTTACGAGATAATGCGTCCGGGAGAAGTTATCTCTATTGAAAATATTATCAGAATGTATAACGGTATAAAATAGCAAATAAATGGATGTCCTTTCCAAAGACCAGCGACACAAAAACATGGCTGCAATTCATTCGGCTAACACCAAGCCGGAAATGATAGTCAGAAAGTATCTGTTTACCCACGGATTCAGATATCGCCTGAATCATCCGCGTCTGCCAGGGCGTCCGGACATTGTACTACGAAAATACCGCACCTGCATCTTTATTAATGGCTGTTTCTGGCATGGTCATGAGGGTTGCAAATATTATGTTATACCAAAAACGAATACAGAGTTCTGGACAAACAAGATCAACCGTAACATCGCACGCGACAAGAAGGTCCAAAAAGAACTGGCTAAAATGGGGTGGCATTGTATCACAATATGGGAATGTGAACTGAAACCCCAGAAAAGAGAGCAGACACTTGTTTCGCTGGAATACACGCTCAATCACATTTTTTTAAAAGACCACACTGTCAACTATTATATAAACGAAGAAGAGGAAACATTAAGAGCTGCAGAAGATACAACCTGCTGCTACACTCCCGTCCCCTCAAAATAAACAGCTCCACTCGCCCATCCCACAATTTCAAAGCCGGATCGGGCATTCCTCTACCTCCAACATTCGTAAAAACTAAAAAAACAAAAAAACGCACAACAGACAGAACATTCCTGAGCTGTGGGCTTTTATAAATAAAAAAGCCTATAGTTATGAAGACTACAAAATTTATCTTATGCATGGGAGCCTTGCTGACACTGAACCTGGTCCCCATACACGCAATTGCAGGAAATGCAGGTATAGAGAATGGTGAAACGGTAATTTGCCGTGGTCAGGAATCGCATACATCTGGTCCAATGGTGCAAATTGGAGTAGATGCTCCCGACTTTCAGGCTACCAACGCAGAAATGAAGGAAGTCAGCCTGTCGTCTTTCAAAGGTAAGCGGGTTATTCTGAATATCTTTCCCAGCCTTGATACGCCTACGTGTGCCATGTCGGTCCGCCAGTTTAATGCCCGGGCTTCGGAACTGGAAAACACGGTTGTGCTATGTATTTCGATGGACTTGCCTTTTGCACAGTCGCGCTTCTGTACCGTCGAGGGGCTGGAAAATGTGATTCCGCTATCTGTTTTCCGCAGTCATGACTTTGTACAGGGATATGGTATTCAGCTTGCTGACGGTCCGTTAAGGGGACTGACGGCACGAGCTGTCATCGTGATAGACGAAAATGGCAAAGTGCGTTATACGCAATTGGTAAAAGAAGTTTCGAACGAACCCGACTACGAGGCTGCACTTCAAGCAGCAAACGAATTGTAAAGATTGAGGTCTTACAGTACGATTCATAAAAAAACTGAACAAAAAACATACTATCGAGCATTGGTAAAAAAAATTAATTTATTACCTTTGTTCGTATATGAAGGAACTGCTTCACATACTCCCCGCTCTGCTTGCTCTCTGTTTATGTGTTTCCTGCAAGGATACAAAAGCAAAGAGCAAGCGGATTGTGCCTGCCGGAATATTGGCTGATGGTGATCTTGCATTCCGGCGCGGTACCGGACTGCTGAGTCACGTGGTTACTTCTGCCAGCAAAGACGGGGTTTACTCGCACGTGGGAATCTTAAAACAGATTGACAATGAATGGTTCGTTATTCATGCTGTCCCCGATGAGCCTGATTTTGAGGGTGACACCGACCGTGTAAAAACAGACCCGTTATCACGTTTTTTCGCCGAAGACAGAGCCGTACGTGGCGCAATAGCCAGAATTATGGATGATTCTATTGCAGCTTCGAGGGCTGCACATACTGCCTGGGAGATTGCTCGAAAGGGAACTCTTTTTGATCATGATTACAATCTGGCAGATACTTCACAAATGTATTGTACCGAACTTGTAGAATTTGCCTACCGGAAAGCGGATATCTGTCTTTCGGAAGGAAGACGTACGCAAATCAATGTTCCGGCAATGGGAGGAACATACCTCATGCCCGACGATATTGTAGCCAATAAACGATTAAAAATATTATACAGTTTTCCGTAAACTCAAGGTTTTTCTTTTCCTATATTCTATATTTATTAACTTTAAAATGTAAACACTATGATGAAACAACTGATTCGTTTGGGATTGATGCTGGTTGCTGTGCTAGCTATGGTATCGTGTACACCCAGTACACCTGGAGCCGCACTGAAAAATTACATGTCGGCACTAAGCGACAAGGATTATGAGAAGTTCATTGACGGATGCAACATCTCTGAGGCTGACTCTGACAAAGCTAAGGAAATACGCGAGGGGCTTATTGCCATGATTCAGGAAAAGGGATCAAAGACTATTGAGAAAAAGGGCGGACTAAAAGAGATTGAAATTGTTTCTGAGGAAATGGCTGAAGACGGCAACTCGGCGATTGTCACTTACAAGCAGCATTATGGCGACGGAAGTGTCAAAGAAGATACTCAGAAAATGATAAAGGTGGATGGTAAATGGCTGATGGATATCGGTAAATAATGAATTAGGTAATACAGAAAAGGGGCGTCGTAAAGCGCCCCTTATTTTTTACCGGCGTGCCCGCAGCTCCCAGAAGGCTACAGCTGAGGCTGCCGCTACATTCAGTGAGTCGACACCATGCCACATCGGTATGCGGACTACATAATCGGACTCTGACAGTACCTCGGCTGGAAGGCCGTCGCCTTCGGTACCCATCACAATAGCCAAACGGGGAATTTCCTTAAGCTCCGGATAATCGATGGGAACGGAACGGTCGGTCAGAGCAAGGGAAACGGTACAAAACCCCATTTCACGCAGCGAAGATACTGGACGGGGAAGCCATGTCCAGGGTACGAGAAAAACGGAGCCCATCGACACGCGTACGGCACGGCGGTTCAAAGGGTCGCAAGAATCGGGTGAAAGAAGGATAGCATCGATGCCCAAGGCTGCCGCCGAACGAAAGATGGCTCCGATATTGGTCGTATCGACAACACCGTGAATCACGGCAACACGACGGGCATTGCGGCAGACTTCTTCGGGTGTGCGTGGAGCGGGACGCCGCATGGCGCATAGTACACCACGCGTAAGCGTGTAGCCGGTAAGGCTTGCCAGCAATTCACGGCTGCCCGTATAAACGGGAATGTCACCGGCGCGAAGAATGATATCGGCAGCATCTCCTTCGATATGTTTTTTCTCGCAAAGCAGTGCCAGAGGCTGATAACCGGCATCGAGTGCTACACGGATTACTTTGGGGCTCTCGGCTATGAATATGCCTCTTTCGGGATCTATGCGGTTACGCAACTGGGCTTCGGTCAAGGTTCCGAACACGTCTACTCCGGGGTGTTCGAGGGAAGTTATTTCTATTACGGGCATATGGATATTCTTTTTCTTGCCAAAGTTAAGAAAGAATATCGGCCGGAGCAAAGTTTTTTTCTCTACCTTTGTCAGCGAAGAAAACAAACTAAAGAATAACAGTTATGCTACATTTTGATACAGACTATATGGAAGGGGCACATCCGGAAGTGATGCGCCGCCTGATGGAAACTAATCTGGAACAGACATCCGGATATGGAAGCGATGATTATACACGTCATGCCCGTGAACTGATACGCCAGGCATGCGGACAGCCCGAAGCGGGAGTATATTTCCTGGTTGGGGGTACGCAGACCAATGCAACTGTCATCGACGGGCTGCTTGCCCGCCACGAAGGTGTACTGGGAGCAGAAACAGCGCACATCAATGTGCACGAGGCAGGAGCCATCGAGGCTTCCGGACATAAGGTGCTGACATTGCCTCAACATGAAGGAAAGCTTTGTGCTGAGGAGGTAGAAGCATATATCGCCGATTTTTACCGTGATGAGACTTACGAACATATGTTAGCTCCGGGAATGGTGTATATTTCTCACCCGACTGAACTGGGTACGCTGTATTCGCTCAGTGAACTGGAGGCTTTGAGCCGGGTATGCCGCAAGGCGAATATTCCGCTTTATATGGATGGTGCACGTTTGGGATACGGTCTGGCTGCTCCGGGTACGGATGTCACCTTGCAGGACATTGCCCGCCTGTGTGATGTGTTTTATATAGGAGGGACAAAAGTGGGTGCATTGTTCGGCGAGGCAGTAGTGGCTCCGCATGCGGAACGTCTGCCGCATTTTTTCCCGCTGATTAAACAGCACGGAGCACTGCTCGCCAAGGGACGCCTGTTGGGTATTCAGTTTGAAACGCTGTTTACTGACGGACTTTATCTGGAGATGGGGAAACATGCTGTCCGTCTGGCACAGAAACTGAAACAGGGCTTTGTCCAAAAAGGGTATAAACTTCATATGGATTCGCCAACCAACCAGCAGTTTGTCTGCTTGCCTAACGCGGATATCGACCGCCTTTCGGCACATGCAACCTTCGAGTTATGGGGACCACGCGGAGAAGAGGAAACGGTGGTACGCTTCGTAACCAGCTGGGCTACACGCGAGGCTGACGTAGACGCATTGATCGATTTACTCTAATCGGCTTCTTCGATAGAGAAACGGTTTACGGTGACGGCAATGGAATATTTTATCAGTCCGTCACCGGAAAACATGGTTCCACCGCCTTGTATACACATACGTACGCTCATACCATCGTTTGCCGTGAGAAGATATTCGCCGGAATGCTTCTGCTCGTTTACGGTATACCACATGCCGTTCTGTCCGTATTGTACCTCGACGTAGCTTCCATCGGTTTCATAATCCCATGAAAGCCGGTATCGGGAAGTATTTCCCCGGTGAAAAGTAAATATACAGGTGGATTCGTCATAGTCGACATACGACAGTGAGGTCACTTCTTCCGGATAGAAATTCAGGGCTATGCGGCTTACCGTATCATTGGATATTATGTTATTCATAACATACTCGGTATAGGTTTCTCCCAAGTGTTTCTTTTCAAGGGGATAATAGTCGAGTTCTTCATTCTGGCAAGAGCCAAACCACATGGCAGCGCATATAATCACTGCCATGCTATATACTATTTTCATGCTCATTCGTGTTCTGTTTCGTTCTGTAACATTTCAACAGGAAAATCTTCCTCGTGAGGTGCTGGTCTTCCGGCTTCGGGCATCGGATGTGACACAGGCTGCTCGGGCTTCATTGTCAGCCACAGGTCGTACTGCTCGTCTGTCAGAATCTTACGGAGCTTCTTTATTTTCTTTTCGGCACGCTCTTGCATCTCTTCTTTCATCTTATCATCGCCGGCTGGTGGTGTCATCATAGGAGGTCTGCCTCCGCCCATCATTGGAGGCTGACCTCCACCATTCATCATCGGGGGACGTCCTCCTTCTCTCATTGGAGGACGGTTCATATCCTTTCCTCCACGGCCTATCAGGACCTCCAGTTTTTCCCTTTCTTCTTTCAGATTAAGCTTGTAAATCTTCTTATATTGCTTCTCGGTAAGATTGAGTACCTTATCCATTTCATCGGTACGCCTGCGTGCCGTTTTCTCAGGGTTAGGTATTTCTTTTTTCTGAGTATTTTCTTTTTGTTGCGGTTCATCGTATGATGTAGCGGCAACAGCTTCTGCTGAAATTGGCATCAGAGCAGCCAGGCAGACAGCCCACATTGTTTTTCTCATCTTCATCATAAAATAAGTTTTTAAGGGTTGTTGTTTCGGATGACAAATGTAAAAACGCTGACTTATATGTGGAAATAGAATCAACCAACCCGCCCATTCTATCGGTTAACTCCCGACAAATCAGATTTTCCGTAAAACGGCTTTACAGGAAAAGGTATATAAAGATAAAATAAGCACACTTGGTCTGCAAAATCATTCCATTCGCCGATTTTAGTTGCAACGGGTAAGGTACAAACGTATTTTTGCAGGCATAAAACTACCACAACAATGAAACATCTGCAAAAACAGCTACTTCTCGAACAAATTATTTATCTTTCCATTTGGGTGTTGATACTGGGAACTCCGCTCATCGGTTTTCTGCTCGACAATGATCATCCGCTGGAGGGAAGCGAACTGTGGAAAGAGGTAAGTGATACCTGGCTTATGGTGCTTCCTTTCTTTCTGCTGTTTCTGATACATAACTATGTACTCATTCCACGCCTCCTGCTCAAGAAATACTATACGCGCTACGTCTTGTCGTTGATTTTTACCATCGGTATCTTGTTTCTGTATCTTCCGGGATGTATACAAGTGTTCAATCCTCACCCGGGATTCCGTCAGCATAAAGAGTTTATCGTGCAGGATTCGGCCTTCGATATGCCCCACATGCAGCATCTTCCCGTACTTCCGTCCGATGAGAAAGAAATACATCCGATACGCCCGATGCATCCGCCTTTTCTGCTGATACATATTACGGTAGCTATCTTGTTGGTAGGTTTTAACCTGACCATCCGTTTCTTCCTGAAATCGCTTCACGATGAGGAAATGCTTAAGGAACTGGAACATCAGCATCTGGAATCGGAATTGCAGTACTTGAAGTATCAGCTTAATCCGCATTTTTTCATGAACACCCTGAACAATATTCATGCATTGGTCGATATCGATTCGGAAAAGGCAAAAAGAACAATCATTGAACTTTCGAAGTTGATGAGATATGTGCTCTACGAAGCCAACAAGAGCCAGATTTCACTGGAACGTGAAATTCAGTTTCTCGAAAACTATATTGCGCTGATGAAGTTGCGATATACCGAGCGGCTTACCATCTGCACGGACTTTCCAATAATCGTACCTCGGGTACAGATTCCTCCCTTACTGTTCATTTCACTTCTTGAAAATGCATTCAAGCATGGAGTGAGTTACCGTGAAGATTCGTTTATCGATGTACGCATAGCACAAGTAGATGAAGGTATTTTGTTTGCATGCAAGAACAGCAAACACGCCTGTACGCACGATACTCATCACGGCATCGGCATTGAGAACATAAAGAAAAGACTTCATCTGCTCTACGGCAACAATTATACATTTACTACAACTGAAGACGATACGTCTTACCATGTTTTACTTATAATCCCTCCGCTATCATGAAATGTCTGATTATCGACGATGAACCGCTTGCGCTGACTCAGCTCTCGGGGTATATTTCACGTATTCCGTTCCTGACGCTGGTAGCCTCGTGCCAGGATGCCTGCCAAGCTTCCGAAATACTGGCTCACACTCCTGTTGACTTGCTTTTTGCAGACATAAACATGCCGGACCTGAACGGTATAGATTTTGTCCGCTCACTTCCGAACCCTCCCATGGTTATCTTTACTACTGCATACTCGGAATATGCCATCGAGGGGTTCCGGCTCAATGCCATTGATTATCTGATGAAGCCTTTCAGCTTTGCCGAATGTCTGAGGGCAGCCGAAAAGGCACGACAAATGTACGGACTGACGCATAACACTGCCGAACCTGAAGAGGAGAAAAGTACACTGTTTGTGAAAAGCGAATACAAGGTAATACGTATTGACAAAGAGAAAATCCTGTATATAGAGGGGATGAGTGAGTATGTGTGTATTTATATGGAAGACCGGCCTAAGCCTGTCATTACACTGAACAGCCTACAAAAGTTGTCGGCCATGCTTCCTCCGAACTTTATGCGGGTACATCGTTCGTACATTGTCAATCTGAATAAAATTACCGAAATTTCCCGTTTCCGTATTCTTTTCGGCAAAGACGTGTATATCCCCATTGGAGAAAATTATAAAGAGCAGTTTATGGCATATATTCATCGGCTGGGGCTTATCTGATTGAAGAAATGGTTATCTTTGCAGCATCTCTGAAATAAAATGATCTGCTTTATGGAAAAGGAAAAAGAAATACATTCTTGTGTGGACTGCGGTACACAAAACTGCAAGTATAAAGACCGTACTTATCCTGATTTCTGCCTGACAACTAACTTGAAGGAAGAAGACCGCCAGTGGGCACTGGAACGATATGACGAGGGAAACAACCGCCAGGTGATGATAGCCAGTGCGGAAGTGGAATACGAGGGATACTGCCAATGGACACGCGTACAGGAAATCATGGAGTTTGCACGTAAAATAAATGCACACCGCATCGGTATAGCCAACTGTATCGGACTGATAAATGAAGCACGTATCTTTGCCCGCATTCTTCAGGCAAACGGTTTCGAAGCGTATTCGGTAATCTGCAAGGTTGCCGGACAACCCAAGACTTCGATGGGTATTCCTGCTGAATGTGAAAGTATAGGAGCGGCCATGTGTAACCCGATTTTACAGGCACGGCTGCTGAATGAAGCAAAGACAGACCTGAATGTGGTAATCGGATTGTGTGTAGGACATGACAGTCTGTTCTACAAGTATGCTGAGGCTTATACTACCACGCTGGTAACAAAAGACCGTGTTACGGGAAACAATCCTGCTGCTGCTCTTTATACTGCCAATTCGTATTACCGGAAAAAATTCTTTAAAGGGAACGAGAAGAAGTAAATGATTCATACAAACAGCCTGAATGATACAGTATCTATACAACGTACAGACAATACCAGATTAACTATCAGTAACAGCTGTCTTATCAGAATCAAAATATGAAAAGATATAATTCTAAACAGAAAGTCAATCAGCCTGAACATTTTTTACAGGCTGATTGACTTTCTCGGTTTATTTCAGTTTCTTGCCATCAGAAAAGGCATTGCCGACTTTTTTACCAATCTCCAGGTAATCATGATGAATAGGATCGTAGGTAATCGGCTTCAACTTGGTTACATCTACTTTACCGTCTTCACCCAATACGGATTCATCTACAGAAATATTGACAATCCGTCCTGTCATGAAACAGGTTTCGGGATCGTATGAAACGAGCTCACACTCCAGCGTCATGGGAAGTTCTTCGATAACAGGAGCATTGACAAACGCCGACTTTTCTGCATGAAATCCGGCATGGGCAAACTTGTCCGGTTCCTTATTGCCGGACACGATACCTACATAGTCACATTCCGCTACGCGGTCCGCCGTACCCATACTTACGGTAAATGCACGTGTCGCAAGGATATTCTTTGTTGTCTTGTGTTCTTCTGCCAGACAAATTCCAACCATGTTGTCTGTATAAATTCCTCCCCATGCTGCATTCATGGCATTGGGTAATCCGTTTTCATCGTAAGCTGCCACGATAAATACGGGCATCGGATACAACCAGGTCTTTACACCAAAATTCTTTCTCATAGGTATTTACTCCTTTCTTTAAAATATATCTTTTCAACTAGATTCTTTTTTCCAGGTATTACATTGCTTTCTCCGTAATGGCTACTTTGATGACTCCATCCTGCCGGTTCTCAAAAATACGGTATGCTTCTTCTATCTTGTCAAGCGGGAAACGGTGGGTAATAAGTGGTGTCGTATCGATCTTGCCTTCGGCTATCAGGCGAAGAATCTCTGCACAGTCGCATCCGTCTACACCACCGGTCTTGAAAGTCAGGTTCTTTCCGTACATATCGGGCAATGGGAGTTGCTGGGGACGATCATATAGTGCCACGATGGTAACGATGGCATTCGGACGGGCACATTCCCACGCCAGCCGGAAGGTATCTTCCGCTCCTGCAACTTCGATGACGACATCAGCTCCTCCATGTGAACTGAGCTTGCGTATCTGTTCGACACATTCTTCGGGGCGCACCACAACTACTTCCGGATAATGCTCGTGTACAAAGCGGATACGTTCTTCCGACTTTTCGCATACAACGATACGCCGGGGATGTTTCAGCATGGTACACAGCAAGGTGCATATACCTGTAGGACCGGCTCCGATAATGAGCACCGTATCGTCGGACGAAATCTCGGAGATACGTGCTGCCCAAAAACCAGTGGCAAGAATATCACCTACAAAAAGTGCCTGCTCATCGCTTACTCCCTCGGGAATACGGTTCAACCCCTGATCGGCATAAGGGACACGCACATATTCTGCCTGTCCTCCGTCGATGCGGCATCCCAATGCCCAGCCTCCCTGCTCGTCTTCGCAATTGTTTACATATCCATGACGACAGAAAAAGCACTCTCCACAAAAGGTCTCCACGTTGACCGTCACACGGTCGCCAGGCTTTACGGAAGTGACCTTCTCTCCTACCCGTTCGACAATACCCACCATTTCATGACCGACTGTAATACCGGGTACGGCACGAGGCACACTTCCATGCTTGATATGCAAATCACTGGTACAGATACTCCCCAGTGTGACGCGTACCACAGCATCACGCGGATCTTTTATTTCCGGCACAGGTTTCTCCATCATCTGGAATGTGCCATGCTTGATATAAGTATAGGCTAACATAGTTTATTCTTTCTTAGTTTGCTGTTTCGAATGATAAAGGTAAACAAAATTCTTTCATTTTTATTGTACAAAACAGAAATAATATCTATTTTTGGCGCAATGAAACGCATATCACCATCGGGTGATAATTTTATAGAATTTCTGAATATACAACAAATGATTGTCAAAGACACAAAACAAATGATTCGTTATGTTCGGCTGGTTTCCTGAGGAATTTCTGGCATAGAACTTAATTGATCGAATTGCTGCTGACGGGGCGGCAGGGATTGTTGTGTTCTTTGACGTACTTGGCATTCTAACCTCTGCTTTAAAAGGGAAAGCTGAGGTTCTCTGCTTTTGATGAGGCGGACATCAACTCATATCATCCGCCATACTGCTTTATACTTCAAAATCTAATTCATTTATTCATTTGTTGTTTATGGAAAATATTATTTTACGTGCTATGCGCACCTTCGATGAAAGTGTATGTGCTCCTGAATACGCCAGAAATCAATTGGCTATTGAAATCATATTCCCCGAAGCTCCTGTTTTTATAAACGAGCTGGCTGTACGTGTTTACTCGGAAGACTACCAGTTGATTGGGGCGGATGTCTATTCTCCGTCTTCCCGAAAAACTCCCCGAAAGGTACGTTTTATTGTGCTGTCGGATACATTCTGGGACGAAAACCTGTATCATATTTTCGTATTTCAGAACGGACTTCCCAAATGGACTGTTTCTCTGTCTCCCTCGCCTTCTTACGAGGTATGGAAAAAAGAGAAGTTGGATGAACTGGAATCACATCCCGACAAGAAGTTTTTTATCGAGCGCCTCTGCCCGACCGACTGGTGGCAAAACATGTACTCTGAACAGTTCCAATTTCCTTCAGTCGAAAAAGTAATCGGAAAGCTTTATTCCTACTCGGAGGCAGAAGGGGTATGTCCTCACCTTCTCGTAACGGGAAACAACCTGATGACAAAGGCTTTTTCCTGCTTCATTCTGGCTGCTTATCTCACCGGTAATGACAAGTCGAAACAGGCTGTTTTTTCACTGAGTGAACTGGTTTCGGGCAATCTGCAATGGAGTGAACTGACCGAACACATCAGACAGAAGCAGGTGATCGTGATGAATGTCCCGCAACTGGAATATAGCGCCAGCACGGTAAACTTGCTTTCCATGTTGGGTGATATACTCAGCAAAGAAGATTTCTCCCGTCCGGTATTCATTTTCCATGGTACAGAAGAGCATGTCAATCAACTGTTTCAGGAATGTGAGGCGATAGCCGGAATGTTTGCCGAATATAACACTTTCCGCATCAGTTTGTCCACTGAAATGCCTCCGATAACCCTTAACGATACTGAGTTTCAGCCGGCATTGAGAGAAACACCTTTTGCCGAATTTTCAGCCGAAGAGGAACTACAGCAGATGGTCGGACTGAAACAGCTTAAAGAGGATATACAGGAGGCACGGATGATGTCGCTTTTTCTTAAAGAGCGCAGGAAACTCAATCTCGATCTATGTGGAGACAGCCGTTACCATATGCTCTTTCTGGGAAATCCCGGAACAGGAAAAACAACGGTAGCCAGACTGGTAGGGAAAATGTATCATCAGATGGGACTATTGTCGAAAGGGCATACAGTAGAAACCTGCCGTACGAACCTGGTAGGTGAATACTTGGGGCATACAGAAAAAAACACGAAAGAGGCTATCGAGGAAGCTCGTGGAGGTGTATTGTTTATCGATGAAGCTTATACACTGATAGAAGGTGGAAGTGACACGAAGGACTACGGCAAAGAAGTCATCAACGCACTGCTCACTGTATTGTCGGAACCAAATCCGGATATGATTGTCATTCTGGCCGGCTATGAGGATAAAATGAAAAAGCTGCTTAAAAGTAATCCGGGATTAAAAGACCGATTTCCGCTCCGTTTCCATTTTGAGGATTATACAGCAGACGAACTGAGCGAAATAGCTCACCGTATTTTGAAAAGCCGGAATTTCGTCCTGACTCCTGAAGCAAACCTGCGCCTGAACCGTCTGATAGAAAAAGAGGCCAGACAACGGGATGAGTATTTCGGCAACGGACGCTGGGTGCATAATCTGATAGAGCATGGCCTAATCAAGAGTATGGCCCGGAGAGTGATGTCAGGGCCCCGTCCGGAAACGGCACAACTCCAGCTATTCAGTACAATAGAGGCATGTGATGTGGAAAGCCAAACTTCTCCGTACAGCAGACTTAAAAATAACTCCACCTTGCCGTATCGGATTCAGGGCCTGAATACAGATGCTTTAATTTTGGTCGACAAACAGTAGCTTTTCTGTATCATATCCCCTGACACGTAGTTTATCAAGCAGTTCTGCCTGTTTTTCTTTGGATAAAGTTTTATCACGACTCATTATCCAAAGATATTTGTCGGAACTGCTTCCTATCAACACATAACGGTAATCGGGATCTATATCAAGTACATAATAATCGGAATAAAACCAAAGGAAAAATGATACCTTCAACTTACCGGGATCCGCAGGATTCGGCTGTTTGGCACGCCCCTCTACCTCCTTGTGTTTTCCATTTTTATATCCCTCATTTTTTACTTTAATGCTTCCATTTTCCTGTAAAGAATAGGTAGCAGCGACATGTGTCATTCCTTTTTCGAAACGATGATCGTAACGAGCAATTTCATACCACTTTCCCATAAAGCGACGGACATCAAACACAGATACGGTGCTATTGTCTATCGTATCACCGTCCTGGGCTGCATGACACCCGCTCAATCCTAAAAAGGCACATAAAAGTAATAATACGTTTTTCATAGTAGCTGTTTTTTTTAGACTTTTCCAAAGATACAAAACTATCGATACAATAAGAAATGTCTGGAAAAGGAAATCCGTTTTATATGTCAACATTCAAAAATTATCTTAACTTTGTAAAAATCATTGCAAGCTACTATGAAAACAAAGTTATTACTAATGTCATTTATATTGTCACTCTGTATGAGTACAACATCGTGTATTGTCACCAGGCATCATCACCGGCCACCGCATAAAAAAGAAATTCCACCAGGACATGCCAAGAAAATACATGGTCATAAATCGGCTAAATTTGATGCGCCGGGACATCATAAGCATTGATTATATGCAAGGTTTCAAAAGACTGAAAACAAAATGAGGCTATCCCAAAATCAAAAACAGAGATAAGTTTACTTACAATCTATAAGCCACAACATAAAAATCTCCTGCTTTTAGTCTTATAATAGTAATAAATAAGGGCTAAAGCAGGAGTTCTTTTATTACGAAGTTTCAATCTATAAGATTTTTATTTTGTATTTCTATTTTGAGACTGCCTCACTGTCTCAGCATGTTGCAAATCTTATTTCTTCTTCTGAGTGAATAGCCATTTCATAAAATCCGGATAATTGAAAGCAGGATTCCAGCTTCCATGATTGCAGCCAGGAAATTCAATATACTCTACCGAAGCACCTGCCGCTTTCAGGGCCTTATAAGCTTGACGAGAGCCTGCTACAGGAACGACATCATCAGCATCGCCATGGAAGATGCGGAAAGCTACATTTCTGGCAGCAGACAAACGCGTCGGATTAACTGTTCCACAAATAGGAACGGCAGCTGCAAAAAGATCAGGAAAACGGGAAACCATATCGTATGTTCCCATTGCTCCCATTGATAATCCCATGATATAGATTCTCGATTTATCTACCTGAGGATTTGCCAAATACATATCGAGCAATTCTTTCACAGCCTGAAACACAGATGGCATTTCTTTTCCGACTGGCATCTGGGTGGGAATAAAAGACTGCGGACGGTTTTCGTATGCCCAATATCCGCTTTCCGGGCATTGCGGGAATAGTACAAAAGCCGGATATTTTTCACGGTTAACCGGATTCAGAAACATCTGCCCGCCATGAGTCAGTTGTTTTTCATTGTCATTTCCCCGTTCACCGGCTCCATGCAAGAACAATACCAACGGATACTTTTCTCCAGCTTGCATCACTTCCGGTTCCAGCAGGCGATAATTCAGACTATCCCCCGACGAAGAAACAAAGACACTGCGTTCATACTCATCCTGCGCTGCAACAAATTCCAGACTAAAAAGCAGCACAGAAAGCAACAAAATAAGTTTTTTCATAATACGTTTCATTTATAGATTAAAAGTAAATGAGTAACATTCGAGGTATTCTTCTCCCGAGAAGAAGCTCTGTAGCGCTCTCCAAAAGTACTATTTTTTTCTTTAATAACAATTATGCTGAGATATATCACTAACAAACCGGAATGTTGTTTCTATAAACAAAATGAGTCTGGCATTTACGATACCAGACTCTGACATGAAATACTTATCGAAAAAAATCGTTTTTATTGTTTCTCCAATTCAAAACCTAATTGCAGTCCTTCGTATTGGTTCAACAACGAAGTAGCAGCACTGATTGTAGAATTAGAGTTGCCCAAAGCACCTCCGATGGTCTGAGCCAGCGACATCAACTTGTCTGCCTTGAAAAGCAAGCTCATCTTATTTGATGATAAAACCTGCTGCGATACAATAGCTGTAAACTTTATACCCAGCTTCGTTTTCATAGTCAATTCTTTTGTGTCGGCATTATAAGAATAAGTACCACTAGTTGTACGACCTTTTACCGTAGAAGTATAGGTGCTGTCGGCATTAAAGACATAAGTACACCCATCGGTAAAGCCTAGTTTAGTAAGTACATCCGACATTTTTTCCTCTACTTTTTTCGACGCAAGCTCTCCACCTGCCTGTGCCAAGAAATTATCGCTTTCAAACTTACAATCCGGACCGGTATATTTCCAGGTTCCCTCCAAAGAAACTCCGGATGAGTTTGTAACTTTATTGGCAACAGCATTAGCTACTCCCGAAAGTATGGATTTCAAATCTTGTGCGCTAGCTGCACTACTTGCCATATACATAAAGCATGACAAGCAAATTAATCTGATAATGTTCATCTTCTTCATTTTCTTTCTATTTCTTTTAAAGTGAATTTATTTGACCAATTTTTACGACAAATCGGCATGCAAAGATAGCAAATTCTGACAAAACGAGATAACATGACATAATAAAATCGGGTACAATATATTCCGATTCTGCTCTTTCCGGAAATATGTACCCGATCTATTCTAATGTCTTTCTTATTGATAGATATATTCTACCGGTGACTTCTTGAAACGTACGTTACGGGTATTATTTGCACCAGCACCGTTGTGTTCCAGACTTGCATTATTACCCCGGACAAGCCATCCGGTCACCTCCGGATTATAACATGCTAAAAGTAACCAGTTTCTATTAACCCCATCATTACTCCACTGACATCCTACTCCATAAAAAGTAAGCGGTTCATCACCATGTCCGGCAATACTTCTGACAGAGAAGCTCCAAAGTTCACCTAAATCCTGTCCGTCAAGCTGTACACCCGAGCGCTTTTCCAATATAATCTCACTACGATACTGCTTGTTGGTCACATCATTCTGAGGATAAAATCCTGCCCAATTTGTCGGTATAGTAAAATTAGAAAGGATGTTTTTATAATCATCAAATGTAGGCATTTCATAGCCATCAGGTGAAAGCGAAGTTGGTTCGGCCTTATTGATATGGTTCGACTCGCCACTACGCCATCCGTCCAGTGTAACTTTTCCATCACGATATACTGCCTGCAAGGCCATACCATTATTCCCTTCGTAAGCAGCATTCCACAGACGTACATATTCTTCGGAAGAACAAGTCTTGAGATATTCCTGTACAGTCTGACCTGCAAGACTAGCCGGATCGTTGGAGCTTAAAATCTGATCATCAAAATTGCGAGAATCACCTATCGCATTGTAACGGCACCACCATGTACCATTCAGATAAGTAACAGGCAACCCGTAATTACGACGCTCCACTATATAAGCTTCTGTTTCCTGCCTGTCAGAAATACGACGTACAACCAGACGTGCAGCCTGCTTACGTCCGTCAGCTTTCGGATCATTAGGTTTCCATCCACCTATCACACGGTAGGTATTTGTTTCATCCGCGACCTTCTCTATTTTCACCCATGGATCTTCATTATCAAATTCTGCCACCAGCTCCAGTCCCTCTGGCATAATGAAACGTCCCATTTCATTATCAATATAACGACCAAAATCGTGCGTATAATTCTGGCGGTCGAATTTAAATCCTTCTGAATGAATAGGATTTTCTTCAAGAACCAGTTTCAGGCAATCTTCTTCATAACTTTCATTCAGTCCCTTACGGTGAAAATATACTTTCACATTTTCTGCCTGATAACCGGGAGGCAAAAGTGTCTTACGGAACAAGAACCGATTCACTCCATCACCAGGAGTTACCGACGGCAATTTTTCTACAGTAATATCTGAACTTTGTGAAGAAACAAACTCCAGTTCATCATCGCAGTTAAGAGCCAATGTAAATTCCATTGCTCTGCTAGGCAAAGAAACCACATCTCCCGACTCTGAAATGGTTATTCCTTCCGGTAACACAGATAAGCCCTTGTTTACCGTAATATGGCTATCCCAATCCGGATGCAAACCGGTTTCACCACCATCCTCCCATGCAGATACTTCCAGCTTGATATCGGCTGACAACGTATCTTTCCGGACTGTCAGTGTATAAACTGTATTTCGTTTCAGAACTGACGGTAATGCAGCCTGCTGTACATAGATCTGGCCTCCCATTTCCATTTCGACCTCTACCATCAAATCGGTATTTGTCTGTTCGCACACATAAGCCAGTCCCAGTGTATCTTTCAACAATGACTGATCAAAAGTAAATTGCAAATCTTGCACATCTGCTCCTTCGGGGGATCTGACTTCATCCTGAGATATCAAATATGATGCCTGTGCAAGATTCTTCAAGGTAATACTCTTGATAGAAATAGCTCCTCCTGCTCTCATCAGCAAATCGAAACGGGCAATACCATGCTGTAACGTCATAGGCAAAACATACTGTCCCTGCGGCTGCTCATCTAAATTAAGCTTTCCAGCAAAAAAACGTGGTGCTTTCCCATCCGTTGCCTTTATCGTTGTATTCAGCCATTCCTGTTCAGTCATACCGCTTTCTTTCATCTGCTGCAAATCGATCAAGTCGGCCGTATTGGCAAGCATATAAAGTGTTCCAGACATACTTTTCAGTTTCAGTGAATAGCTATCCGACGTTTGATCGAGATTTGAATAAACCGCTGTCATCAAGCCGTTCTCGAACAGGCATGCCTGTATATCGTTAATCTCGTTTTCTCCGGCGACAGAAGATATTTTCCCGTCAACTTTAAAAGCAGAAACACTAGCCTGTACTACCGTGGAAGTTTGATCTGTACTTTGCAGAGCTTCGTGTTCATCAGAACACGAAGTCATGAATAAGGTAGACAGAAGCACACCAAACAGCCATAAATAATTTCTTTTATATACCATTGCTACCTATCTATCAGATTAAGAAACTTTATTATAATTGCGGAATAATCTCTGTATCTTCACCTGGTTCCCAATCGTCAATATCAACTTTTACCACAATATCAATGGCATTCTTACGTACTGTTACGGTATAGATTGTATTACGCTTCAGGTTTCCTTCCAGTGTCTTTGTCAGAACTTTGTGTTGTCCGTCTATTACAGCCTCGATACTTACTTCTATGCCTGCATTTTCCTGCTCGTAGACATACAGTACACCAGGAGTAGAAGCAGACAATGCTGTATCGAAATGAGCTGTAACATCATTACGCTCAACATCTGCCGGAGATGCAGCTACCTCACCTTGCGCAAACAAGTAACCTGACTGAGCTACATTTCTTAAAGTCAGACTCTCTATAGCAGCAGAGCCGGCCACGTCAACATTTAAATCAAAACGTGCTACACCGCGCTTTAAAGTGAGCGACTGTGAAGGCTGGTTTTGTCCGTCAATAACAAGTGATCCTGTAAAGAAATTGACAACCTTACCATTACTCATAGCCATAGTAGTCTTCTTCCACTCTTCTTCACTGATACCCTCTTCCTTCATCTGCTGAAGATCTATCATATTACCAGCATTGGCAACCATGTAGATAGTACCTTCATAGCTATTGATTTGCAAATTATATCCATCTGCCGAAGGTTGTAAGTCTTCGAATACCTTAGTCATCGTTCCCTTCTCAAAAAGGCACGCTTTCATATCGGTAATAGTATTTTCATCTTCTATAGCCTGGCCTGAACCTTCGTAATTTATCTGACGGGTAGTTATCACCACCGATCGAGGGGGTTCGTTAACACCACCATTATCTTCTTCCTTTGAACATGCAGTAAAAGCCAATCCCAACAAAACAATACCTACTAATCCTAAATTTTTCATTTTCATCATTGTTTTCTTATATTTAATTTAGTTGTTATTATTCATATATATATTCTACAGGAGTTTTCACACAACGTATCGTACGGGTTTTTGATGAATTCTGTCCTCCAAATTTAATCCAGTTTCCTCTACCGTCACTCTTTGGATAACCTTCCAGCTGCCATGAACTACCTGCATTGCCATAAGTAGCAAGTAATATTGCCATCGGAGCAATTTCCTGTTCATTATACTGATGTCCCCAACCAAAGATTGCCCAATGAGTATTTTCATACACAAAATCATACAATCCGAGGGTCCCGTATCTCACACCATCTAGAGTAAGACTGCGTTCTGCAACTGAATAATTCATACGCTGCCCTAAATTATTATTAAAAACTCCCCATTCGCTGTAACCTAAATTACAGTTATCGCCCCACGCAAAGAAACGATAGTTATTGTAGTTAGGAATCTGGTACCCATCAGGAGCCATTTCTGCAGGAAGCATTGTACCAAAATTACCAGATACAGTTGTTCGGTAACCTTCATAGTAAAATCTACTGCCATCGTGTGTCAATTTCAGTCCTTCAGGATTTCCTGCCTGATACTGATCTCCCATTATATTCAACAATTCTTCATCGGAACAAGTTTTCAAATATTCAAAAACATTTTGCTCATCAGGTACAGGATCGTTATTAATCAAAATCTGATCTGAGTAATTCTTGACATTACCGCGCAAGTTGTATTTGCACCACCACGTTCCATTTACATTTACGACCGGCAGTCCCCAGTTTTGTCTTTTTATGGTATAGACTTCAGGATGACTTCCATCAATGTCAGAAACGAGTAAGCGTGCCTCTTGTACACGTCCATCAGCATCAGGATCGTTTGGCTTCCAACCGGCAATTACCCGATGTGCTCCTGTTTCTTCATTAACCTCTATTTTCATCCACGGAGCCTCTCCCTGAGGTATCTCTAGCTCGATTTTCTTACCTTCGGGCAACGTAATTAATCCAAGTTCCCCATCGATATAACGAGCAAAATCGCATACAGCATCTGAATCGAACGCCAGCTTACCTGAAAGGCCAATAGGATTCGGACGGAAAACCAATACAACTCTACCTGTCTGTACCGTCTGTCTATACACATCCAGATAAATATATTCCTGTACACTTCCTGGCATTTTTCTATCGCTTTCTACCACAACTTCGGCAAACGGCTCCATACTACGTGAAGAACTTTGAGAAGCAATCGTCACGCCTTCTACCACTCCGTTTACCATAAGGTTTGCATCCTCTTCAGCCTTCAACACCAAACGGAAGTTACTTCCCATATAAGGAATGAAAACAGTATCTCCACGTTCATTTATTTCTACACCCTCTGACAATTCAGAAGCAGCTTTATCAATCAAACCTTTTAATACTTGTCCGGATTCGGAAGAAGCACCGTTTTCCCAATCATCCACCAAAACCTCAACACGAAGATCTGCTCCGTTACCATATACTTTCAACGTATAGATTGTGTTACGCTTTAACGCTGTAAATGTAGTTTTCAGACGATGCCAAGCTCCATCATCGGATGTGACCATAAGTTCTACTTCATAAGCTCCGGCTTTCTGTTCGCACAGGTAAAACAATGTCTCTTTATTATTCTCAAATGGAGTATCACCAAAATCTTTCACAATAGTTTCCGGCTGTACGTTTACCGACAAAGCATCACCCTGGCGCTCATTAACATATCCGGTTGAAAGAATATTGCGAATCTTTACATTATTTACCTGAATGCCTTCGAACGGAGAATCTAAATCAATACGCAACACACTGCGCTTTAGAATAACAGAGGTAGAGGTCATGTCTGTACTCAATTCAATCTGTCCACTCATAACAATACCCGAAGCTGTCATTTCAGAGGCAGTAGCCTGTAAGTCCAAAAACTCTTCAAGCGTTGTCTTATCGACTTGCAAAGCAGCCTTCTGAATTATATCGGATGCATTAGCCAGGAAATAGACAGTTCCACGCATCTGTAAAGGTTGTAAATGGCATACTCCTTCAGCATCAGGATTCAAGCGGTCAAACACTTCTTTCAGCATACCACCCTCAAAACGGAAACCCTCTACTTCATTTACAACTGATTCAGAATTGGAAGTTTCTCCTTCTGCCATTCCCATTGCTATCAAGCGGACTCCTATCGCACCTTCCGGCAATTCTTGTTGCATGCTATCTTCTGCACTACATCCGCAAAGGAACAATAACAAAAGAGTACATACCCCAATTATATTTTTCATTTTATCCATTATTATCTATAAATTATATCGTTTTTCTATTACTACGTTATCAGACTATTTATACCGATGAGGATTATTCCTACTATCCAGATATTTATATGAGTCAATAGGGAACTGGCTAAGATTCTGAACATAAAAATTGTTCATCAGTTGCTCTGCCCACGGACCGTAAGTAAATGCACTACTATGTCCGTATCCCATTACGTGTCCCAATTCATGGAACATAATATTACATGAATAAGCATTCCAATAATGTTCGAACCAAGCCTGCTGGTAAGCTCCAAACGTGCTTCCTCCTCCTAGTCCCAGTACACCATTGCCTGCATAAACCAATCCGACCTGCAACGTGCGTTGCTGTCTCATTTGTTGCAGCACCTGTTCAACTTTTATCGGATTCTTATTGTCATCATAAAGCTTATCTGCATTATCACGCAATATCTGTTCGTGTTCAGGCATGTCTATCATATAGGTAAAATTGAGGAACAACGCCACAGACTCACGACAGTGTACAGGACGGATACCCATCCAGTTACCTACCGGACCTCCGTTTTCCAAATCAGGATTTCCACCATACAATCCCCAATAGACATACCAGCCATGTTCTATTTTCTGCAATTTTCCCCAATATGGGTCTGTAGACTCAACCTTGAACGTAGCGCCGGTCAACTCAGAAGCTGTCATCTGTTTAACCTCAATCTGACGTCCCCGCTCTGTACGGCACATGGTAGAACGTTGAACCAAAGGCAGCGTTTCATAGAAATCAGCAAAACTTGGTATTGTATCAAAATAAGCCAGATCAAAATATTCATCACTTATTGAAGGAATACAAGCTTTAACCAATACACTCCCCAAATTGCGAGGAGAATAGAAACGGACATGCAGTTTCCCTTCATCAGTGAAATTCAGCTGAAGCGGCTGCGCTGTATTAAACTTTCTCTGCGAAGGATCAGTATATACCTCCTTGGGCTCATCATCTTGTAAAATTTTAGAATGGTTACCTTGTTCGTAAGCAGACTGAGTCAAAAACATAACTACAGACTTATCTTCCGGATGCGTAACGTTTGTTTCTATACTATGTATATGATTAGCCTCCAGCTGTGTTTGCTCGAAAGCGTACACCTGACTTATTTCATTTCCAAGATAGCTACGCGTACGCATTGTAATTTCTCCACTAAAGGAAGTATTTTCCACTAATGGCATGAAATTATAGGTAGCTGTATCAGACAGAACCAGATCACGCATAACACCATCGCTTTCACCAGCCATGTTTCCATCACCAGAAAGTGTAGTATAAAAATGAGCTGAGCCAAGCGAAACCTTTTTCTCTATTACGGCATTACGCACATAAGGGTTATTATAATCAAATTTAAAATCAATCTTACCAATAATCCGCTGTTGCTTTACATCCTGACGAATCGATGTTACTTCCTGCTTACCATTCTCTGTTTGTTCCATTGTTACCGTAAACGGAGTCTGAGAATAAAAATATTCAGCATCTAACGGTTTTTGTAAATCTGCCGGAAACTCTAACCATACATCTGAAGCGGAGTTCAACTCATGGATCATTACTTCATCAAGGTTTTCGTTTCCTTTTATCCCCAACACCAATAAACGGTAATTACCTTCATGCAAACCTTCTACATAAATTTCTGCAGTTGATGGATTATACTTGCTTTTTATATCCCGCACACGTACTCCTGTTTCATCTACAATATAATACTCCAAACGATCGTAACGGGATTCTTCTAATGTAGTTGCACGTGAGAGGTTACCTTCGTAGTCTGCATCATACAACTTAAAAACCGCCTCAGGTGTATCTGTATTAGCCGTATTATTCCACTCCTCACGGCTACAAGCCACCAGCAACAGACTACATAAAAAAGTAAAAAAAGTAATTTTCTTCATTCGTTTATTGCTTTTGCTATATATTATTAAAAATATTTCTGTTTATGCCTATGTTCCTTTTTAAAAACAGATACAAAATTAAGTATAATATAAAAAAAATCACATATCATTTCTCTATTCAAGAACGTATTGAATTCTTTTTTTGTTCAAAAGAATAAGAAAAAAAGCATCTAAAAGGCATTTAACATGATATATATCAATTTTTTAATCATAACATTTAATTCAAAAATAATTAACTAAGGAATAAAACCAGCAAAAGTAAACAAATGGAACAGTTTTTTTATTTTTCACGAATAGTGTTTTAAAATGCTAGTTTTTATGTAAATTTGTTGCATAAAAATAGAAATTATATGAAAAATACGCTCTACTCATGGTTCAGTATCCTGATAGGATGCATTATTCTGGCAGCTGGCTTTGTCTTTTTCATCAATCCATACAACATTGTTCCAGGGGGTGTGTATGGAGCCAGTATCGTACTTCATAACTTATTTCCTTCGATTCAGGTAGGAACGTTTGGCTATATGTTCGATATTCCATTGCTCATTCTTTCAGTCGTTTTGCTGGGAGCCAAACTTGGTTCACGTACGATTGCTGCCGCACTCATTACCCCTTTACTGATGAATATCATATCCAAACTAGTTTATCCTACCAAAGAAGCATTGGAAGCACTCGATCCAGCACAGCTTGCAGGTGGAAGCATGAACTTATCTGATCATCTGATGTTAGCCTGTGTTATAGGTGCAGCTTTAATCGGAATAGGAACAGGAATTGTCATACGCAACGAAGCCACTACAGGCGGAAGTGATATCGTAGGAATGTTACTCCAAAAATACTGCCACATACGCTTCTCAAAAGCCATACTTTTAGTTGACGGAACCGTAGTATGTTTCGGACTGGCAGTCATTGGCTTTGGCATAGGTAGTGCAGAAGATTCTATACAACCTTCGTGGCATTTGTCACTTTACTCCCTCATCGCTATTTTCATTATTTCAAGAGTGATAGCATATATGATAAACGGAGCCAAAAATGACAAGCTGATATTTGTAATCAGCGATAAAAAAATGACAGAACTGCATACATACATACTAAAAGATCTTGACCGTACAGCAACTTGTATTAAGAGCAGTGGACTATATACAGGTAAGGAGAAAGAAATGATTTTCCTCGTAGTAAGTTATAAAGAAGTAGCAGGTGTAAAACTTACGATAAAAAAGGCAGATCCCCGAGCATTTGTTGTAGTAACTGATGCCTATGATACTTTTGGAGAAGGATGGAAACAATTACCTTCACCCAATGAAATTCATCCAGAATAGAAAATGTATGTTTCCTTTCACAAAGCATGCGTTTCGGTAATTCGGGTAGAAAAAACAGTAATTTGGTTACGTACCCATTATATAAAAGCCAATATTTTTGCAGTACACGAATATGACAAATCATAAAACGATTGTACTATGAGAATAAAGGATTTTATATTAGTATGTATTACAACTGCAATAATGTTCCCAATGACTACATTAAAAGCACAGAATATGGAAAAAGAAAAACAACTCCCCGAATACCTTAGTGCGTTTCCTTTAGGTGAAGAGAATGTACAATATGCCAGATTTTTTATCGGGAAATCATACCTGGCTCCGCTCACAAGCAATAAAGATCTAAACACTCCTGTATGTAATGTTACCTTTGAACCAGGATGCAGGAACAACTGGCACAGCCATACAGGAGGACAGCTCCTGATAGCCGTAGGAGGAAAAGGTTATTATCAGGAAAAAGGCAAACCGGCACGTTTGCTACTCCCTGGCGATATCGTAGAAATAGCTCCAAACGTAATTCATTGGCACGGAGCAGCTCCTGACAGTTGGTTTTCACATCTCGCAATAGAATGTAACCCACAGAGTAATAAAAACACCTGGCTGGAACCTGTTGACGATGAGCAATACCTTGCTGCGACCTCACAAAGTAATACACTTTCAGCAGAAGCAGCAAAAAATCAGGTTACATGGTATTCCAGCGTAAATGACAAACTGGCTGTTTCTGATCCTGAGTTAACAAAAATATTTGGTAACTTTGCTTTTGGTGAGGTACAAAAATACAGTAACCTGGATACTCGCACACGTATTCTGGTAACTATGGCTTCGGCTATAACAGTAAATGCAAAAACAACATATCTCCAAACACTTCATGCAGCTCTTTCAAACGGAATCACTCCGCTAGAAATAAAAGAAGTACTTTATCACGCCGTACCCTATGCCGGAATGGCAAAGGTAGAAGAGATGGTGGAAATTGCAAATAAATTTCTGGAAGACAGAGGTGTAAAACTGCCTTTGGCACCGCAATCTATACTGCAACCCGAAACAAGACAGGAAAAAGGCCTCGCGCTTCAGAAGAGTATCTTCGGCGATCAAATAGACCGGATGTATGAAACATCTCCAGAGAATCAATTACACATACAAAAATTCCTATCTGCAAATTGCTTTGGCGATTACCAGACCCGCCCTGTGTTTGATATACCGACCCGAGAATTACTTACATTTGCAATTTTGATCTCATTAGGAGGATGCGAACCACAAGTAAAAGGACACATTACAGGAAACGTAAATGTCGGAAATGACAAGTTAAAATTACTCGCAATTGCAACCCAATTATTACCTTATATAGGTTATCCGAGAACACTCAATGCCATAACTTGCCTGAACGAAGTAATTCCTGAAAAATAAATGAATCTTACGTGTTTATGTTCTTCTTTTCATACAGTAAAGGAGGAACATAAACACTCATCATTTACCAACCATCACGCTATACATTTTATCAAACTCCTATTCCAAGAGATATTTTACTTACATCTCCGTTAAAATCTGTAATAGAGGTTACAATATCTGTAATTTATCTACACCAAATTGTGCCATAGGAAGTATCTTTGCCACAAATTAATAATACTATAACTATGGAGCTTTCTGATTTTTTAGCATACGTAAAGACAGGCCGTGCTCTCAATACGGCAGAAATACATCAGTTTATGAATGATATGAGCAATGAGGCACGACGTATCACTTTTGAACTGAATAACGCCTACCATACTCCCGAAGAAGTACGTAACTTATTATCACGCCTTTTTGGAAAAACTGTAGATGAATCTTTCAGAGTTTTCCCTCCATTTTATACTGACTTTGGTAAAAACATTACAGTGGGGAAAAATGTATTCATTAATGCCTGCTGTCATTTTCAAGACCACGGAGGAGTATCTTTAGGCGATGGTTGCCAAATTGGACATAATGTGGTATTTGCAACATTAAATCATGGATTAGCCCCAGAAGACCGCCAGACAACATATCCTGCCCCTATCACACTTGGAAAAAACGTATGGGTTGGATCCAACTCTACCATTCTACAAGGTGTTACCATAGGTGACAATGCGGTAATAGCAGCAGGTGCGGTAGTAACTAAAGATGTTCCTGAAAATACGATTGTGGGAGGTGTACCAGCCCGTATCATTCGAAAAATCTAATTCACCTACAAGCTATTCCCATAATTGCATAAGATTTGTTTCTCCCCAATACCAATGAGTATATCCGGCTATAACATTCTTATATCTGTACAAAGGGGTGTTGACTTCAGAACCATAAGCATCGTACAATTGCGCCACCGAATGCAAAACGTCAGAAGATGTTGTCATGGAAAAATGGAATTCATGCCCACGAAGCAACACACCTTTGTATTTCATTTCCCGATAGCCTAAATTAAGAGAAGGATGCTCTATCGTGCAGTCTATGGGTAAAATACCTGCCATATCATATATCTTACCTTTTTTGACGGTAAGCGTACGTGCCAGATACATCATTCCACCACATTCTGCAAATATTTTTCCTCCACACTCTGCATAAGTCCGCAACTGCTGCATCATCTCTTTACGATGGTGTAAACGACGAACATATAATTCCGGATAGCCTCCAGGCAGATAAACCAGATCAGCAGCTGGAAGTTTATTATCTCTCAGGGGGCTAAAATATGTTATATGCCCCCATTTCGACAACTGCTTCAAATTTTCATGATACGTAAAACAAAAAGCCTCATCTCTGGCCACTGCGATTCGTATTTTTCGCTGAAAAACCTCATTTATACCTTCTTCCGATACATAAGGTAATGTATAAGGACATGGAAATACAGCCTGACATAAACTAATCAGCTTATCTATATCAACGTATTTTTCTATCAGGATGGATATTTTTTCTGCTACGTCTTTCATCGAAGATTTGCTTGTAAGCGTAAGTCCCAAATGACGGGATGGAATATACAACTCATCAGCAAAAGGAATATAACCTAAAGCTTCAATGCCAGCATCTGTACATGCGTCCTTCAAAAAAGCATAATGCGAAGCCGATGAAACCTGATTAAATATAACTCCAGCAATCTTCACTTTTTGTGCAAAGTGCTTGAATCCCCATAGCATCGGAGCGACAGAATAAGCTGCTGCCCGTGCATTTATAACCAATACAACAGGCAAATTCAGCAGATTTGCTATCTCGGCTGCACTTCCTTTATCGCGGCTATAACCATCAAACAAGCCCATAACTCCCTCTGTCACGCATACATCTGCATTTTCTGCATATAAGTTATAGATGCGCTGCATGTGATGATGATGCATCATCCAAGTATCAAGATTTATCGAAGGTCGTCCAGATGCTATTGCGTGAAACTGTGTATCTATATAATCGGGACCGCATTTAAATGGCTGTACCTGTAAGCCACGTTTTTTCAACGCACGCAACAGTCCCATCGTAAAAGTCGTTTTTCCACTACCTGAAGTAGCTGCTCCAATTAATAATTGTGGTTTCATCATGCTGCAAATGTAAAGGTTTTCTACATATCAGCGAAATATCATCCTGCATTCTTTTATAGAATATGCATTGTTTTTACTAACTTTACCGTCTCAAACTCAAAGATAGAAAATATGAAATTAGGAAAATGGATTGGCGGCATCATGGGCTTTATGGCTATGGGACCGCTAGGTGCACTTGCAGGTTATGCAATCGGTTCACTGTTCGACAAAGCTGCATACGCTCCTGAAAATATGGATGCCGGCAATGAAACATATACCGGACAGAGAAACAGTTTTTTGTTCTCACTGCTTGTCATGGCTTCGTACATCATTCGCGCAGACGGAAAAATCATGCATAGCGAAATGGAATTTGTACGGCGATTCCTGCGAACAAATTTTGGCGAAGACGCTGTAGCCGAAGGAGAGCAGATATTGCTTAACTTATTCGAACAGCGCAAACGTATGGAAGCAACCAATCCTTATGCTTTTCAGAATACCATCCGCGAATGCGGGGCACAGATTGCTGCCAACATGAGTTATGAAGAACGTTTGCAACTTCTGAGCTTCCTGGCACAAATCGCCCGCAGCGACGGAAATGTATGCGCCGCCGAAATAGATGCTTTAAAAGAAGTTGCACAGTCTATGCAATTGTCAGCCAAAGAGGTAGAGTCTATGCTGAACTTGTCTGGCAATTCTTTAGAGGAAGCTTACAAAGTTCTGGAAGTAGAACCTACGGCTACCGACGACGAGGTCCGTGCTGCCTATCGACGCCTTGCGCTGAAACACCATCCCGACCGTGTAGCAACATTGGGAGAAGACATTCGCAAGGCTGCCGAGGAAAAGTTCCAAAGCATTAACAATGCAAAGGAACGCATCTACAAGGCTAGAGGCATGAAATAATATGTGGAACAAACTCGGAGAGGTTGTCGGTTATTTCTGTACGGTTTTCACGAATACCGATTCCGGCAGGCTCTCCGCCCACTATCCATGAACCAATGATAGGATATCGTCCGCTATAAGCCACAGGCTTTACATATTCCTGATATACATAAGCTCCCGTATTATAATCACCTTCTGTTTCTTTCAGAAGCGCATGTTCTTCCCATTGACGAATATCAACCACACTTACATTGTGCCCTTCGCGCGAGAAAACTGGTTTCTTACAAAATACTCCTTGCTGTGGACGTGACAAATAACAGGGTAATACATAAGGAGAATCAGGAAACAATTCATACAGTATACTTAAAATAGCCTTGTTCGACATTACCAGCTTCCAAATTGGTTCCAGCCACTCAACCTGAGCCAGACATCCATCCGGGCTTTCATCAATCATCCATTCCCAAGGATAAAGTTTAAAACATTTCTGAATACATTCACCGGAAGGATCATAAAAAAGACCATTTTGCAAATTCATGCTATTAATGTCAAGCACACGTGTAGAATATCCAGCTTCCATAGCAGTACTTGCCAGATATTGTAATGTTCCAGTATCTTCATGATCATCAAGAGCTCCGACAAAGTGTATATTGCTTCCCGCAGGGAATATATCTTTCCACGATTGAACCAAACCTTCATGAATACCGTTATATTGGTCACATTCAGGAAAACATTCTTCTTTCCACTGCCACTGAATGACTGACGCTTCGAGCAGGGATGTAGGCGTATCTGCATTAAATTCCAAAATACGAGGAACACCTTTCTCGTCAAGCAGAAAATCGAAACGCCCATACAAACTCAATTCATCCCGGTTCCAGGACTCACAGATGCGTTCACATACTTCAGCAGGTATCTGCAACATACGCTCCATAAAATCCGGCTTTTCTGAAATAATGTATTCAGCAGCCTCACAATACATACGATAGGCTTCTCTTGTCGCCTCTTCAAGTCGCTCTATTTCTGCGGGAGTAAAACGGTAATAAGCTTCCTCACGCCAATAATCACCATGAAAATCGAACCCAAGAGCTTCAATTTTCTCCCTATAATCAGAGCGAGGGGTCATATTGAATCTTTCCATCTGCTCCTGATTTATCCGTGAATGCTATATGAGCGGCGGGTAGTACCAAATACATTCCCACTCGATTTCGATTTACTTGTACCCGATGGGCTGACTTTTACTCCCGAAGGAGGATTCACCCGAGAACCATTGGCATCGGTCCATGAACCAGACTTCGGATAATAATAATGAGTGGTACTCAAGCCATTAGTCAGAGAAGGCATAAGTGCCCAACGCATCAGCATGGCATTGTAAATCCAGCTATTTCCCTGACTGTCTCGGTATTCTTCTTTATCTTTCGGGTTCTCAGGCAATTCTGTTTTCTGTGTACATGCCGCCAACGTCATCAGACACATGGCTGCTACCAGATAATGTCGTTTATTCATTCAACTTTATTTTTTGTGCAATAAATTCATTAGCTTTACAAAAATAAGGAAAATCCAATATATAATGAGTTTATATCCAAAAACTTTGCCAGTATAAGAAAAACTTTTTACTTTGCATAGAAATAGAAATACACAACAAAGGAATTATGAAAGGTATAGTTTTAGCAGGAGGTTCAGGTACCCGCCTTTACCCCATCACAAAAGGAGTTTCAAAGCAGCTGCTCCCTATTTTTGATAAGCCTATGATATATTATCCCATTTCGGTACTGATGCTTGCCGGAATCCGGGAAATACTTATTATATCTACTCCACATGATCTTCCGGGATTCCGTCGTCTATTAGGGGATGGAAGCGATTTCGGTGTTCATTTTGAATATGCAGAACAGCCCTCACCCGATGGTCTGGCGCAAGCATTCATTATTGGAGAAAAATTTATCGGTAACGATGCTGCCTGCCTGGTATTGGGTGACAATATCTTTCATGGAAATGGATTCACCGCAATGCTGAAAGAAGCTGTACGAACAGCTGAAGAAGAAGCTAAAGCAACAGTATTTGGTTATTGGGTAAGTGATCCGGAACGTTACGGTGTTGCTGAATTTGATGAGGCTGGAAATTGCCTTTCCATTGAAGAAAAGCCAGAACATCCGAAATCTAATTATGCCGTAACAGGACTTTATTTCTATCCGAACAAAGTAGTAAATGTGGCAAAAAATATAAAACCATCGGCACGTGGTGAGCTGGAAATTACAACAGTAAACCAACGCTTCCTTGCCGACGGAGAACTGAAAGTACAAACGTTAGGCCGCGGGTTTGCATGGCTTGACACAGGTACTCACGATTCACTAGCCGAAGCATCCACTTACATTGAAGTAATAGAGAAACGTCAAGGACTAAAAGTAGCATGTCTGGAAGGCATAGCTTTGCGTCATGGCTGGATCACCGCTGAGAAGATGCGTCAGCTGGCACAACCAATGCTAAAGAACCAATATGGTCAGTACCTGCTGAAAGTAATAGACGAATTGGGACTAAACGATTAAAAAACGATTATACGAAAGATGAACGTTATCAAAACAGCAATCGACGGGGTAGTCATCATTGAGCCCCGTCTGTTTAAGGACGACAGAGGATATTTTTTTGAATCTTTTTCCGAAAGAGATTTCAATGCGCAGGTACGTACCGTACGCTTTGTACAAGACAATGAGAGTAAATCGAGTTATGGTGTTTTACGCGGATTACACTTCCAAAAACCACCTTTTGCACAAAGCAAACTAGTCCGCGTTGTAAAAGGAGCTGTACTTGATGTTGCAGTTGACATCCGAAAAGGTTCTCCAACATTCGGACAACATGTAGCAGTAGAACTGACAGAAGAAAACCACCGTCAATTTTTTATACCACGTGGTTTTGCACATGGATTCAGCGTGCTGACTGATGAAGTTATTTTCCAGTATAAATGCGATAATTTCTATGCACCTCAAAGTGAAGGAGCTATTGCCTGGGATGATCCTGCTCTTGGCATAGACTGGAAAATTCCTGCCGAGAAAGTAATTCTTTCAGAAAAAGACAAACACCATCCGCTATTGAAAGATGCAGATTGGCTGTTCTCTTACGGCGAAGAACTATACTAAAAACAACCTTAAAAAAAGTGGCATGCTTTCTAATACTATAGAGGAGGCATGCCACTTTAAAATTATCTTCCTTTTTTAATCGTCATCACGATCCATATCAATCAGATTAAATTTCAAGTCAAACTTCAAATCCCAAAAATTCGATAATCTTACTTCATATTCATAGCGGTCTTTTTCTATTTGCAAGATTTTTGCTTCCGGGTAATTTGTTTTTACATATTTTACAATCTGTGCCGGAACTGCAGTTTCGGGCACCAAACCATGTTTACACTTCATCTCTTTCCAGTTACCCTGCTTGTCAAATTCCAATTTATCACCGTTAACGAACATGACATCATAAGTAACATCAAATATATCTTTATCCATTTTTGAGAAAGCCACATTACGGTCTGCAAAATGTTTTTTTACAAAACTCTGAGCCGCTTGAGGAAGTTGTTCAAAAGTGACAGGCTTATCATTGTCAGCCACTACAACCTGCATTGTAAACAAACACACCAAGAAAAATACTAACTTTTTCATAATCATAAGTTTTTAAAGAGTTATTATTTGTTTTCGTTTAATTTTCTATTGCAAAACTACCTACCGATTCTGAAAAGAATTGGGAATTTCCAAAATTTACTGTTATTTTTTCTTCAACGCCTGATTTTATCGATACACATTTACTGAGATATCTAAACATTTGGATATCTCACTTATTTTGACGAACTTGCGAAACATAACACTTAACACAAATTTTATTAACTATGAGAACCAGCATTTATGCTCTTCTGCTTGCAGCCTTATTTACAAGTTGTACAGCTACGGAGAATCAGAAAAAACAAGACAAAACCGAACCTATTTCAACAACAGTTCGCCTGTTGGAAGGCGATATGCCAGATCCATCAGTAGTACGCGTAGGTAACACTTATTACATGGTACATTCGTCATTCATCTACACTCCGGGACTAGTGGTATACAGTTCAAAAAATCTTGCAGACTGGACTCCCTGCTCGGCAGCATTACCCGAATATACAGGTGACATTTGGGCTCCTGATATTTGTGTGTACGACAACCGTTTTTATATCTATTTCCCGACCCGCAATGAAAAAGGAGAAAAAACGAATATGGTTACATGGGCAGACAGCCCTGAAGGTCCATGGAGTAAACCTGTAGATCTGAAAGTAGGAGGAATAGATCCTGAGCATGTAGTGGATGAAAAAGGTAACCGATATCTATTACTCAGCGCAGGCGATTTACATCCATTAAGCGCCGACGGACTATCCATTACAGGTAAGCCTGAAATCATCTATAAAGGTTGGGAGATACCTGAAGAATGGGATATAGAAAGCTTCTCATTAGAAGGCCTGAATGTGAAAAAAATCAATGATTGGTATTATCTACTAGCGGCTGAAGGTGGAACTGCCGGACCTCCTACAGGACACATGGTAGTACAGGCACGTTCAAAAAGCGTACACGGTCCTTGGGAAAATGCGCCAGAAAATCCATTATTACGAACTCAGTCACCACAAGAAATCTGGTGGAGTCAAGGACACGGATCAGTAGTTGATACTCCAGAAGGTAAATTGATGCTTTTTTTTCATGGATATGAGAAAGGATATCTTACGTTAGGAAGACAAACTTTAACACGTGAAGTTGTTATAGGTGATGACGGATGGCTACATCTCACAGACAAACCCGCTCCATTGCCGGAGCCTCAACGTCCGTCATTGCGTACAGCGAAGGATTTTATCTGGCAAGCAGCCGGAGAAAACTTCTCCGCACGCTTCCATGTCACTCCAGAACTCATCACACTGAAAGCAAAAGGTAAAAGTCCCAAAGATGCCTCTCCCCTTCTTGCACGTGCAGGTGATCACCGGTATGAAATCGAAGCATGCCTTGAACTGAATAATGCAGAAGCTTCAGCCGGATTAGTCATCTACTACAATAAAGACATGCATTTTGGGTTAGGATTCCGTCCCGGTGAACTTCTTCGTTATCGCCGTGGAGCCGTACATACCAGCCAGCCCAAAACGGAAATAACCGTAAATGATGGAAAATGCCGCTTATGGGTACGCTTACGCAATTATGACAACATTATTTCCGGATGGTACAGCACCGACGGTAAGACATGGCACAAATATTCATGGGGATTTGACATGCAAGGTTACCATCACAATACATTGGGAGAATTCCTCTCTCTCCGTCCTGGCATATATGCAGGAGGTGAAGGTGAAGTGCATGTAACAGATTTTACCTATCGTACTTTATAACTTAATAAAAATAAAGGGAATACACTGGGTACGCAAACAAATAAATCGTAGAGCCATTTGCCGAAAAATCCAATTTCAAGAAGACGTGAATAATATGGAAATAATATAAACCGCACTTGGCAATACAGCTTTTTTGACATATCTTTGTGTTGAGAAATAAAAAAACCAACCTATTCAGTAAAGTTTTATTTATGAGAAAAGTTGCTTTAATAACCGGTATTACCGGACAAGACGGTTCATACCTTGCCGAATTCCTTATAGAAAAAGGATATGAAGTGCACGGTATTTTACGCCGTTCTTCATCGTTCAATACGGGACGTATCGAACACCTTTACTTGGATGAATGGGTGCGCGACATGAAACAGTCACGTTTGGTGAACCTACATTGGGGAGATATGACAGACTCCAGTTCGCTTATCCGAATTATTGGTGATATTCATCCTACAGAAATCTACAATCTAGCAGCACAGAGCCATGTAAAAGTATCATTCGACGTACCAGAGTACACAGCCGAAGCCGATGCCATAGGCACGTTACGCTTATTGGAAGCTGTACGTATTTGCGGTTTGGAAAAAACCTGTCGCATCTATCAGGCTTCTACCTCAGAACTCTTTGGCAAAGTGCAGGAAGTTCCACAAAAGGAAACCACACCGTTCTATCCCCGTTCGCCTTATGGTGTAGCAAAGCAATATGGTTTCTGGATAACAAAGAACTATCGTGAAAGTTATAATATGTTTGCTGTAAACGGTATCTTGTTCAATCATGAATCAGAACGACGTGGAGAAACTTTTGTTACACGAAAGATCACATTGGCTGCAGCACGCATTAAACAAGGATTTCAGGATAAGTTATATCTAGGTAATCTAGATGCACAACGCGACTGGGGTTATGCTAAGGATTATGTAGAATGCATGTGGCTTATTTTACAGCACAATACCCCTGAAGATTTTGTCATTGCTACAGGAGAAATGCATACCGTACGTGAATTCTGTACACTAGCTTTCCACTATTTAGGTATTGAACTTGAATGGCAAGGCAGTGGAGTAGACGAAAAAGGTATTGACCGTGAAACCGGACGAGTATTAGTTGAAGTAGATCCCAAATACTTCCGCCCATGTGAAGTAGAACAACTTTTAGGGGATCCAACGAAAGCCAAGACTCTTTTGGGATGGAATCCTACCAAAACGCCTTTTGCAGAATTAGTCCGTATCATGGTAGAGCATGATATGAAATTCGTAAAAAAATTGCATTATAAATCAATATAGCAGTGTCATTTCCTGCAAAAGACACTACTTTAATTTTACCGATAAATTCATTAAAAATGAATTTGGGGCGCGGACTTAGTGATTAAGTTCGCGTTCCTACTTTAAAAAAAGAGAATCACAATGCTAGACAAATCTTCAAAAATATACGTGGCAGGACACCGAGGTCTGGTTGGATCTGCCATCTGGAATAATTTGATGCAACGCGGTTTTACCAATCTGGTAGGACGTACCCATAAAGAGCTTGATTTGTTGGATCCGATAGCAGTACGAGAGTTCTTTGACAAAGAACAGCCTGATGCCGTAGTATTAGCTGCTGCACATGTAGGAGGAATTATGGCCAACCTGCAATACCGCGCTGATTTCATTTACCGCAATTTACAGATTCAGCAGAATGTAATAGGTGAAAGTTTCCGTCACGGGGTAAAGAAACTATTGTTCTTAGGCAGCACATGCATCTACCCTCGTGAAGCGATGCAGCCAATGAAAGAAGAAGCTCTTCTTACTTCTCCGTTAGAATATACTAATGAGCCATACGCCATCGCCAAAATAGCCGGACTGAAAATGTGTGAAAGTTTCAATTTGCAGTATGGCACGAACTACATTGCTGTTATGCCAACCAACCTGTATGGTCCTAATGATAATTTTCATCTGGAAAACAGTCATGTATTGCCAGCAATGATCCGTAAAATCCATCTTGCTAAATGCTTGAATACGAATAACTGGGAAGCTGTACGAAAAGATATCAACCTGCGTCCGGTAGAAGGTGTAGACGGCAACTGCACAGACCAGGAAATTCTTGATAAACTGGCTAAATTCGGCATTACCCCTCAAGCCGTTACTTTATGGGGAACAGGCAAGCCATTACGCGAATTTTTATGGAGTGAGGAAATGGCAGACGCCAGCGTACATGTATTATTAAATGTCGATTTCAAAGATACCTATGCAGAAGGGGCAAAAGAAGTACGCAACTGCCACATCAACGTAGGTACAGGAAAAGAGCTGCCAATCCGTGAAGTTGCAGAAAAAATCATGAAAGAAATAGACTTTAAGGGCAAGCTGCAATGGGATTCATCAAAACCTGATGGCACAATGCGTAAGCTTACCGACGTTTCTAAACTTCATGCCTTAGGCTGGCATCACAAAGTAGAAATTGACGAAGGAATACATCGCCTTTACGAATGGTATCTGAAAGGTATTTGCATCAATCATCAAACGACATAATCCAATATGAAGAAACTTTTATTGCTTCCACCTAATCTGGTGGAATGTTTTCACGATATAGAGCATGCCAACCATCAAGAATGGTTCTGCACATCCGATCCGGTAGGTTCAAAGTTAGGTTCGGGTGGTGGAACTGCATGGTTATTACAAGCATGCAAAAACAGCGAAAGTGACACTACTCCACTCACAGAATGGCTTGCTCACGAAAAACGTATCCTGCTACACGCCGGCGGCCAAAGTCGGAGATTACCCTCATATGCTCCTTCCGGTAAAATACTTACCCCAATCCCAGTTTTCCGCTGGGGACGTGGTCAAAAGCTTACACAAAACTTATTGTCACTTCAGCTTCCCCTGTATGAGCAAATCATGCAGAAAGCCCCGGAGAAATTGCATACACTTATTGCCAGCGGAGATGTATATATCCGTGCAGAACAAGCCTTACAAGAAATCCCCGATGCAGACGTTGTATGCTACGGACTGTGGGTAGATCCTGAACTGGCAAAGAATCACGGTGTATTTGTTTCATCACGCAATACTCCCGAAAAGCTGGACTTCATGCTTCAAAAGCCAAGTGTAGATGAATTAGGAGCATTGATGCAAAACTATCTGTTTCTGATGGATATTGGCATTTGGCTGCTGAGTGACCGGGCTGTAGAGTTAATGGTAAAACGTTCACTCAAAGAGGATGGATCAATCGGCTTCTACGATATGTATTCTGACTTCGGACCAGCTCTAGGCAGCCATCCTCGTATCAACGATCCCGAAATAAACAAACTTACAGTAGCAATCCTGCCATTGCCGGGTGGTGAATTTCATCACTATGGAACAAGCCGGGAGATGATTTCGTCTACACTGGCAATACAAAATTGCGTAATCGACCAGAGAGCAATTATGCACAAGAAAGTAAAGCCTCATCCGGCTATCTTCGTGCAAAATGCACTGACCGACTATACACTGACATCCGAAAACTCAGAGGTATGGATAGAAAACAGTTGCATAAGTAAAAACTGGACACTCCATAAGCGCAATATCATAACAGGAGTACCTGTCAATCAATGGCACATCAATATTCCTGAGGGAATCTGTATTGACGTCATACCGATGGGAGAAAGTAATTATGTGGCCCGTCCCTATGGATTTAATGACGCTTTCAAAGGCAGTCTGAAAGATGATTCAACCTTATATCAAGGAATACCGGTTCAGAAATGGTTATCAGACCGTGGCCTGACAGCTGATGAAATAGCATGTAACCATGATCTTCAGGCTGCACGCATATTCCCGATATGTACATCTGTCGACGAACTTGGAATTGTCATGCGTTGGATGACAGACGAGCCGAAGTTGAACGAGGGAAAAGATATCTGGATACACGCACAAAAAGTTTCAGCCGATGAGATTTCAGCTTATGCTAATCTGCGCCGTCTGACAGAGCAGCGTGAAGCTTTCCGCAAAAACAGCTGGACTGCCCTGGCTAAAAATTATGAACGCAGTGTATTCTATCAGCTCAATTTGCAAGAAGCAGCCGAAGAATATGCACATCATCAATTAGAATTACCCGCTCCCCTTCCCTCCTCTGCACCGTTAATGACCCGTATCAGCGATGCAATGTTCCGTGCACGAACATTACAACTGCGTGATTCAGACGGCCATTTGGCAGAAGAAATAGCACGGGAAGAAGAAAAAGCTTTCAGCCTGATGCGTGAAGGGCTTACTTCAACAGTCGACCATAAACAGCACCCTCGTCTTTCGGTGTATCCGGACCAGATTGTATGGGGACGCAGTCCGGTACGTATAGACTTAGCTGGAGGTTGGACAGATACCCCTCCATACAGTTTGATGGAAGGAGGAAACGTGGTAAACATTGCAATAGAGCTAAACGGTCAACCCCCGTTACAAGTCTATGTCAAACCCTGTAATGAGTATAAAATCATTCTTCGTTCCATCGACTTGGGTGCAATGGAAGTTATCACCACTTTCGATGAACTACATACATTCAATAAAGTAGGCTCTCCCTTCTCTATTCCTAAGGCAGCGTTAGTACTGGCAGGTTTTCACCCTGACTTCTCGGCAGAAAGATGTACTTCACTGGAAGAAAAATTACGTTCATTCGGAGCTGGTATAGAAGTAACACTATTGTCTGCTATTCCAGCCGGCTCAGGATTAGGAACAAGCTCTATCCTAGCTTCTACTGTATTAGGAGCAATAAACGATTTTTGTGGCTTAAACTGGGACAAACACGAAATCGGAAGCCGTACACTGATATTAGAACAGTTGCTTACAACCGGAGGCGGATGGCAAGATCAATACGGAGGCGTGCTTCAAGGTGTGAAACTCTTGCAGACACAACCCGGATGGAACCAGGAGCCAATGGTACGCTGGTTGCCAGAACACTTGTTTACACACGATGAATATCAAAAATGTCATCTATTATACTATACAGGTATCACACGTACCGCAAAAGGTATTTTGGCAGAAATCGTACGTGGCATGTTCCTCAATTCTACAGAGCACTTGAAATTACTGGGACAAATGAAACAACATGCCATCGATCTATACGATGCAATCCAACGAAACAGTTTCGAGGAAATGGGAAGATTAATACGCAAAACATGGCAACAGAATCAGGCACTCGATTCAGGAACCAATCCTAACAGTGTAGCGGCCATTACCCAACAGATAGATGATCTTTGTTTGGGTTATAAACTTCCAGGAGCCGGAGGAGGTGGCTATTTATACATGGTTGCCAAAGACCCTGAAGCCGCCTTGCGTATTCGTAAAATACTTACCCAGAACCCGCCAAACGACCGTGCCCGTTTTGTAGAAATGAGCCTTTCCAATAAAGGTCTGGAGGTAAGCCGTAGTTAATAACTATCAAACAAAAACATATGAAACCAAAAATAAGACTGGTGCAAACGGCCGACGGGGTAAATTACCTCGTCCCGTTTGTACTTATCACTACACTATTCTTCTTATGGGGATTTGCACATAGCATTCTGGATGTGCTGAACAAACATTTTCAAGATGCATTAAGTATTTCAAAAACTCATTCAGCACTTATACAAGCGGTAGTTTATGGAGGTTACTTTCTGATGGCCATGCCAGCAGGAGAAATAATCCGTCGCCATGGCTATCGGGCAGGAGTTGTCACTGGGTTATTGCTTTATGGCATCGGTGCACTCATGTTTATCCCCGGAGAACAGATCATGTCTTTCGAATTTTTCTTACTCTCACTGTTTATTATCGGATGTGGATTAACCTGCCTAGAAACAGCAGCCAACCCATATGTAACGGTACTAGGCGATAAAGACTCCGCCGAAAGACGAATAAATCTGGCACAATCATTCAATGGACTAGGCTGGATCTGCGGACCACTGGTAGGAGGCTTGTTCCTCTTTTCCGCAGATGGAGGAAGCGGAAGTGTTGCTATTCCCTATGCCATCATCGGCATATTAGTTCTGCTCGTAGCAATTGTTTTCTCACGCATTCATCTGCCTGAAATTACACTTGCCGAAGAGCCAGTCAAAACTGCAACCAATAAGCAAAGTTCTTTATGGCAGCATCGCAATTTTACCTTCGGACTGATAGCTCTGTTTTTTTATGTTGCAGCTCAAACAGGTATTAACAGTTTCTTCATTAATTATGTGACAGAGCACATCAGTATATCCGCACGTGAGGCAGCCCTCTGGTTATCATTTGTCGGCATGGGACTTTTTATGGCCGGCAGAATGGGAGGAAGCTGGCTGATGGGATTCATCCGTGCCGAACGTTTATTGACGTATATGGCGGCAGGAGCTATTCTAGCCATGATCTTAGTGATGTTAGGTATGGGAGTCATATCGGTAGGTGCATTTTTCCTTTGCTTCCTATGCGAATCTATTATGTTTCCCACCATTTTCGCACTTGCCATACGAGGTGTAGGTGAACATACTAAACGCGCATCTTCCTATCTTATTATGAGCATTGTAGGAGGAGCCATAGCTCCCATAATTATGGGATACATCGCAGATACAATAAGCACAGCTACAGGCTTTATCGTTCCGTTGCTTTGTTTTATTGTCATCTTGGCCTATGCAATCCATTTGCAAAAGAATAACCGCTAAATAAAAAAGCCTGATGCAAAGTTAAACACCATGCATCAGGCTGACAAATAACTCGAAAGGTTATATTCAAAGCGTATAAATCAATTTACATAAACAGTATCAAAATACTTTTCAAATAACGTCCGGGCTTCTTCCAGTTGCTCGGGCGTATTTTGTTTCACACCTTTCAGTTTATACTCCAGCTTCATTGCTTCATATTTATGTACTCCTAAGGTATGATACGGAAGAATTTCCACCCGTTGTATCATGCGATAATCTTTAAAATGCTCTCCTAACGCCTCAATATCTTCCTGAAAGAAGCTATAGCCCTGCACCAGTACATAACGCAGCCAAAATGGTTTTCCATTTTCTTCCAGCCATGCCGCCGTACGCAGTGTTTGCTCATTGCTACGTGAGGTAAGAGTCTTATGACGTTCATTATTGAATTCTTTCACATCAAGCAAAACTAAGTCTGCCAGTGAAAAGAGTTCTTTTACATCTTCATTCCAGATACCCCCGTTAGTATCAACGCAGATATGAATACCTTCCTCCTTTAACATCCGAAACAATGGAATCAGCGCTTTAGCCTGAAAAGTCGGTTCACCTCCACTAAATGTAATTCCCCCTTTCTTTCCGAAAAAAGGTTTCTGACTGACAGCCATCTTCAAAATATCTTCAGGAGCAGTTTCCTTACTCTCTCCCTTTGCATCAATGGTATCAGGGTTGGCACAATACAAACAACGGAAATTACAGCCCTGCAAAAAGACAACAAGGCGAATCCCCGGACCATCGTACGTACCAAGCGATTCATATGAATGTACTCTAATCATCTGTTCAATATTAATTAAAGAAAAAACATTTGCCGCCCAGCTCAGCGAGGAGAACGACAAATGTTTTACATATCAAGTAATGATTACAAAAATCACATACGTTCGTGGAAGCTACGAGAAATAACCTCCAACTGATGCTCGCGGCTCAATTTAATGAAGTTGACAGCATATCCGGAAACACGAATCGTAAGTTGCGGATATTTTTCCGGATGCTCCATAGCATCTTCCAGCATCTCACGGTTCAGCACATTTACGTTCAGGTGATGAGCACCCTTGATAAAATAGCCATCCATCATTGTAACAAGATTCTCTACACGATTCTCCATATCTACACCAAGCGATTTCGGAACAATAGAGAACGTATTACTGATACCGTCCTGTGAGTCACGATAACGCAATTTAGCAACCGAGCTCAAAGAAGCGACAGCACCATTCTTATCGCGTCCGTGCATCGGGTTAGCACCTGGAGCAAAAGCAACACCTTTTGCACGTCCATCAGGAGTTGCACCAGTCTTCTTACCATACATCACATTCGAAGTAATAGTAAGAATAGACAATGTTGGTTTTGCATTCTTATATACCGGAAGCTTCTTCAATTCCTCATCAAAATAATAAATCAAGTCGACAGCCAAATGGTCTACACGGTCATCATCATTACCGAAGCATGGGAATTCGCCATCGATATCAAAGCTTTCAGTCAAGCCGATTTCATTACGTTTAGCGGTAACTTTAGCATATTTGATAGCCGAAAGTGAATCGACAGCAATAGACATACCCGCTACACCATACGCCAGATTGATAACCGGATTTGTATCAACAAATGCCATCTGAGCTTTTTCATAATAATATTTATCATGCATGTAGTGAATGATGTTCATCGCTTCGTTATACACACGAGCCATTTCTTTCAAGACCTTCTTATAGTTAGCCAGCACCTCTTCGAAGTTCAGTACATCTCCCGTCAGCACAGGAATATCCTTCACCATCAGTGTTCCTGTATTTTCACAGCGTCCACCATTAATAGCCAGCAACAAAGCTTTAGCCAGATTACAACGTGCACCGAAGAACTGAATATGACGACCTATATCCTGATAAGACACACAGCATGCGATACCATAGTCATCCGAATTACGTACCTCACGCATCAAATCATCATTTTCATACTGGATAGATGATGTATCAATCGACACACGAGCACAGAAATCCTTGAATCCTTCCGGCAACTGCGGACTCCACAGAACAGTCAAGTTAGGTTCTGGAGAAGGACCCAGGTTATAAAGAGTCTGGAGGAAACGGAATGAAGTCTTTGTGACTTTCGTACGGCCATCATTAAAACGTCCACCAATAGATTCCGTTACCCAAGTCGGGTCACCGGCAAAGATATCCGTATAAGCCTGCATACGAAGATGACGCACCATACGCAACTTAATGACAAACTGGTCAATCAACTCCTGAGCATGCAACTCATCAAGATTTCCGTGAGCCATATCATACTCAATATAAATATCAAGGAATGACGAAACATTACCAAGTGACATTGCAGCACCATCCTGTTCTTTCACAGCAGCCAGGTAAGCCATATATACCCACTGAACAGCTTCCTGTGCAGTAGTAGCCGGACGACTTAAATCGAGTCCGTACTGCTGTCCCATCACTTTTATTTCCTTCAAAGCCTTAATTTGCTCTGCCACTTCTTCACGCAATCTGATTCGCTCATCAGTCATAGGGCCTGTAAGATGACGTAAATCGTCCTGTTTTGCCTCAATCAGACGATCAATACCATACAATGCCAAACGACGGTAATCACCGATTATACGTCCACGCGCATAATTATCAGGTAATCCAGTCAAAAATCCCAAAGAGCGGAACGAACGAATCTCTTCAGTATATGCATCAAATACACCATCGTTATGCGTTTTGCGATAATGGGTAAAAATATCTTTTACCTTAGGGTCAACCTCTACTCCGTTTTCGCGGCACGCTTTTTCTACCACCTTAATACCTCCAAAAGGTTTGATGGCACGGCGTAACACTTCATCAGTTTGCAATCCTACAATCACTTCGTTATCCTTGTCAATATATCCAGCTGCAAAAGATGTGATAGTAGAAACTGTAGAAGGATCGAGCGAGCGTACTCCGTTGTTTGCACGTTCTTCAGCCAAAGCTTCCAGACACTTGTTCCATACAGCCTTTGTACGTTCGGTAGGACCAGCCAAAAATGAGGCGTCGCCTTCGTAAGGGGTAATGTTAGTCTTTACGAAATCGGTAACGTTGATTTCATGGTTCCAACGACCTTCTTTAAAATTCATTGCCATAATTGATAATTTAATCTAGTTTTTACTCTATTTGAAAACCGAATGCAAAGATAGTCAATAAAGCCTAATTATACAATACCTAAAATTAGTGATATTATCAATTTGCAACAGTTACAAAAATGAATATAAAAATCCCAACCTTTGAAAAATTAAAATACATCCGACAAATACAGACAAGCAGTCCGACTCAAAGAAAAAAATAAAAATCTTAATCAGTTTAGAATCAGAAAACTATCGAAACAATACCATAGAAGACATAAAAAAAGTATCGCAAAAGTTTGCACAAATCAAAAAATCCATCTATCTTCGCACCGCGTTTGAGAGAAAACGTAAGCAGAAACAATAAATTTGGAAGTTTGGGTGAGTGGCTGAAACCAGCAGTTTGCTAAACTGCCGTACGGGTAACCGTACCGGGGGTTCGAATCCCCCAGCTTCCGCAACGACCTAAGAAATTAGGAGGAAAGAAATAGACAAGTCCCGTAAAATCAATGTTTTACGGGACTTTTTTTATTTATCCGACGGACAATCGAAAGACACTAAAATGCCTACTTCTGACAAAGTTCCGTTACTAAATCGAGCATTTCAAAAGCAAGATTGTAATAATTAACGTAACTCACTGAACCACACGTGCAAACTTCCCTATTCCTCAGTTCGCTGCCAAGTGGCAAAAATGCAAAATATGGCGGATGTACGCAGACTTTCCGTTACGAATACATTACCTGTTTACTATAAAAGAGGGTGCTCTTTTTGCTCTGATAACAAGCTACCAGACAACGGTTTGAACAGAATGTATCAGAGATTTGCAACGAACAGGTGAAAATAATGGCTTGACGGATTTTCCTGCACCCGTCCGCAGTGTTTTGCAAAAGGATGATTAGCTCTGAACAATGTAATTTTGCGAACAAAAAAAGAGCTGATTATGAACGAACTGAAAGTAACATTCTACCTGAAAAAGAACGAGGAAAGAACCGACGGGACGATACCCATCTTGGGACGAATCCGCATCGGCAAGTCAATGGTGCAGTTCAGCACCAAGGTGTATGTCATCCCCACCCTGTGGGATGTTAAGTCGGGCAGAGCTGTGGGAAAGAGCAAACCTGCCGCTACCGTGAACAAGGAACTTGACAGAATTTCACTGGACATCCATTCCGCCTGCAAAGATTTGCTGGCGAAAAAGGAAAACGTATCGGCGCTGGAAGTCAAGAACGCTTTTCAAGGCATATCTTCCGAGCAGGAAACGCTAATCTCCCTTTACGAGAAGTGCAACGACAATTTTTATAAGAAGGTAGGCATAAACCGTAAATTGGCGACCTACAAACAGTATTGCGTGGCATTGAACCACCTGAAGGACTTTCTCCGACAGAAGTACAACGTGAGGGACTTGCCGTTCCAATCGCTCAATCCGGCTTTTGTATCCGCATACGACTTATACCTGCGTTCCGACCTCAAAATCGGACGTGCCAGCGTGACAAGGATGATGGGATACCTGCACCGTGTGCTGAAATCCGCCATCAACAACGGTCATTTAAGGCAGGACCCTTTTGCAGGCTATACGTTTGACTATGTCCCCATTGTCCCCAAGTTCCTGTCGGAAAAGGAACTGAAACGGATGATAACCACACCGCTGCCCAAATCCAACCTGAACCTTGTGCGTGATGTATTCCTCTTTTCGGCGTTCACCGGCATCTCGTTCAGCGACCTGCGCAACCTGACGGTAAAGAACCTCGCGCAAGCGGAAGACGGCACTTGGTGGATTCACAGCGCACGACAGAAGACCGGAACACCATTTCACGTACCCCTGTTGGAATTGCCGCTTGAACTCATCGGCAAATACCGTGGCATTGCCAAGGCGGACAGGCTGTTCCCAATGTACAGTTGCAGCAAGACAAACATATACCTGAAAAAGATTGCGGAAATATGCCAAATCAAACGCCGGGTGACCTTCCATCAGGCACGCCATACCTATGCCTCAGTAATCACTCTCTCTCAAGGAGTTCCGCTTGACACGGTACGTGAACTGATGGGACACCGCGACTGGAGAGCCACCCGAATCTACGCCCATCTGACTTATGATAAAGTAAATGAGGATATGAGCAAGCTGCAAAAGCGAATAACAGATAAATTCAAGCTGGCAGAAGATGAACATGCAGAAACCGTCATACGGAAAGAAGTCAAACACGCTAAAAGAATGAAACCATGAAACAGGATAAGAAGACCACTTACAATACTTTCGCAGTATTGTTCTATATCAACCGTCAGAAAGTGAAAAAGAACGGTCTGTGTCCGCTTATGGGCAGGATTTCCATCAACACCGAAGTCGCACAGTTCTCCACGAAAATGGAGGTGCAGCCTGATTTGTGGGATGCCAAGGCATACCGTCTGACAGGCAAAAGCCGTACCGCCAAAGAGACCAATGCCAAGATAGACAGGCTTGAAGAGGATATACGACGTTATTACAAAGAAATTCTTGACGAACAGGGGTATATCACAGCGGAGCTTGTCAAGAATGCCGTGAACGGCATCGGGTTGCATAAACGAAAATTGTTGGAGTTGTACCGCGAGTATATGGAAGATTATGCCAAACGTATAGGTATCAACCGTGCTCCCGGCTCCTTAAAAGGACTTAAGGCTTCTTACAAGACACTTCAAAAATTTGTAAATGACTGCTATGGCTTGGAGGACATACCATTGAAACAACTTGACTATTCGTTCATAGAGAAATATGACAATTTCCTGCGGACGGGTATGGGGTATTCCGTTGCTACCGTGGAGGGATATATAATCAAGCTGAAAACCATGACACGGACAGCACTGGCACAAGGTACAATCCGGTACAACCCGTTTGCATCGTTCATTCCCGAAAAGGCATTACGGAGACATCGCCACCTGACAATGGATGAGTTACAGAAGCTGATGAACACCCCCATTCAGGACAAGTTCCTGTGCCGTATGCGTGACTTGTTCATCTTCAGCACCTTCACTGGCATCTCATACATTGATATGTGTAATCTGAGTATGGGAAATGTAAGCAAGGACACAAAGGGCAACCTTTGGCTAAAATTTAAACGGCAGAAAACCAAGAGTGAATGTGTAATACGCCTGCTTGACATTCCACGTAGGATTATGGAGAAATACGAGGGAGAGCGTATCGGGAATAAACTCTTTAATATGCCGTGTCGTTCAGCCCTGACCAACAATATGCCGAAACTTGCAAAACTCTGTGGCATAGAACGTCGGCTTACCTACCATATGGCAAGGCATAATTTCGGAACTCTGATTACTCTCTCTCAGGGAGTTCCGTTGGAAACCGTATGCCAGATGATGGGGCACAAGAACATGAGTACCACCCAAATCTATGCCCGTCTGACCCATCAGAAAGTGGACGAAGACATAAAGAAGCTGACCAAACGCATCGGAAGCAAATTCCAGATGCCCGAATGGAACAAGGATAAGGAAAACATCAAAAACATACATTATGGAACGAGGAATTATTACAATCACTGAAAACGGGGCGGTCACGATGCCGACCGCTCCCGTATGGATGACGCAACAGGAAATATGCGATGCGTTCAATATGTTCGGTTACGACATCCGCAAGGCTGTACACGCCATTTACAAAAACATGGAGTTGTTGGAAAGCGAAACGAAGCGGTACATCAGGCAGGACAACGGGATAAACTATGATGTGTATAGCCTTGAAATGGTGATAGCCGTTTCCTTCAAGTTGAGAAGTCGGGAGAGTATGGCTTTCCAGCGGTTCATCATGGACAAACTCTGTTCTTTCAATAGAGGAAATTCCATCCATTTGTTCTTTTCGCTATCCGATACCCATTCACAATGCACGTGTTAGAATGAAGCGAAACGACCTTCCTGTACAGAGAAAGCCGATGGTCGGACAGTTATCCTGCCGCCATCGGCTTTCTCTGTTTTTGCATATGTCTAATCACGTATCCAAGCGGTAGGCGTTCCGATACCCACTCATCACCATTTTTTCGATGTCAGACTCCTTGTACAGAATTTTTCCGCCTAACTGGTAGTAGGACACTATCCCATTGTTGCGGTAGTCCTGCAAGGTGCGTCGGCTCACCTTGAGCCATGCCGACACTTCCTTGTCCGTCAGGAATTGTTCGTTACTTGACGAGGCCTTATGGCTTGCGTCCATTCTTTCGATGCCTTCGAGCAGAGCATCCAGTTGTCCGATGAAGCCGACCTCCAGTTCACGGTCGGCAAGAATCAAGTCGTTCATAATTTACAGTGGATTTAGTGGTTGTACATTGTGTTGTCTGATTAGATGCTACAGCCACGATAGGCTGCATCTTTACGTCTGTCCTCCACAAGCCGGACGATGCGCTGTACATCCTCCGGCTTGTAGAAAATCTTATGCCCGATTTGCGAGTAAGCCAGTGTTCCGTTATCGCGGAGCGTCTGCAAGGTGCGCGGACTGATGCGCAACTGTTGGCAGACCTCCTGGTTGTCCATCCAACGGCTGAGCCGTTTTCCCTCCCTTTTGCAAAGGATTTCATTTACCCGGTCGGACAGGCGGTTGAGCTTGCCGACCATTTCTTCGTACTTTTCTTTCGAAATAATTACTACATTCATGTCTTATACTGATTTTAGTGTTAATAATCCGTTTTGCCTGCAAAGTAAATCCGTTGTTCGCATGGAACAATGGAATTGCAATGAGGTGGCAGCTTGTGGCAGCAGGTGGTCGGGAGTGGCGTTATCCGTCGAACCCGTGACGTCTGTTCCAAGCGTCCGTGATGCAAAGAAAAGCGAAGTCCGGCATAATCCGACCACTTCACATCTGCGTGGCAGCATTTGGCGTCGGTGTGGTAGCCTGTGGCGTTCTTCGGATTCCTATACTTCTTGAAAGGAGCTTCATCTGTTTCACGCCAAGCCATGTCCTTAAATCTGTTCCAACCATTCCAATTAAGCCCTTAAAAATCCTAATGCCATTTCTCGCACAATGGCAAAACGATGCAGCACGCACCGTTCCGACAATGCGTAAAGTGCAAAACCATACATTGTTGCCACAGTCCGCCCATTCGTTTGACAGCCTGCAATACAGCCATTTCCTTTGCAACTGATAATCGGTCAAATGTGCGCACAACGACCCACATTGTTAAACACTAAATTCAAACATGTATGAAGAAGAATTTAAGCAGCCAGAGCATGGATGCAGCATTACAGGATTTTTTAGGCAACAAGCCGAGTATGGAAACACCGAAGCCCGACGCACAACCTGCCGACACGCAGGAACAGGCAAGTGGGGCTGTGCCGGAACAAGTGGATGAAACTCCGCAGGTGGTACGCCGCATCAGCGGCAAACAACGCCGGGCATCGTTGGAGGAATACAAGGAGGAATTTCTCCACGTTCCGTCCATCGAAGACCGTAAGCCCGTATTCCTCAGCCGCAGCACGCGCGATGCCCTTGACCGCATCGTCCGCATGTTCGGCGAACGGCGGATGAGCGTGTCGGGACTGGTGGAAAATATCACCCGGCAGCACCTTGCCATCTACGGGGAGGACATCGAGGCATGGCGTAAACTCTGAGAATTAAGGGGCTAATTGACGGGATGTAGTTCGGAGTTACTCTGAACCAGTCCAACGGAGTTTTGAGGGGAGCAAGTTTGTGTTTCGGGCATACCGAAACCGCCTGCTCCCACTCCCAAACTCCGTGGAAGCTACATCCCGTTGGTCTAATGGGTATCCGTATTATAAACAGTAACAAACGTATGGAGCATAAGCAAAAAACAGTAAGAAGAAACAAGGGAGGTCGCCCCAAGAAAGGAGCGGCAGACAAGCTGAAATACCGCCTCACGGTGAAGATGGCGACATCGGACTACTATACGCTGAAAGGCAAGGCACGGGGTGCGGGCATATCCGCCGGGGAGTTCCTGCGCCGTTGCATGAGGGACGGGCAGGTGAAGGAACGGCTCACGCCGGAACATACTGGTTACGTCCGCCAACTCTGCGGCATGGCGAACAACCTGAACCAGCTTGCGCACAAGGCGAACGCCGCGGGTTTCGTCACGGTGAGGATGGAGTGCCGCATACTCGTGGCACGGATTGAAGAACTTCTTAACCTTATCCTCCTATGATAGCTAAAATCGTAAAGGGAAGCAGTTTCAAGGGTGTGGTAAACTACATTCTTGACAAGGAAAAGGACGCTAAAATTCTTGTCTGTGACGGTCTGTTTGCCGAGGACAAGGACACGATAGCCATGAGCTTCGAGGCACAATCGAAGATGAATCCAAAGGTTACGAAGCCCGTCGGACACATCTCGTTGGCTTTCTCCAAGGAGGACGAACACCGCCTGACCGACCGCACAATGGCTGGAATAGCGTTGGAATACCTGAAGGAAATGGGAATAACCGACACGCAGATTCTCATCGTGCGCCACTTTGACAAGGAGCATCCGCATGTACACATAGCGTTCAACCGAATCGCCAATAATGGCAGGACAATTAGCGACCGCAACGAGCGGATACGCAGCGCACGCATCTGCAAGGAGATTACAAGGAAGTACAGCCTTTATCTCGGCAGCGGCAAGGAACAGGTGAAACGACACCGCCTGAAAGAGCCGGACAAGACCAGGTACGGGCTTTATACTATCCTTAAATCGGAGGTTTCAAGGTGCGGAAACTGGCGGCAATTAGCCGCTAATCTGAAGAAACAGGGCGTGGATATGCGGTTCAAGTACAAAGGTAAGTCGGACGAGGTGCAGGGTGTAGTTTTCACCATGAACGGCTATTCGTTCAGCGGTTCCAAGATTGACAGGCGGTTCAGCTATTCCAAGATAGATGCGGCATTGGAACGGAACAGACGTACCGAGCGAATGGAAATGCAACGGTCTTCGCACCATGAAGAACTGCCCACGTTTCAACCTGAATCAAGGGGCAACGATGATTTGTACAACAGCTCGATTGGTCTTTTCATGCCGGACAATGCAAACGCTCAGGCGGATGAAAACTATTTTGAGGAAGAATTAAAACGCAGGAACAAGAAAAAGAAACAACGTAAAATAAGATTCTAAATATGGATAATAATGAAGTATATGCACTCTTCGAGGACATCAAGAATGACCTCAAGGGTATCAACGGAAAGTTGGAGAACAGTCCCAAAGTAACAAATGACCAGTCAGGCGGACAGCCTCCGACGGTGGACTTGACACCCATAAAGGTGATGTTCGATAGTTCCGCAAAGGAGCATCAGGCAGAGACCAAAGCCATGTTGACCAAGTTCGCGGAAGCGGAAGTTTACGCGTCGAACAGGATTCTGCACTTGTTACGGAATTTGAAAGAGTCGTTTGCCCTAAGTTCGGAAGAACGAGATACCGAGCCGCAGGAACATATCCACCGCCACAGCTTTGACATCCGGTCAAGCAAGGTATTTTCTCTTTTGGTCGGCATGGGCATCGTGTGCAGCCTTTCCATCTGGGGAAACATCGAGCTATGGAAATCCAAACAGCAATATGCGGACGATGCGTTGAAGTTCCGTGTCATCCGTTCATGGGGAGGCTGCAATGCCAATCATATTCTTTGGCTGAATGACGTGTTCGACATCCACCGCAACGAAGAAACCATTGACTGGATACGACAGGAAGCTGACGGCTACGACAAAGGGTTAAAGACCTTGTCGGACAGTCTGATGCAGGAGAAATTGAAAGTGACACGAATAAATAGTAATAACAAAAAGTAACGTGAATGGCATCGGTAAAAGTGAAATTTCGTCCTTCTTCCGTAAACGGCAAGGAGGGCAGCATCTATTATCAGGTGATACACAACCGCGCGGTCCGCCAGATTACGGCAGACCTGCATGTACATGAAAATGAGTGGAACACCGGGACATCGTCCGTAATGATTCCCACTTGGGCTGATGTGGACAGGAAGTACCATCTTCATATTATCCAAAAACACATCAGCCGTGACGTATTGCGGTTGGAGAATATCATCCGCAACCTGACGCTCAAAGGTGTCTGTTCGGCAGATGCCATTGTGGACGGTTATCGAAAACAGACAAGCCTGCAATCGTTCTTCAATTTCATGGATTCCGTCATTGGGCAACTGAAACGCCTGAACAGGGAACGCACATCGGAAACCTATGCGTCTGCTTTGTCCAGCTTCATGCGTTTCAGGCGGAACAAGGATATACAGCTGGATGATCTGGATGAGGACTTGGCAATGGAATACGAGGCATGGCTGAAAACAAATGACGCATCCTTGAATACCATATCTTTCTATATGCGCATCCTGCGCGCCACCTACAACCGTGCCGTGGAAAAGGGGCTGACCACACAGAAACATCCCTTCAGGCATGTCTATACGGGAATGGACAAGACCGTGAAACGCGCCATATCCCTGAAGGACATCCGGCGCATCAAGGAACTTGACCTGACGGGAAAGCCGCATTGGGAACTGGCAAGGGATATGTTCCTTTTTTCGTTTTACACCCGTGGAATGTCGTTCATTGACATGGCTTATTTGAAGAAGTCGAACTTGAAGAACGGCATATTGAGTTACCGGAGGCACAAGACCGGACAACAACTCCACATCAGGTGGGAAAGCTGCATGGAGGAAACCGTGAAGAAATATGCCGCAGGATGTTCCGGTGATTACCTGCTCCCCATCCTAAAACTGCCTTCCAAAAAGCTACGCAGTCAATACAAGAGTACGCTGTTCCGCATCAACAAGTACCTGAAAGAGATTGCCCGGCTGTGCGGCATTGCCGCGCCGCTTACCATGTACGTGAGCAGGCACTCTTGGGCAAGCATCGCCAAGAGCAAGAACATACCGATTTCAGTCATCAGCGAGGGCATGGGACATGATTCGGAGGAAACCACACGTATCTACCTTGCATCATTGGACGGTTCGGTGATAGACAAGGCGAACTCACTTATTCTGAAAGACTTGTAATCGGAAGTTGTTTTGGAACAATGACGGTACTTCTGTCGGGAGATACACTATCGGATGCAAAATTACACATTTTTGTGAAAAACGGGCAATTTGCACTCCATAAAAATGCGTCAGACAAGCATTAAAGCAGTATTGAAACGGCTGTTGTTTTACAAGTGACAAATAAACGGCTTGGTTATCAGGTATTATGTTCTCCCGACAGGAGATACACTTTAACATGAGTGTATCAACGTGCCTGAAACAGCCGACATATTGGAGAACAACATATTGCGGACTTCTCCCGAACTGTTGTCCACCCTGCTCAAAGACCATACGACGAGCAGGGGCGATGCCGTGTGCAACATATTCTGGGCGACTTCCGACTATGAACACCTTGGCAAAGGGTATGGCTACCATGACCCGATATTGCCCGAACTCATCACGGGTGCCAACGGCCAGGTCATCATGCCCCGTGTCCTGAAGCACAAGGACACCCAGTCGGCGCGTGTCCGTGACATGGCTGAGGTGTTCACCCCTGCATGGGTATGCAACGCACAGAACAACCTGATTGACGAGGCGTGGTTTAGCAGGAAAGACGTGTTCAATATGGAATACACGTCAGAGGACGGCACGCACGGTTGGAAAACGAATCCTGAAAGAATCTCTTTCCCCGAAGGAAAGACATGGAAGGATTATGTCCGTGACACACGTCTTGAAATCACCTGCGGCGAAGCACCCTATATCGTCAGCCGCTATGACGCCACCACGGGCGCGGTCATCCCGCTTGCCGACCGCATCGGACTGCTCGACCGCAAGCTGCGCGTCGTCAGCGAGAACGCCGAAACCACAGGCCAGTGGCTGGAAGCCGCGCAGGAAGCCTACAAAAGCCTCTACGCCTACGAATGGCAGGGCGACAGCCTGCTCATCGCCCGGGAATACATGCTCGCCTCTTTTGTCGAATACTACCGTGCCAGGTTCGGCAAAGACCCGCTGGCCAAGTCCGTCAACTACATCGCCTACATCATTTCGTGGAACGTGTGGCAGATGGACGGGCTCAAAGGCGTCGTGCCCGGCAGTTGCCACGAAAAGGTGGAAACGTCTACTGACCTTTTCGGCGAAAACACGCGGACTGTGACTACTTGCGAGGGATGCCGCACGGACAACATTTTCAGGCACAACGGCACTTACTGCCTCATAAAGGACTGGCGCTCCAAAGACCCGCAGACCGGGCGTAAAGGCAAGCGCGTCCGTTTTATTGACCTTCTAAAATGAATGCCCATGAAATACTTTTCTTCCCTTAAACTGAAGCTGATATACGTGTTCCGCATCAACGATGCTGCACACGAAGGTTGCCTGAAGATAGGCGAGGCTACCTGTGACGATGAGAGCGTCATCGGGCTGGCACCGAACAGCAAGCCGCTGAACGAGGCGGCAAGGAAGCGCATCAACCAGTACACGCAGACCGCAGGAATACGCTACGAACTGCTCCACACCGAACTGACGCTGTACAACCGTGGCGGCTTGCGTTCGTTCAACGACAAGGAGGTACATGCCGTGCTGGAGCGTTCCGGTGTGAAGAGGAAGGTGTTTGACAAGGAGAACAAAGCTAACGAATGGTTTGTAACGACGCTTGATGTGGTAAAACGTGCCATTGCAGCCGTCAAGGAGGGCAAGGAATCCCTGTCACCGGGAGAGGTAACAAACGGACGCAGCCCCATTGTGTTCCGCCCCGAACAGAGGGAAGCCATTGAGAAGACGGAAAGGCAGTTCAGGAAAGGCAACCAGATGCTCTGGAACGCCAAGATGCGTTTCGGCAAGACACTCTCCGCCTTGCAGGTGGTCAAGGACATGGATTTCAGGCGAACGCTCATCCTGACCCACCGCCCCGTGGTGGACAGCGGATGGTTCGAGGACTTCGGCAAGATATTCTATGACCGCAACGACTTTGCCTACGGCTCCAAGAATAACGGGGAGAGCCATGAAAGCCTTGAGCGCAGGGCAGAGGCTGGCGGACTGCATTATGTCTATTTTGCTTCCATGCAGGACTTGCGCGGCTCTGAACTTGTCGGCGGCAACTTCGACAAGAACAATGAGGTGTTCGCCACGCCTTGGGACTTGATTATCGTGGACGAGGCGCACGAGGGAACGCAGACCGAACTCGGCAAGGCGGTGATGGCTGAGTTGGTCAAGGAGGATACAAAAGTTTTACGGTTGTCTGGTACGCCGTTCAATCTCTTAGACGATTTCAAGGAGAATGAAATCTACACATGGGACTACGTGATGGAGCAGCGTGCCAAGTGCGAATGGGACAAGACCCACTTCGGCGACCCCAACCCGTATGCGGCACTGCCAGCCATGAACATCTACACCTATGACCTCGGACGTTTACTCAAGGAGTTTGTCGATGAGGACGTGGCTTTCAATTTCCGCGAGTTCTTCCGTGTGGACAAGGACGGCGGTTTTGTCCATGAACGTGACGTTTCCGCTTTCCTCAACCTGCTTACCAAGGAGGACAAGGAAAGCTGTTATCCTTTCGCTAACGAGGAATATCGCAATGTTTTCCGCCACACGCTGTGGATGGTGCCGGGCGTGAAGGAGGCAAAGGCGTTGAGTGCGTTGTTGCAGCGGCATCCCGTGTTCCAACATTTCCATATTATAAATGTGGCGGGCGACGGCGACGAGGACGAGGAAAACCGCGGTGCGCTTGAAATGGTAAATGAGGCTATCGGAAAAGACCCAGACGCGACACGCACCATCACACTGTCCTGCGGACGCCTGACCACGGGCGTGAGCGTTCCGGCATGGACAGCCGTGTTCATGCTCTCCGGCTCGCACAACACGGCAGCATCCAGCTATATGCAGACCATCTTCCGTGTACAGACACCTGCCACCATCAACGGAAGGGTGAAGGAGCAGTGCTACGTGTTCGACTTCGCGCCCGACCGCACGCTGAAAGTGCTTGCCGAGACCGCCAAGATTTCCGCCAAGGCTGGCAAGACCTCGCAGGACGACCGCAAGACGATGGGTGACTTCCTCAACTTCTGCCCGGTCATTTCCATTGAAGGCTCGCGTATGGACAAGTTTGATGTACCTCGTATGCTGGAGCAGTTGAAGAAGGTCTATGTGGAGCGTGTGGTGCGCAACGGATTCGAGGACAACAGCCTCTACAACGACGAACTGCTGAAACTCGACGACGTGGAGCTGAAGGAGTTCGACGACCTGAAACGCATCATCGGCCAGACCAAGGCCATGCCCAAGACCAACCGGGTGGACATCAACAACCAAGGGCTGACAGGAGAGGAATACGAGGAAAAGGAAAAGCTGGAGAAGAAGCCCAAGAAGGAACTGACCGAGGAGGAGAAGCGCAGGCTGGAGGAACTGAAAAAGAAGACGAAGAACCGCGAGGCGGCTATCTCCATCCTCCGTGGCATCTCCATCCGTATGCCCCTGCTCATCTATGGTGCGGAGCTGGATAACGAGAACGAGGAAATTACCATTGACAACTTCGCCGAGAAGATAGACCCGCGTTCGTGGGAGGAGTTCATGCCCAAAGGTGTGAGCAAGCAGAAGTTCAATGCCTTCAAGAAATACTACGACCCTGACATCTTCCGTGCCGCGGGCAAGCGCATCCGTGCGATGGCGAAAGCGGCGGACAAACTGAGTGTGGAGGAGCGCATCGGGCGCATCACGGACATCTTCAGCACGTTCCGCAATCCCGACAAGGAAACGGTGCTTACCCCGTGGCGTGTGGTGAACATGCACCTCGGCGACTGTTTGGGAGGCTACTGCTTCTTTGACAAGGATTACGAAAATACCCTTGACGAACCGCGCTTCATTGACCACGGACAGGTTACGGAAGAAGTGTTCACCTCTGATAGCCATATCCTTGAAATCAATTCAAAGTCGGGTTTGTATCCGCTTTACATGGCTTACGGTATCTATCGTGCGCGGCTGAAAGATAGCCTTTTTTCTGCCACCACATTGGAGGAACAACAGGCGGTATGGGACAAGGTCGTGTCAGAGAACATCTTCGTGGTATGCAAGACGCCGATGGCGAAAAGCATTACCAAACGGACACTCGTGGGTTTTCGCGGAACAAAGACAAATATGTATGCACCAGATGACCTTATCAACAAAATTAAGAACCAACCGGAACTTTTCATCAAAAAGGTACATGATTTAGCTGGAAACAATATGAAATTCAATGCAGTAGTGGGAAATCCACCATATCAAGAAGTTGTGGAACAGAAAGAGAGTTCTAATGGTCAAAAAGTAAGCATTAGTATTTTCCAATATTTTCAAATGATTAGCGAAAGACTTGGAAAATATACATCCTTAATCTATCCCGGCGCAAGATGGATTCATCGTTCAGGAAAAGGACTTGAAAAGTTTGGAATGGCGCAGATAAATGATTGTCATTTAATGATGTTGGAGTTTTTCCCATGTTCTACAGATGTATTCAAGGATGTTGCTATCGCGGACGGACTTTCCATCGTGCTAAAAGATATGGGTAAGACAGAAAAAGGCTTTACGTATCGTTATTCAAAAGAAAGTAAGGTTATATCCATACATGCAGATAATCCGGGGGAGAACTTGTTCCCACTCAATCCTAATGACGATGAGATTGTCAGGGAATTGGATAAGGCTATTAAGGAATATGGATGTTTGCATGACTCCGTTCTTCCTCGTAGTTTATTTGGCATTGAAAGCGATTTTGTTGAAAAGAATCCTTCTCTTGTCAGGGAATATAACGATGGAGATTATTTCAATCCAGATACGGAAATAAAGCTATTTACCAATGATAAGGCAGGGAAAAGTGGTCGTGCGCGTTGGTATATAGCAAATAAGAATGTCATTTCTTCGGGAACAGAATATTTAGGACGCTGGAAAGTCATTGTTTCAAGTGCGAATGCCGGAGGACAAAAACGAAGTAATCAAATAGCCGTAATGGACAACCATAGTGCGTTTGGACGTTCACGAGTAGCCTTGAAAACTTTTGAAACCGAAAATGAAGCACGTAATTTCTTCAAGTATGCAACAAGTGAGATAATACGGTTTGCTTTTTTGATGACAGATGAATCACTGACATCCTTAGCCAAAAAAGTTCCTGATTTATTGGATTATACCGATAATAATGGTTTGATAGATTATAATGGAGATGTTAATGGACAGTTATACAAGCTGTTCGGGATAGATGACGCACAGCAACAGTATATAAAAGAAGTACTTTCTACCAAAAATAACTGATATCCATAACTGAAATACCATCTAACGAATAGCATTTATTGAGAAGCCAAGCCAATGTAACAAATTAAGGGTAGAATTGCCCAAATTTCTACCCTTTCTATCTATGTTTCTGAAGCAAAGTCTAATTATTGTAGCAGTTCACAAATCTATCACCTTTACTTTAAATATCTTCGTCGATTTTTGCATTAATAGCCTTCAGATATGCATTGATATCTATTGCAGCAACTGTACCAATGGATTTTAAATAGCTCACAAGCTGAAGGAAAAAAGTGAATAAAGACACCTCCTTGTTGCTAAACTCAATTTCTTTTACTTCGCGGCTCTCATATACTTGTTCGATATATTTAAAATTATCCGTAATTGGGTCTATATCTTTAGGTACAGTTTCTTTGTAATCAACATAAAAACTACCTGCATCACAGAGGCATCCCAAATCCAACGTCTGTAAGCCTTTTAGTTCCTCTAACTGTTTTATTACCCTACCGTTCTCTTTATACGAACTTGTTGTAGTCAAAATACCACCTATTATCTTAGTTAATGGTCGAGCAGGCTTAGTTATTCCTGAGGCAACCATACTAATACTTGTTCGTTTCAGTTTACGTACGCTCTCAATTTTCTTGGCGGCGTATCCTATATATCCTTTCACATCCTGCTTCACCTCAAACACAGCATATACGCTTTCCGCAGGTATATACATGAAACCATCCTGTTTGAATATGAAGGGGGTGTAAATTGCGTCATAAATGACTACGTCCATCTGTTCGCTAACATTGCCCGTCGAATCTATCACGATAGCCTTATCCACCTTATACCTCTCAGGAAGATAGGCTCGTAGAAATTCTATCCAATGTTGTTCCGTGGCGTCCCCCTTACTACCAGGGTGTTCTATAAACATCCTATTTACATTCAGACTGGTTAACATTTGTTCTTGCAAACCATGAAATAAATTTCTTAAATCTATCATCTTCTTGTATTTTAACAACTTATTATTCTTATAACAATAAAATGTATGGGCACTAAGTCCGTCACCTCTTACACCAACTATCAGTAGTAATGGATTAGCAATGGTCACTTCCTTCTCAATATCTACCATAGCCGTCAAGTCCGTATTGCTATATTGTGTGGAACCATTTGGATGGCTATGCCATTCGCCCACATATCGTAACCCATCCTTGACCAATTGTTCCCATACTTTTTCCAACCCCTTGGCTTTACGCTTAAATGTTGTCCTGCTAGTCAATTTCTCCACTGGCACTATTACCTTTTCTATATACACCGTATGCCTATCTACGGAATATCGTCCTGCGAGCATCCCTCCGTTCTCATTAGGATACTCAGCCTCGGCCTGCAACTGTATTTGGTTGAACACAGAGGCTTGTATCTCTATATACAAATCATAACCAGCCAGATAATACTTCATAGCCTATTTATCTTTAAATTCAAATCGTCTTCTGTTATATAAAAATTGCTTAAGGGCTCTAGCTTACTTAACATCCTGATAATATGCTTCAGGGCGACCTGCACCTTGCATTCTATATCGTTATACGAAGCCTTAAAGGTCGGATTCCAACAACCCGTAGGGTTATACATGTCGGTTTCCATATTGCGCTTAAGCAAGCCATATATCAACAAAACAGCCTCTGCCACATTAGGTGAAAAGGCACATATCAAATCTTGTGCGTGATTGGTGATTGAGAGATTAACCAACTGGGCTTTCGTCCCCGTAGAATCCATAATCCGCATCAACTGATTATCTGTAGTACAATCAAATATTACATCAAATTCGTCAAACAACTTTGCAAGAGCACTTTTGTTTTCATGTCCTGCCGAGTATGTTTTTACCACCAAGTCAACAATGGATTTCAAGCTGGTACATTCAACATGAGGCGAAATCTGCGTCAGTAAGTTCTCCATATCCAAAGTTTTCTCGGTTATGCCACTATAAAAAGAATAGGCAGACCGACAAACATTACCAGGTTCCTTATTATCTATATCATAGAGAGTTAGGATTTTCGCACCACATCTTGTTAGGGTCTCAGCCACAATACTTCCTATAGCTCCGACCCCCATAATTAGTATTTTCTTGTTAGCCAGTTCTTCGGGCATGGCTCCACGCCCGAAGAAATACTTATATGAAATATCCACAGTTTCTGCCCATTGTATTAGTCCCTGCTTAAAATCAGTAAACCAAAGTCTGTTTTTACCAGTGCCCACCCGCACGGGTTCTATTGGCAAATCATCCATGAAAAGCATCATTGCCTGCCAATAGACACCGCCTCCGGGAATTCTATATCCACAGAACAGTGGGAAGGAATTATACTTGTTTTTATGCAATGCAACAAAACTATGGATATAGTTTTTCTGACTCTGCGAGAACAATCCTTTGATAGAATCGTAATCCTCAACAATAAACTTGTTATGCACCGATGGGATGTCGTTCAGCAGGCAATATACACCGTCAAATGACTTTAATTTTTGGTAGGAGTTACTAATCTTACAGAACAACTCTCTCTTCTTCACCTGTGCGCACGACACAAACTTTTGTGCCATATAGTTGCTGACAGGGCTGTCATTTTTCCAGCCTGTTGGCAACACTGCATAGTGTACCACTCCATAGTCTCCTTCAGCAAAGTCTTCTTTGGTTTCTGCGAAGCAAAAAGTATAATACTGTCCGCAAATCAGATGATGGTTCACTACCAGATGTTCATAGTGTGCATCTTTCTCCATTTTTACATAGTATTTTTCTACCCATTCCTTCAACTGTTCCAAGTCGTTCACGAACTGTCTCTCAGTATTCTCATATTCCGCAGAATGCATACACAGATTACCGCCTTGCATAATGTGCGGATAGTTCAGCAGATTCTTATTTTGAAAATAGATAGGTTCCCTACCCATTACTTTAAACGGATAGGTAGGGCTAATCTCTACATCCCATTCCAAATCAGCACTGTCTTGCCCTGTAGCCACTGCAATACGACCTTTCAACGAGCCAGCCTCGTTAATGGTAAAATCATCAACAAGGCTAACTCCGTAAAGCCCCCCTATCAGTTCCTTTATTTTATCTGCTGTCATCATATTCCTTACTATCCGAATCGCTTTGCACTCGTCGGGTAAGCGGCACCCGTATCTTTCTCTTTATATCCACTATACTTCTCGTTTACCTTGAAGTAGTAGGGTAAATATAAATCAGGATTGCTGTCAATATTGTTAAGCATACTCTCCATATCCGATTTAAATGATTTTCTATCGTAGTCCTGCATAGCAGCTATGACATCGTTGTTCGTGTTACCTGGGTCATAAAGATGGAAACTGTTTTCTGCAATGTGGTCACGTAGATACTCCATCGTGTATTTTAATCTTGGCCAAAGACCATTATCACCATCATAGCCGTCAAGGGCTCTTATTACAGCTAGTTCAATAACAAACGACTTGTATTTCTTGCCTTTCTGCTTTTTCCATATTTTAAGCAGACGGATAATTTGGCGCTCACTTGATTTACCTTCGATATGCGATATCTGCTTCTGGATGTTTGTTTTTTGGCTTGTTCCCTTCTTGAATCCCCAATGGTCTTCATTAAAACATAGGTTCAAATCGTGCGAATCAAGATAGTCATCATTGCTTAGTTCTCTGCCAGGTACCACATCAAGTTCAACCGGCTTCTCATCCCCCTTTTCAATAGGGAAACTTACGCCAATTGAAACCTTTTGCTTGCGAATTATCACGCCAGTATTCTTATACTCCTCTGCAAGGAAATCGTGTACGCTGTCAAACATTTCCTGTAATGTTCCGAAAGCATTATGCTTGAACGGCTCCACCAAATCAAGGTCGAACTTCACATTGGTGGCGGTATGCTTGGCAAAACTGCCAGAACCAAATGATGGATACTTGTCGCTGCCATAGTGGTCGTGCATCTTGGTCTTAATCTCTTCTCTACGGCTTTTAACCTTATTCACGAAATCCTGGACGTGGCACATCTTGTGAGTGTCTAACACTTCTCTCAAATGTTTGTTTTTGTCAAAACTCATATATTCTTCAATTTTAATGTATATGTTTATATATTAGTTAATAGCCTTATCACCTGATGTATTTCCGAATATGCTTTCAAATCTTCCGGAGATTCTTGGCATAGTTGACAAAGTTTTTCTGAATTTGACATCGCCCGTTCCAAATCGCCATTCTCTGTCAAATATTTGTAGAGGTTGGTGCGAATAAAATATCTTTTTGTCTTTTCATACCCCGGCATGTATTTCTGCAATTCGGGAAGCAGTTGTTCGCAACTTTCATATCGCCTACAAACAACATTTGGCAAGAAGTGGAGCAGGAACCAAAATTCCGTGCAGGGATTCGTTTCTACAAACATCACCTTCTCTGTATACTTCTTCTTACTATACTCCTTCTTTGCTTTCTGATATAACCGCATTTCAGAAGGATACTGCAACAGCCTGTCCATATCAAACAGGCATACGATAAAATCATATTGCTTGTTCAAATAAGATTCGACCAGTTTCAGCATGTGCTTGATGTCGCTATGCTGGGGAAAATCAGGTGCGACCTTGAAAGGATAGCGGCATGCCACTCTCAAAGAGTCGAAGTAAAACCATTCTGTTTCCCCTTCGCCTATGATGGCGATACTTTTGGTTACAGTCCTCCCCATGTCATTCGTCATTTAGGTTAATATATTGACTGCCCAAGAACGGCAACTTTACTAACTTCCCTTGCCTGTAGGCATTGTAAGGAGAGAGATTTTTATGCAATCCCAAAGAAGAGAGGCGCACTATTTTAGTTTCTCCAAGTTCGTCTTTATCAGTGAACCATATCGTATCACGGCGAATGAAATCCTCGTTAAGCAGATTGATGTCATGCGTTGTCAGGAGCATTTGGGACGGCCTATTGCTGTTCGCTAAAAATACTTTCAGGAAATAAGCCAACAGTTCGTAATGGATGCTTGTCTCTACTTCATCAATAAGTACAAACCGATTAGTCTTTAACAAGAAATTCAGAATCACAGCCATTCCCAGAAACCTCATCGTACCATTGGATTCGTATTCTTCAGATAAATCATATACTTTATCGCCAGCCTTATGTTTGAAGGTCAGTTCCGCATTTGTAATTTTACCCCTTCTTAGCATTTCAGCTTTTGCCTCTTTATCAATAGGCGCATTTTGAATCAGCTGTTCCAATTCAGGGGTAATCAACTCTTCTTCTTCGTGCAGTACTACATCTTCTATGTTGAAATCCGATGCTTTCAAAAAGTCTAAAATGAATTTCTTCAAATCCCCTGTTTCGTCTCTATCCAATCGTGATTTGACATACCCCGATAGCAACATGCCAGGAGCTAATACATCCTTTATATGTTTGGCAAAATAATCGTACACATCATTCAACTTTGTCCGTTCCACATTGCTTTTGCCAAACGCGGCAAGCACACTGCAATTATTGATTGTATTCCCAGAAATTACTTCTTGGCTCTTCCGTGACATTTTCAGATTTGAACCAAACTCTATGGTCGTGGAGTCTGTTGCGGCATCATAATTGCGATTATATAATTTAGTAGGGCGAATAGAATCATAAACAACCAATGTTTCGGAATGAATATATTTTGCATCCAATTCAAAACTAAGAACATACTTAGATTGGTTGATATAGAATATCATTGACATTTTTGTCGTTTCATTCCTTGAAGTGTCATCCAGCATAAAAGGAACAACTCCAGTTTTCTCATTTCGGTCTTTAGGCATTCTCAAAACCAACAACCTGAAGAACTCAATGGCATTTAATACATTTGTTTTACCGGAAGCGTTGGCACCATATATGATTCCTACCTTCAGCAATCTAACCCCATCTTTAACCTCATACGAATATTCATCAGACATAAAAGTATCTGACGTAGGTTCAAAACTGATTCTTTGAGCCGATTTAATGGAAAAAAAATTTTCAACCGAGAAGTTTGCTATCATACTTGTTGTATTTATCTTATTTGTGAGCAAAGATACAAATAAAATATCATACCACAAAATATAATACGGAATATCGTAGCAAAATTACAAATACATTATTTAAAATAAGAATTTCATATTTTATATTTTACTAAACCTATATTGAGTGATTATTGATAGAAGACGATACGAAAGGGTTGTCAAATTTGTGCATGATGTTTGAGTTTTCCAAGAAAAATTCCTATATTTGCATCAGCTAATCATCCTACTTCAAAGCGATGAAGAATACAGAAGTTAGCACGTTACAAATCCATTACCTATCGCCCAAGCAACGCATCGTAACTAATTAAAAGATAATGGGTTGTATTCAGAAAGAATAGTTGTTACCAAATCGTTACTAAAAATCAGCCTGTAAAAATAGTAACGATTACAAGCCGCAAAACAAAATGTAATTTAATCTCAAAACGTTTTGTATGATTACCACTTTTATTAACTAAAAACGAAATGTGATTTTTATAGTTAAATTATACACTATATAAACAATATGTTTACTACCACTTAAATAGTAATTAAATAATACTCAAACATCTTCTAATATTAATATAAGATTAAATTAAATCCATCCAAGGCACATAGATTCCTTTTTCCATAATATTACAAGCCTTAAAACGAATTGTGACTTTCCTTCTTAAAAATACAAGAAGCTAAGAGGTTAATTTACCTCCTAGCTTTATATATACTTTTTAAATAGTATTTAAATATTACTTAAATACAATGCTATTCTTCTGGGTATAGCATTACATCTGTATAAATGAAATTATAATTCATTCTTGCATTAAATTCCGCTTTATTGGCATTCTTAAAAGGATTGCCAATATTAGGATGATTGCTCATCCGCCCTACGCTGTAAAATTAAAGGATTTCAGCCAAAATTCATATAGGAATATAGCTTTTTCCGCTCCAAGAGATATTACATTTACGTATGCAATTTGTAAGCAAAACACATTACTCACGCCCAATTCCACTATATAAAACAATAAAAATACTATTTAACACAATAATATTTGCTTACATAATGTTAGTTTATATCTTTGCGATATAATAATAACAACTAAATATTAATGCCTTATGGAAAATATCAAAAATACAAGAATAGAACATGATTTGCTGGGAACAAGAGAACTTCCGGCAGACGCACTATATGGAATACAGACACTGAGAGGTATTGAAAATTTCTCAATAAGTAAGTTCAAATTGCAGGATTATCCTCTTTTCATTCACGGACTGGCATATACAAAACTTGCTGCTGCAAAAGCTAACAACGCTTTAGGTTTAGTTAGCGACGAACAACTGAAAAGCATCGAAGCTGCATGTAAAGATATTCTCGACGGAAAATATCACGACCAGTTCCAGGTGGATATGATTCAAGGTGGAGCCGGAACAAGTACCAATATGAATGCCAACGAAGTAATTGCTAACATAGCATTATTGCATCTTGGAAAGAAAGCTGGAGAATATGAATTCTGCTCACCTCACGACACAATAAACCGCTCGCAGTCAACCAACGATGCTTATCCAACAGCTATCCACATGGGACTTTACGCAAGCCATCTTAAATTCTTACCGCATCTTGAAGCTTTGATTGAAGCTTTACAGAAAAAAGGTGATGAATTTGCTCACATTATAAAGATGGGACGCACGCAGCTGGAAGATGCCGTGCCGATGACACTTGGACAGACTTTCTATGGTTTTGCAAGTATCCTGAGAAATGAAATAAAACATCTTAACGAAGCTGCGGCAGATTTCCTTGTTGTGAATATGGGTTCAACAGCCATTGGTACAGGAATATGTTCCGAACCGGGTTATGCTGAAAAGACTATCGAAGCATTGAAGGAAATAACAGGTTGGGAAGTAAGTCTTGCCGATGATTGGGTAGGCGCGACTTCCGATACTTCATGTATGGTGGGTTATATGTCTGCACTGAAAAGAGTAGCTGTTAAAATTAATAAGATATGTAATGACTTGAGATTGCTTGCCAGCGGTCCGCGTTGCGGATTCGGAGAGATAAATCTTCCTGCACGTCAGCCGGGTTCATCAATCATGCCGGGAAAAGTAAATCCGGTAATACCTGAAGTTATGAGCCAGATTGCTTTCAAAGTCATGGGAAATGAACTTTGTGTAACTATGGCAGGCGAAGCATCACAGATGGAGCTCAACGCTATGGAGCCGATAATGGCACAATGCTGTTTCGAATCTATTGATTTATTGATAAACGGTTTCGATACTTTGCGTACATTGTGTATCGACGGAATCACTGCAAACGAAGAGGCTTGCCGCAATGAAGTTAAGCGCAGTATCGGTGTTGTAACAGCTCTGAATCCGTATATTGGTTATGATCACTCAACATATATTGCAAAGAAAGCAATGGAAACAGGACGAAGCGTTTACGACCTTGTTCTTGAAGAAGGAATTCTTACTCAGGAAGATTTGGATACAATCCTTGATCCTAAGAATATGATTAAGCCGGTGAAGCTGGATATAAAGGCTAGAAAATGAACTGAAATTAATCCTGACAAGCACGGAAATATTTTGGCTGAAAGCCTTAAATTATATAGTACAGGCCAATGCCCTGTATTTCAGGGCGTATTTGGTATGAGGTATTCAAAACGTAGGGCGCTGCCCTACGTTGTAAAATTAAAGGCTTTCAGCCAAAATCCATAATTGAAACATGTAAAGATCCGTCAAAAGAGTGTTTTGAAGGAGGAGATTTTAATAAAGACATAAATGATGATTGGTTTATATTATCAGCACTTAAATCCGGTTATGACATTCAAAACATTGTAGTGATTAGTTCTGATAATAACTTATTATTAATTAAAAGCAAGAGAGAATGGTCTGGTATATAGAAAGATGCCAGAAACATACCTTATTAAAGAAGAACTATCAAAAGAAGAGAAAGAAATCAAAGCAGGAATTGGAGCAATATAAAAATAGACAGCCTAAACCTGCTATTAGATTTAGTAATAGTGAATCTCGTATCTTTTATTTTATAATGCCATTTTGCAATCATCCCCAGCATAATTGAAAATCACATCTTGGTCAAGTTCTGCTACAATTTTGCTACAGATACAAGTTTCAAATCAAATTGTTATTTCAAAAAGATAAATGAAAATGACTATCAATATGAAAAAATGACAATTGATATGAATATGGAGAAAGTGATACGCTTTAAAACAATGATCGAATACTGCTACCTGTATCCTGATAAAATAATAATGACCTCAAACGGCAATCCAGAAAAGGTTAATTCAAGAAAGAGGAACAAACGCTACGAAAACACATGGTTCTCTATACCATAACCGGGCTACTACTCGCATGGCTGGCCTATATGAACAAAGATCACCTACCATGTATCTTTGGCTATGCCTGACAAGCGCATGGTTATTGTTCTATGTCCTGAGAATCATCATTCTCAAAGTATCAAGTACAGCGATAATAGAACGGGACAAGAGACGTTCAGTCCGCTTCCAGAAAGGAGTAAGATACCTGACACGCTCCCAACTTATTGACTTGCTTAGTTCTTATTTTGGATATAATGTAAAGCTTTTTTCATCACAACATCTTTACCTTTCAAGACTTCTTGCAAAGTGGGTATAACTTCTATATCTGGAATAATTCCTTTTTCAACAAAAGGTTTCATACTGTATGGGAATAGTGGCCTAAGTGTGCATATACGTGCTACAGCACCATGAGGTAGCTCGATAACAAGTGGAGCTCCCGTGGAGCCGGCTGTTTCTTCTCCAATCAAAACAGGCCTGTTGGGCATCTCATAAATATTTATAAGAAAGTCTTCACATGCAGAAAAACTATTGTTATCAATCAATATGGCAACAGGACAACTCAAGACCTTTATTCCTTGTGGTTTCGTTATTAGTTCAGGAGGCTCATTCTTATAAGCTTTATACAAATAAAAATCTTCATATTCTTTTCTATAATTACCTTGTGAGCGGCCATAACCGGAGTTTATTCTTGTCTGAGCGCCAAAAGAGCGTATTGTATCGGCTTGTGTAAGGTACATCTGTAGCCTCCATGCCACATCAGTCCTTCCACCTCCATTTCCTCTCAAGTCAATGATTACCCCACGACATTGACGTGCATTGATTTCGGCCATAGCCTTATCTATGTCATTGCATACAGACTCGGGTATGAAACGGCGAATATTCAAAAAGGCAATATCATCTTTCCAATTTAATGTTACAGCCTTGCTAGTATGAAAAGAATACTCGTCTTCAGGCAACCATACATCGTCATTTTTGCGAATAGCTTCCCCATTGCGTACGATATTAAAAGTCTTCATTTTACCATCCCTGCATATTGCTTTTCCACAGATGGAACTGCCTTCCAAACCATTTAACAATAAACGACCAGCCTGATTCAACCTATATTTCAATGTCGAACCTGTGAGGTATGGCAACACAAATTTTTCCACATATTGCTCTGTAGGCAATCCGTCAATCTCTACAATTTCGGCACCAAGCAAGTCTGGATCAGAATAAGGACAATCCTTTTTATATTTAATGAAATAATATTTCCCGCCAATATATTTCGTTCCGTAATTAGGATAGTCCGTTTCTTCATAACCTGAATCCGGGTAATCAAATAAGTTGGTATGAGCATCATTAAAACGATTTAAAAAGCAATCAAGCTCTTTATAATACGAAACGTCGTCTTTAGTGTCTATTACGCGTTTCATCGTTTCTCGGTAAAGGCTATCTAAATCAAACCCCAGACGGTCTATATTTACAAAATTATATTTAAGTTCTGACCAAAGAAGACTCAATCCATAAATTTTATCTTCCAATGTGTTTATTGATTTTATCTGGGATTGCGCCTGAATCGAAACTGGTAATATAACAAATGACAGCAAAAATAATAAACTCTTTCCCTTCTTTATAAAAATCGTGAATTTATCAATCATAGTTCATAAAATAGATTGTCAGTGTATTTAATTACAAAGTTATTACTTTTTTCTATGCCTAAAGGAAAGACTCTTATATTTTTGCCCGTCAATTAAATATTGTGGTTCACGACCTCACCACTTTCCTTTCTATTTTTATAAATACTTACCTATGTTCCAATTTTCACAAGATAATGATAATAATGGACATATTTCTCCCGCTATTACAGAAGTACAAATCGAATGCAGAAAGAAGATGAATACCATATTTACGGCTTATCTAAAGGTTTTATGACTTATCCAGCAATTTTATGACCTGACTATAGAATATTTGTCTGCTAAAAGTATGCTTTGCTCATTATTAGGTTTTATTGTTTGGCGACAAAAATTTAACGAAAATGGGCTGCAAAATTTTATCTGATAGCTATACAAGAAAAATATATCCTTTTCTGTATCTTTATCAAACATAAAAATACATAGAGTATTGCCAGTTTCCAAAGACAAACCTATTCGAAATTAGAGTTAATCATTGTCAATAACGGCTCTACTTAAGATACAGAAATATATCCGATTACCAATACTAAGCAATAGCACTCTATCAATCAACTTTACAACAGAAAAGTTATGAGTATTATTTACTCCCAAATGATTATTATGAGAATGCACATTCGAAAATACTAATAGATATATCATTATGAAACGCCTATTTTTTGTTATCCTGTTCGCGATAGCAACAACTAACTATACATAACTTCATAGCAGAATGCAGTCTTACCGTGAACTACTGAAACATCCAGATAGCAAGAAGAAGCAAATGGCTTATTTCAAGGCTTTCCTCAATACATGACGGAATATAACCTATCAGTTTATTCCGAATGATAAAAAAGGAAATCCCCATACGTTGTAGGTCACAAGCATATGCATGTTTTGAATATAAACTGAATCTTCATTCCGGATTCTTTACATTACAAGAAAACTGGTGAGCATTGTAATCGGAGCAAGAATAGATTTGATGCAGCCAATTATATAAAAGACCGGCATCCTGAAGACGCGCAAATAATGAAGGATGCTTTCAAATATTTTTATAATGGGGTAAACTTTTTCTCTGTCAGCTATTTGAATGCTGAGTGAGGGTGAAATGGATTTGTTATAATTGCGAGAAGATGTGTCAATACTTAATTTTAGAGAAGAGAATTTTCAAATTAAAATTAGACATATTAAAAACAAAATAAAGAATCATACCATCACTCAAAATAATTTAACTCCGGAAGTTAGATAAAAAACTTTCGGGGTAACTTTACCGCAATAATTTCATATATAAAAAAGACAACCAAACAACCAATTGAATATCAAATCTGTCAAATTAATCTGTTTTCTCTATCAGCATATTCGGAAGATTTTCGTCAAATAGAACGCAATGTTAATGTCAATTTCGTTTGTAACTATTCATATTGCAATCTAATATTCCCCAACAGTTAAATAAGTGTACTTATATTAAGAATTAAAAGCCCCCAAATACCTTGATATTTCATCAAAAACATCCTGATAAGTTGACAAAAACGTCCTGTTGTTTTATTTAAAACTCCGGCATATCTTATTTTTAAATAGAAATCAAACTAGAATTTAAGATTTCTCAATCTAATTTCAGCTTCAGACAGTCCATTCAAAACTATCATTATGCAATAAGAAAAATGCTACCTATGTCAAACATACTATTATTCACACCACATTTACAGACAGATATTCGTATATAATTAAGAATACCTTTCATCGCAAACTTGCTTACATGTATAAGAATAACAAATCTATAATAAATATGATATCCCCTACTGATTTTACGATTGTAGAGAAGTTTAAATTTCATTTTGACAAAAAGTAAATTTTATATCATGACCATTCAAATGTATATCCCCTATTAAAATCACATCATAAGATTAACATTAAAGCCATTTTCTCATCCGAATATCCATTTTGAATATTTCGGAGCAAACTTGTAACAAGCAGAAACAAATGCCCAGCAAATAACAAAAACAATAACGGCTGTAACAGGAATACGTAAAAATACCGGAATCGCTAAGGCATCAGCTATAGCATATCCAAGCCCTACAATAAAATAATGTATCATATAAATTCCCAGGCCGCATTTTGTAATATTCTCAAGCATAAGAATCATTCTTTTCGACTTTACTCTGACTTTACGTATAACAAGAAAAAATGCTAATGTCATTAAAGCGACATTAGGAGAACAGTATAAAAAGAATAATTCCATTTCCTGCTCCGAACATTCCGGATTAGCTGTCATCGTTTTAAAGCCTATATATGTAGCAATATATCCTATAGCGAACACAGGTAAGCTTAAAATAATTGTCTTACACCATTTCCATTCCTTTACATCATTGACAAGATAATTTCCAAGTAGTAAATACCCGTTGAATCCTGCAAAATAATAAAGTGTACCAAATGTATTCCAAGCACTAACACCTAAAAGGTTGGGCGAAAAAAAAGCATAAGCATAAGGTAAGAAAAGAGAAAAAGACCAAAACATCAAAAAAATCTTTTTCTGCCTAACCGTTGCCTGTTCCACCCAAAAAGAGAAGAACGGCATATATAGATAAAGCCCTATCAACATATATAAATACCACATCGGTACTGTATAAACATTGAATTGGAAAGGAATAAGAGCTATATTTTTGATTGCATCACTGAAAGATTGCGACGCGTCAATTGGTGCGTAAGCAAATACATCGGACATCGTACTTTGCGGCAAGCCTAGAACTCCGGTTAGCCATGGAAAAAGATTGTATAAAACAGACCACAAAAGAAATGGAACAGCTATTCTGAGAAGTCTTTTCTTATAAAAGTCTTCAAAAGACATTTTTACAGGCAACAACAGTATACCCGTAATCATGACAAACAATGGCACGCACGGTCTAAGAAAAGAGCCATAAATGCCTCCCCACAAATTAAACTCCGGATTGGAGCGCGCCTCTGGAGAAACATTAAACGGATCAGAACAATGAATACAGATAACCATAAATATGGCACATAGCCTGAGTACATCAAGCCATACTATCCTCGGCTGTTTTGCTGGTAACTTTGGTAACATATCTTTTATAAAACTTCAATAATTTACCACAAAACTATATTTTTGTATGATACGATACAAAATAAGTACCGCTACAACCGACCATTTCTTTAACTACTTAATATTCTTTCTCAATTTCCATAATGTAACTTGAGATATTCCGAGATACGAGGCTATAAAGCTAAGGTTTACACGCTGAAATATTTCAGGGTTTTTGGTATAAAAATCTCTGTAGCGTTCTTCTGCAGACATATATAAACGATATATAAGCCTCCTTTCCATTTCCACAAATGCCTTTTGATGCAGCAACCGAAGCCAGTTAGATATTTCAATATGCTGAAAACAGAGTTCCTCCAGATCGGAAATTTTAATATAGTAAAGCAATGAGTCTTCCAGAATCTGTACCCTTTCATTTTCATATCCTTCTGTTTTTCCGTAAAAGCTATTAGTTGAAAATATCAGTTCACCTTCTTTACTGAACCATGACGTGACCTCTTTTTCATTAATCATTATATAGGAACGAGCTATTCCTTTTTCAATTATATATACATTTTCATCTGTAATGAGAGGCCTTATTAATATTGTTTTTTTAGGGACAGTCATTGGATGAAGATAACTAAGAAACTTAGTTAAAATTTCGTCATCAATGTTGAGTATATTTGTTATAGAACTGATTATTTTATCCATAATTATTTTTTATTACAAAAGTAGTAATAAAGAGAATAGCGATATCAGAAACAGCTCCAGTATTAGACATCAAAGAAATATTTTTCTGGAAACAGAAAGATAACAAGAAGAATATTTATAATTATATAATTCTCTATATTTGTAGTTACGTACCAAACATTAAAAAACGATATGAACATAAGGTATACAATCTTATGTATAAATTCTGTTCAGCATATATAGTTGTCGTAAGGACAACAAAAAACTGGAGAAGTAGCCCAAAGTTACGACTAACAATTAGAAGGTAAATTTATTATTCAAACGACTCCGAAAAGGTTTATCTGGAGTTAGACAAAAACAATAAGTATATAGAATTATTAAGAACGTATATAACCTTTAACTGATAACATATGAAATTAAAATCATTCTTACTCGCAGCAACAGTTACAGTAACTCTTTTTTCTTGCAGAGATATACGGGAAGGAACTGCCGACTATGCCATTATCCCGTTGCCGCAGCATACCGAAGTAATGCCACAGACTGAGCCGTTTATTTTGGACAAAGGAACCGTCATTGTTACTCCCGAAAATGACAATGAAATGAAGACCATTGCCGGATTCCTGAACGCCTACATCGACGAATGTACAGGTTATACCCTCGCCACATCGACAGAAGCAATAAAAAACTACATCAAGCTAAACATAGACAAAAGCATAAAAAATCCTGAAGGTTACCGGCTCGCCGTAAGCAGCGACGGTATCACCATAACCGGAGGATCGCATGCCGGTGTCTTCTATGGGGTACAGACGCTTCGTAAGGCTTCCCCTGTAGAGGCAAGCGACAAAATTGCTTTCCGACAGACTAACATCGAAGACTATCCCCGCTTGGCATACCGGGGCATGCATCTCGATGTAGGACGTCACTTTTTCAACGTAGAGCAAGTGAAACAGTATCTCGACCTTATGGCACTGCACAATCTGAATGTATTTCACTGGCATCTTACTGAAGATCAAGGCTGGAGAATAGAAATAAAGAAGTATCCCCTACTCACCGAAATAGGCTCCAAAAGAAAGGAATCACTGCGTACAGACGGTGTGAAAGGGACTGACGGAAAACCTTATGGCGGTTTCTATACGCAAAAGGATATTCAGGAAATTGTAAAATATGCAGCCGAAAGATACATAGAAGTTATACCCGAGATAGATCTTCCTGGACATATCAAGTCGGCACTGGCTGCCTATCCGGAACTCGGTTGTACCGGAGGGCCCTACGAAACAGCTGTAGAATATGGTGTACACAAGGATGTGTTGTGCGTAGGAAGTGACAAGACTTTGCCGTTTGTGAAAGATGTATTGACAGAAGTCATGCAACTGTTCCCTTCACGCTACATTCACATTGGTGGAGACGAGTGTCCGCGCGACCGTTGGAAGGAATGTCCCAAATGTCAGGCCCTTATCAAGGCTCAAGGATGGAAAGATACCAAGCAGTATGAAGCAGAGGACAAACTGCAGAGCTACTTCATGACCGAAGTGGAAAAATTTGTTGAGGAAAACGGACGGCGCATTATAGGCTGGGATGAGATTCTTGCCGGAGGAGCGACACCAAATGCTACCGTTATGGCATGGAGAAATGCGGAATATGGTGCAGAAGCGGCTAAAAAGGGATACGATGTAATCATGACTCCTTGCGGACAACTTTACTTCAGCGCAATGGATGTGCTCAATCTGCCGGGAGATAATGCCATAAGAAAAGTATATGACTTTAATCCTGTCCTCAGCGATATGACCGAGACTGATGCTGCACACATTAAAGGTATTCAAGCTTGCCTCTGGAGCGAAGACATAGAAACAATGGAGCAGATAGAGTACCGCCTGCTGCCCCGACTTGCCGCACTCGCAGAAATTACATGGAACGGTTTTGACAAGCAGAACAGAGATTATCATGAATTTGCTTTACGTATGTTCAACATCATAAAGCGATATGACAAATATGGACTGAGCTACCATAAGGGAGCATTCGAAGTAACATCCGACTACGAGAATGATACATTGAACCGTAAACTCAGCATACGACTGAATACTCTTGGGAACAGAAAGATATATTATACCTTGGATGGTAGCGAACCTACAGAAGCATCACAACTTTATAAGGAACCGTTCACTATAAACAGCAATGCCATACTTAAGGCAAAGGTTATTATGCCAGGAGAAACAGACAACAGTTTAGTGTGTGATACGATCAGTGTAAACAAAGCTACATTCTGCCCTGTAACGCTAGCCGGACAGCCGAGTCCTACCTATACTTACAAAGGAGCTTCCATACTGACCGACGGACTGACTGGAGATACACGTTACAATACCGGCCGCTGGCTGGGCTTCCTCTGCAATCTGGATGCTACAGTAGATTTAGGAAAGGAAACAGAAGTATCGAGTGCAGCATTCCGTACCGATGTAGCAATCGGATCTGCCGTAATGGACATCACAGGTATGGAAGTTTGGTGTTCTGCCGACGGAAAGCATTTCACCAAAGTGGCAGAAAGTTCAAAACCTGTGTTAAAGAAAGACGATCCTGACGGTATCTATCGCCATGAACTGGCATTCGACACACAACAGGCACGCTATGTCAGGATAGTTGGCAAAATCACTCCTAAACTCCCCTCATGGCACACTTGGCCAGGTGGAGACGCCTTTATTTTTGTGGATGAGATTTATGTAAACTAATGTATTGTCAGCTACTTTTCGTATCTTCGCAAACAAAAGAATAAACAATCGATTATGAGAAAAAAAATGATTAACCTTTCGGCATCTTTGTTGGGAGTTGCAACTGTAGCCTCAACATTGTTTTCTTGCAGCACCCAACAGCAGGAATCTCCTATGAAAGCAAAAGTTGAGGAGTATGCTCAAGTAGAATTGAAATCCGACCTTGTAAACAATCTGAATGACAAGGAAAAAGAGTTGGTAAAAATATTCTTTCAGGTAGGAGAAATCACCGACGATCTTTTCTGGCAGCAGACTTTTGGTGACAAGAGCCAGCTCGATACCATCACCGACAGTTATGCAAAAGAGTTTGCCATGATTCACTATGGGGCTTGGGATCGTCTTGACAATAACAAACCGTTTTTGGCCGGCTATGGCGAGAAACCGGCCGTATGTAATTACTACCCACATGACATTACAGCAGAGGAGTTCGACGCATTCGAAGACGCTAACAAGAATTCATGGTACACCGTTATCCGCAGAAACGAAGATGGTTCATTAAAAAGTGTCTGGTATCATGAAGCCTATGCCGAAGAAATAGGACGTATCTGTGCTTTACTGGAGAAAGCAGTGACATTGGCAGAAGATCCGGGGCTGAAAAACTATCTTGAGAAGCGTATCGAGGCATTCAAGACAGATGACTATCTGGAAAGCGATCTTGCATGGATGGACATGAAAGACAGCAAAATAGATTTTGTGACAGGTCCTATTGAAAGTTACGACGACAAGTTCCAGGAAACCAAAGCCTCATACGAGTCGTTTATCCTGTTGAAAGACGAAGCTAGAAGCAAAGACCTTGCAAAATTTGTAGCCATGCTTCCGGCTCTCCAGAAAGAATTGCCTTGTGCACCAGAATACAAGACATTTGTTCCGGGTACATCGTCCGACCTGAACGTATACGATGCCGTGTATTATGCAGGCGACTGCAACGCCGGCAGTAAGACGATCGCCATCAATCTGCCGAACGATGAAAGAGTACACGCACTGAAAGGTACCCGTCGTCTGCAACTGAGAAACTCCATGAAAGCAAAGTTTGATAAAATCCTTATGCCTATCGGACAACTTATCGTAACACCCGAACAGCAGAAATACCTTAACTTCGACGCATTCTTCTGGAATGTTACTTTCCACGAAGTAGCACACGGACTGGGTGTTAAGCAGACTATTAACACCAACGAAAGTGTGGATGCCGTGATGGGAACCGAAAAGACTTCATGGGAAGAAGCTAAAGCAGATATCTTAGGTCTGTTCATGGTAACCAAACTTATCGAAATGGGCGAAATCACCAATATTACAGCCGAAGATGCTATCGCTACTTATATTGCAGGCATCTTGCGTTCCGTAAGATTTGGAGCAGCTTCATCGCATGGAAAAGCCAACATGATGTGCTTCAACTATATGGAAAAAGCAGGAGCCTTCTCACGTGACGCCAAAGGTCAGTATGTAATAGATTTCGGAAAAGCAAAAGAAGCCATGAACGGCTGGGCTGCGCTAATCCTCCAAACACAGGGAAACGGAAACGTAGAGTTCGCTACGAAATACAGAGCCGAAAACGGTGGAATCACTCCTGCACTTCAGGCAGACCTCGACAAAATCAATGGTGCAGGCATACCGCGTGATATTACATTTATTCAGGGAGCAGATATTCTTTTGGGAGAAACAAAATAATTAATAAACAAATTATCGAAAAAAGCACCGTATATCTCTGGATAACGGCGCTTTTTTAATAAAACAGATTATCTTTATTCTTAACTTTACGTTACAGTAGAAACCATATTTACAAATCAATATCACTAACTAAAACAGTTATACTATGAAACAGATCATTTCAATCTTTGCCTTGGTCCTATGTGCCTGTTCTTCTAATAACAACATTAATCTGGCAGGACAATGGATAGAGGTTCTTCCAGAGAACGTATCTTATATTCAGGGCATGGATCTAAAAGAAGATGGCTCTGCACAGTCGATAGGTATGAGTACCCTGCTTTATCATCAGTGGAAAGTAACAGACAAAAAATTGATATTGAATGGAGAAAGTATAGGTAATAGCCAAACAATTCACTTTTCCGATACGATGAATATAGTCAGATGTAATAAAGATACTCTTGTTGTAGAAAGAAGAAAAAGGAATATTGTATTTGTAAAGAATAGTAATCATTCAGAAACTGTGAAGAACGAACCAACAAGAAAAGCATACGATGGATTTGTATGGAAGAAAATCTCTGGTGCCGGCCTTACATTATGGGTGCAGGAGAATGAAAATATCCGGCTTATAGCCGACCCGTCTTTACCAGGCATATCGATGGTAAGAAAAGGTGACAAAGCACCGCATATGCTTATTCAGGTTTTTCATCTGCCAAATAAAGATATAAATGATGTCATCAGAACTTTAGAAAAATCGGAGAACTGGGATAAACGACAGACATGTAAATTTGAAGAAATAAAGTCCCAGAGAAAAGGAGTCAGAAAATTTATTATGGTTCCTGATGGCGATTATGCTACAGAAGTTAAAGCACAGATGCAGTCTGAACCCGTTCCAGCTCCTTGTAACGGATGGGGTGTAGGCAACAGTGGACAAAGATATTTTGAAATACACGATAGCAATCCCGATAAAGCGATTTTCATTGAGATAGGTCAAGACGCCCCGCTGTTCGACGAAAACAGCATCATATTTTCTAACGCACAATAAAAAATATTTGCCTAATAATAACACAAGCTATGGAAACCAAAAGACTAATACTGCGTCGATGGAACGAAAATGATGCAGAAGCACTTTACAAATATGCTCAAAACCCGAATATCGGTCCTATAGCAGGATGGTCGCCACACACATCTGTGGAAGATAGCAGAAATGTTATCCGCAACATTCTCTCTGCCCCTGAAACATACGCTGTGGTATTGAAAGAAACTCAAGAACCCATAGGAAGTGTGGGTATCATGTTTGGCGACAGTGTACACAGTGCAGACATGCAGGAAGGCGATGCAGAAATAGGTTATTGGATAGGAGTTCCTTATTGGGGAAAAGGTCTGATACCGGAAGCCGTACATCGCCTGTTAGAACATTGTTTTGAAGACTTGGGAATTAAAAGAGTATGGTGCGGATATTACGATGGGAATTTCAAATCGCGCCGGGTAATGGACAAATGCGGATTTAAATTCCATCATACAGAACAAGGAAAACCATCCCCATTAGGAGATGTACGGACAGAACATTTCACACTCTTGACTATAGACGAGTGGAGAAACAGAAAGACATGTGAATAAAAACGACTTCCAGAATTACTGAATCTTCGTTTTATCAGGCCTAATATAAATAAGATATCCAATATATCCTTGTATACAACTGACACATACGCTGGTAATCCCAATTATCAAGTCATCAGACAGATTAAATAATCTCAATACATAAGAAAACAATACATAAATTACAGCACCTGCTAACACAAAAAGAATGAATTTCAGCATATTACATATTATTGCTTAATAATAAATCCAACAAATGCATGAATTACAGCGAGCTGTTACAGCACATACTGCGCCAGTACTCGCTGTATCTCTATAATGTTCGAATCCTTACCAAAGTTCTGTTCCAGAGGTTCTTCACATCCCCTTATCCAGATTTTCATTTCGGCATCCATATCAAATGTACCGGCAGTTTCTATCGAAAAACGTTCTATGGAACGATAGGGTACAGACAAATATTCTCTTTTCTTACCCGTCACTCCCTGAACATCCTGAATGATCAGACGCTTATTGGTAAATACCCACTTGTCCCTTATCAGCTTATAAGCCCTTTCAATACGTTCTCCCTCGCAAAGCAATGCGCCAAACTCTTTTTGTAAACTGGCAATATCCATTTCGGAAACATTTCCGAAAATAGTATTCATGATTCCCATATTAATTTTTATTTTTTGTTTTCAAATCTTATTCAGTCGAAAGATAAACAGAAAAAAGCAGACAACCAACAGTTTTCAGCTTGTTTTATTCGTCATCGCTTCATCAGTATATCATAAAAGGTCTTGGGTAGGATGATGTTCGGCACGTCGAGTGCATCGGTAAACAGTGGGGCGATTTCTTTGTCCTTGAATCCTGCTATTCCACAGCCTATCCGAGTTACCCAGAACTTATTTTCCGGATGTACTTTGGCGTATGCTACAAAATCTTTTACATAGGGACGGATGGTTTCTACTCCTCCCTGCATGGTAGGTATGGCATAACATTGTCCGGTCATTCCAACGCCTGTCCCCCACTTCGCACCGAATCGTTCATAGGCCAGTCGTGCTGCTCCACCACCGTGATGTCCTGCCAGATTAGAACCGAAGACAAATACCTCACCCGGTTTCAGCGAGGAAATCCGGTCGGGGGTATATTCTCTGTTTTTTGCCGGAGTGTATCCGGCTATATATTTTGCGTAACATGAGGCATAAGCTCCGTCTGCCAACTGCTTCAGCAGACTGAGAAATTCTTCAGGCAATAAAGAAAGTACCTTGTCCGCTATAAACGAGGGAATTTCCTGATAGTATGCTTCGGCCACTGCCCCCGTGATGCAGGCAAGTGTATCGCTGTCACCGCCCATGGAAACTGCCATGCGGAGGGCACTCTCCATGTCCTTGCTTTCGAGAAAAGCAATCAGTGCCTGCGGAACCGTGCCTTGGCAACTCGAATCCCAACGGTAGGTTTGATGCAAATGTTCCCAGCTTTCATTCAGGTTGTAACCGAAGCGTTTTTCGATATATTGTTTGATTTCTGCTTTTCCGCTGCCGGTACGCGCCAGATAGATGACTGCCGCTACTGCCTGCGCACCTTTTATTCCCTCGGGATGATTGTGTGTGATAGAAGCCGAAATGCCGGCCACTCTCTCGGTTTCTTCTAACGTATCAAACAGCCAGCCTATGGATGAAACTCGCATGGCAGAGCCGTTTCCCCAGGAATTGTAAGGACACCGACGTACTGCCGGCTTTCCGGTTGTGTCGTCTGTCAGGCTTTGAGGATAAAAAAGCCACAGACGGAACTTACCTCCGTAACCACCCATCGGACAAGGATAAGCGTTAGCTACTTTTACCATACACTCTTCCAGTAGCTGATGCGGGTAAGCCGTTTCGCCTGCCGCCTTGCACTTCATCGCCCAATCGGCTACTGCCATGGTCATAACGGTATCATCTGTATAATTACTGGAAGGAGAAAACATCGGAAAATTGTAATCGCGGGTATTGTGAAACTCGTACACGGAGCCCACTACATCACCTATAACTGCACCTAACATAGCATGATATTTTAAAGATTATACAAATGTAAAGAATTTTTCTTCCAGTCAGACAAATAATACGCACTATTTATCACGAGATATTGCCAAGAAAGGTTCTCACACTATTTATAATTCTTAAAATTTATGTTAATATCACATTTCAGGTATCTACTCAGACGCGATATTGCTTTACTTTGTACTTCAAACAAGAGTGCACTTAAACAAGATCCGAACGCCTGCCATATCCAGACGGGCTCAGGATGTAATCACTAAATTGAAAAGAATGGACTTAACAAACAAACTCTATAAGGTATTTTTAATTGCTGGAAGTGAACCGCTGGGCACGGCGGGCATGCAGGCCGACATCAAATCCATATCGGCATGTGGAGGATATGCTGCCGGAGCAATTACCTGCATAGTCGATGAAGATACAATAAAGGTAAAAAGTATTCAGACCATCCCTGTTGAGATGGTTGTCAGCCAGACTTATTCGTTTCTGGAAGACGTAGGGGCCGACTGCATCAAGACGGGTATGCTATACTCTCAGGAGTTGGTAACGGCTATCGGGGATGTGGTGAAAAAACAGTCTATACCGATCGTGGTAGACCCCGTGATGGTTTCTTCTGCCGGCGACAAGCTGCTGCAGGACGATGCAATCCAGGCCTACAAGGATTGTCTTTTCCCCTATTCTACAATCATCACGCCCAACCGGAGAGAAGCCGACCTGCTACTGGGAAAGAGCCTGACCAAAGATAACATGAAGGAGTATATTCCCGAACTAAGCAAGTGGGGAAACTGTGTCATCGTCAAATCCATAGAAGACGGAGATTACCTGATTGATGTATTTTACAACCCGATCAGCAAGTGCTTCAAGCTGTACAAGAAGGCACGCATACAAACCAAGAACGTAAACGGCACGGGAGATACGTTTGCTTCTTCCATCGCAACTTATCTGGCAAGGGGATACGACATGAATACGGCTGTCGACAAGGCAGAGAATTTCATCTACAATGCGATTCTCTACGGATCGAATGTCAAGTTCGGCTCCGGATATGGTCCGGTCTATCCGTTTTACGAAAATTTAAGCAACTTCCTGAAAGAAGATATCCAGTATGCAGCAGCCATACAGGTAGAACAATATATTCTCTGAAAGACAGCAAAGCAGACAAAAAATATTCGCATAAAAATTATAATACCCCTTACTTTTCAACTATTTTCAAAAGTAAGGGGTATTTTTTATCTAGCCTGATTTATTTCAGAAGGACTTCTTCGATTCCTTTCTCCAAAACTTCCTGTGGCAAAGCACCTTGTGAAACTTGTGGCGTATCTCCCAATGGGATGAATACGAGAGTAGGCAGACTTGTAATGCCGAAGGCTGCTGCAAGCTCACGCTCCTTATCGGTATTGACCTTGTAAATTACAATCTTATCCTTATATTTTTCTGCCAGCTTCTCCAGTACGGGGGACAGCCTGCGGCAAGGTCCGCACCAGTCGGCGTAAAAATCAACAATGGCTGGTTTGCTTCCCTCATAGACCCATTTGTCTGGATTCTTCTTATAGTCGTATACCTTTTCTATAAACTCCGACTGGTTGATGTGAATAACTTTACCTGTCTGTCCGTAAACCAGACTGCCTGTCATAAAAACAGATACAATCAGCAATAATATCTTTTTCATATCAATTTTCTTTTATGTAACATTTATTTACCACTCAACAGTACATTCTGAATAGCTTCTACCAGTGTTTTCTTAGGAAGTGCTCCCTGTGCCATCTGCGGTGCATCCGTCAACGGGACGAAAAGCAAGGTAGGTACGCTTCTGATTCTGAAAAGAGCTGCAAGTTCTTCTTCCTCGTCTACGTTTACCTTATATACGTCTACCCGACCGGCATATTCTTCGGCAATTTCATCCAATATGGGAGCCAGCATCTTGCATGGGCCGCACCAGGTAGCGTAGAAATCGATTATTGCGGGACGTTCACCCAAAAACTTCCATTCGGGATTTACTTCATAGTTTGCTACTTTATTCAGGAAATCGGCTTTTGTAAGGTTTACTGCTTTCATATTCTTTTATCTTTATGGTTTATACTTTACTATCGGAACAAATTCTTCTCATTTTCAATGATCAGGTATTTGTTTCTGATGCAAAAATACAATCTGCCTGAAAGGTTTACAACAGCTTTTTTCTATCTTTGTATAGATAAAATCTATTGATGTATGACTTTACAGCAAATGGAATATATAGTAGCGCTGGACAAGTATCGTCACTTTGTGCTGGCTGCCGAGGCTTGTGGTGTGACTCAGCCTACTCTGAGTGCCATGATCCAGAAACTGGAAGAAGAGTTGGATGTGAAAATATTCAGCAGGGACCGGAAGAATATTTCTCCTACTGCCATCGGAGAAAAAATAATAAGGCAGGCAAGAATAGCCTTGAACGAAACCCAGAGAATCAGAGAGGTGGTAGCTGATGAAAGCAGCAGCATGAACGGCAGTCTGCGTATCGGCATCCTGCCAACCATCGCTCCCTATCTTGTTCCCGACTTTATCTATCATTTCAGAAATACATATCCCAATGTGAATCTTTCCATCGACGAAAAGGAGAACAAATCGCTGGTTCAGGATCTCAGATTCGGGAATCTGGACATTGCCATCACCACGCCTCCCGAAGCGCAGGCCAACATTCTGGAGATTCCGGTATATGTGGAAAAGTTTGTTGCCTACTTCTCGGAAAGATGCAGTAAAGCACGGCAGATAATCGCAAACGGCAATCTGCCACCGGAACACATGTGGATTCTGAAAGAGGGACACTGCCTTCCCAACAGTGGCATAAATTTCTGTAAAAACAAAGATATAGGTAACCATATCTATGAGGCGGGAAGTATTGATACGCTCATAAAAATAGTAGATAAAAACGGTGGATACACCATTATTCCGGAACTGCATATCAGTACATTGAGTGAAGAACAGAAAAAGAACATACAGACTCTCGACGTCAATCCGCCTGCACAAAGAAATGTCTCGATTCTTATAAAGGACGATTTTATAAGGGAGAGGATGGTAAATGCCGTACTCGATACCATAAAGGCAATCATACCTGCACACATGATGGATGAACGTTTCAACAGGCTTTCCATCAAACTGAGATAAACAGTCCGTTTCACTCAGGAAAATAAAACGGGGGGAAACCAAACTTCTGCTCTCATGACAGAAGATACGGCCTCCCCCATAAATAGTTATTTAAAGAAACAAGAGAGCATCTTTATTCATCACAGCATCCTCCGCAAGAGCATTTGGGAAGTTCCTGCTTTTTGACTTCCGTGAGATAGAAACGGGCAAAGGCGTTTTTAATCTCATCGCGCACACGACGGAATTCGGCATCTATAAACTCCGGTGTCCCTACAGCATGCGAAGGATCATCGAAACCAATGTGAAGGCGTCTACCTACTTTTCCCGTAAAGGCAGGGCAACTCTCATTGGCTCCTCCACATACGGTTATTACATAATCCCAGGCCTGGTCAAGATAAGTATCTACATGAGTGGGAATGTGACTGCTAATATCGATACCTGCTTCTTTCATCACTTCCACAGCCTTGGCATTGACACAAGCTGCGGGGTGAGTTCCTCCCGAATAAACTTCAAGAGAAGCATCGAACGATTGCAAAAAGCCGTGCGCCATCTGGCTCCGGCAACTGTTTCCTGTGCAAAGAATCAATATTTTCATAGAATACATGAATCTGATTATTACAGAATTAGATTAAACAAATATCCTGAAAGGATAATAAACAATGCGACTGTACCGAAAAAAATGCCGATAAGACGCCAGGTCATGACCTTCTTGAGTAATGTGGCTTCCGGCAAAGACAGACCGACAACTGCCATCATGAATGCAATGGCTGTTCCCATAGGAATACCCTTTGCAACAAATACCTGGATGACCGGTACAATACCGGCGGCATTGGCATACATCGGAACCGCAAAAATTACAGAAAGCGGCACAGCCAGCCAGTTGTCTTTCGAAAGGTAAGCTTCAAAAAATCCTTCCGGCACAAAACCGTGCATAAAGGCTCCGATACCGATACCTATCAATATATATATCAGTACTCCTCTTACTATACGCCAGGCATCGCGAACGATAGACGGAAGCCGTTTGAAGAAAGAGATATGTTCTTTCTCCCACTCGTCTGCCTGAGCCGAAGAGTCTGCCTGGATCTGGCGGACCCAGTCGCTCAGATAAGGTGACAGATTCATCTTTCCCAAAACAAATCCTCCGATCACTCCGAGCAATATGCCGCTGATAACATATATAAGTGTCACTTTCAGTCCGAATGAACCGAGAAACATTGCCACAGCAACTTCGTTCACAAGCGGAGAAGTTATCAGAAATGCAAATGTAACTCCAAGTGGAATACCCCCTTTCACAAATCCGATAAACAACGGAATGGATGAACACGAACAGAACGGAGTGATGGCTCCGAATAAAGAAGCCAGTAAATACTGCAACCCATACATTTTATGAGTAACCAGATAATTACGCAGCCGTTCAATGGGGAAATAGGCGTTGATGATGCCCATCAGCACACTGATGAAAAACAGCAGAATAAGAATCTTGACAGTATCGTAAAAGAAGAAATTGACTGCTATACCCAGTGAGGTATCTGCACTTAGTCCGAAGATGTCGTAAACCAGCCAGTCGGCAAATCGTTGTATCATATATTTACTATCAAATACCTAACAGTCTTTTCACATCACTTTCCGAAGGAACCTGCCCTTTCATCTTCACTTCACCGTCTACTACTACAGCAGGAGTGGTCATGATATTATAACTCATCATTTCCATAATATCGTCCACCTTTGTAAGCTTCACGTCTAAATTGTTCTCTTTTATTACCTTTTCTATCACCTGAAAGGTTGTTTTGCATTTGGCACAACCCGGTCCTAAAACTTTTACTTCCATTGTTCTAAATGTTTTTTAAATGATTATTTATGATAAATACATGATATAGCAATAATACATGCCAATAATGACAAAAAGCACTCCTACCACCAGATTCAGCCATCTCTGTATGACCTGCATCTTTCCGTAAAAAGTGCCCAGACGCTGCACACTGAACGCCAGTACCCATGCTACAAGCAGTACCGGAATAGCAGTTGCTACAGCAAAAACCACAGGCAGAACATAGCCGGCAGTTGCAGTAGCCGACATCGGAATCAGCATTCCAAAGTAAAACACCCCACTGGTAGGACAAAAGGCAAGAGCAAACAGAATGCCTATCAACAAAGCACCCCACCCTCCTTTTTTGGCCAAGCCTTCGGCATTTCCACTAAACCCAAACTGAGGAAGATTCAGTCTGCTTCCGAAAAGCATGAACAGTCCGATGAGCAACAACAGCGGTCCTAACAGCCATTCACCGTATGTACCTATTGTCTTTTGAATCCCGAACATGCTGGATCCCTCCTTCAGTACAGTAATCAATACAGTTCCCAGCAAGGTATAGGCAACAATACGCCCCAGCGTATAAAGCAAGCCGTTACGGAAAATCTGTCTGCGATTTTCAATATCTTTTCCGATAAAACCGATAGCAGCTATATTTGTTGCTAACGGACAAGGTGAAAGGGCTGTAAGCAAACCTAATAAAAAGGCTGTCAGCAGGGGTGTCGTACTATTATCCAATAATGTCTGTAGCCAGTCCATAATGAAATCAGTTTATCATTTCATTAATTTTATCCACTAATCCTTTCTTAAATTCTCCCGGAGATTTACGGGCATTCGAAAAAGCAAATTCAGTCATGTTTTCGGCTTTTTCCTGCCCGTTTTTATGACTGACAATATAAAGAGAAGACCATGTTACCTGATATTTCTCGGCTATTGCCTCATTTTCCGGTTTCGAGATGTCTATAATTCTGAAACTCAATGTACCGTCTGCCAGTCTGTCTGCAAAAGCACTGTCAATTGCCGTTCTTGCATTTTTTTCGATTGCAATACAGGTAGCACAGCGTTGCTTGCTGTGGAAACAAAGAACTTCTACACCATCCGAACGAACTGCCGTTTCTTTTTCTGCCGGCAAAACGGTTCCTTCAGTCTTGGATTTCATCCCGCAAGCAACAAAAACAAAACATGCAGCTAATAAAAATAAAATCTTTTTCATATTTACATATACTTAAAGTTAGTCTTTCGTAGAATAACGAACAATAAATAGAAAAAAAGAGCCGGCTTAGCCGCAACAGCTCTCTTTCTTGCACACCTGTTGTCCGAAGAAACCGGCAAACATTTTCTGCGCCAGTGCCCAGTTCTCCTTATTGATGCAATATTTCACTTTAGGAGCCTCTATTTCTCCTTGAATCAGACCTGCTTCTTTCAGCTCCTTAAGATGTTGTGAAACTGTAGCTTTCGCTATAGGCAACTCTTCGTGAATATCACCAAAAAAACAGGTTTCCTGGCGGAGCAGAAACTGCAAGATGGCCATACGCGCAGGATGTCCCATCGCTTTGGCAAAACGGGCTATCTGTTCTTGTTCGTCTGTATATTTCTTATCAGCCATAGAATATTTATTATTTGTTGTTCGCAAAACTACGAATAAAATAATTATCCTGCAAATTCTTTCTGAATTTTAACTGTAGGGATATTGCACAACGAGTACTTTACCATTATACTTCTTCCCTCGCATAGATGCAGTAAAGAGCATAAAAGTAAACAATAAAATATAGTTTGAAATAAGATATGACTTCCAGAATGAGAAGCCAGAGAAAAGAAAATCAACGGAAGGTTATCCACTTGTTGCTCATGAAGTTGATTGCACCGTACACAAAAAGTCCAAGGAACTGAGCAAGATACTCATTACACCCGCAAATTTCGACAAGAAACAAAAGAAACAGGAATTGCGCTGCATACGCTACCGCAAAAGCACAGGCAAAAAACAAGATTTCATGCCAGATGGTATTCTTTTTCCGGTCAGCATCAAAAGGGAAAATCCAGAATTTACACCATATAAAGTTATGAATCTGCGCCACTACATAAGCCACTACATTGGCTATCATGTAATGTTCACCCTCTATATGCATGAGCAATCCTACAATCAGTGCAGTTATCAGGGCGTTCAATGTACCTACTATGGCAAAACGTAGAATACGGACAGACTCTCTCATCAAAAATAATCGGGAAAAGGCATAAAAAGATTTCGAGGCAAAGCAAGTACAGTCGTCGCGACTATCTTGCCTTGCTCGAAATTATAATATCTGAAAATAACTTTATTTTATTCTTTTATTTCAACTTTCAAGTTAAGCTCGTCGAGCTGTTTCTGATCGAGATAACCCGGTGCATCCAACATGACATCGCGTCCGGAATTGTTTTTCGGGAAAGCAATACAGTCGCGGATAGAATCGAGTCCGGCAAACAGCGAAACCCAACGATCGAGTCCGTATGCCAAACCACCGTGAGGAGGCGCACCAAACTTGAAGGCGTTCATCAGGAAGCCAAACTGTTCCTGAGCCTTTTCGGGAGTGAATCCCAAAATCTCAAACATCTTGGCCTGAAGCTGTGAATCGTGAATACGGATAGAACCACCACCTACTTCTACTCCATTTACTACCATATCGTAAGCGTCTGCACGGACAGCAGCCGGATTAGTATCAAGCAACGGAATATCTTCGTCCTTCGGATGAGTGAACGGATGGTGCATTGCCATCAATCGGCCTTCTTCTTCGCTCCATTCGAACATCGGGAAGTCTACTACCCACAAGCAAGCAAACTGGTTTTTGTCGCGCAAGCCCAGCTGGTTACCCATTTCCAGACGAAGTTCGCACAACTGCTTGCGAGTCTTCATGGCGTCATCACCGCTCAAAATCAGAATCAGGTCACCCGGTTTAGCACCGAAAGCTTCCTTCATCTGCTGAAGCACTTCCTGACTGTAGAACTTGTCAACGCTTGATTTCACATTACCGTCGGCTTCCACACGTGCATAAACCAATCCTTTCGCACCAATCTGCGGACGTTTTACAAATTCTGTCAGCTGATCGAGCTGCTTACGTGTATAGTGCGCTGCACCTTCGGCACAGATACCGCCGATATAAGCTGCATTATCGAATACAGAGAAACCGTAACCTTTCAGAATATCCATCAGTTCGACAAACTTCATACCGAAACGCAAATCGGGCTTGTCGCTACCATAGTATTTCATGGCATCAGCCCATGGCATGCGGATAAACGGTTCTGTCAGTTCCACGCCACGCAATTCTTTAAACAAATGCTTAGCCATACCCTCGAACATCTGGATAATGTCTTCCTGTTCTACGAAACTCATTTCACAGTCAATCTGTGTAAACTCAGGCTGACGGTCGGCACGAAGGTCTTCATCGCGGAAGCATTTTACAATCTGGAAATAACGGTCGAAACCAGAAACCATAAGTAATTGTTTCAGTGTTTGAGGCGACTGCGGAAGTGCATAGAACTGTCCCGGGTTCATACGAGAAGGAACAACGAAATCGCGTGCACCTTCAGGAGTAGAACCAATCAGCATCGGAGTTTCTACTTCGAGGAATCCCTTGCTGTCGAGATAACGGCGTACTTCCATCGTCATACGATGACGCAGTTCCAGATTTTTACGGACTGCCGTACGGCGCAAATCAAGGTAACGGTATTTCATACGGAGGTCATCGCCACCGTCGGTATTGTCTTCGATTGTAAACGGAGGAGTCAGTGCAGTATTCAGCACATTCAGTTCTGAAACAATGATTTCAATATCTCCTGTCGGAAGATTGGCATTCTTGCTTGAGCGTTCGCTAACCTGGCCTTTCACCTGTATGACAAACTCACGGCCCAAATGATTGGCACGTTCGCACAATTCTGCATTCACATCTGTATTGAACACCAACTGAGTGATGCCATAACGGTCGCGGAGATCAACAAATGTCATTCCGCCCATTTTACGTGTACGCTGTACCCATCCGGCAAGTGTCACGTTTTTACCTGCATCGGCAAGTCTTAACTCGCCGCATGTATACGTTCTGAACATATCTTTTTCTATTTATAGACACTTATAATTTGTGACAAAGGTAGCACATGTTTTTGATTTATGCAATAAATTTGCGCCTGCAAAAGAGGGAAAGGGCTGTATGGCCCTTACAAATTAGCAGTAAAAATGAATTTACATTATAACAGAGCAAACGATTTAACCCAAGGCAGCATCATGGGAACGATGTTGCGCTTTGCCGTTCCGATGATTCTGGGCAACCTGCTGCAGCAGTGCTACAACATAGCCGACACACTGATAGTAGGTCATTATCTAGGGGCAGATGCACTGGCTGCCGTAGGATCGGCTTATACGCTTATGGTATTTATCACATCGGTGTTTATCGGTCTGTGCATGGGCAGCGGCGCTGTCTTTTCGATACAATACGGAGCTAAAGATTATGAAGGTATGAAGCAAAGTCTGGTTTCATCGCTGGTGCTGACAGGAGGTGTCACACTGGTGCTGAACATAATTGCACTGGCTGGTATCCATCCTATCATCCGCCTGCTTCAGACTCCCGCAGAAATAGAAGGCCTGATGTTCGACTATCTGTTCATCATATTCCTGGGCATAGCAAGTACATTCATTTATAATTATTACGCATACCTGCTGCGCGCACTGGGTAATTCAATAGTACCTCTCTATTTTCTGGCAGTTTCTGTAGTATTGAATATTGTGCTCGACTTACTTTTTATTCCGATATTTCATTGGGGAGTATCAGGAGCAGCAGCGGCTACTGTCATTTCGCAAACCATAGCAGCGGCAGGACTTTGTATCTATGCATTGTATCGTTTTCCGATATTCAGACTGAAGCGTAACCAAATCCGCCTGCACCGGAAATCGGTAAAAGAAATTGCTACTTATTCGTCGCTAACGTGTATGCAACAATCCGTTATGAATTTCGGTATTCTGATGGTACAGGGACTGGTTAACAGCTTCGGGACAAGCGTCATGGCAGCTTTTGCTGTTGCGGTAAAAATTGATTCGCTTGCCTACATGCCGGTACAGGATTTCGGAAACGCCTTTTCTACATTTGTAGCACAGAACTTCGGTGCCGGACAAAAAGAACGTATCCGGCGAGGTATCCGCAGTGCTGTCAGTGTTACTACGTGGTTTTGCCTGATAATCTCGGCAGTGGTGTTCATCTTTGCCCGCCCGCTGATGCAGTTCTTTATCGATAACACGGAAACTGAAATTATCAATATCGGAGTCGAATATCTGCGGGTAGAAGGCAGCTTCTACGTAGGTATAGGTTATCTGTTTCTTTTATACGGGTTTTACCGGGCTGTACGCATGCCGGGCATGTCGGTTGTACTGACTGTTTTTTCACTGGGTACACGTGTCGTTCTGGCATATGCACTGGCAGCAATACCCGCCATAGGCGTTCACGGCATCTGGTGGTCGATTCCTATAGGATGGATATTAGCCGACTGCTTTGGTGTTTGGTATTACCATAAAGCTGTCAGACACGGTCTTTGGAGTTCAGGATATGGCTCTGTGCAAGATACTCGGGAGTAGCGGCATAGATATACATCACACTTCCTCCTTTGATGGTATCGATAAGCGGTCGGGAAAGTTTTTGCGGAACGGCAGGACATCCGAAACTTCTTCCTAGCCTACCCCCTGCACGAATGACGGAAGGATCGGCATAGGCAGCTCCATGTACTACGATGGCACGCTCACGGGCGCGGTCGTTTATACCTTTCTCCAGTCCGTCGAGTATCAACGAATAACCGTTCTTTCCCTGATAGGTAGAAGCCGTAAGATAGAATCCCAATGAACTTTTGTACGAGCCATATTCATTGGAGAAAGACGTTGCATATACTCCTCCGCTATTCTTTCCATGAGCTACTACCGAAGAAAAAAGCATTTTCTTTTCTTTCATATCAAATACATACAGACGCTTTTCGGTAGAAGGTTTGGAAAAATCTATCAGAGTCAGTATTTCTTTTTTGCGCTGAGCAATCCGGTAATATCCTGTTACCGCCTGACGAAAAGCGGTGTAATTCACTTCACCCTCCAATTGCATTTCTCTAAAAAGTTCAGCACACCGGTCGGGTTTTGCCATACTTTTAACTTCAGGTACGGCAGATGCTCCCTCACCCAGTCCGGTAAAGGAATACAAAAAAGAAACTAACAGGAAAAATACAGTTAATGATATACGCAGCATGGTCTTTCTTAAAAATAACGGCTGCAAAATTACTCATTTTATCTGTAACTATTTATTATCAGATAGTTAAAAGCAACAAGTTTTATTATTTATTCACTCTATTACGACTATCAGCGTAGCTTCGGCAGGCATATTGTCGAATATAAACTTGGAATGTGAAGTAGCATTACGCACACACATGTGCGAACGGGGAATGGTTCCCAGCGACCAGCTGTATTCTATCATTGCTGTACGGGGTACATTAACGGGCACTCCATGTATATATGCCCCGTTGGTAAACCGTGAGGCATAAGGAGCATATCCGCCCGTAGCTGAACCTCCGTCTTTCAGGAACACCATTTTTGTTTTCTTTTCCTGAAGTAGAAACATTCCCAATGGCGTTTCCTGAGCATAAGGCGGACGATGCACGCCTGTAGTAGCCGGATTCATGCTTCGTATCACCCACTCACCTTCTGACAGACGTTCTAAAGTTGCTATATTCTGATCGCCCCGGTCGACAAAAACGACATGGTGAAAAACAGTGCTGTCGGGCAAGACACGAAGATAGCGCGGCGGCACAAGATATTCTTCATCTTCCACCACCGGAGCTATACGCAGGAAACTGCCAGCCTTTCCACGGAGATATGCCAGCGAGCCGTCACGTCCATAACGTTCCGGGACAGAAGAATCTGTCGTTAGATACAAGGGAACAGACTGATATCGCTCCACGCCAAGCGTATCGGCAACCCGTCCGTAAGCATTGCGTATATAACGTCGTACCAGAGGAGCCTCACTGTTTAGGTTTTTATAGTTTCGCAACACTACCCATTGCGACGTATCACGATGCATGTTTTCGATAAAGGCAAGACACTTCCGTATCGTTTCCCATTTGAAACTGCGTACGGTATCACCATAGGGATAAGTATCCTCAAGTGTATATTTATCGTAGAGCAAATCTTTGGTCAGATTGATATCAGCCGCAACGAGAAGTTCCGGAGTATGAGCCGGAAGAACCGGAAGAAGAAGACTGTCGGGAGTTAGTTCTGTCTCTTCTGACAGACGGGGCATACCGGTTTGTTGTTCGCCGCAGGCAAATAAAAACAAGCAAACGGTCAACAGCAATATGGAGAAGCCCTTTTTCATAGCAAGGAGGTTAATGTTCATTGTAAAAGTAATAAAAAAATTTCAAAAAAAGAATCTTTTACCTAATAAACAAACCACTTTGCCTGTTTGTTGCAATTCCTTTAAAAAACACTCCGGAGCAAACGGAAAAACATCCATTTTTCCCGTCTGCTCCGGAGTACCCAGAATAGTTACAAGTATGACCTTATCCCATTTTTCCTGTCAGATAAGCACGTGTACGCTCGTCTGTCGGGTTATCAAACATCTTGTCTGTACGGTCATACTCTATCAGTTCACCCATATACATAAACATCGAATAGTCGGATATACGCATAGCCTGCGACATGTTGTGGGTAACGATCAAGATAGTAACATCTTTCTTCAGACCGTCCATCAGTTCTTCTATATACTTGGTTGCAATAGGGTCCAAGGCAGAAGTCGGTTCGTCCATCAGCAGCACATCCGGTTTCAACGCAAGCGAACGGGCGATACACAAACGCTGCTGCTGTCCTCCTGAAAGGAATGTACCACGTTTGGTAAGTGAGTCCTTCACTTCATCCCACAGAGCAACACTACGCAAATTACGCTCTACGATTTCATCTTTTTCCGATTTGGAAAGGCGGATTCCATTCAATAAATAGCCAGCCAGTACATTATCGTAAATATTCATGGTCGGAAACGGATTCGGACGCTGAAATACCATACCGATACGGCGACGTTCTTCCATCGGTTGCATCTGAAGCACATTTTCGCCATTCAACAGAATTTCACCTGTCACACGAATATTTTTATAGAGTTCGTGCATACGGTTTACGGCACGCAGTAAAGTACTCTTTCCACAACCCGAAGGTCCCATGATAGCCGTAATTGTATTTTTCTGAATGTCTGCCGACACATGCTTCACAGCCATCGTACTGGATGTATATGAAATACAGACATCCTTTATTTGTAATATCGGTTCTTTTATATTTTCCATTTCTTTGCGATTCGTTTTGCTAATAAGTTCAGACATAGTACAAAAGTAAGCAGGAACAGTGAGGCTCCCCAAATCAGGCTCTGCAAGTTAGGGTCATTGAAGAATTCCCAGATAAGCAAGGGAACGGCCGACATCGGCTTAGTCATATTCCAGCTGATTGCAGCTCCTCCCAGTGCAGTAAACATCAGCGGAGCTGTTTCACCTACTACACGCGAGATAGCCAGCAAAATACCAGTAAAGATACTTCCCAAAGCAGAAGGCAGCATTACCTGCAGCATAACACGCCAGTAACTACCTCCCAGCGCCAGTCCGGCCTCTTTCAATGTTTCCGGCAGCACTTTCATTGTTTCTTCTGTAGAACGGATGATAAGAGGCAGCATCATAATGAACAGTGCCACGCTTCCGGCTATAGCCGAATAGCCTTTCATCGGCACTACCACCCAGATATATGTAATAATACCGATAATGATAGAAGGAGTACCCTGAAGCAAGTCAGTAAGGTAACTGACAATCGTTGCAAACCAGTTTTTCCGATATTCAGACAAACAGATTCCACAGAACACACCCACTGGTATAGCAACTACGGCAGCAAGCATCAACATCAGGAAAGTACCCACAATTCCATTGGCAATACCACCCGGAATATCCTGCCCCGCCGAAACAGCCTGCATCGCCTTATATGCATTGGGAGTTGCCTCGGTAATGAATGACCATCCCAACTGTTTCCATCCTTTTATCAGCACTTCTCCCAAAATAGCAAGCAAAGGGATCGCTGTCAGTCCGGATAGCACACACACCAGCACATAAAGCAACCGATTCTTGAATATACGGATTCGAATGTTATTATCACGTACCATTTATACAAATTCTATTTTATAGATTACACATGTCTTGCCTTGCGTATCAATATTTTTCCAATCATATTGATAACGGCTGTTATAAGGAACAATAACAAACCGATGGCAATCAATGACGAAAGTTTCAGTCCGTCGGCTTCACCAAACTGATTGGCTATGATACTGGCCATCGTGTTACCTGTAGTACGCAAGGTCTCAGGCATCTGATTGGTGTTACCAATCAGCATTGTAACTGTCATCGTTTCTCCCAAAGCACGTCCGATAGCCAAAATATAAGCGGAAAAGATACCCGATCCTGCCATAGGGAAAACCACTCTCCGGATAACTTCTGCACGGGTTGCTCCCATAGCATATGCTCCTTCTTTCAAATCGGAAGGAACCATTTTGATAAACTCCGAACTCAGAGAAGCTGCATAAGGTACAATCATAATAGCCAACACAAAAGCCGCAGTAAGGATTCCCGAACCTTGCGGAGAAAGGTTTAAATGCATGAATACGTTACGCAATACATAAAATCCCCACAAGCCATAAATAATAGAAGGAATACCAGCCAGCAGATCGGTAACGGTTCCCAGCACTGCTGCAATTTTCTTTCCACGGAAATACTCACCTGTAAACAAGGCAACCGGCAAAGAGAACGGTATACACATCAGCAGAGCAAGAATTGTAGTAAGCAATGTTCCGGTAATAAACGGAAGTGCTCCGTAGCTTTCTTTTCCTGCCGTCGTTACCCAGTCGTCGGAGAAGATAAAATTCCAGAAACCAAAATGTTCGAACGCTCCGGAGGCATCGGCAGTGAGGGAATATACGATTCCCCCACCGATGATAGGAATAACAACAGCCGACAGAATAAGTAAAACTCTAAAAATTTTGTCTTGCATAAAATATCAGCTTTGCAGTAATAATCTATTATTTCAGAATCGGCTGTCCCTGATAAGTAACAGTCTTAAGGTTTGCCAGACTTTGTTCAACAGCTTTCTTAGGCAGCGGAGCATAGTGTACGGTAGCAGTAGTCTGCTGTACGCTATCGCTTAACATATATTGCATCAAATCCAATGTAGCTTTAGCCTGTGCTTCCGAACGGTCTGAATAATTCTGTTCCTTGTAAATCAGTAACCAGGTAAAACAGCTGATAGGATAAGCTCCTGCTGCATCGGCATTGGTTATAGAACAACGAGTGTCCTGAGGAATATCACCGGCAGCAGCCGAGATACTTTCTGTAGACGGAGTGATCAGCTCACCACGCTGGTTCTTTACAGCTGCATAAGGAATTTTCTGTGCGAAAGCATATTCAGAACCAATATATCCCAATGAATACGGAGTCTGTGCAATGATACCAGCTACACCCGGATTGCCTTTTGCAGCCTGTCCGACAGGGAAATCCACTGTTTTACCTGATCCGAAAGTATTTTTCCAGCTTTCGCTGACTTTAGACAAATAATCGGTAAATACAAATGTTGTACCGCTACCATCCGAACGATATGCAAGAATTATCTTCTTTGCAGGCAATTTCACATCCGGATTCAGTTCCTGCAAACGTGCATCATTCCAGTCTGTTATCTTTCCAGCATAAATATCAGCAATAACATCACCCGACAAGTTCAATTTAACTACATCCGGTAAATTGTAGGCCAATACCACAGCTCCCATACATGTCGGGATGTGTACTACAGGTTCCATTTCTGACATTTCCTTATCGCTCAAGAAAGCATCACTTCCGGCAAAGTCTACGATACCATCTTTCAGGTTACGTACTCCACCACCACTACCAATGCCACCATAAGAAACTTTATTATCGTGTGTAGCACCATATCCTTCAAAGCTCATGTTATAGAAAGGTAATGGGAAAGTTGCTCCCGCACCAGTTAATTCTACAGATTCAGTTGATGATTTTTGTCCACCACATGCAGTAACGGCAATAGCCATTATACCTGCCACCAAAGGCAAATAATGTTTTTTCATTGTTTATTAATTTAATAAATTGAATTTTCTTATATTTAAAAATCTCTTTGATAATTTCATAAGGAGAAAGAAGCGTTCAGATAAGCATAATATGAATTGGGCATACTTCCTGCCTTGGGCGACCATATCCGGAAGTTAGGAGAAAGTTTTATGTATTTTCCAAGCCGGAACTCCGCTCCTACAAGTCCTGCCATACCATCATCTTCTTCATTCCATTTGTTTTTTGAAGTAAGATAGTCCCAACGACCAAAGACTCCGACTTTCTTAGACAAGTTGACCGTTGCATAGGCTGACACACCGCTCTGGTCTTGTCCGTCTGTGTAGCTGGCATTTTTCTGATAATTATATTCTGCCGCCAGAGAAAATGACTTGTGTTTATATCCGATGAAAGAAGCCAGATTTGTTATACCTTTACCTGATTCTTCCGAAGCTTCATTATAAGAACCATACAGACGGATAAAAAGATTCTTGACAGGCATCAATGTCACTCCTGCCCCATATTGCAGACCGTCTTTTACCTGAAGTTTTTTGTAACCTTCGCCATTGGCAAGAATAACGTCTGCCGATACATAATCGTTGAAATCGTAAGCTGCCGATACAGCAAGATCGGCACTGCTTCCGAACTTATACTCATCCTGAAAAGATTTCATCACATACCGCTTACCCCAGAAGCTTTCCTGAAACTTAAACTGGGTAGTAGAAATCAAACCTGCGTGTAATGTCCACTTTTCACGTTTCCATGACATCTGGGCATTCTTAACAAAACCTATACGCTGATGATCATCAACACTTTTAGACTGTCCGAAATCGGCAACTACCTTTAACTGAAGTTCTTTCGACAAATCATACTGATATCCCAAGTACGCTCGGTCTAAATTAAAACCACGGTCATCATTCACATGACCAAAGCCGGAATGGATATCAGAAAAAATCGTAATAATAGCCTTGCCTTTCGGGGTTTCTTCTTTGTTGCTATCTTCGGCATGCGCCGGCATAGCCACACATCCTAACAAGCCTGCGATAAAGGCACATCGTGTTTTTAAATTTTTCTTATTCACTATACTTCTGCTTTTTATTTCGATAGCAAAAGTACAAGGCACACGTAACTTGATTATGTCATAATTATTACAAAGATGTTACATCGTCTTCGGGGAAACGAAGTGTTTCTACCTTTTCCAGACGAGAACGCAGACGAGGCATCAAAGATTTGCGGATGCGAAGGCGCATGAAACAGTCCATATCGTACGACTGTTCCAATATCTCGGGAGATTCTTCTTTTACAATACGCATTACATCGTTCATGAAAGGATATTCAAAGGCAACCGTCACATCCTGATCTACCGTTTTTTCTATCACCGTCGCTTCGGCTATTGCTTGTGCAGCTGCTGTCCGATAGGCCACAATCAATCCACTGGTACCTAATTTAATTCCTCCGAAATAACGTACCACAATAACCAGAATATCGGTCAGTTCATTCGAATTGATTTGTCCTAAGATAGGCTTTCCGGCTGTACCTGAAGGTTCTCCATTGTCATTAGCACGAAAATCTTTCCGTTCAGCTCCAAGCATATATGCATAGCATACATGGCGTGCATCATAGTACTTTTTCTGGTACTCTTCCAAATATTGTTTTATTTCGGCAAGTGTACGCACTGGGATAGCGATGGCAATGAACTTGCTTCGTTTCTCTGTATAAACAGACTCTGACTGTCCTTCAATGGTTTTATAAGTATCTTCCAAAATAATTCGTTTTTATATCAGATTCAAGTATTTATTTATGCAATACATGTACGCGGATTCTGTTAACCAGCGACTTTCCTACAATAATCAGTGTAACGGCCGACAGCACAAGAATAATTCCTAAAATAATGCGTGGCGTAAGGCGTTCACCAAACACCAGGACACCGAAGAATAAGGCTGTAATCGGCTCCAAAGCACCTAAAATAGCCGCAGGAGTAGAACCTATATAGTGTATAGACTTAGTCATGGCGACTAAAGATATTACAGTCGGGAATAAAGCTAACCCTATCGGATTGATCCACAGCCAAGGAGTACTGATAGGATCGAGATGCGTACAGAATTTCAAACGGACAACAAATACGCTCAAGCCAAACAATAAAGCATAAAATGTAAGTTTTGCAGTAGGCATGTCTTTCAGCGACGAACGATTCACTCCTATAATATAAATAGCATACGTAAGTGAGGATATAAAGACAAGTAAAACTCCGATTAAGCTTAACGTCTTTCCACCTTCACCCTTGTACAATAAGGATATGCCAACAAAAGCCAAAGCAATAGAAACAGCTGTTATAACAGAAACTTTCTCCTTAAAGAATACAGCCATAATAACAGCAACCAATACCGGATAAACAAACAGAATGGTAGAAGCAATGCCTGCATCCATATAATTATAACTCTGAAAAAGAGTAAGCGAGGAAAATGCAAACAGCATCCCCATAACAAGTAAAGGCAATACTTCGCTACGATGCAATGCAAACGACTGTTTCTGCACCTTCATCAGCAAAGCAAGCATCACTACACCTAGTCCGTAACGGTAAAACAATACCGAATCAGCACTTACTCCATCAGCATAAAGAGGCAGAGTAAATAGAGGATTCAGTCCATAACTGGCAGCTGCCACTGCTCCATAAACAAAACCTTTGAATGTATTACTAGCCATGAAATATCTGTTACTTTTGCAAAACCGGATGCAAAGGTACACAATTTAAGTAAAAAACATTTGGCACAATCATAAAAAAGGTCAGGACATTTTCGCTAAAATCTCCTGACCTCACTATATATCGGATTAATCTTTGCCGAAAAGAATATTTCCCAGTACAAGCTAACTGTTAAAGTTGCTATTATCACTCGCCAGTGTTGGCCGGGACTTACTGCAGCAGCATAAAAACATAAGCCAATTCTGCTTTGCAATTTTATACAGCAAAAGAAATCCCATATAAAACTAATATTATTCCATCATACACTTACTCCAGCTTATGTATCACCAGACCGGAGCGAAGCTTAGGTTCGAACCAAGTAGTCTTAGGCGGCATAATATTTCCGGTATCTGCAATGTCCATTAATTGTTTCATGGAAACCGGATAAAGTGCAAGCGCTATCTTCATTTCACCACTGTCTACCCGCTTCTTCAGTTCACCAAGTCCGCGAATACCGCCCACAAAGTCGATACGCTTATCTGAGCGCAAATCCTTGATGCCAAGAATCTCATCCAAAATCAAGTTAGAGGAAATCGTTACATCCAACACTCCGATCGGATCGTTATCGTCGTATGTACCTGGCTTTGCTGTCAGGCTATACCACTTACCCTCCAGATAAAGAGAGAAATTATGTAAGGCGGCCGGTCTGTAGATGTCCGTACCTTTTTCCTCCACCACAAAGTTCTTCTTCAACGCTTCAAGGAAGGCTTGCGGAGTCAGTCCGTTCAGATCCTTCACGACACGATTATAGTCGATAATAGTCAGCTGCTCTGCCGGAAAACACACTGCCATAAAGTAGTTGTATTCTTCATCACCCCGATGGTTCGGATTCTGAGCCGCCTTTTCAGCCCCTACCAGTGCTGCTGCCGCACTACGATGATGTCCGTCAGCAATGTAAAGCGAAGGCATTTCTTTGAACGCTTCTGTCACAGCTTCAATATCCTTATCGTCATCAATTACCCAGAACTGATGGCCGAAGCCGTCATCCGGTGCCACAAAGTCGTACACCGGTTTCTGAGCCGTATATTTAGCCACCACGGCATCCAGCGTCTTGTTTTCCGGGTAAGCAAAGAACACCGGTTCGATGTTCGCATTGTTCACCCGCACATGCTTCATACGGTCCTCCTCCTTGTCACGGCGCGTCAACTCATGCTTCTTAATAACCCCGTTCATATAGTCGGGTACATAAGCTCCTACCACCAGACCATACTGCGTCTTGCCGTTCATAGTCTGGGCATAAATATAATAACACGGTTTGTCGTCCTGCACCAGCCAGCCTTTTTCCTGGAACATTCGGAAATTCGCTACCGCCTTATCATACACACACGGATCATGTTCGTCTGTTCCCTCCGGGAAGTCAATCTCCGGTTTAATGATGTGATACAATGATTTCTCGTTGCCTTTCGCCTCTTCGCGGGCCTCAGCCGAGTTTAACACGTCATAAGGGCGGGAAGCTACCTGCTCCACCAAGTCCTGCGGCGGACGAACACCCTTGAAAGGTTTAACTATTGCCATAATGCTTGAAATTTCGTTTGAAAAATAACACTAACGTCCACAGCGCATAAAGGAAAAACATCAATGCCATGCCGCACAGAAATCCTTTCCAGAAATCATCCAGAAACGACCTGCACAAAGAATTCACCAGCAGCAAGGAAGCTCCGATCCCCAATGGGATCAGCGAATGCCGTTCGTATGCGGTCAGTTTCATTTATGCACAAATAAAAGAGTTACTTTTTATTTACACGGAATTTCTCACAACCATCTTTCAGGAAGCCCACAATCTGACGAGCAGCTGCGATACCGGCATTGATATTTGCTTCAGCTGTCTGTGCCCCCATCTTCTTCGGAGTAGAGAAATAACGTCCCGGAAAATGATCGGCAAACTCTTCATGATGGGCCGGCATAATATCAGTTACATATTTCAAGTCTGGACGGTCATTCATGAGGCGAAGCAAATCCGCTTCATTAATCACCTCCTTACGGGCAGTATTAACCAGCAGACCGTTTTTCGGCATACGATTTACCAAGTCATAGTTAATCGAGTTTTTGGTTTCGGCAGTAGCCGGAATGTGCAAAGACACCACGTTACAAGTGGCATACAACTCTTCAGCAGAATCAACCGGTTTTATACCATCAGCCTCCATCACCTCTTTCGGACAATAAGCATCATAAGCATAAATATCCATACCGATTCCTTTTGCTATACGAGCCACATTGCGTCCTACATTACCGTATGCATGAATACCCAGCTTCTTGCCCATCAGTTCCGTACCCGATTTTCCGTCGTAGAAATTACGAACCGCCATAATCATCATACCGAAAGCCAACTCAGCAACTGCATTTGAGTTTTGTCCCGGAGTATTCATCACACAAACGCCATGTGCAGTAGCAGCCTCCAGATCGACGTTATCGTAACCAGCTCCAGCACGAACTACGATCTTCAGTTCGGGAGCGGCATCAAACACTTCATTATCAATAACATCACTGCGGATAATAATAGCATTGGCATCTTTTACAGCTTCAAGGAGCTGTGCTTTTTCTGTATATTTTTCAAGTAAAGCCAGTTCGTAACCAGCAGCTTCTACTTCCTTACGAATACCGTCGACTGCAACTTTTGCAAACGGTTTTTCTGTTGCTACTAAAACTTTCATAACTATCAGATTTAATATAAATAAAAAAGGCACACATACCCGCACACTATCTATCCGTGCAGGTCTGTGTGCCTTTATAAACGACTAATAAATTAATGCATTTTTTCGAACTCCTGCATGCAGTCTATCAGAGCCTGAACGCTTTCTACAGGCATGGCATTGTAACAAGAAGCGCGGAATCCACCTACTGAGCGATGTCCCTTGATACCAACCATTCCATTATCTGTAGCAAACTTCAAGAAGTCTGCCTCCAAATCCTTATATTCGTCTGCCATTACAAAGCAAATATTCATATAAGAGCGATCACCTTTATCTGTAACCGTTCCGCGGAACAATTTATTACGGTCGATTTCAGCATACAACATATCTGCACGTTGCTTAGCACGGCGTTGCATTTCTTCTACTCCACCCTGAGCCTTTATCCAGCGCAATGTCTGCAAAGCCGCATAAATAGGAACTACAGGAGGTGTATTAAACATAGAGCCTTTATCAACATGAGTCTGATAATTCAACATGGTAGGGATATGACGTGAGACTTTGCCCAAAGCTTCATTTTTCACAATGACAAAAGTAACACCTGCCGGTGCCAGGTTTTTCTGTGCACCGCCATAGATACAGATATATTTTGAAACATCAATCGGGCGAGAGAATATATCAGATGACATATCGGCAACCATCGGAACATTCACATCCAAATCGGCATGGAGTTCTGTTCCATAAATCGTATTGTTTGTAGTAATATGGAAATAATCCACATCTGCCGGTACTGTATAATCTTTCGGAATATAAGTATATCCGTCTTTTTCGGAAGAAGCTACTTCAACTGTTTCACCGAATGCCTTCGCTTCTTTCAAAGCTTTTTTTGCCCATGTACCTGTATTAAGATATGCAGCTTTCTTTTCAAGGAAATTATAAGGAACCATACAGAACTCCATACTTGCTCCTCCACCCAGGAAAAGTACCGAATACCCTTCCGGAATATTCAGAAGTTCCTTAAACAAGGCAACAGCCTCGTCTACCACCGGCTGGAAGTCTTTAGCGCGGTGACTGATTTCCATCAACGAAAGTCCCGAACCATTAAAGTCAAGAATAGCCTGAGCTGTTTTTTCGATCACTTCGCGAGGCAATATAGAAGGTCCCGCATTGAAATTATGTTTTTTCATTTGGAAGTTTGTTTTGGTTAAACATTTGTTCGTTCTTACAATTGCGAATATAGCGATTATTTTTAGACTTCCAAAAGTTTTTGTAATATTTTTCTAGCAACTCAGGGCTTTTAATAACAAATTACACAAAACAATGCGGTTTAATTTACAAATTGACACAAGAAGTAAGTTCTATGACTTTTGAACAGACTAGAGTCATAGCATTTTGAGAGAATTTCTTATCGAAACAAGGTTTTATTGACACAAAGTTATCATTTAGCCAGTTCTATCAAAGCTTTTACCCCCTTAATCTTTTCATTTTGCACAAGTTTTAACACTTGTTTGTATTTAGAGCGAGAAACCGCTGCAAAAGCATAATGATCTTTCACATCTACACGGCCAATATCCTCCTTGCTTAAATTTCCTTTTTTAGACAAAAAACCTACAATATCTATTTTATTGATTTTATCTTTTTTCCCCTTTCCTATATATAAGGTAACAAAATCAGGCAGGGCAGGTTTAGGAAGCACAGCCGGCAAGAGATATTCCTCCGGTTCTTCCTTTATGTAAGAAGGCAACTGTTCTTCAGAATGAAGAATGATATAAGAACTACCATCAGCTTCCCAGCGTGCCGTACGTCCGTTCCGGTGTATAAACCCGTCTTCTGCAACTGGAAGATGATAATGAACAACATTTTTTATATCGGGAATATCTAAACCACGTGCTGCCAGATCGGTCGAGATAAAAATATGACAGCTACCATTACGAAATTTATATAAAGCTCTTTCCCGGTCATCCTGCTCCATTCCACCATGAAACGTTTCGCAATACACTTTCATGGAATGTAAATATTTACCTACACGGTCTACACTTTCACGATGGTTGCAAAAAACCAGAGTAGACTGATTTCCCAAACAACAAAGCAACTTATATAAAGTTTCCAATTTATCTTTTACAGGAGAAATCACTTTATACAAATGCAAACGTTCAGAAACTCCTCCATCAGGATCAAGAAAATTTAATTTGACGGTACTGTTCAAACCGGTAAAATGAGGAATCTCTTCAGCATCTGTAGCCGAAAGCAGAAAACGACGACGTAATTTCGGCAATTTACTTATAACATCCGACATTTCTTCCTGAAAACCGAACTCCAGACATTTATCGAATTCATCAATCACCAAAAGCTTCACTGTAGAAGCATCAAAATTTTGTTTTTCCAAGTGATCGTTCATTCGTCCCGGTGTACCGACAATTACTGACGGACAGATACCTTTCATTGTACGATGTTCGTCCATTGCCGGGCGCCCTCCGTAACAACTCATTATTTTAAATTCCGTATTCATAGACTTAAATACTTGCTCTATCTGTAAAGCCAACTCGCGGGATGGGACTAAAATAACAGCCTGAACTCCTTGCTGACCGGGCTTCAAAGAAGAAACAAGAGGCAATAAATAAGCCAAAGTCTTACCCGAGCCCGTAGGCGAAAGCAGGACTAAATCACCTCCTTCACGATAGGCATCGACAGCTGTTTGCTGCATCACATTCAACTGTTCTATTTTCAAATTCGCAAGTATTGTTTGTATATCCATAAATTCCGGTTTTTAATTATTCTACGCAAAGATAACCAGAAGTCATGACATTATCAAAGAAAAAGCAGGTATAGGCAGCAGATGATGATAACGTTTATCACATTTACAGAAAAAAGAAAGTGCCCGACCTGCTTATTCTTTTAGTTATGATGAACAAAATCTCTGAATCTATCTAATCCTTCTGTTAGCAAGGCCCTCGGACAAGCTATATTCCAACGCATAAACCCTTCGCCTTCTGCTCCATACATATCTCCAGAATTCAGCCACAAATGAACATATTCCTTTAATAGACATTCAATTTTCTTGGATGGTAGAAGCAACTTCCGGCAATCCATCCAGACCAGATAAGTACCTTCTAATTCAGCAATAGGAAAATCAGGCAAATATTTTTCACAATAGTCTTTCATGTATTGGTAGTTTTCAAACAGATAACGACACAACTGCGCCAACCACTCCTCACCCTCATTATAGGCAGCTATCGTGGCAATAACACCAAAAGGATTAACGTCGCAGACTTCATTAATATTAATCGCTTTATCTATCTTATGGCGCATATATTCGTCTGCACAAACAATATTAGCAATTTGCAAGCCTGCGATATTAAAAGCTTTGCTAGGAGATACACAAGTAACAGAATACTTCTGAAACTTTTCAGAAAGTGAAGCAAAAGGAGTATAGACATTTTCTGGAAAGACCAGCTCACAATGTATTTCATCTGCAATGACTGTCACCCCATTACGAATACAAATCTCTCCGATTTGGCACAATTCCTGTTTGCTCCACACTCTGCCAGCAGGATTATGCGGATTACAAAGCAGCATAAGCTTCACTTCCGGATCTGCTGCCTTTCGTTCCAAATCGTCAAAATCAATAGAGAAAGTTTTTCCATCCCACAGTAAGGGACTACTTACTATCTCACAACCATTGTTTCTGATAGAGGAAAAAAAACAGTTGTAAACCGGTGTCTGAACTAAAACTTTATCTCCCGGAACCGTTAATGCCTTTATGATGGCGGATATGGCCGGAACAACTCCCGAAGTATAAATAATCCATTCACGATCTATCTGCCACCGATGCCTCCGACTAAACCATCCTACAACAGCACTATAATACTCATCCGGAACGCGAGTATATCCAAAAATGCCGTGCTGTACACGTTGCTGCAGCGCACGAATAATAGCTGGAGCTGCCCGAAAATCCATATCCGCTACCCACATAGGCAAAATATCCGGCAGCGTCGCACTATCCCATTTATATGAATTAGTATGATGTCGCGAAACTATTTCGTCAAAATTATATTTCATACTTTATTTAATCAGAAAAACAAGTAAGTCCATCCCATAATTTCAGCTCACAATCACCTGGTGCTTTAATATGTTCATCAAGAATTATCTGTCCGTAACTTTCAGCAGTAATACATCCCGTACGAGGATTCTTTACACTATGTACTGCACTCTTAATCGTAGCATGCACAGAACTATATTCAAAAGCAAGATCACAATCATCAGCCATTACACAATCCTCCATTATTAACCCGTGAGCATAACAAAGAGGTTGCGTGCCCGAGATTTTACAATTAACCAAGCGTAAATTCTTAGAATGCCAGCCTAAATATTCTCCATTAATTTCAGAATCATACACCGTCACATTTTCTGTATTCCAGAACGCATCTTTCGAATTGATCACTGCATTGTGAATTTCTACATTTCTGCAATACTGAAACGAGTAGTTGCCATTCTGCATATAATCTTTTATGGTAATATTTTCACTATGCATAAAAAGATAATCAGCATTATCCACATGCACATTTTTTAAATTGACATTACGACAATGCCACAACGTTTCCTGAGCATTAGGCAAGTGTACGTTAACCAGCTCCAGTCCATCCATTTCACGGAACATTTTAGGAGCCTCCACTTTTGTATCCGTCATCTTCAAATTTTGCGAATACCAAAGTGCAGCACGTGCTCCTTCAGTAAACAGACAGTTTTTGACAATAAAGCCATTGACGTGCCAAAATGGATATTTTCCCTCAAAACGACAGTTCACTGCAATAATATTACTACATTCTTTTAAAGCAGATTCTCCTGCATGAATTGTTACATTATCAATCTGCAAATCATGAGAAGCAAACAAAGGGCGTTCGCCTCCAAACTCTGTATTTTTTATCTGTTGCATAATTTATCCGTATTTATTGATTAACTATATGAAAGTTTACAGTAACATTACCTTGCCCAAGAATATCTTTCAAACCTGTAGTATGATCAATCCGGCCTAATCTGGTATAACTATAACTGGAAGAAAACGTTTGATAGAAAAGGACAATACAGTTCGAGCCATAAAGCATTAGGTCACCGGTTTGAATAACATCTATCTGGCGACTATCTACCGGTAAACTTTGAGGAAGGTAACAATATTTTTCATTTCCGTTCAATTCAGTCATATCGACAGTAAGAGGCAATAAATCAAGAAATTCACGAACCGTTTCATTATTCTCCAATGTTGCAGTAAACGGAGTATTATTTATTGTCACAACAATCTGCTTGACCGGAGAACAATCTCCGTCGTCATTATCCTCCGGAACATTTGAAGACGGAGGGGAAATCGTTTCGTCAATATCAGGAATATCATCAGGGGAACAAGCCGTAAAAGACAATAGACCTGCAATCAAGCAATATTTAAAAGATACAATCTTCATCCTATAACTTTCACTTTTCGAATAGAAAACTCACTCGTACAAACAATTATTCTAAAGAAAGTACAACCGTAACATTCCCTTTACCCAAAGCATTTTTAAGCTCATATTGAGTAACATTGATTATTTTACCCAATCGAGTCAAAGAGTAGCTATTACGATCATAATAAATAACCATATAATGTCCCTGATATAAAATCAAGTCTCCAGAATCAGTTTGAATCCACTCATCATTTCTCGGCAGTCTAACCCCTAATGTTCCTACCTTTTCCATATGGGCATAATCACTCATCTCTACTGTTACATTGCATTTCGCCAATAATTCTTTCAAAGCCATTGCAGAAGAATTATTCTCCAACACAGCAACAAAAACTTTACTGCCAATATGCAGCTTAATTGTATCACGTTCCATTGTCTTACTTTTATTACAAATTTTATCTTTATTAAATTGGATTGGGGCTTTGCCTAGATTATTGCCATACGATGTAACTGCAACAAATAACAAGACAGCTATCACAGACATAAATAATCTTCCCGATAATAAGCAATATCTCATAGCATCAGGTAATTTTTATCCATTTTCCTTTTTCTAACCTTATCAAGAATATCATTCCTCTGAAACAAAGCTCAATACACATAGCCAGCCAAACGCCCTTCAACCCCATCGAAGGAGCAAGACATGAAGCCAAACTAAGACGTACAGCCCATATACTGACAAAGTTCATTATGCTCGGCATGAGTGTATCTCCCGTACCGATAAAAACTCCATAAGCAACAATTGCCGCAGCAAACATAGGCTCTGCAAATGCCTCAATACGCAAAGCCATCACACCTAATGAAAGTATCTCTGCATCAGGTGTCATTGCCCCGATTATTAAAGGAGCAGCCCAATACATGACACCGCCCATCACTCCCATTACTAACATACCAGTTGCTACTGTTATCCGGGCAAAAGATCGGGTTAAATCTTTTCTTCCCGCTCCCAGACTTTGCCCGATCAATGTCGTCGCAGCATCAGCAATACCATAACCCGGCATATAACATAAGCTTTCTGCGGTTATTGCAAAAGAATTTGCAGCTATAGCAAAGATTCCCAATGGAGCAACAATAACAGTTGTCAAGATCTGTGCTCCGCAAATAACAATATGCTCTACACACATGGGAACTCCTATTTTGAACGATTTTATTAATACTTTCGAAGTCAAAAAGAAACTTCCAGGTCTGCCCACCAGAGCTAACTCTTTCGAACAACGACAGAGATACCAAGTCATCATAATGGCAACCAACATCTCAGCCAGTCCTGTACCCAAAGCAGCACCTTCAACTCCTAGTCCCGCTCCAGGAACAAAAACAGATATATTACCTATCTCTAACTCCCGGGAAGGATATATCAGAAAAAAATTAAAGACAACATCCATTATACACATCAGAACATTCAGCATACTAGGTACATGCATGTTGCCACTACATCTTAACATACCTCCCGCTAAAAAATTAAGCTGAAGGACCGGCAGAAATAAAATAAATATTAGGAAATAGGAAGAAGCATCATACTGAACAGCAACTTCACCTCCCAGCCATGCAGGAAGAGGAGTGCTAACCAGTACACCAATTACAGTCAGCAGCAAGCTGAATATCGTAGTTGCAACAAAAGACTGACGAAGGACAGCACGTGCCTGACCAAATTCTTTCGCTCCGATATGATGTGCTACCTGCACAGAAAAGCCCGTAGCAGAAGCAACACATACTCCCCAGAACAACCAGGTAGAAGTAGAAACCAAACCGATAGAAGCAGAAGCCTCCGCTCCCAAACTACCAACCATTGAAGCATCAATATATTGCATAACAATATATGAGATCTGAGCTACAACTGCCGGAATACTCAAACGTATGGTAAGTTCCAGTTGTTGCTTAAATGTCATATGCTCTCCCCTGCGAATAAGTGAAAGCAGAGCTTCAGCCTTATTGGTTTGGTTTCTCATTTCCTGACACAATTATTACTTACATCTAAAATTGGCCGTATAGCAGTCTTATTTCAGATAGGTATAGAAAAACCGTTCTATCTTATCGAATGGAATAACTCCTGCCTGATTATCATATAAATCTACATGACTTGCACCTGGAATAATCAGTAGTTCCTTATTATCCCCTTTTAACTTCTTAAAGGCATCTTCACTAAAATAACGGGAATGTGCCTTTTCACCGTGAATCATTAATACAGCACTTCGAATTTCATCACTATATGTCAGTAACGGTGTATTGATAAATGAAAGGGACGAAGTAACATTCCATCCGTTATTCGAGTTCAGAGAACGTTTATGATAACCACGCTTTGTTTTATAATAATCATAGTAATCTTTCACAAACTGAGGAGCATCCTCTGGTAGCGGATCCACCACCCCTCCTGCCAGTGCATATGAACCATTCCGTGCATCTATAGTCCGTTGGGCATTCAACTTTTTGCGAAGTTCATAACGTGCATCTGCATCCATCGCATCAAAATATCCATTAGCATTTACACGGCTCATATCATACATAGTAACAGTGACAGTTGCTTTTATACGAGTATCGATAGCAGCCGCATTAAGAGCCATGCCACCCCATCCACAAATACCGATAATACCAATGCGCTCTGGATCTACATCTTCACGAATTGAAAGAAAATCTACAGCAGCAGAAAAATCCTCCGTATTAATGTCGGGAGAGGCAACATAGCGAGGTTCACCACTGCTTTCACCCGTATAGGAAGGATCGAAAGCAATAGCCAGGAATCCACGTTCAGCCATTGTTTGCGCATAAAGCCCTGATGACTGTTCTTTGACTGCCCCAAAAGGACCACTCACTGCAATAGCTGGAAGTTTCCCTTCAGCCTGCTTAGGCTTATACAAATCGGCAGCCAACGTAATTCCAAAACGGTTTTTAAAACGGACACTTTCTACTGTTACCTTGTCACTTACAGGAAAAGTCCTATCACTATCCTGTGCATAAAGTATATTCATAAGCGTTGACATAAAAAATACGATTAAAAAACTCTTTATCTTCATAATATCTCAAATACAATTCCATTATTATCAAACTTTCTTACCCATCTCATAAGCTTCTGTCAATACAGGCTTATCTTTTATTTCTCCTACATGCCAGACTCCTCCACCGAATACTGTTCCTTTTATTACAGGATTTTCAAGACAATCGAGGAAACCACAGAAATTGTCTACAACGCGTTTCATAATTGTTTCATCTTCTTCCGCTGCTGTCGCTATAAAATAAAATTCTTTGTTTTTCATTTCTGTATAAGGACCGCAGCAACGATCTATCAGTGTTTTCATCTGTGCACTCATTGCATAGAAATAGACAGGAGTTGCCATAACAATGACATCAGCCTCCAGCATCTTTCCGATAACCTCAGCCGCATCATCTTTTTGTGGACACGGTTTTTTATGCAGGCTACAGACGCTGCATCCAAGACAAGGGTGAATCGTCTTATCACGCAAGAAAATCTTTTCTACATGATTTCCACTTTCTACTGCTCCACGCATAAACTCATCACAAAGCGTATCGGAATTACCTCCACGACGTGGACTAGATGATAAAATCAAAACCTTTTTAGCCATATTTAATATTGTATATCAGTTAGTATAAATTATCGACAATGCAAATTTCGCAAGAATACATAAGCATCTGTGTAGACAAATTACGGATGTTATAACCTCAATTACAGATTCAAAAACAGGGTTCAATATTATCTATCGCTTCAAAAAACCGTAACTTCGGTTATACAATCAGTAATTATGGTTGTAGGGATATATGAGATTTCGCTTAATTTTGTATTCAGATAAAAATCAACTCTGCATATGGACAAGATACTTAATTTAAATAATGTGGACTTATATAACCAGATATACGGACTTGAAACATTACATCCGCTGGTAACAGTCATCGACCTGAATAAAGCCACCCGGCAAATGACCTATACGCATTGGAATTACGGTGTTTATGCGCTATATCTGAAATTAGAAAAAGCCTGTGACATTAAGTACGGACGTCAAACTTACGATTATCAGGAAGGGACTGTAGTATGTTTCGCCCCCGGACAAACAACCGAAACCACACTGACAACAGACCGCGTACAACTGAATGTACTGGGAATACTTTTCCACCCCGATTTATTACATGGTACGAGTTTAGGAAAAACAATAAAAAAATACACTTTCTTCTCATATGAAGTCAACGAGGCCTTGCATCTGTCGGCCGAAGAAAGAAGTATTATCGAAGAGTTATTAAAGATTATACGCATGGAGCTGGAGCACGGCATAGACAAGCATAGTAAAACTTTATTAGTAAACCACATCGAATTACTGTTAAATTACTGCATGCGCTTCTATGAACGACAGTTTACGACACGCAGCAAAGCAAACAGTGATGTCCTGACACGGTTTGAAAATCTCCTTAACGAATATTTTGAAGGGCCTCAGGCCGAACAGGACGGGTTGCCGACTGTAAAATACTTTGCCGACAAACTATATCTTTCCTCTAACTATTTTGGTGATATGCTAAAAAAAGAAACAGGAAAAAGTCCACAGGAATATATTCAGGAAAAAATCATAGAACTGGCAAAGGAACGGATCTCAGCTACAGAAAATACAGTCAGCCAGATTGCATATTCTTTGGGCTTCCAGTACCCACAACACCTATGCCGGTTATTCAAGAAACGAGTAGGCTGTACCCCCAATGAATATCGTACACAAAACAACCAACAATAAACAACTTCCACAGATAAGGACAAAAAGAATATGTTAGATTTCAAAACTGTGTACGAATGCAACTGTTGCCTTGGCTGCAAGACATTACACCCTCAGGTAAGCATTATCAATCTGGAAAGCCCCAACCTGGAACAAGACGCTGTAAAATTCGAGTTTTACGCAATCTTGCTGATAGAAGAATGTCCTGACTCCTGCTACTGTTGCGGGCGTAAATATTACGATTATTCGAATGCAACAATGGTGTTTCTCACTCCCGGTGAAATATTCCGGATGAGTGAGAATAATACCTTGCCCAATAAAGGATATCTGCTAGCATTTCATCCTGATCTACTTTTCCGCACCTCATTGAATAATCATATAAAAAATTATACTTTTTTTTCGTACAAGAAAGAAGAAGCATTACACTTGTCCCAACGGGAAACAGCCAAAATAACATGTTGCCTGGAAAACATTGAAGACGAGCTGCATCACCCCATTGATACACATAGTAGTACAATACTTTCACGCCACATCGAATTATTACTCGATTATTGTACACGTTATTATGAGCGCCAGTTTATTACCCGAGAAAACAAGAATAAAACACTCCTGGACAAAATGGAAAAACTTCTCGAGCACCATATTGCATCGGGACAACTCCAAGATGGAATAATGCCTGATCCGAAAATCCTCAGTAAAGAACTGGGACTATCACCTGCATACTTTGAAGATTTATTAAAATTTGAAACGGGCAAAACACTTGAGGAATATTTTCAATTAAAGCGTTTGGAAACTGCAAAAAGGATGTTGCTTCAAAAAGATTGTATGCCAACTATTATAGCCAAGCAACTAGGATATCCCAGCGTGCAATATTTCAGTTTAATCTTTAAAAAAATAACTGGATTTTCTCCAAGCGAATATCGCTATTCACACAACTGATAAGTAATAAAATAATTTTTTTATCGGCACATACATTGCATTTTGTCAACTGTTTTGTATTTTCGCATAAACAAATAACAATACAACAAACGAAATACAAATACATATGTGTGGAATAGTAGGATATATAGGAAGCAAACAAGCTTATCCTATACTTATAAAAGGACTAAAGCGTCTGGAGTATCGCGGTTACGACAGTGCAGGAGTAGGTCTAATCGGCCATGAATCTAAATTGAACGTGTATAAAGCGAAAGGCAAAGTATCAAATTTGGAAGACACTGCATCACAAAAAGATACTTCGGGGCATACAGGTATAGCCCATACCCGATGGGCAACTCATGGAGAACCTTGCCAGGCTAATGCACATCCCCATTTATCACAGTCAGGTAATCTCGCATTAGTTCACAACGGCATCATAGAAAACTATGCAATTCTGCGTGAACAATTACAAGAAAAAGGATACACATTCAAGAGTTCAACCGATACAGAAGTATTAGTACAACTGATAGATTACTTTCAAACAACTTACGAAACTGAGTTGCTAGAAGCTATACAAATGGCATTACACAAGGTTGTCGGAGCCTATGCTATCGCCGTATTAGACCGCAGACATCCCGGACAAATCATAGCAGCCCGCAAAAGTAGTCCATTAGTTATCGGAGTAGGTACAGACGAATTCTTTTTAGCATCCGATGCAACCCCGATTGTTGAATATACAGACAAAGTAGTTTACCTGCAAGACGGAGAAATCGCTATCCTAGAAAACGGAAAGCCACTCAAGTTAGTAAACCTCGACAATGAAACACAACCTGCCGAAATCAAGAAAGTAGATATGAATATCGGTCAGCTGGAAAAAGGAGGATTTCCTCACTTTATGCTGAAAGAAATATTCGAGCAACCGGAGTGTATTAACGACTGTATGCGCGGACGAATAAACGGTACACTACATGAAGTCACACTATCTGCTGTAAACGATCATAAAGAGCAGTTACTCAATGCCCAACGTTTTGTCATTGTAGCATGTGGTACATCATGGCATGCCGGTTTAATAGGTAAACAGCTGATAGAAACATTTTGCCGTATCCCTGTTGAAGTAGAATATGCTTCAGAGTTTCGCTACCGAAATCCGGTGCTTACGAATCGTGATGTCGTAATAGCAATCTCTCAATCAGGAGAAACAGCCGACACTCTTGCTGCCGTAGAATTGGCAAAATCTCAGGGAGCATTCGTATATGGTATCTGTAACGCCGTCGGTTCATCCATTCCCCGCATCACCGACTCAGGCTCTTACATACATGTAGGTCCAGAAATAGGAGTTGCATCAACTAAAGCCTTTACAGGACAAGTTACCGTATTAACAATGTTTGCATTAACATTAGGAAAAGAAAAAGGAGAAATAAGCACAACCGATTACAATCGTATTATCGACGAGTTGCTACAAATACCCGAGAAGATAACAGAAGTATTAAAGCAGAATGAAAGCATAGCTAGTTTATCGCGTATATTTACCTATGCCCATAATTTTCTTTATTTAGGTCGTGGTTACAGTTATCCGGTAGCTCTGGAAGGAGCCTTAAAACTAAAAGAAATTTCATACATCCATGCAGAAGGATATCCCGCTGCCGAAATGAAGCATGGCCCCATAGCCTTAGTTGATACAGAGATGCCGGTAGTGGTAATTGCCACTCAGAATGCCATGTATGAAAAGATCGTAAGTAATGTCCAGGAAATAAAAGCCCGGAAAGGACACATTATAGCATTAATCAACAAACAAGATACTGTTATCCGCAAGATCGCTGACGAGTGCATTGAAATACCAGAAACATTAGAGTGTCTCGAGCCTTTAGTTACTACCATTCCATTACAATTATTAGCATACCATATAGCGGCATGTAAAGGAAAAGACGTAGACCAGCCACGCAACCTTGCCAAGTCTGTTACAGTAGAGTAAACACACACATAAAAATACCGGATCTTACGAACAGGCATAACCTTTTGTAAGATCCGGTATTTTTTATCAGCACAATGTAATAAACTTACTCTACATAAAGCACCAGTCCTTTCAGATATTCTCCTTCCGGATGATAAATATTTACCGGATGGTCTCCCGGCTGAGTCAACTGATGAAGAATGCGCACACTACGACCACTCTGAGCCGCAGCAGTAAATACTGCATTCCGGAAATTCTCCTTATTGACAACTTGCGAACAAGAGAAAGTAAACAAAATACCTCCCGGACGAATCTTTTCGAAAGCTTTCGCATTCAGTTTCGTATATCCACGCAAAGCATTGCGCAAGGCATCACGATGCTTAGCGAAAGCAGGAGGATCCAGAATAATCAGGTCATACTGATCACCCATACGGTCCAGATACTTAAACGCATCTTCCGCATAAGCTTTATGGCGAGCATCCCCAGGGAAATTCAACTCTACATTCTCGTTTGTCAAGTCAATAGCCTTTGCTGAACTGTCGACCGAATGAACAAGGTTTGCTCCACCTCGCATGGCATAGAAAGAAAAACCTCCAGTATAACAGAACATATTCAAGACATTACGTCCTTTTGCATATCGCTCCAGCAAATGGCGGTTCTCACGCTGATCGACAAAGAAACCCGTTTTCTGTCCTTTCAGCCAGTCTACGTGGAACTTCAGTCCATTTTCCATTGCTACATTTTCAGGACTTCCTCCCTTGATAAACCCATTCTCCGTCGACAACAAATCAGCCTTAAAAGGCAATGTTGTTTCCGACTTATAGTAAATATTTTCAATCACATCTCCCATTACTTCTGACAAAGCATCGGCTATTTCCATGCGATATACATGCATTCCTGCCGAATGTGCCTGCATAACAGCTGTATGATCATAAACATCAATGATCAGTCCCGGCAAATTGTCCCCCTCGCCATGCACCAGACGATACGTATTGTTCTGAGGATTTCCAATCAGTCCTAAAGCAACACGCAAATCTTTCGCTACAGCAAGCTTACGTACCCAAAATTCATGGTCGATCGTTTCCTGCACAAATGACAATACACGCACAGCGATACTTCCAATCTGGAAGTGACCACATGCTATAAATTCTTTTTTCGATGTATATACATCTACAATTTCGCCTTCTTCGGGTTCACCCTCTACACGAGCGATAGCTCCCGAAAACACCCATGGATGAAAACGTTTCAACGATTCTTCCTTACCAGGTTTCAGATATACTTTCTTATACGACACGCTAATATCTTATTTAATTATTTTCAGTTTCCACTACTTTTACAATCTCATAACCTCCAGTGCTGCGCAAATCATCCAGGTAATTGTATATTTCAACACACGCCCAGGCATCAGTTGCAGCATAAAGTTGCTGAGCTTCCGTCAGGACTTCAGCCTCCCAGTTTGACAGACGCTGCGATTTAGAAATCTTCTTGCCGAACAGTAACGCATAAATTTTCTGCAAGCTTTTTTCCTCTATACCGAAACGAGGAACATAATCTTGCAATTCCACCCAGTTTCCGCTGCGCGGATCTTTTGTATTTCTCTTGCGAAGCATTGCAAAATCATCCTTCAGCGAAAGACCTACTTTCAAGACATCATTTTGCAAGAACTCTTCCAGAAAATCAGGCAAACCCAAACGGTTCAACCGAAACAGGAAACAAGTGTCATGTGTAGATATCTGCAATAAAGCCACCTTATGCGTAGTTCCCTTTTTAAATGAAGGACGAGTTTCCGTATCTACACCTACAATAGAATGCGTATTCAGATAGCTGATTGCCTTACGCGCCTCAGCCTCCGTATTGACAACGAAGATTCTTCCCTCAAAATTAACCTTTGGCAATGCTGCCACACTCTGCTTTGATATTTTATTTTGTAATACGACCATGCGTTTATTTTTTCCTCTTACAACTCTCATTCCCACCGGTCACCTGATCCATCGTCTTCTCCGGCTTCCAGTCCCTCATATAAATCATCCTCACTGTAACCTTCATCCTCTGCAAAAGGAGAAGACGCATAAGCATCATCTTCAGCCTCTTCATCAGTGTCAGTCTGTTTACTATACCTCACCTCATGCAATGCACGCATTACGTTTACAAGACGCTGCCCCCAGAACTCAGCAAAATGCTCCCGGCAGATTACAAGTGCATCGTTCATTGTCTGATCGAACCCCAACTGATATACACAAATAAAATCCTTCAACGGCTGATATATATCAGCTAAGTTCTCAGAAATATTCTGCTTGATAGGAGTATCACTATAAGCCATATCATCCAAAAACACATCCAGATAATCATCTTTCTCTCCCATCAATGCAGCTATTGCACACCGGACACGCTCATAATCTCCTTCGGTTACAAAAGTTTCCGGATCGAATTCGTCTATACGTTCACCCTGAGGCAGTAAAGAAGCTTTCAGATAAAGCAAAGGCAAAAGCTTGAGCGCCGTATCAACAAAGGTACGTCTCTTTGTTTCATTCACACGCTCCAGAAAGCCACAAAACTCAGCCGCTACAGTAACAAATTCTACCGTATTTTTATCAAATATAATCGGGGTATTACTTTTTTCCATAATCAAACAAATTACGTGGCAAAGGTACGAAAAAAAATAAATCTCCACAATTTATTATAAGTAGAGGCAGTCGGCGAGTTCAAAAAATATTCGTACATTTGCGTTCAAAATTTGAACATCAGAACAGAATTATGAAGAAAAAAACAGATAACAAACCCAATGTGGGAAAATCGGACATACCCAACAAGGTAATGACCGCGATTAAAGGTGAAACAGTCCATTTCATTATCGGTTTGCTATGCGTCATTTTCGGCGTTTACATGTTATTAGCATTCAGTTCATTCTTCTTTACAGGAGGAAATGACCAAAGTATATTATCCCATCCCAATCCGGGGGAATTGCTGGAAACAGGAAACCGCATACAGAATTATGCCGGAGCAAGAGGAGCCCAGCTGTCACAATTCCTGATAAATGACTGCTTCGGTATTTCGGCATACTTCATCATAGCCTTTTTAATCGTAGCAGGAATGAAATTGATGAAAGCATACGAATTCAATCTATGGAAATGGTTTGTATCGTGCACAGCTCTAATGATATGGTTCTCCATTACTTTAGGATTTGCATTTGGAGGAGTTTTAGAAGACTCGTTCCTTTACCCGGGAGGATTACATGGATACAATGTAAGCCAATGGATTTGCTCTCAGGTGGGAGCTCCTGGGCTTATTCTTATATTGCTGGTAACAGGAATACTGATTGGCGTATTCTTTACTAAAGGAACAATAGATGTAGTGCGCAAAGCCTTCCGTCCATCTTTGCCCAGACGAAATAAAGAAAAGGACGAAAACAAAGATTCTGAAACGTTGTCTGATAAACAAGAGGCTCCAGCAGAATATCAGATTAAGAACAATAAAGAAACAAAGAACGAGCCGGTAGAGAATGCTATTTCGGAGCAGACAGACGAAACTGACACATACGAGGATTCCAAACCTGTAGAAATCGAATTAGAACCAGTAGAGACAACAGCTCCCCTTCAGGTAGAAACAAGTAAACCTATTTCAAATAAAGAAGCCACTCCTGCTCCCGTAGAAACAAACAAGGAGGAGGAAGACGAAAACGAATATAGTGAACCAGCATTCGAGATAAACAACGAACGAAAAGAAGAGGATGAAGAATATCGTGGAAACATAAACCAGCCCTATAATCCTCGTCTGGATCTGGAACATTATAAATTTCCAACTTTAGATCTTCTCAATTCCTATGGTGATCACGAACCTACCATCGACATGGAAGAGCAAAATGCCAACAAAAACCGTATCATTCAGGTACTACGCAGTTTTGGCATTGAGATCAGTTCTATTAAAGCAAGCGTAGGTCCGACTATCACTCTATATGAGATAACGCCAGCCGAGGGAGTACGTATTTCGAAAATACGTAACCTGGAAGACGACATAGCCCTTAGCCTTTCTGCCTTGGGAATTCGTATCATTGCTCCAATTCCAGGAAAAGGAACAATTGGTATCGAAGTGCCAAATGCTAATCCACGTATTGTGCCTATGAGTTCCATTCTGGCAAGCAAGAAATTTCAAGAAACGACATTCGATTTGCCTGTTGCTTTAGGTAAAACTATCACAAACGAGGTGTTTATGGTCGACCTTACTAAAGCCCCACACATGCTGGTAGCCGGTGCAACCGGACAAGGAAAATCTGTAGGACTAAACGCTATCGTTACATCGCTGCTTTACAAGAAGCACCCCAGTGAACTGAAGTTTGTCATCATCGACCCGAAAAAAGTAGAATTTGCTATCTATGCTCCAATCGAAAAACATTTTCTGGCCAAACTGCCCGATGCATCCGATGCTATCATCACCGATGTATCGAAAGTAGTACAGACTTTAAATTCACTCTGTGTTGAGATGGATACTCGTTACGACTTATTGCGAAAAGCTGGTTGCCGTAACATTAAAGAGTACAATGCCAAGTTTACCAGCCGACAGCTGAATCCGGAAAACGGACATCGTTTTATGCCTTACATCGTCATTATCATCGATGAGTTTGGTGATTTGATCATGACTGCCGGTAAAGAAGTTGAATTGCCTATTTGCCGAATTGCCCAGCTGGCACGTGCTGTAGGAATACATGCCATTATTGCGACACAGCGTCCTACGACCAACATTATTACCGGTACGATAAAGGCCAACTTCCCTGCCCGTGTAGCTTTCCGCGTTGCTTCTATGATGGACTCACGTACCATTCTCGACCGCCCGGGAGCACAGCAACTGATTGGAAAAGGTGACATGCTTTATTTACAGGGAAATGATCCTGTACGTGTACAATGTGCATTTGTCGATACCCCAGAAGTAGAGAAAATAGCCGAATACATCAGTCACCAGCAAGGATATCCTACAGCTTTCATCTTGCCTGAATATGTTGATGAAAATGCAGAAAGCAGTAGTGCAGCAGATGTTGACATGAACAGACTCGACCCGTTGTTTGAAGAAGCTGCCCGTCTGGTAATCTACCATCAGCAAGGTTCAACATCTCTGATCCAGCGTAAATTTTCTATCGGATACAACCGTGCTGGAAGAATTATGGACCAGCTGGAACGTGCTGGTATAGTAGGTCCGGCAAACGGCAGTAAGGCGCGTGACGTGCTTTGCATGGACGAAAACGATTTGGATATGCGTCTGAATAACTTAAAAAACCAATAACATGAAAATGAAACGATTTACCTTTTTTATACTGATGCTTGCAGCAACCGTACACACTGTGTTCGGACAACGTGAAGCTAAAGCTCAGGCCATATTGGACAAGACAGCAGCAGCCTACCAAAAAGCAGGAGGCATAGCCATCACTTTTGGAGGGACACAGCAAGGAACGCTATTATTGAAAGAATCTTGTTTCTACCTTGACTGTGCCGGCATAAAAAGCTGGTTCGATGGAAAAACACAGTGGAGCTATGCACAGCAAAACGATGAAGTAACACTGTCAACTCCCAGTCCTGAAGAAATACAAAGTGTCAATCCATATGCATTGATCACTTCATACAAAACAAAGTTCAATTACCGTTATATTGGCTCAAAAAACCGTAACGGAAAGCAAGGACAGGAAGTTCTTCTCACTCCACGTCAGACTGGAGATATCAAATCGATTACTCTCACAGTTTCGGCAGCGTACGAACCTTTGTATATCGGCATCAGTCTCTCCAATGGAGAAACTCAGGAGTTTAATATTACCTCATATCAAACAAACCGTAATTTGAGTATCTCCGACTTCCGTTTCGACAAGAAAAAATATCCAAATGCAGAAGTCATCGACCTGCGATAAACATTCACACTAGCATACCAAAAGCCCCGTCCGATCATTTCTGACGGGGCTTTTTGCATAAAATTTCCTCTTTTATAAGCCAGATTGATTATATAATAGCATTATGTACAAAAAAAAGAAGTATATTTGCTCAATTAAAATGAATATATAATTTTTAATTTACCAAACTTAATATGACAACAGAACATGTAAAATGCCTGATCATCGGATCAGGGCCAGCCGGATATACTGCGGCTATTTACACAAGTCGTGCCAATTTATCACCAGTTCTTTATGAGGGAATACAGCCAGGTGGACAGTTGACAATCACTACTGAAGTGGAAAACTTCCCCGGCTATCCGGAAGGAGTAACTGGTCCGGTTTTAATGGATGACTTGCGTAAGCAGGCAGAACGTTTCGGCGCTGATATCCGTAACGGTATAGTAACAAAGGCCGACTTAAGCCAGGCTCCTTACCATTTCATCATCGATGATGAAAAAGAAATAACAGCTGATACTGTTATCATTTCGACCGGAGCAACAGCCAAGTACCTTGGTCTGGAAGATGAAAAGAAATATGCTGGCATGGGTGTTAGCGCATGTGCTACTTGCGACGGATTCTTCTACCGTAAAAAAGTCGTTGCCGTAGTAGGTGGTGGCGATACAGCTTGCGAAGAAGCCATTTATCTGGCAGGCCTCGCCAGACAAGTATACCTGGTAGTCCGCAAACCATTCTTACGTGCCTCAAAGATTATGCAGGAACGCGTACTGAACCACCCAAACATTAAAGTTTTGTTTGAGCATAACGCTGTCGGCCTTTACGGAACAGATGGTGTAGAAGGTATGCACGTAGTAAAACGCCTGGGAGAAGCTGATGAAGAACGTTACGATGTAGCTATCGATGGATTCTTCCTTGCTATCGGACATCAGCCTAATTCAGCAATCTTCAAACCATGGGTACAGACTGACGAAACAGGATATATTATAACTGAAGGCAATACTCCACGAACAGGAATCCCAGGTGTATTCGCTGCAGGCGACGTAGCCGACCCTCACTACCGTCAGGCAATTACAGCTGCCGGAAGTGGATGTAAAGCTGCTATTGAAGCAGAACGTTACCTTTCAGCCAACGGATTACTCTAAAAACAAATCACTAAACTATATTATTATGAGAAGTTTTATCAGAAAAACATTCGCCGCTATCATCTTGATAGGAGGAGCAGCCAGCGTTTGCGCACAGCAGATGCCCCCTCTCCCAACCGATCCGAATGTGCGTATCGGCAAGCTGGATAACGGACTGACTTATTACATTCGTCACAATGCACTTCCAGAGAAACAAGCCGACTTCTACATTGCACAAAAAGTAGGCTCTATTCTTGAAGAAGACAACCAGCGCGGTTTGGCACATTTTCTGGAACATATGTGTTTCAACGGAACAACAAACTTTCCGGGAAACAGCCTACGCGAATATCTCGAATCCATCGGAGTAAAATTCGGTGCGAACCTGAATGCCTATACTGCTATCGACGAAACAGTATACAATATAGCCAATGTTCCTGTTATTCGTGACGGTATCATCGATTCATGTCTGCTAATCCTGCACGACTGGGCAGACGACCTGACACTCGATCCTAAAGAAATTGACAAGGAACGTGGAGTCATACACGAAGAATGGCGTACACGTACAGGAGCTATGATGCGTATGTACGATACCATCTTCCCAAAAATGTTTGCAGGAAGCAAATATGCGTACCGTCTTCCTATCGGTTCAATGGATATTATAGATAATTTCCCGTATAAGGATTTGCGCGACTACTACGAAAAATGGTATCGTCCAGATTTGCAGGGTGTAATTGTAGTGGGTGATATCGACGTAGACCAGATTGAAGCCAAAATCAAGAAAATATTTGGTCCTATCAAGATGCCGAAAGACGCAGCCGAACGTAAATATTTCCCTGTGCCCGACAATAAGGAACCTATCATAGCCATTGCAAAGGATAAGGAACAGCAGGTAAACCAAGTATATGTTTACCACAAGCACGATCCATTCCCTGAAGACTTGAAGAATACAGTCGGTTATTTGATTTACAACTATATGACCAGTGCAGTATCAAACATGCTGAACACTCGTCTTCAAGAACTTACCCAAACCGCAACTCCTCCTTTTATCAATGCCGGAGTAGAAGATAACGACTTCGTCCTTGCTAAGACCAAAAAAGCATTTATGGGAGTTGCTATCTGCAAAGAGGGAGGTATAGAAACTGGTCTTGCTGCTTTAATGCGTGAAATAGAACGTGCACGTCAGTTTGGATTTACAGAAGGAGAATATACCCGAATGAAAGCAGACTATTTGCGCGCACTGGAAAACGTATATAACGAACGCAGTAAAATGAAAAGCGAACAGTTTGTCAGCCAATACGTATCCAACTTCATCAATGGAGATCCAATTCCAAGCATAGAAGACGAATACGCACTTATGACACAAATTGTTCCCAATATACCATTGGACAACGTAAACCAGCTGCTGAAATCATTGGTTACAGACAGTAATACAGTAGTCAGCCTGTTCTGCCCGGACAAACCAGGAGTAAAACTTCCTACAGAAGCCGATATCAAGAAAGTGCTTGCTGATGTAAAAGCAGAAAAGCTGGAAGCATATGTCGACAAGGTTTCAAATGAACCTCTGATGAAAGAAACTCCTAAAGGAGGCAAAGTCATAAAAACAGAAAAAGGACCTTTCGAATCGACCATTCTTACTCTGAACAACGGTGTACGTGTTATCCTGAAGTCTACAAACTTCAAGGCAGACGAAATCAGAATGTCTTCATTCAGCCGCGGAGGAACATCTTTGTTCGATGAAAAAGATGCTCTCCAGTTCAAGCAAATCAATGAAGTTGCAGGCTTAGGTGGTTTGGGCAACTTCAGCATTGTCGACCTGCAGAAAGTTCTGTCGGGTAAGGTTGCATCAGCCTCAGCATCTGTAAACACACTGAGCGAAGCCGTTTCAGGAAAATGTTCTCCTAAAGATCTGGAAACTATGTTGCAGCTGACTTACCTCAGCTTTACAGCTCCACGTATGGATGCAGCAGCATTCGAATCATACAAGAGTCGTTTGAAAGCACAGCTTGCCAATATGGAAGTTAATCCGAACATTGCCCTGAGCGATTCTTTAAGAAAAGAATTGTATGGTGATAATCCTCGTGTTCTTCGTATCAAAGCTGATATGGTAGACCAGACCGATTACCAGAAAATTATGGATATGTACAAAGACCGCTTCAAGGATGCCAGCGACTTTACATTCATTTTCGTAGGTAATATCGATCAGGCAACAGCAACTCCTCTTATTGAGCAATATCTGGGTTCTCTTCCTTCAATCAACCGCAAGGAAGACTTCCGTGATGTAAATCTGGACATCCGTAAGGGTGAGCACAAGAACGTATTCCACAGAGAATTACAGACTCAGAAAGCTACTGTATGTATCATCAGAAGCGGTGAATGCGAATACACATTAAAGAACCAGCTGATGATGAGCATGCTTTCTCAATTGCTTACAATGGAATATACAGAAACCGTACGTGAGGACGAAGGAGCATCTTATGGTGTAGGTGTATCAGGCGATATCAGCTTATATCCGAAAGTAGAAGCCACTTTGCAGATTTCATTCGATACTAATCCGGAAAAGCGTGCTAAGATGAGCAGCTTGATAGACAAAGGTATCAATGATTTTATTGCCAATGGTCCGAAAGCAGAAAACCTGCAAAAGGTTAAAGAATACATGCTGAAGAACTACGAAGCTAACCAGAAAGAAAACGGTTACTGGATGAACATCCTGTATAGCTATTTCTGGGAGAATTCAGATATGGCAACCGGATATGCTGATACAGTAAACGGTATCACAGCAGCCGATCTCCAGCACTTTGCAAAAGATTTCTTCTCACAAAACAACCGCATCGAAGTAAGCATGACTTCAGGCGACACAAAGTAATAACTTAAACCTGAAGATTATGCTCTTCCTGGAAATACGCAGAAACCGGAAGCTCGCCGCCAGGCGAAGCCCGATGTTCGAAAAGAACCGTTTTGCCAAGGTTTTCATGTATTGCGGAATAGCATTTTGGGCAGCATACCTTCTTTTTATAGGGGTAATGCTGCCCTTTGCTTTTCAAGAGAGTTTTCCCGGCATGGAACCTTACCACATCCTCAATCAGGGATTAGTCATCATTCTGGCTATTGACTTTCTGATACGCTTTATGCTTCCTTCTTCCATACAAGAAATCAAGCCATATCTCTTGCTGCCTGTTCCCAAAAGGAAAGTCATATTCACTTTTCTTCTGGATAAACTTTGGCATCCGTTTAATTTCTTCTGGCTATTCCTGTTTATCCCTTTCGCCCTGATTACCATTACACGCTTTTATGGAATAACGGGAGTTATTGGATATGCGGTAGGTATCTGGCTGCTGATGGTAATGAACGGTTACTGGAGCACACTGATATGTACATTAAAACGAGAAAAATTTATCTATTTTCTCGGAAGCATACTCTTTTACGGAATACTGGCCTTACTGGAATTCTTGCCGGAAACAGGCTGGATAAGTACACTCACCATGAATTGGGGAGAAGGTTTCATACTTTGGAATCCGTTGTCTTTCGGTGGAGCAATTGTACTTATCTGCCTGCTCCTATTCATCAATTACATTGTGCAGCTACATTTTCTTTATAAAGAGCTGTCACATACAGAAGATACCAAGATCAAGCATATCAGCAGCTATAAGTTTCTCGACCGCTACGGAAATGTTGGAGAATATATGCGTCTGGAGCTGAAAATGTTTTTCCGCAATAAAGCCCCCCGCAGCCAGTTCTGGGGATTTATCTTCATCATGTGCATGTTTGCGATAGCACTTGCCAGCGACGTTTATGGCGACAGCTACATGAACAATTTCATTTGTCTGTATTGCTATTGCATATTAGGACTGATGACACTGAACCGCATCATGACGTTCGAAGGAAACTATATCGACGGATTGATGGTGCGGAAAGAGAGCCTTTACAATATGCTCCGCGCCAAATATTACCTGCAATGTATCTTTCTGGTCATCCCTTTCCTGTTCAGCCTTATTCCGGTCTGCATGGGTACAATTCCTCTGCTTATGTCGATAGCTTATCTATGTTTTACAATGGGAACCATATTTGCCATGATGATGCAAATGGCAGTCTACAACAACAAGACTGCACCTCTCAACACTAATACCATAGGTAAGCAGCAAGGCAACAACATGTACCAGTCGCTTATCGTGATATGTGCTTTCAGTCTTCCGTTGCTGATAAACAAAGCTCTCACCCTATTCCTCGACGAAACAACCGCCTACATAATACTTATCATATTAGGATTGTCGGGCTTTGTCACACACCGTTACTGGATACACAATATCTATGTCCGGCTGATGAAACGGAAATACCAGAACATGGAAGGATTCAGAAACACCCGTTAATACGAAAACAAAACCATGGATATAACAATAGACCAACTTAAAAAAGTATATGGTACAAAAGTGGCACTCGATATAGACCACTATACCATCCGTCATGGAGAAATAATAGGACTTGTCGGAAACAACGGTGCAGGCAAAACCACCCTGTTCCGTCTCATGCTCGATCTGCTGAAAGCAGACAACGGCTTTGTCCGGATAGGAGAAACAGAAGTCAGCAGCAGTGAAGCCTGGAAAGAAACAACAGGAGCTTATCTGGATGAAAGCTTTCTGATAGACTACCTTACTCCCGAAGAATATTTCTATTTCGTAGGACGCATGTGCAACCTCAACCGCCAGACAGTGGACGAACGTCTGGCAGTCTACGAACGTTTCATGAACGGTGAAATACTGGGACAGAAAAAACTGATCCGCAATCTGTCAGCCGGTAACAAGCAAAAAATCGGAATTCTAGCCGCACTGCTCAACCAGCCGGAACTGATTATTCTGGACGAACCATTCAATTTTCTCGATCCCAGTTCACAGTCGGCATTGAAACAACTTCTGGTAGCCTATAACCAGTCAACCGGAGCAACCATTCTTGTATCCAGCCATAACCTGAATCATACAACAGACATCAGCACTCGCATAGCTCTGCTGGAACACGGTAAGCTGATACGTGACTTAGATAACAGCGACGGCAGCGCAGGAAATGAACTGGAAACCTATTTCGCCGTATAAAAACCTATTTCGCGGCATAAATTCAAAAGCGCAACAAGGCAACCTCTCCCCAACGCCTGTTGCGCTTTTATCATTAAATCCCGTTAAAATAACTACCGGCAACCTTTTAAATAAATAAAAAATAACAGTACAGTTATTCCAAAACCACCCCATTTACTCCGATTATTGTATATTTGTCCAAATGTCAATAAACAAATACATGCACCAAACCAGATACACCATACGTCTTATCTGCTTAATCGGTCTATTGGGCACCCTCCTTTTCTCCTCATGCGGAACACGTGCCCCACGTTACGATTACCGCGAGCTAGCACAAGCCGCTATCCGACTTGACATGGACATAGCCATGGAAGACAATCACCGTCTGTATATAGAATCTTCCCGCTGGATAGGAGTTCCCTACCGTACCGGAGGAAATACCATGAGAGGAGTGGACTGTTCGGGGCTAACATACAACATTTACAAGAAAGTCTACCACAAGCATCTGAAACGCAACTCCGACGACCAGCGAAAAGAGAACTGCCGGAAAGTAAGCAAAGGCAAGCTTCAGGAAGGCGACCTTGTATTCTTTCATAACGGAAAGAACAAACGTACAGCCACCCATGTAGGCATCTATCTGAAAGATAACCGTTTCATCCATGCCAGTACCAGCCGGGGTGTCATCGTCAGCCGTCTGGACGAGCCCTATTACCGCAGAGTATGGATGCAAGGCGGACGAGTAAAAGGTTTATAAAGCAATAGTTATGCCATCTGCCAGACACATAGCAACATATTTGGGGTTACTGTTTCTCACGGTCGAAGCTGTTCCTCTCGCTGCACAGACAGAAAAAGAGGAAGAAGAAATCAAACTGAACGAAGACGTTATCAAAATGATACAGTTCGACTTCGCCCCCAAAGAAAACCCATACAAACCTTTAAACTCTTCGTTAGACAAGAAATGGATGCAGTTTAAAGAAGATCTTTCCATGCCACGCAGCATGATAGATTCTACCCGAGTAAAAAAAATAAAAGGATACATCCGTGCCGAACCTTACACCATCTGGACTAAGTTCGGGGAAAATCCCGTATACGATGTTATGCCCACCATCGAAAAAAAATGGACCATACAGTGGAAACTGAATCCTTTCCGCCAATACCGTGGAGAATATGGCAGAGAAATAAAACCAGTTCCGGGAGAAACCTACCTGTACGTAACTTCTCCCGCAGGTCCCGGTGCCAGCATATCTCTCGACTTCGACAAGTTACTGTTCGAGAGCCTGACCAAACGTGGACGTGCCATTAAGCATAACCGCACCCATGCTACGGCATGGAAAAAATATGCCAGTTACATCCCCACCAAGCAAGACCATGCCGGCCTTGAAAAATATATCACAAAACAAACAGAGAAAACGTCAACTGACAGCATACAGTCTGGCAATGACGAACCCATTCTTTTGTACGACGATTATATCTATCCAGACAATGATTCTCTGAAACTGGAAGCCCCCGAACTGACTCCAGCCTTTCAGCCAGTACCGCTGTTACCCATCTACTCGGCTCAGCCAGATTCCGTAAAACAGCAAACAGCAGAGAAAAAGAAAGAAAAGCAGGAGAAAAAAACAAAAGCCAAGGCTTCACAACCCGAAGCTATCCCCGACTACCAGCGTTACATCAGGCAACGCGCAGCCGAAGACTCCATCCGCCGGCATGAATTTCTAAGAAGAGACAAGAGTAACCGTAATGCATACGATGTAGAGATTCAAACGCGGCGTCTGCGTGAACAACAGAATTAAAACCCCAAGCAGTAAAAAACAAAAAGGTGCGCCATAAACTCAGTCATGACGCACCTTGACAATCAAAGGAAAATATTATTTCTTAAATACAAAATACACAGCCAGTATCAGACATACAAAAGCTGCCAGATGATTCCATTTCAGCTCCATTTTAAAGGCAATCATAGAAAAAATAGTAAATACTGCAAGCGTTATTACCTCCTGAATCACCTTCAGCTGCATGATATCAAACGGACCGCCACTGTCTTTAAATCCCAAACGATTGGCAGGAACCTGCAAACAATATTCAAAAAAAGCAATCGCCCAGCTGAAAGCGATTACTCCAATCAGCGGCAATGCAGCAAACCAGCTAAACTCTTCACGCATTTTCAAGTGTCCATACCATGCAAATGTCATAAAGACATTCGAAAACACCAGCAATACAATCGAATATATTCCTTGTGAAACCATTTTTTAAAGCATTTTTAAATCGGCTGCAAAGATAATCTTTCCCAATGAAAAATAATGAAATTTCAGCAGGATATTTATTTCTATTCATTTCCTGGTCACGCTTAGCGAATATCCATCCGTATAAGCGTGACCTTCATTATCTGTAATTATTATTTCTTATATCGAGCGTAACATCCATATATGTCCGCTTCCCCTCAATATAATCGGCATACAAAGTTTCAGCATCCTTTCCCTTCAAGACACGACACTTGCCACACGATTCACAATCGTGCAAACACTTCCATGCATCAATCACAAACGCCCGTCGTTCTTCTTTGGTAGATTCTTCAATTTTGGGAGGTATCATAACTTATATCTTTTATTTTTAACGGCTGCCATAAAGCACAGGTGCAAATATATCATTTTTATCCAAACAAAGCCGACAGGTCAATGCTGAAATCCAATCCTCTGCCGGGTTGAAGTACCAATACGCTCATTGCGACAAAGCTCAGCAAGCAACAGGAGATCGATCGTATCCTGTCCCGACAAAATAGCATTTACCATATATTTACGACTAATATTTTCTATTTCACCACCCGACAAATCAAACTGAGAAGCAAGCGTACAAGCATCCCTTTCTGTCAGAGCAGGAAACATGGCCTGCCAGATCTGAGCACGAGCTTCCACCGTCGGACGATTAAACTCTACCTTATATAAGAAACGCCGTTCGAAAGCCTTGTCAAGATTTGTTGTAAGGTTAGTCGTAGCAATCATTATACCCTCCAATGCTTCCATTTCCTGAAGAATAATATTCTGTATAGAGTTCTCCATCTTATCTACCGCCCGGGTAGCCCCTTCCATCCGGACACCAAGAATAGCATCCGCCTCGTTGAAAAGCAAAATCGGAGCTAAAGACGTACTCTTGCAGATATTACGATATTTGTCAAAAACTTTTTTCATATTCTGTTCACTCTCACCTACCCAGCAACTCTTGATTTTATCAACATCCACCCGCAGAATATCACGCTCCGTTGCACGCGCCACCTGATACACTGTTTCCGTCTTTCCCGTACCAGGCGAACCATAAAAAAGACAACAGAACCCGGCCCTCATCCCTACATTCCGCAAACGGAACTGCACTTCACTGAAACGTTCTGCCGAAAGTATGGATGAAAGCTCCATAACCTGCTTTTTCTCAGAAACATTATAAACCAGCTTCTTTTCAGGAAACGAATCCCATTTTATCAGATCGCAATCAGACTTAGCATTAACAGTCAGGTTCAACTCCGAAAGCAGGTCCGTCTTGGCATATTCTGTCAATCTAAAACAATCCGAACGTGCCATTCCGTCCTCATTTACGTTTTCAATCAACTTACAGCAAAAGAGTTCCGATGTCCGGCTTCGTAACTCATTTTTACACCAATTAGGAATTTTGTCATTATCATACAAGTTATCTATATCAGAAAAGTTAATGCGGTCATCATTGTTTTCTACAAACAAATGGGCCATATAAATAAACAGCAACCTATTTTCATTAACCAGCCCAAACCTTTTCAATGCCCTAGCAAAATGAGAATCCCGGATATCCCCAAGATACTCCTCTGTTTCTTCAAGGAGCGCTTCATGCGTCAGTTCATCATTATTCATATATTCCATAAGCTCATTGAAGCGGTCGAAAAAACTCTGAAGACCAGTTATCGGTTCTACAACATGTACATAAGGCTGGTTCTTTTTCAAGGCTTTCAATACGTCAACCGGCACACGATAGGTAAATCTATTATAAGAGTGTGAAGCCCGCAAATAATACTTATCTACCAGCACATCAATCTCCGACGAAAGTCGCAGTATCTTAGTAGTACGGCATCCCGTATAAGCTGCTATGTCTGACATACGAATGGAGCTATCCTCACTCTGATCGACGAAGAGTGCCAGCAGCACAGTCTGCATCGACGACAATTTCAGCTTGCGTGCAGCATATTTTATATGGACCGATGCATTTTCAAAGAAATCTGCATCCAGACTGGAATCTTTTGCCAGCTCAACAATATATTCGAATGCTTCCAATATACTTCTGGCACGAGTCTTCGGAATATTCGGCAACACTTCCTTCTGCTGTATCTCATCCAGCAAAATATCTTCATTATCGAAAAGCTGTCTCATCTTTTATACCTGTTTAAGTTTACACCACAAAAGTATGGAAACGATGTACCATTTATCGGTACAAGTTTCCAAGAATTTGCTAACTTTACGGCAACTAACAAAAAAGAATATGACACAACTGCAAAAATATATCTGGCTTATTGATACCATCCGCCGAGCCGGAAAAATCTCTCTCGAAGAAATCTCCAGCCGCTGGGAACGCAACAAAGATCTGAGCGACTACAAACCTTTGAGCCGCACCACCTTCAATCGCTGGAAAGATGCCATATTCTCACAATTCGGAATAATCATCTCCTGTCAACGGTCGGGAGGCTACCTCTATTACATCGAAAATCCAGAAGATATAGACGAGGACGAACTGAAAAAATGGATGCTCGACTCCTTTGCCATAAGCAACCTTATCGGCGAAAACCTTTCACTGAAAGACAGAATTATTGTAAACCAGATTCCGTCGGCCCAGAGTCATCTTGCCACATTGCTTGAAGCCATGCAAGGGAATCGTGTTGTACTAATAACTTATTGCGGATTCAACAAGAAAAGAAGCTATACATTCCCAGTTGAACCATATTGTGTAAAACTTTTCGAAAACCGCTGGTATCTGCTGGCCCATAATGTTTCATACAACAAAATCAGAATCTACGGACTCGACCGGATAGAAAGTCTGGAACTGACAGACAACACATTCAAGCTTCCGAAAGATTTTTCCGCATCCGGATTCTTCTCAACTTACTATGGCATTGTTACCGGCAATGACATAAAACCAGAACGTATCATCATCAGAGCATACCACGACCATATTCCTTATATGAAATCACTCCCCCTGCATGCCAGTCAACGACTGCTGGAAGAGCACGATGAGTATGCCGATTTTGAAGTCTATCTTGCTCCTACCTACGATTTCATCATGCGACTGCTTCATACAGGTGCAATGATTGAAGTTATATCCCCGGCTTCTCTCCGACAGACAATGAAAGAATGGATATCAGATATGTATGAACTGTATAAAAATGATTAACTGTTTCCTCAACAGCAACTATCTACATAAAAACACAGTCGACAGATTCACAATACCTACACCAGGTAACACAATTCAGCCCTCCACCATCTTTTACAAGAGAAGCTATATTTATTTGCTCAACAATACAATTCGGATAATATAATTTAATCTGAGATAGCGCCTGCTCATCCTCCTCTATATTAAAAACAGGCAATACAATTAAATTCCCGACTGTCAAGAAATTGATATATGCCCAGCTACGAGAGTCCTTCTTTTCCACATTATAGGATAACATTTCAATTTCAAACTTTTTAGATAACCTTTTCACTACCTCCTTACTATATTCCTTATCATAGTCCTGATAATTAGTCATCAGCACTGTTGTATCAGACAGTGGCTTGACAATTCCATCCGAATGACCATAAATTTCATATTTATCCCACGGAATAAATACCACTTCGCACTCAAGATGGTTTTGTATTTTCCTTTTTAACCATTTTGAAGATACACCCGAATTCTCATAAAAAACCTTCTCAGTCATAATTGCTTTATCACCAATCTTAACGACATTACCACCATCAATAACCAAAGAAGATTTCTTTACATTAATACCCATATATTTACTCACTTCTATTGAATCTGTAATATATTTACTATCACAAGACTTTTTAAGTAAATAATCTGGTCTATATGTATAGCATAAATATCTGTCTGCATCCAATTGCAGAGGCATATAATCCCGACACCATACATCCTTTGTTGCAGGTATTATACCATAAGCAATACGATGCTTCTTGAATATCTTTATTAAAGCCGTATATACTTCATTATAATCTCTTTCAAGCCATACTGACATATATACGGCATTTGACTTATAATCAGGAATCATACCAATTTTATTTCACTTTAAAATTCCACTTCCTAAGACATTGTCTATACATCTTGTTAGCAGTTGCATCTCCGTCTCCTTCAGAAGCCAGTACCTTTACCACCATATTCCTTTCATCTCTTTTGAATTGAGGCACATTGACTCTCACTTCTGACTCCTCTTCCAACTCAACAAGATTTTCACCATCAACCCATTGTATGCTGAATCCATCAAAAACAGAGAACTGCGAATAAAGTGCATCATATAAATATGTCGGCTTCGTCACAATATCTCCTCTACGATTTCTCTTTAGTTCCAGATAGTCCATACAATAGTTATCCTCTAACTTTTTACTATCATCCATACGAAATTCTCTGATTAATGCTGACATTCGTATAGCATCCTGAGGATTATCTCCTTTCTCAAATGTCATATCAATGCCCGACACATGATTATACAATATTCCCAATGGGAAAAGAGATTTATCCATCTTACCATCATCATTATTTCGATGATAGACAATATAATCTTTGATTTTGTCATCCCTATCGCCCTCTTCATGATAATATATTTCAACACATGTAGGATGAACTTTCACACAAGAATCACTCTGATTTTTCTGTACCAAGAAATAGCCACTTAAGATTTGCTGCGCTACATTTCTAAATATCTCCACTATTTTATTTTCTTTATCAACTCCTTTCAAATCACCAATCTGTGCATGCAAATCTAACGTTTTAACTTCTTCTTTTAAATTCATATTCTTATATAATTAATATATTAATTATCAGCATATTACACACAACAAAGGTATAATATCTTTCTATATAAACAAATACATCGCACAATATTTTTCATTCTCTTAAAATTCTCCCACTGTCAATTTTACAAACAACTCTTCAGACAGTTATCCTTTCTCAACGATATGTGTGATATGCCCACTCATATTTGGAAAAATAACCTCTTCTGCAGCAAACATGAGGAAGTGGTTAATATGTCAGTATTCTGCTTCTTGCTTCCTGCCTGTAAAGCACATGACGTAAACCTAAGAAATTATCTGAATGATGTCATTGCCTGAATGCCCTATTCAAAAAGGCTGTTCATGAGGAACTACTTCCACATAAATTGAAGCTGCAACATCCGGAAAGAGTATTGACAAAATAGCGACTGCAACTATTAGGTTCATAGTGACAGTCGCTATTGTTGTATATAAAGATTTGATACCTGTAGTTTACCGAATGCTTACGATCAACACCTCTTACAACCAAGATTCAACCAAAACAGGATCTATACTTCGTGGCATATCACTAGGATTTACATATTATCAACCACTATGAGTAGCAGCATTTATGAGTATTTACTCCACTGTATTATCTCTGTTAAAAACATAAATACATCATATTTTTGTTTATATTTATTTGATTAGGCTACTTATATGATATGCTATTCAAACACTAGGCTTATTCACATAAGATATGTGATTAGACTAAACATAAATATCAGAGCTCTGATGTCTTCGATGCATTCATAATTGCACTATATGTAGTATATCTTTGATTATATGTAAAAGCACAAGGTTTTCCATTCTTATCAACTGTATCATTTTTAATTTCTGGATTAAAAGTATGAAGATGTTTTAATTTAAAGAACTTTCGAGGCTTATGATTATAATTAGGCTCTTTTTCTTCTAGATACTTCTGTCCAACCAAATTCTCTGTTAAACAAGTAGATTCAATTATATCTTCTATCTCAAAAATATTCTGTATTCTATTCTTGTGATAAAATGCAATATACTTTGCTGGAAGAAAATACCGACCTTCTTGACATGCATAAAAATGATATTTAAGAGCGACATCTTCTCCCCACGCTCCTCCAACTATAATTACTCTTTGATCTTTATCAAGCATTTCTATTGAGGATAAAGCACCATGGTTTGATAATCTACCTTTATTCCCAAATACAATATGATCAACATAAATACAAAATTGATCAATAAGAAACTTAACTAAATTATCTGATGTTTCATAACCTCTGAGTTTCTCAACAATTTTTTGCCAGTTAATCCAAATTATCTCTGAAGCTGCTTCAAGTTCTTGAGGTTTTCTTTCATCAGGAGTAATATATACAACCCATTGAGCATCATTGGGACTAGAGAGTTTTTTATTAGCCTCCAGTTGTTTTTTTCCATGAACAGAATTAAATGCATCTGAAAAAATTTTACTTTCTATAAATATTTTATATTTACAATCACAAGATACAACTCCGTCAGGCCTAGATTCATCTTCTACAACTTGAGGAGACACATTTATTTCATTAGATGGCAAATCAATATCCTCAAAAAGACTACAAACAATGTTATGGCCACCATAATGTAGTACTTGTAAAAGAGCTGCAGTTACTTTATCTTCTGATTTTTTATATTCACTAAATATCGACTGTTCTGAAATTTTCTTAACCATTTTACCTCAATTTTTAATCAAATATTATTAAGCTACTCTTTATGACATTGTATATCGTGTCAAACTTTACATAATTCAGTTTTTAATTAAAGTCGACAAATTTTGATATACGCTTGTAATATAACAATGGTGTTATATAGTCTTTAAAATTTTCCTAACTTACAGGACCTCGTATGATATTACAGACCTCAAACAAGAAATTGTATAAATCTTGTGCTCCTATAAGTTCTTTTTTTATTGTTTTCTTTGCCATTTAGTCATTCATTGATTTTATAAATCTCTGTCAATACATAACTGCCTGTCTTTAACGATCCTTGATATTCTACCAAACCTAAAGGCTCTGATGAGAGTTGCTTGAGAATTCTCTCCAAAGTTACCTTGGAAATATCAATGTTATCCAATAATAATTTACGCTTTATGGAAGGAGTCCTTGATATTGCCAATAACACCAATCGGGCATTATTATTTAAAGCATCATTTATAGCCTCATTTAATGGCTTATTTAATGGCTCAAATCCTCATCAATCATCCTAGTCTTTTTCTCCCCCACCAACTTCTTCACCACCTCCACATCCGCCGGAAGCCAGTCTACAGAACCCAGTTCCTCCCGATTCAGCCAAGCTGCGTTTTCATGCTCCTTCAGCACCAGATGACCGGAACGGACAGAGCACAGAAAGCAGTGCATCGTGAGGTGGAAAGCTGGATAATCACATTCTACTGTAGTGAGGAAGGTATCGACACTGATTTCCGTATCCAGTTCTTCACGTATCTCGCGTTTCAAGGCTTCCTCCCGGCTCTCGCCTGCCTCTATCTTTCCACCGGGAAACTCCCAGTAGTCCTTAAACTCACCATAGCCGCGCTGGGTGGCAAAATACTTTCCTTCACGACAAATTATTGCTGCTACAACTTCTATCTGCTTCATCTCAATATGTAAACTATTTTTCCCTTCAAAATTCAATACTATCTCCTTCCCTGCTGATGCACCAGAAAGGAATGTTTTTAGCATCTGTAAACTCTTTCATACGCCAGGCTGACTCGAATCCACTTGCCACAAAGTGCATGGGAACGAGCAGTCCTACCTGAAACGTGTCGATAAACTGACGGGCGCCACGGGTATATCCGTTACCGATACGGCCGTCTACCGGAAACATTGCCACGCTGAAAGTGTCCGTTATTTTTCGGATGTCTTTCAGTTCTCCCAAAAAGCGTTTTTCTTCTTTCTCGGGATTGACATCGATACCGAATTCGGCGCTGTAGACCAGCCCGCCCCGATAATCATCGGTCAGGAAACGGGCGTACCAGTTATTCAGGTCGCCTGCATGGAAGATACGCCTGCCATCAGTTTCCACTATCCACGACACACCGCTGTCGTTGCTTCCAGTTGCCGCCACACGAATCAGTCCGTCGCTCCATGTACCTCCTTTAGCAAGCCAGACATCGGCTTCTTCTTTCTGTGCCCGGCGATGTTTCAGGATATCTTTCGAGAGGATATAAATGATGTCGGACCTTGTTTGCCGCCACGAAAAGATTTCTCGGTTGAAATGGTCTTCGTGAAAATGACTGGAGAACACGTACACCGGCTTCTCAGTTTTTAGCAGCTGAGGTACAATGCCCTCCGGGTCCATCCAGTAGTCGAATATCAGGATGCACCGATCTGTTTCGATGGCAAAGCCACTGTGAAAAATATATGTAAGTCTCATTTTTTTACTATTGTATATCGAAATAATGCAAGGTTTATATCATCCTTGACTGAATGAGTGCGAATATAGTAATTTTCTCTCGATTCCGCCTCTGTGAAACAAAAGCAAACAGTCTTAAAAAAACGCTTAAAAGAGCAAGGGGAAAGCTAAAACCTGTTACAACAAACCAATATTATTTTTAACTTTAAGGCAGTTTATACAAACAGACATAGGCAAGAACAAATAGGACACAAAAAATGAAAAAAGGAATATTATTACTTGCTTTCCTGCTGGCTATATGCTGCGGAAGCGGACTATATGCCCAAAATGTATCGTGTAAAAGTTATTTTGAGGTAGTAGAGACAAACGATGAAAATCACCGGCTGGACGAAGTTGCAATTTATCCGCCCGTATTCGGAACGTTGCCTGAGGGAAAAAGACTGAAAATAAAAGTCTGCAACAACGACGAAAAGAAGCTCAAAAAAGCATTCTTTTATGTATATTACAAAAACAAGAGGGTAAGCAAGCTCCTCCTTCCTGACTTGAAAAAAGGTGAAACGTACGAATTTTGTGTAAATATCCACTCGAAAATGACCAGAAAAGACAGACAGGAATTACTCTTTAAAATAAGAAGAGGAAAAACGTATATAAGTTACCGGATAGCTCAGCCTCACAACAAGAAAGGGTATTGATAAAAATAATTGCGTACACTTTCTGCCAGACAGCTACAATTTATATCATCCATATCAATTTACTTTTTGTCAAAATGACATTTCTGCCTTTTGAGAATCTCTTTTTCGGTTACTCCCCGGGGTGCTGGAATTTATTTCTGATTCTCATAAGGCAGATTTTTTTCAGAAAGCAAGCAAAGCAGCTAAACTGGCAGATGTATTTTTCCGATAGTGCCTCAGCAGATTGCTTTCAAAGAGAATGGACCTATAAAAACTGACTTTCTGCTAAAAGAAAAACAGTGTTTGAATGTCTTTAAGAGATAAAAAAGATCTTTCCAGAGTGTCCATATAGGCCCTTTTTCACCGCAATATGGGAATAGAGGAAAAACATCAGGAAGTTTTTATTTTTTTCCGGCATCTTTTCATTAATCTTTCAGCATGTTTTTGCTGTTTTTTCACCGTCTTTCTTTGCCTCATTTACTGCTATAAAGCATCTTTCAAGAGTGAAAAACGAATAAAAATCTCCTTATATTACTGACGGAAGGGGAATTTTCTCCGGACAGCCTATTGAATAAATAAAAGGAATACTTACAAAAAGAAAGTAAAATATCGGAATCACTAAACAACACTCTCCACTAAAAGCACAAAATCACCAGCCATATCAATAGAGAAGCCACAGCTACAATGGTAATAAATATTAACTTTCCTCGAAAATAACTCTTTTGTTCCCACGCAGTCCGTACTTCTGTTTCGGCCTGAATCTGTTCTAGTTTTTCGGGTGAAATGTCGGACGAACGACGCTTGCCGGTAAGTCCCAGCAAACGACCATGAGTTTCGCTCATACGTTTTTTGCCGACTTTTCGCAGTTTGCGGTTTTCCTTATCGCGCTGCATCATATCGTTTATACATCCTAAAGTTCCCATAGCAGCATACATTTAACCAACTGCCTGAAGATAAGGATTTTTCTCTTCATTCACAAGAAAAGAACGATAAAGGTGTATATCTGTTTTCAGTGTATCTTTTTCAGAATGTTCTTTCTGGCAACTCTCAAGGCGGGAGTTAACGGGGAGGTATCGTCCAGCATCTCGAGTGCGGAACTGAATTCAGCCAGAAGCTCGGGATATAATCTGCATAGAAGATAGGAAAGCTTCATGCTTAGCGCCCGGACTCCTACGGAGCTTCCGGAAGATATCATCTGGTTCATGCAGAAATCGAGAAAATCGGTACGGAGATTGTCTTCACATAATGGCTGGGCTGCAAGCAGCGTCAGCAGTAACCGGCGTTTTGTTTCGCTGGATGTACTCATGGCTTCTTGCATCAGTTCGTCGCATTTGGGGTATAACCAGCCTTGATAGACTGCATCGAGATGAGTGAACAGCCAGGCTGCATTATCAGCAACTCTTTTCTCGCTGTCGAAGAGCAGAGTGTAAAGCTGTTCGAGTAAGGAATGATCTTCGCAGCACTGGATAACATGGCACAACTCATGAATGTCATTTTCGTGGATTCGCCCAAGAAGTCTGTTGCGAAGATTGTGGGAGTTGTCAGTCTCTGCCATATTTACATGCATTTTTTAATTGCTTTCCGGCAACGGTTCAGCACTTTCTCTCCTGCCGGATGCTGTCTGGTTCCACCAAGTTCAATAGCCGATACGACTTTGAAACCGCTCCATTTTAAGATCTCACGCATAGCTTTTATTGCGCCACGGCTTTGCCCAAACAGGATATTGAAAGGGAAAGGTGTAGTGCTTGTACTTATCAATATGGCTTTTTTGCCTTTATGAAGCGGCAGAGGCAGCCCATGGGTATCTTCTCCTATCATGCCGTATACGATACGATCGAAGATGATTTTCAACTGCCCAGGCATATTTCCCCAATAGCAGGGTGCTCCTACAACCAGCACATCGCAGCTTTTTATGGCAGCAAGTACACACTGTGCATCGTCTTCGGGCAATACACAATGGTGGGTTTCACGGCAGGTCATACAGCCGGTACAGGGTTTTACCTGCAATCGGGAAGCTAAGATGGTAGTGACTTCTGCTCCTCTTTGTTCTGCTTCCTCGCGAATGGCATCCAGCATGGCAGAGATATTTCCGTGAATGCGCGGGCTTCCGTTGATAATCAAAATGTTCATGAGAAGTGGAGATGTATTTATAATTGCAGATTGCTGTGTATTATGCTTTCATGGCACGCAATGCCTTGCATAACTGATCGGGGCAGGAAGTAGATTTGTTGCCGCAATGGATTCCTTCCAACCGGCTGATTACATCGTCTACTTTCATTCCTTTGACAAGAGAACTGATTCCTTTCAGATTTCCGTTGCAGCCTCCTGTGAAATGTACGTCTGTGATGATGTCATTTTCTACCTCTATCTCGATATTACTGCTGCATGTACCTTGTGTTCTGTAATTTATTTTCATGATGTTGAAGTTTTTGCTGCTATAAAAAAACATTCCGGACAAAGCCGGGCATTCTTATAATGGCTGTTTTCACTGCCTGCTCTGCCGCTTTATCCGGAATGAAATGATGGGTAATATTATTCTTCTACCTCTTCAGGTTTCATGTTTGTATATACAGTCTGAACGTCATCAAACTCTTCCAGACGTTCTATCATCTTGTCGATGGTTTCACGCTGTTCAGGAGTTACATCCTTCAAGTCGTTAGGAATGTATGTAAAGTCACCACCTACATCTTCGAAACCACATTCTTCCAGATGCTTCTGAATTGCTGCGTAGCTCTTCGGATCACCATAGATAGTAATTGTACCTTCTTCCGGATCTTCATCGAATTCGTCTTCTACGTTGTAGTCAATCAGATCGAGAATCAGTTCTTCCATGTCTACACCATCTTTCTTCTTGAATGTGAAGACACATTTGTGATCGAACAAGAAAGCCAAAGAACCAGTTGTTCCCAAGTTTCCGCCGAACTTGTTGAATACAGAACGTACATCGGCAACGGTACGTGTTGTATTGTCTGTCAGTGTATCAACAAATACAGCAACTCCGTGAGGACCGTATCCTTCGTATGTCATTCCTTTGTATTCGCTCTGGTCTTTACCCATTGCGTTCTTGATTGCGCGTTCGATATTATCCTTCGGCATGTTTTCGCGCTTACAAGTTGCGATAACTGAACGTAATGCCGGGTTGTTTTCCGGTTCCGGACCGCCAGCTTTTACAGCAATAGCAATTTGTTTACCCAGTCTTGTAAATGTTTTGGCCATGTGACCCCATCTTTTCAGCTTAGTAGCTTTTCTATATTCAAACGCTCTTCCCATTGGATTTATGTTTTAATATGTTTTTTATAATTGTTGTTTTCTTAATTATCTCAGTTTGGCATCCAGCTTGTTCTGCAAGTTAGCAATCAGCTTCTGCATTACCTTGTCGATCTGCTTGTCGTTCAGTGTAGCATTTTCATCCTGAAGCATGAAGCTTACCGCATAACTCTTCTTGCCGGCTTCCAGATTCTTACCTTCGTAAACGTCGAACAGTTCTACGCTCTTCAGTAATTTCTTATCTGTTTCGTAAGCTATCTTTTCGATTTCGGCAAATTGTACCTTCTTGTCGATCAGCAAAGCAAGGTCACGTTTTACTGCCGGGAATTTAGAAATTTCTTTATAAGCTACCGTATTGTTCTTGATAGCTTTCATCAGTTCTTTCCAGTTCAGGTCGGCATAATAAACTTCGTTGTCGATATCGAAGGCTTTTTGTATTTTCTTATGCAGCACACCGAAAGTTGCCAGCAATTTACCTCCACGTGTATGTACTGATATAGCTACAGAATAAATATCGTCGGTCAGGTTTCCGAATACCAGTCCACCGAAGTTTACTCCCAGACGACGGAAGATATTCAATACGTATGCTTTCAACTCGTATACAGAAGTGTTTTCATCAGGATGTGCCCAAGAGTTGCTTACACGCTTACCGGTAATCCACAAGCCTAAATGCAGTTCTTCTGAATAAGCAGCAAGAACTTTTTCCGGATTCTTCTTTTCTGCATTGAAGTGATAGCAGTTACCGAATTCGAAGAACTTCAGGTCAGCATTCTTACGGTTAGCGTTGTGCTGGATACTTTCCAAACCACCGAACAACAGTGTAGCACGCATTACGTTAAGGTCGTTGCTCAATGGATTCATCAACTGCACCAGATTTTCAGGCTTGTAAGTTTCCAAACCTTCGTAGTAAGTAGCAGCAGTAAGAGAGTTGTTCATTATTTCATTGAATCCACAACCAACCAGCTGTTCTGAAACAAGATTCTGAAGTTTTACAGACTTGTCTACATCGCCTTTTACGCTTAAGCTTGACTTCACAGATGTAGGTATTTCTACATTGTTGTAACCATAGATACGAAGAATGTCTTCTACTACGTCGCACGGACGCTGAACATCTACACGATATGCCGGAACCAGCAATGACAGTCCTTCGGGTGTTTCACCAGTGATCTTCATTTCGAGGCTGGTTACAATGCTCTTGATTGTTTCTGCCGGAATAACTTTTCCGATTAAAGCGTTAGTATATTCATAAGAAAGCTCTACCGGGAAGTCTGCTATAGGTGCAGGATAGTTGTCTTTTATTTCGGATGCAATCTCACCGCCGGCAAGTTCTTTTACCAGCAGGGCTGCTTCTTTCAGTGCGTAAATAGTACCATTAGGATCGATACCACGTTCGAAGCGGAAAGAAGAGTCTGTGCTCAACCCGTGACGGCGTGCAGTCTTACGCACCCATGTAGGATGGAAATATGCACTTTCGAGGAATACATCTTTTGTTGTTTCTGTAGTTCCAGAATCGAGTCCACCGAATACTCCGGCGATGCACATCGGTTCTTCTGCATTACAGATCATCAGGTCACGGTCGGAAAGCTTACGTTCTACTTCATCCAAAGTAACGAACTTAGTTCCTTCGGGACAAGTTTTTACTACAATCTTACCGCCTTTAATCTTGTCAGCATCGAAGCAGTGCATCGGCTGACCGTATGCATGAAGAATGTAATTGGTAATATCGACAATATTGTTGATAGGACGTACACCGATAAGACGCAGTTTGTTTTGCAGCCATTCGGGACTTTCCTTTACTGTTACGTTCTTGATAGCAACACCTGCATAACGGGGACAAGCTTCAGTGTTTTCTACCACAATATCAATGTTCATATCGTGATTGTCGACCTTGAATGCATCTACCGAAGGACGTTTCAATGTTGCCTGACGTCCGTTCTGAATCAACCATGCATACAAATCGCGTGCAACGCCATAGTGAGAGCAGGCATCCGAACGGTTAGGAGTAATATCTACCTCCAGCACGTAATCGCTCTTGATATTATAATAGTCTTTGGCAAGAGTTCCCGGTACAACGTCTTCAGGAAGTACAATGATACCTTCGTGGCTTGTACCGATACCGATTTCGTCTTCAGCGCAAATCATACCGTTCGACTCAACGCTGCGAAGCTTTGACTTCTTGATGGTAAAGCACTCATCACCGTCGTACAGTTTGGTTCCGAGTGTTGCAACTACTACCTTTTGTCCGGCAGCTACATTTGCAGCTCCACAAACAATCTGAACAGGATCGCCCTGTCCCAAATTAACGGTAGTGATATGCATGTGATCTGAATTTGGATGCGGTTCGCAAGTCAGCACTTCGCCGATAACAAGCCCTTCCAATCCTCCTTTTATCGATTGAACTTCTTCTACATCGCCTGTTTCCAGCCCAATGGAAGTAAGTGCGGCTGCCACTTCATCGGGTGTCAAATCGAAGTTGACATATTCTTTCAGCCAATTATACGAGATATTCATATATGTATAGTTTTATGTATTTCTTAAATTGTCGTGCAAATGTAATATAAATATTTGGGATAGAATATGAGTGCAGGGAGTTTTTTACGTTCACTCAAAGACAGATATCCAAATAAATTACTTTATTTTCCGCCTTCTTATCATACGGATGTACGCATCAGAACGGCACATCCGGAACCGGAGCGCCAAACGGATTTTCGGGTTGCGGAGCCATCTCTACTGGAGGAGGAACAAACGATTGTCCGCCGCCGCTGTTTATTTTCGAACGGAGTACAGGAGCTGCACTTTCTTCACCCGGCATCGGCACGATCATTTCGTCATCCGGATTCTGGAAGCGGGCAAACTCGCCGCGGAAGCGTAACAGCACATCGCCTACCGCACCGTTACGATGCTTGGCAATAATGATTTCTGCCATACCGTGAAGGTCGTTTCCTTTTTCATCGGTATAAATCTTATAATACTCCGGACGGTGAATGAAGCATACCATATCGGCATCCTGCTCGATGGCTCCCGATTCACGCAAGTCGCTCAACTGAGGACGCTTTCCGTCGATACCTTCACGGCTTTCCACACCACGGTTCAACTGACTCAGGGCGATGATAGGGATATTCAACTCTTTGGCAAGTCCTTTCAACGAACGTGAGATGGTACTTACTTCTTCCTGACGGCTTCCGAATGACATACCGCTGGCATTCATCAATTGAAGGTAGTCGATAATGATAATCTTTACATCGTGTTCACGTACAAGTCGGCGTGCTTTGGTTCGCAACTCAAATACAGACAAGGAAGGTGTATCGTCAACATAAAGCGGAGCATCGTACAGTTCCTTTATCTTATAGTCGAGCTGTCCCCATTCGTAAGGAGCGAGCTGACCGCTCTTGATTTTCTCACCGGGGATCTCGCACACATTCACAATCAGACGGTTCACCAACTGTACGTTACTCATTTCCAGAGAGAACAATGCAACGGGAACTTTATTGTTTACGGCCATATTCTTCGCCATAGAGAGTACGAATGCTGTCTTACCCATCGCCGGACGGGCAGCAATAATAATAAGGTCGGAATTCTGCCAGCCGGAAGTCATCTTGTCGAGCTGATGGAAACCACTCGACAAACCACTCAAACCGTCGGTTCTTGCCGCTGCTTTCTGAAGCATCTCATACGCTTCCTGAATGACAGGATTAATCTGCGTATAGTCTTTCTTCATGTTCTGCTGCGAGATTTCGAAGAGTTTTCCTTCGGCTTCCTGCATCAGATCGTCTACATCCTGAGTCTCGTCGAACGCCTTTGTCTGGATGTTGCTGGTAAAAGAGATCAACTCGCGTGCCAGAAACTTTTGGGCGATGATACGAGCATGATATTCGATATGGGCAGAAGAAGCTACCTTACCACTTAACTGAGTGATATAAAAAGGTCCTCCCACTTCGTCCAGGTCACCACGCGAACGAAGCTGTTCTGTCACCGTCAGGATATCAATCGGTTTTTGCTGTATTGCCAGATCGGTAATCGCGGCGTAAATCAACTGATTGCGGTGTTCGTAAAAAGACTCGGGACGGAGGATTTCACTGACTAGCGAATATGCATCCTTTTCAATCATCAATGCACCCAGCACAGCCTCCTCCAGTTCGGGAGCCTGTGGCTGCAAATGTCCGTATTCATCAACCGGCTTCGTTTTGGTAGCCTTCGGGACACGGGTAGTTCTTCTCGTTTCTGCCATTTCTCTCTTTTAGATTTTAATTGTGCAAAGATAGAAAAAATGATTCTTATTTCCATAATGGCGGGCATGCCAAACTTTATTGTACATGGCACAGGCTATAACGTTTTACCCTCATCTGATGTATATTTTCCGGAAATGGATGCAGATTTTAAAAACTTTACACTATCTTTGAAAAAACAAAATTTAACGATATGATTACTTTTCCTAATGCAAAAATAAATCTCGGACTAAACGTCGTAGAGAAGCGTCCGGACGGATACCATAATCTGGAAACTGTCTTTTATCCTATCAAGCTGCAAGATGCGCTGGAAGTGAATCGTCTGGAAGGTTCTGATCTTCCTTACAAGATTCATACAAGCGGAACTGTTATCGAAGGAAACCTTGAGGATAATCTGGTTATTAAAGCATACAATCTGCTGAAAGCAGAAAATTACCAGATGCTTCCGGTAGACATTCATCTGTTTAAGCACATTCCGACTGGTGCCGGATTGGGTGGCGGATCGGCTGATGCTGCTTTTATGATAAAACTGCTGAATGAAAAATTCAAACTTGGAATAAGCGAAGAGAAAATGGAAGAATATGCTGCACGCCTGGGAGCAGACTGCGCATTCTTCATCAAGAACAAACCGGTCTTTGCGTCTGGTATCGGAAATATATTCGAACCTATAGAGATTTCACTGAAAGGTTATTATCTCGTACTAGTAAAACCGAATATATTCGTCTCTACACGTGATGCTTTTGCATGTATTAAACCTCAACATCCGGAAGTTTCATTGAAAGAGATTATCAAACGCCCGATAGAAACATGGAAAGACTGTATGAAGAATGATTTTGAATACAGTGTATTCCAGAAATATCCGGAAATCGCAGCTATCAAAGATAAATTGTACGATCTGGGAGCAGTCTATGCTTCGATGAGCGGATCAGGATCGGCTGTTTATGGTATCTTCAAGGAAGCGATAGAGAACGTAGATGAAAAATTCGGCGAATGCTTCTGCCGTCAGCGTGAACTGGAATAATTTTTTGTATGACAGACTTCATAGACGATAAAATACATTATCTGAATATTGATTCCGACGGAAGCTCTATTCCGTCGGAATTTACTTTTCCGTTTCATTATACTCCTCACCCATTAACTGTCAAGGCTGCGCATGAGGTGCAGAATTATATAGCTTCACGAACAGACTGGACTGAAGAATTGTCAGCAGGAAAAATGTTCGGGGTGCTGATTGTGCAGACTCCTGATGAAAAAGTCGGCTATCTGGCTGCATTCTCCGGGAATCTTGCAGGCAGTAACTTACACCAGTTTTTTGTACCTCCCGTATATGATCTGTTACAGCCAGACGGTTTCTTCCGCATCGAAGAAGCAAACATTTCTGCAATCAACAAACAGATTAAGGAACTGGAAGGTAGCCAGCAACTGAAGGACATGCGCTCAAGGCTGGCGGCATGTCAGGCTCAAGCTAGCCAGACATTGACTGACGCCAAACAGCAAATGAAAGAAGCTAAACTCGCGCGTGAACAACGGCGTGCTGAAGGTATCAGTGAAGAAGAGCAGAAAAACCTGATCCGTGAGAGTCAGTTTCAAAAGGCTGAATACAAACGGCTGGAGAAAAAGCTGAAGGAAGAAACACAGCAGCAGGAGGAAGAGCTGAAACATATGGAGCAGCTGATCTGTCAATTGAAACAGGAACGCAAAGTACGTTCTGCCGCCCTGCAACAAAAGCTGTTCGAACAATTTCGTATGCTGAATGCCAAAGGAGAAGTAAAAGACTTATGTGAGCTATTTAAAGATACACCACAAGGAGCTCCTCCAGCCGGAACAGGTGAATGTGCGTTACCCAAGCTGTTGCAATATGCTTATCTGCACCAACTAAAGCCACTTGCTATGGGAGAATTTTGGTGGGGGAAATCACCTAAAGAAGAGATAAGGCATGCAGGGCACTTCTACCCTTCTTGTAAGGGAAAGTGTGAACCCATTCTGAAACATATGCTTGTCGGCTTGCAAGTGGAAAAGAACCCATTGGCAGAAAACATACACCAGGACACAAAGCCTGAAATTGTTTATGAGGACGACTGGCTGGTTGTGGTCAACAAGCCTGCCGGTATGTTATCCGTACCCGGCAAAGAAGCACTGAACTCAGTATACCAGTTTCTGCACGAGAACTATCCGGAAGCAACAGGTCCAATGCTTGTACATCGGCTGGATATGGCAACATCCGGCTTACTGCTTGCAGCAAAAGACAAAGATACGCATCAAAAGCTACAGGCTTTATTTTGCGGAAGAGAGATTAAAAAGCGTTACACAGCTGTGCTGTCTGGCATAGTCAACACTGATGAAGGAACTATCAGCCTGCCGCTTTGTCTGAACTTTCACGACCGCCCGCGACAAATGGTAAGTTTCGAATATGGCAAACCAGCCATCACCCGCTACAAGGTGCTGGAACGGAAAAACGGGAAAACGCTGATAGCGTTCTATCCGTTTACCGGACGTACCCATCAACTGCGCGTACATGCTGCTCATCCACAAGGACTGGCCTGTCCCATTGTGGGCGACGAACTGTATGGAAAACGTGCAGACCGACTATATCTTCATGCCGCCGAACTAAGCTTTATCCACCCTGTGAACGGAGAAGATATTACAATCTGCCGCGAGGCTGACTTTTCTCTTGAATAAACAGGAAATACTAAAATTTGTTATTCCTGATAAACCTTTCTGCTTTCTTTCTATCATAACACCAGAAAGCGCGCTAAAAATGATTTTAGTATAAACCCAAATTACAACAACAATGAAAACAAAACGTTTATTCACAGCACTGATGATGGCTACCATGATGAGTTGCGGCATAATATTGGCACAACCCGGTCAGAAAGAAAAGAAATTTACACCGGAACAACGGATCGAAATGCAAGTAAAGAAAGCACAGAAACGTCTTCTTCTGGATGAAGAAACTGCTGCAAAATTTGCCCCGTTGTACAAAGAGTATCTGGAAGCTATGAAACAATGCAAGCCGGCTCCAAAGCAACTACAGAAAGGAGAAAAGAAAGAATTGACTGATGCAGAAATAGACCAGATGATGCAAGACCGCTTTGCTGCTCGCAAAAAGCTTGTGGAAACTCAGGAAACCTATTACAAGAAGTTTAAAAAGATCCTGAATATCCGTCAGGTAGAAGTTTTATTCAAAGACAACGGTCCTAAACGTCCTCATCGTCCTTGTATAAACAAGCCTCAGTGCCCACAAGGCCCTAAAGCTAAGATGGGAGAAGCTCCGGCACCTTGCAAGCAATGTCCGGCTTCACAAAAGTAAGTATTTACTCATGCAAGATTGATAACTTTGAAAATAGTATCAGCCTCCGGCGTAACTCACTGGAGGCTGATTTTTTATTGTCACCCGCTCCGTTTAAGGTCTTCTTCATCCTGTTTCGGAGCAGCCATATTTATTTAATATTTCCCGTCAGAATTAATACGCATGATCGTCTTCTTTCATTTCGTCTACCGTAATCGGCTTGCTGTCTATAGCTCTCCATGCATAAACTATGTAAGCCAAAACAAACGGTACGAGAATAGAAACATATGCCATAGTGGTCAGCGTAAATTTACTGGAACAGCTGTTGGCAAGCGTCAGCGAACTCTGCAAATCGGCTGTTGAAGGATAATAAGCGGTATGGTTATATCCCACACAAAGTAACAATGCCAATACGGTAAGCACCGTACCTGTTCCTGCAAACCAGATGCCCTTCGTATATGTAGCACTGAGAATACTTTTTACCAGACCAAACAATACACCGATAACTCCCACCAAAAACAATATCAGCAGATAAGGCATAGCCAGCAAATTGTTGAAGTATTTATAAGGTTCCATAACAATGGTCTGTGTTTCTGCATCTACAGCAAACCCATCCTTCAGCAACGTACGGATAACAAAAGCCAGAAAAAACAACAGGAAAGGTACTGCATCTGAAATCAGCTGGCGCCGGCAACGAAGAATCAGTCCTTCATGACGAATATTATTGATGAAATACATATTACCCAACAGACGTGCCAGGAAAAATACAGCCAGCCCTAAAATCAAATTCCAAGGATCACCAAAAGCGTCTAATCCATGCCAGCCGTTTGCCCAGCGACTGATGACAGGCATCATTTCATTGGCCATATTAGCTTTTCTGACAATGAAGTTTGAGCCATTGAAGAATGTAGCCACAGCCGCTCCCAGCAACACAGGTCCTACAATTCCATTTATCACCAGAAAATACTGATAAGTACGCTTACCCAGCAAATTACCTAACTTTGACTGAAACTCATAAGAGACAGCCTGTAGCACAAAACTGAACAGAATAATCATCCATAGCCAATATGCTCCCCCGAAGCTTGTACTGTAAAACAAAGGGAAAGAGGCAAAAAAGGCTCCTCCAAAAGTTACCAGTGTAGTAAAGGTAAACTCCCATTTACGACCGGTAGAATTTACCATCAAAGTCCGCTCTTCTTCCGTCTGTCCTAAACGAAACAGTAAAGAGTTTCCTCCCTGAACAAACAGCAGAAATACCAACAAAGCTCCCAGCAAAGAAACCAGAAACCACCAATAGTTCTGTAAAAAAATATATGTTGAATCCATAAATTCTATTATTTAAGTAATAGTTGACTTATCGTTTATTTACACCTCTTCCGGACCTTTCTTGATAGCTTTCAGCATAATACCTATTTCAGCAATCAACAGCACTGTAAACATAATCAGGAAGATGAAGAAAGTTGTCTGTACCGAACCGGTTTCCAGTCTGGAAATTGCAGCATTCACAGGAAGCAGGTCTTGTATAGCCCAAGGCTGGCGTCCTACTTCGGCAACAATCCATCCGGCCTGACTGGCGATATAAGCCAACGGAATACTCCAAAGTGCAATCCAATGCAGCCAGCTGGCTTTCGACAACTGATGTTTCCATGCCAGAACCAATATCAAAATAAAAAATGCAATGAAATACATGCCCAGTCCAACCATTACACGGAATGACCAGAACGACAACCATACATTCGGAACGATCGAATTAGGATCTTTTATATATCCATATCCGAAATAAGGCATGTTTTCATCCAGCACCTGACGGGCACGCTGCATACCGTCCTCATCTTTTTCTTCCTTTGCCTGACGGAAATCGGCAAGGGCACTGATAGCCAGTTTTCCTCTTTCCATTTTTTCCATAACAGAAAGTGCCTGAGAACCGTCTGGAAGCGTATATCCTCCCAACAAAATATTATTGATTCCCGGAACATATCCAGCTACATCATGCGTTGCCAGGTATGACAACATTTCTGGAATCTTAAGACTGCCTACCACAGTAAGCGGTTCATGAGTACCTCCATCGTAAAGAGCTTCCATAGCAGCCAGTTTCATTGGCTGATACTTGGCTACCTGATAAGCAGATTTATCACCGGAAAAAGCAGTAACCAACGCTGCAAACAATCCCACTCCTGCCGCAATCTTAATACTGGCCACAGCAAACTCCTTTTCACGTTTACGCAACAGATACCACGCACTGACACCGATAACAAACACTGCTCCCAATATCCAACTGCTGAGCACTGTATGCAAAAACTTCATAACAGCTACTGGTGAAAAGGCTACCGAAGCAAAATCCATCATCTCGTTGCGCACTGTTTCGGGATTAAATGCCATACCTACCGGATACTGCATCCATGAGTTGGCAACCAAAATCCACCAGGCAGAGAAAGTTGCCCCCAATCCGGTCAGCCAGGTAGACGCCAGATGAAACTTTTTGCTCACTTTATTCCACCCAAAAAACATTACGGCTATAAAAGTAGCCTCCATGAAAAACGCTACGATTCCTTCAATGGCCAGAGGAGCTCCGAATATATCTCCTACAAACCACGAATAGTTGCTCCAGTTGGTTCCGAACTGAAATTCCAGAATCAGTCCGGTAGCAACTCCCACCGCAAAATTAATTCCAAACAACTTCATCCAGAACTTGGCTGTCCGCTTCCAGAATTCATTGCCGGAAACATAATAAAGTGTTTCCATTAACCCCATAATAACAGCCAATCCCAACGTTAGCGGCACAAATAGCCAATGATACATGGCAGTTAAGGCAAACTGGGCTCTTGACCAATCCACCATCGATGTGTCAATACTTTCTAACATAAATTTCTAGTTTTATTTAATAATTGAATTACTTGAACGATTTATAAGCTCTGAACCTACATACTGCTGTTTTTCTTCATCCGTTTTATCCTTCAGAAAAGAAGGAAAGAAAAATAGCTTCAGAATAAAAAACATAATAAAGAGCTTGACCAAAATCAGCATCCAGAGCGTACGGCCGAGCGTCATTTCCCGAAATCCATCCCGATAAAACTCCCAAATTCGAATGATACAGTTTTTAATCATAGTTTATTTTTATAATGATTACAAAGTAAAGTCTTTTATCGGTAAAAAACAAGCCTTTGTCTTGATAAAATCAGGGTTAATCTAGTTCATTTGAGCCGATATATAGTATAATGTATTTTTGCATTAGAAAATTAAATAAACAGAATATGAAACAACAAGCACTATGTTTAATTGCAATCCTTTCGGCAGCCTCTCCTCTTTATGCCCAGGAAGAGAAAGAATGGACTCTGGAAGATTGTATCAATTATGCACTTGAGAAAAACATTCAGTTGCAGCAGAATAAGATCTCGTTGCAAGAGAGTGAAATAGATGTAAAAAGTGCAAAGGCTAATCTTTTCCCAAGTTTATCATTCAGCACTGGGCACAACATGATCAACCGCCCTTATCAGGAACAGAGTGCTACGGTAAGCGGCACGGAAATTATTACCAGTGATAATAAGACGACCTACAACGGGAACTACAGTCTTAATGCTCAATGGACGCTATGGAATGGCGGCAAGCGACTGAACACCATCAAACAGGAAAAAACAAACCGGGATATTGCTGGGCTTGCCGTTACAGAAACCGAGAATACGCTACAAGAAGAAATAGCCAAATTGTTTATTCAGATTCTATATGCAGATGAATCTATCAACATAAACAAAAATACGCTAGAAGTGAGTACTGCTACATTCAACCGGGCTCAAGAATTATTCAAAGAAGGAAGTATCTCTAAAGCAGACCTTGCACAACTTGAAGCACAGGTAAGCAATGACAAATATCAGCTGGTTACTGCCGAAAGCTCCTTGCGCAACTATAAATTACAACTGAAACAGTTATTGGAACTGGATGGTACAGCAGAAATGAAGCTGGCACTTCCCACACTGAACGATGAGCACGTGATGGAAGTATTGCCAAGCCAGACAGACATCTATCAGACTGCACTGGCTACCCGTCCGGAAATCCAAAGCAGCCAACTGAGCATTGAAAACGCTAAATTAGGTATTTCGGTTGCTAAAGCTGGATACTATCCAACTATCAGTTTATCTGCTTCCAGCTCAAGTACGACAAACAGCGCCAGTACTAATAACTGGGCACAGCAGATGAAGTACGGCTGGAACAATATGATAGGAATCAGCTTAAGCATCCCCATATTCGATAACCGACAGAACAAGAGCAACGTACAGAAAGCAAGATTACAATACAGCAACAGCCAGTATGAACTGCAAAGCAAACAAAAAGAATTATACAGCACGATAGAGACATTATGGCTGGATGCACTGAATGCCCAAGAACAATACGCTGCTGCCGAGAGTAAAGTGGAAAGCAGTCAGACAAGCTTCGATATGGTTAGCGAGCAATTCAATCTGGGAATGAAAAATACAGTAGAGCTCCTTACAGAAAAAAATAACTTACTCAGTGCACAGCAACAACGGGTACAAGCCAAGTATATGGCTATATTAAACAGAACACTGCTCAATTTCTATGCAGGGAATAAAATAGAACTATAAAAAATTTGAATATGAAGAATAAAAAAACAATCATCATTACAGCAGCTGCCATCATCATTATAGCTGGAGGATGCTGGATATTCGGTGGAACAAAAGCGAAAAACAAGATCGACTTTGTCACAGAACAAGTACAGAAAGGAAACGTTAGCAATTCTATCACAGCTACCGGAACGATAGAGCCTGTAACAGAAGTAGAAGTAGGTACTCAGGTTTCAGGTATCATCGACAAAATATATATCGACTATAATTCAGTAGTAAAGCAAGGCGAAGTCATTGCCGAAATGGATAAAGTGACACTTCTGAGTGATCTCCAGTCGGCACAGGCTACATACAACGGAGCGAAGGCTGAATACGAATATCAGAAAAAGCAATACGAACGCAATGAACAACTCCATAAAAAACAGCTTATCAGCGATACAGATTACGAAGAGTCATTATACAACTACCAACGCTCACGCAGTTCATACGAACAGAGCAAGGCAGAACTGGCCAAAGCAGAACGTAATCTTTCATATGCAACAATCACATCGCCGATCGATGGTATCGTAACCAGCAAGGATGTTGAAGAAGGACAGACTGTTGCATCTGGTTTCGAAACTCCGACATTATTTACCATCGCTGCCGACCTGACCAAAATGGAAGTCGTAGCCGATGTAGATGAAGCCGATATAGCAGGTGTGGTTGAAGGAGCACGTGTCACATTTACTGTAGACGCATATCCGGAAGATGTATTCGAAGGGAAAGTACGACAGGTTCGCCTGGGAAGTACAAACAGCAGCTCAAGCAGCAGTTCAACAAGCACATCGGAAACAGTTGTAACTTACGAAGTTGTCATTACCGCAGACAATCCAGACCTGAAGCTTAAACCGCGTTTGACTGCAAACGTAACTATCTATACTCAGATCCGCGAAAATGTACTTACTGTTCCTGCCAAGGCACTACGTTTTTCTCCGAACAAAGAACTTGCCGGCAGCCGTAGTATCAAAGATTGCCAGGGAGAGCATAAAGTCTGGACACTGGAAAACGAAACATTCGTTGCGCATCCTGTAAAAGTAGGCTTAAGCGATGGATCGCATACTGAAATACTGGAAGGTGTAAGCGAAGGAACAAGCATTGTAACCGAAGCTGTAATAAAAGGCAGCATGCCGGATATGAGTGCTATGGAAGCACAAGGAGAACGCAGTCCTTTCATGCCAGGCCCTCCGGGAAAAGATAAAAGCAAAAGCAAAGGAAACAAATAAAACTCCAACAATAATACAATGAGTAAAGTTGTCATAGAATTACAAAATATAAAACGAAACTTTCAGGTAGGAGATGAAACCGTACACGCACTGCGAGGTGTTTCATTCTCTATCACAGAAGGAGAGTTCGTTACCATCATGGGAACATCCGGTTCAGGAAAATCTACATTACTGAATACACTGGGATGTCTGGACACTCCCACCAGCGGAGAGTATCTGCTGGATGGAGTTTCCGTAAGAACCATGAGCAAGCCTCAACGAGCTATCTTACGTAACCGCAAGATTGGATTCGTATTCCAGAACTACAACCTGCTGCCTAAAACAACGGCAGTAGAAAACGTAGAACTCCCGTTGATGTATAATTCAGCCATCAGTGCTGCCGAACGACGCCGCAGAGCTATAGAAGCGCTGATTGCTGTAGGATTAGGCGACAGACTGGAACATAAGTCGAACCAGATGTCCGGTGGACAGATGCAGCGTGTAGCAATCGCCCGTGCATTGGTAAACGATCCGGCAGTTATTCTGGCCGACGAAGCAACCGGTAACCTTGATACACGTACATCTTTCGAAATTCTGGTACTCTTCCAGAAGCTACATGCCGAAGGACGCACCATTATTTTCGTTACTCACAATCCGGAACTCTCTCAATACAGTAGCCGGAACATCCGCCTGCGCGACGGACATGTAATCGAAGATACGGTAAACAATCATATTTTATCGGCAGCAGAGGCTCTTGCAGCCTTGCCGAAAAATGATGAAGATTAACAAAGTCTTTATCGTACGATAACTTATAAATTAAGAACAACATGAACGGAACAAACCTTTTTAAAATAGCCCTCCGTGCGTTGGCCAACAATAAGCTCCGCGCCTTCCTTACCATGCTTGGTATAATCATCGGCGTAGCTTCCGTAATTGCCATGCTAGCTATCGGACAGGGATCGAAACGAAGCATACAACAGCAGATTTCGGAAATGGGTTCGAACATGATTATGATTCATCCGGGAGCAGAAATGCGAGGAGGAGTTCGCCAAGACCCGTCTTCCATGCAGACATTGAAGCTGGAAAACTACGAAACATTGTGCAATGAATGTATATTTCTCTCGGGCATCAGTCCCAATGTGTCTTCTTCCGGACAGCTCATAGCCGGCTCGAATAACTACCCCTCTTCAGTGAGTGGAGTAAGTATAGATTACCTGAAAATCCGCCAGCTCACAGTAGAACAGGGAGAAATGTTTACAGAGAATGATATCCAGACAGCAGCTAAAGTCTGCGTAATTGGTAAAACAATTGTAGACAATCTTTTCCCCGACGGAACCGATCCGATAGGTAAGATTATACGATGCAACAAAATACCTTTTCGGGTAGTAGGAGTCCTGAAGTCGAAAGGATACAACTCAATGGGTATGGACCAGGATGATGTAGTGCTGGCTCCTTACACCACAGTAATGAAGCGTCTATTGGCACAAACTTATCTGAGTGGTATCTTCGCCTCGGCGCTGACCGAAGATATGACTCAAGAGGCTGTAGATGAAATTACAACTATCCTGCGCCGTGAACACAAACTGAAAGCAAGCGACGATGATGACTTTACCATCCGTACCCAGCAAGAATTGAGTTCAATGCTGAATACAACAACCGACCTGATGACAACCTTGCTTGCCTGTATTGCCGGAATTTCACTGGTCGTAGGAGGTATCGGAATCATGAACATCATGTATGTATCCGTAACGGAACGTACACGAGAAATAGGTCTGCGAATGTCAGTTGGTGCACGCGGCATCGACATCCTGTCACAATTCCTGATAGAGGCCATACTGATAAGTATTACCGGAGGACTGATTGGAGTAATCTTAGGATGCGGAGCCAGCTTTGTCATCAAAACAGTGGCACACTGGCCGGTATTTATACAGCCCTGGAGTGTATTGCTGTCATTCGCGGTATGTACCGTTACAGGAGTCTTCTTCGGATGGTATCCTGCCAAAAAAGCAGCCGACCTTGATCCGATTGAAGCATTACGATATGAATAACGATAAATGAGCTTGTGAAAGTTCATCTTTATAACTTTGTTCTTCATAACTTTGGTTTCCTTGTCCGGCTGTCTATGGCAATAAAAGTATTGCTACGCAGCCGGACTTTTTAAATTTTTTAGTTACTTTTGTTTGTACAGACTACATCACCTATGAAACAGCTCACTGATAACACACACCGTTCACTCGAAATCCTGATACACACCATTTGCTGGGGACTCTTTTTCGCTTTCCCGTTGTTCTTTACGCAAAACAATGACGGAACGATAAACTGGAAAGATTTCATGTTTCACTGTATAGTGCCAACCACACTATGCATTATCTTTTATCTGAATTATTTCGTTTTTATACCTCATATTTTATTTCATGAGCAAACCAAACGGTTTATTTTCATAAATGCGATAGTTATTATTATTCTGACCTTTGGCTTACGCTACTGGAACAATATGCACTGCCCTCCTCCACCGTCTCATCGCCCCATGCCGCCATCATATATCTTTTATTTGCGCGATATGGCAAGCCTTATATTCTCGGCAGGGCTGAGCGTTGCCATCTGTATGAGTAAGCGCTGGAGCCAAACCGAAGCGGAACGCCGGGAAGCAGTAAAAAGCCGCACCGAAGCAGAACTGAAAAACTTACGTAATCAGCTTAATCCTCATTTTCTGCTGAATACGCTAAACAACATTTACGCACTGATAACATTTGATACAGACAAAGCACAACAAGCTGTGCAAGAGTTAAGCAAGTTATTGCGCTATGTACTTTACGACAACCAGCAGATGTTTGTCCCACTGAGCAAGGAAATCGATTTTATACGCAATTACATCGAACTCATGCGCATCCGTATTTCTGCCCAGGTAGATATACAGACCAACTTCAATATCAAGCCCAAAAGTCAGACCCCCATTGCTCCCTTGATTTTTATCTCACTGATAGAAAATGCATTCAAGCATGGGATTTCTCCCGTGGAGCCCAGTTATATAAACATCTCCATTTCGGAAGATAATGACAAGATAGAATGTACCATACGCAACAGTAATTATCCTAAGACAAGAGCCGATAAAAGTGGTTCGGGTATCGGACTGGAACAAGTACGAAAGCGTCTGGAACTGGTTTACCCCGGAATATATAAATGGGACAATCACTTGTCTGACGACGGAAAAGAGTATTTTTCCAATATCATCATATACCTTAAACATTAACTCTCAAAAACTATAAATATGAACTTAAGATGTGCCATTGTAGACGATGAGCCCCTAGCACTCGGGCTTCTGGAAAGTTACATAAAAAAGACACCTTTTCTGGAACTCTCCGGCAGTTATTCCAGTGCCATACAAGCCATGAAGTATTTACCCGATCATCCGGTAGATGTACTTTTTCTGGATATCCAGATGCCTGAACTCAACGGACTGGAGTTTTCACGCATGGTATCTGAAGACACACGAATTATTTTCACTACAGCTTTCGACCAATATGCACTCGACGGCTATCGGGTAAATGCCCTCGATTACCTGCTGAAACCCATCAGCTATTCCGATTTCATGGAAGCTATCAATAAAGCTGTAAAATGGTTTGAACTACAGCAAAAAGCAGATAAACAAAGCACGGAAGGAGATTCAGACGAGAATAAAAAAGACTATATATACGTAAAAAGTGATTACAAACTAATACAAATAGAGCTTAACAAAATATTATACATAGAAGGCCTGAAAGACTATATCAAAATTCATCTTGAGAATGAAGACAGACCTATCCTGTCATTGGTCAGCATGCGTGTCATGGAAGAAAAGCTTCCGGCCAACCAGTTTATCCGTGTACACCGGTCTTTTATCGTACAGAAACAAAAAATAAAAGTTATCGACAAAGGACGAATCGTATTCGGAAAAGATTATATTCCGATCTCTGACAGTTACAAACAGGAACTTCAAAATTATGTTAATGAACATATTGTTTAGTCAGAGCACTATTATTTAACTTTTTTTACTGCACATTTTGAAGTTTTTTGCGCAAAGGCTTGTCACTTCTAAATATAACCTCTATATTTGTAGAGTACATAATAAGAACAGAAGTTGTGAAACTTCTTATTTGAATAGTTTAGTTAAGTCTAGTTTAGTTTTTGTGTTGTGATACTCCTGCTGAAAGTGTTCATCAGGAGTATCTTTTTTTATAATATTTCTCTTCTATCAATAAATTCGCAGGATAAAGCATAAATTGATTATATTTTCGTATTTTTGAATCCTGTATCGCCCCGGCGGTATCAAGGAATAACTTTTAAAAGCGTTATAACGCGAGTTCGGGATAAGGATTGCGTAAAAAATAGGGTAAAACGAGCTAAAATAG